>Ga0210003_1000380_pt1 | contig 40148 bp, 41 predicted proteins | sample LantaG_FD_182804 | JGI IMG/M metagenome (GOLD analysis project Ga0210003, IMG submission 182804) | Deep subsurface microbial communities from Baltic Sea to uncover new lineages of life (NeLLi) - Landsort_02402 metaG (SPAdes) (version 2) | ecosystem: Environmental > Aquatic > Marine > Oceanic >...
CGTTCGCCTTGCCTACATCGGCGTATAAAGATGACAATTTTCTTTGGTCCGCGACTGCACTCTCAAACGCCTTCGTCACTGATTCTGCGGCGCTTTTCCAGGCGCTAATCTGTTGCCTGGCTGCATTGCTCGCGTCGGCCAATAAGGTTCTTTGTTGCCCTATAACTTTAGAGAAAGCTTTAACCTGAAGCTCTCTGATTTTCTTTTCCTCTTTCGCAACAGCCTTTCTGGTGTCGGCAGTCCCCTTGGCTCCTCCCGGATTAGTCGCAGCTAGATTTCTGATTGTCTCATTTATTGTCTCTATTTGAGAATCTAGCTGCTCTCTATCGAGAGTAAACACTATTTTAGTATTTCCAACAACCTTGGCTAACTCTCTAGCCAAATCTAAGGTTGATTTCTTGGCGTCTGAAAGTTGGTTTATTTTTTCTTGATTTTTAATTCTAAGCTCAAGTTGTCTATTCGCCTTCGCCTCGGCCGCTGCGACTTCTTTTGCATCTGCGAACGCTTCGCCTTTAAGCCTCTCTTCGTTCCTTTGCAATTTAGTTCTAGCTTCCGCAAGTTCATTTGCGGTTCTATCACCTCTAAGGAGTAACTTTTCGAGCTTCGCGTTCTCTGCTCGAATCTTAGCTGCTCCTTCAAGAATACTCTTTCCTCGCGCTCTTTCTTTGTTCGCCTTTATTTCATTGGCGATTGTGACCTGCGATTCGGCTGCCCTAGCTTTTGCCGCATCGACACTCCTTTTAAAATCATCGTCAAGCTCTTTGCCAGCCGCGACCGCCTGTAGCGAGACTAAAAGGGTCTCTTTATCTATTGCAAGTAGACGACGAGCTTCGGTAATTCTTTCCTTTGCTTTTGAATCTAGTTTGGTCCCCTTGAGCTTTGCGCTCGTATCTGTAATTTTATTGAGTACTGCGCTTGTCGTCCCAGTTTTATTAGTCGCCGCGAGTTCTTCTGTAATTTTTTGTAACTTCTCCGTCCCACCACCAGAGATTGCCGCAATGATTCCCCCCGTAAGGAATCCGAAGAACGCTGTAGCCGCTCCGACTAATGGACCTCCAACGGCGAATCCAATCGCACCCGCTTGAAGTCCAGTGTTGATTGCATCGCCAATTCCTCCCGCAATGCCACCTTTTCCAGCAAGAGCGCCACTAATTAGACCTCCTACTGCCCCGGCTGCGACGAGAGCGCCACTAGCCTTCGCGTTTTTTGTCTGTTGCGCCGCCAAATTTTTTGCAGCGGCATTAGCAGCATTGCTCGAATTTCTGGTTATCCCAGCCCCAGCGTCTTTAATTTCTCGCAAGAGCGCCAGTTGTCTCTCAAGAATTTGATTTCTTCTTTGTTGTTCTTGATTTCCCGTGCCCACAATCGACTTCATTTCAAGTTCTAATCGCGCCTGCTCAGCCAAAAGAGATTCTCTTTGGATTATTGCTGAAGTTATGTTTCTTTGGGCTTGTACTCTAGCCTGCGTTGTGATTAAACCATCTCTTTCTAGCTTAGCTAATCCTTCTGCTACGGTTTTTTCTTTTGATAAAAGTTCACTCGTCTTTTGGAACTCTTCGTTAGAACTTTTTGCGATACTAAACGCGTCTTTTAATCCTCTCAAGAATCCAATTGTTCCAGTTATTAACTTCGCAAAAATTATGCCCTTGATGACAGAGGACAGTCCAGCAAAAGCGGTGGTGTTATTCCCGACGAATTTTGAAAGACTGACTGCACTTGACGCCGCGCTTTGAAAGGTCGAAGCTATAGAGGTGAGTACTCCGCGCACTCCTTCACTATTGACTAATTCAGTAAATGTCGCGTTTAGTCTCTCTATACTAGCGGACAGTGAAGCCGACAAGCTTTTTGTCTGCTCAAATGTCGCATTTGACGTAGCTGTTACTGCATTGAGCCTCTCTTGTAGGTTGGCGAATGCTGAATATTTTTCTCTTAGACTGTCAACGTTAGCGGCGAGAGCTTCAATGTCAGCAAGGTTTCTTCTGTCTCCAATGAGCAGCGACAACTCTGTAGCTTCAACTGTTCCGGCAGACTCTTTAATTCTCTGGAGGACGTCAAGAACCGCTTCAAAATCTCGCAGTTGACCATCTTTAATAATCTCGATTCCGGTACCAGTTTGCGCTGTTAGCTTTTGAATTTCTGCGGCATTTTGTGAAATCAACGTTGCGGTCTGACGAAGAGCGGTCGCGATTCGACCTGTTGTCGCTCCGGTAACAGTAAACGCCTCTCCAATAATCGCGACAGTTTGCTGGAAGTTAAGACCTTGAATGTTTCTAAACGCAGCACCAACACGAGTTGTCGCATCGATTAATTCAGCAGAAGTAGCAGTGGATTGCGCAGACACAACCGTAATAAATGCCATGGCATTGGCCGCTGCAATGGCAGATAGTTCTTGTCTAGCGAGAGCGTCTCCTACTTGTTCAAATATGGCGCCTCCCTTGCCCCCGAAGAACTGAGACTGAATAGCTTGGAGTCCACGGACGGCTTCTGCCGCACCGATTGCTCCGTTTTCAAGGCGAACTAATCCAAGGGCCGCTTTTGCGAATTCAGAGTTAGTTTCTCCAAGTGCCGCTCCTAGGCTTCCTATTTTTGTACTAGTATCTTGACCGACTCTAGCAATAGTGATGAGTGCATCTGTAACTTGACTAACTTCTAGGCCGTACTCTTGTGCCGTCTTTGTGATGGAACTAATTTGAGCAGAGATTCCCTTCGTTGACGCGGCGAAGTCGGTCGTTGCATTTCTGGCGCGCCTTGCTGAATTCGCGGCTGCGTCGAGAGCTTTTGCTCCTTCTCCAAGCCCCTTCGTATCTACAAAGCCAGTTGTATTAACAGCTTGTCCCGCCGTTTGAAAGAAGATAAGGCGTCGAGCTTGCTTGTCTAGGTCAACGATTTCACCTACCGCTGACTTTAATTTTCCAATCGTTGATGCGATTAACTTAGCCGGAACAGCGAAGGCCAAAAATCTCTTTGCTGCGAATGCAGATGACTTTCCAAACTCAAATGCGTGACCAGAGCCTTCTTGTAGGAATCTATTCAAGCGGCCTATTTCTGTACCGCCAAGGTGTAGGGCTGGCACAAAACTAAGGTTGAATGATTTTACGAATTTGTTTACATTGGAATCCGCACCACTTATGTTTGTGCTAATTCCATTCACAGCATTAGCAAAATTCCCAAGTTGGTTCACATTGAGCTTCCCCGCGAAATTTTGAACATCGCCAGCGTTAGAGATAACTAATGAGGTTGCACCCCCGGCTCTTCCTCCAGACGGCCCATCTGCGGTTGACTTTCTATTCCGAGTCGCGTTCTCTCTGGCTAACTTTGTACTCTCAGCTTCTTTCCCAAGTAATTTATTAATTATGCCCTGGAGCCGCCCGCCTTCTTTTTTCAAGCTGGTAGTATTCTGAACGGACTTTAATAGTTCTTGCTCCGCATTGTGAAGGAGAATAGCTCCTTGCTCCCCCGCAAGTGCATTCGGGTTAACTCCTTGAAGCGCAGTTGTTATTTGAGTGATTCTATTTTTAAATCTTACGGTTTCGGCTTCAGAGTCAGATATAGCCCTGTTGACGCCTTTAAGCTTTTCGGAAGTTCTATTCGCGATTCCATTGCCAGTGATTTCTTTGAAAAATTCTTTTATAGAACCCTTCGCAGATTCAATTACGTCACCGACTTTTCCCAATCCTATCGATATATTCGAGAATTCCTCCGGCTTAATCGTCTTCGCGAATTCTTTAGTCTTTGAGACTAGACTTTCAGAAGCTGCTAACTGAGTAGAGGTGATTCCAAGTATTTCCTTTTGAGTATTGACTTGAGCAAGAAGAGTGGCGCCCTGTGACTTCAAAATGCCAAGGCGCTTCGCGAGAACTTTTTTTACCTCTTCGTCATCAGACTTCTCTTGAGCTTTAGCTGCGGTTTCCACATTCTTGCCTAGAAGCTTAATGTTAGCTAGCGTCTTCTTTCTTTGGGCCTCTTCTTGCTCCTGAATGCCAGCCGTCTTTATTTGAGATTTAAGACCTCTTCTTATGTCGGACAAAAGAGCAAAAGTCGCCGTTGATATCTCGCTTTCATATTTAAGTCTCAACTCCGACACCGCTCTTAGAGCGGCTTGGATTGTAGTCGTTCTGTCTACTAGGCCCTGTTGGACTTTAGTGAGGCTCGCAGTTACAATTGCGTCTTTTTCTGCCTGGTTTGCAATCGCCGCTTGCTTCTCAACTGCAGCAATCAGAAGATTCTCAGCTTTTCCGAGGCTAGCGCCGCCAGCTAATCTTTGTGCCGCCAACTCTCTAGTCGCAGCCTCTCCAGTCAGTAACTTCGCATTAAGTTTTGCTTGGATGTCAAGCGTGGCATTCTGTATGTCAAGTAATTTTTTCCTAGCGGCAGCTTGCTGAGCGGCAAGGTCACCGGAGCGCCGAGTTTCTTCTAGCTCCCTTTTAGCTGCATCCACTAAGCCTTGAGCGCCTTCAGTCGCGACTTTTCCGGGAGTAGTAGTTATCTGCGCCCCGGTATCCTGAACTTTTCTTTCGATACGTTTGATATCTTTTTCTGCATCAGCCTGCTTTTTAATGCCAGACTTCAAATCCTCGAATAGACGATTTATTTCAATTCTTATGGCTGCTTGTTTTTTGTTTAATTCTGCTTGCTTCTTCCTTTCAGCCTCTTCTTGCTGTGCAGCTTTTCTTTGCGCACTAAGAGCCTCTGCTCTCAGCGCGGCTTCTTCCGCATCTTTTTGCGCTCTCTTTTCTAGGCTTTTTTCTGAACCAGCCAGAGCCGCTCTTGTTGTCTCCGTGAGGATATTCTCAAGCGGAATCCTCGCAGTGACGGCTTGCTCTAAAGCGTTCTTGGCTTTTAATACGCCAGCTTCTACTCTTGCGGTTAGAGTTTGAATCTTTGATTGGATATCGGTGTTTGCTTGAGCTTCTGCTGCCGCCTTGTTGTCTGACTCGGCAATTCTTTTTGAAGCAGCGAGAGACTCAAGCGCAATGTCCGCTCTTTCTTTTCGCGCGATAGCTATCCTTTTTAAGAATTCTTGGCCCTCTCCTGTAGACGCCAAAAGTGGAGACTCAGAAGGGGCGTCTCTAACGTTGCGAACGCTTTGTGACGCTTTATCTTGGCTTGTTCCTTCTCTTTGCTGCTTCTCTAGTATTGCATTTATGCTAGCAATTTTTTGAAGCTCTTTGAGCTTTTCGTCGTTGATTTTTTGTTCAAGTACTGCGCCTGCGGCGATTTGGTCACTCTTGAATTTTTCACTCTTAAGAGTCTGCTGAAGTTCAGTCAGGACTTGAGTAGCTAAATCGACTTCAGACCTTCTACTATCAGCGAGAGCTTTTAGTTCGCTACTTTTAAGTGCTTCGCTTTGGTTTATAGGCTGGCCCTTATCCAATTTGGAAATGTCCTTAAAAGCTTTTTCCGGACTGATGTCTCGTCTAAGAGCAGCTTCCTTCGCGTCGATAATCTGTTGATTTACGCTGGCTATCTTTTTAATCTCAGCGTTAGCTTGTCTTGCTTGGTCGTTGTTCTCTTTTTCTAAAACTGCAGCTTCACTCGCCGCATCTTTCTGTTTCTGTAGGTCTGCTCGTCTTGCAGTCCTAATGGCCAACTCTGCCTTCAGTTCGTTAAGAGCCGATTCCTCTTGACCTCTTATGAGGTCTCCAAGACTCCCACCTCCAGGGAGCGGGACCAAGTCTGAGCGCGGAGTTAAGGCTCGCGGCCCTGGACTAACCGTAGTGACCCTTCCGCCAGACTCCGTCTTAGTTTCTTTGGTTCTAAGAATCGCCGCTTCAGCCGCAAAGAGTTGACTTTCTTCAAACTTCGCGACTGCTTTTGACGCTCTTTTTAGAGCAGACGCGTCTTCATCGGTAGCTGACCTTAGACTCTCACGAGCCTTGTTAATGTCGTCTATATTCTTTCGACTCTTTTGGAATTCTTGCTGAGTAGCAGCGCTATTCCTTGCTACGAAATTGGTTTCTTTGTCTAGCTCAATTGTTAATTGTCTTCTAATCTCTGTGAGTCCAGCTACAATCTCGGTGTCAGTCCGATTCTCGCCGTCTTGTGCTTCTTTTTCTTTTCTGGACACGCCAGACCCGCGAGCCCCCTGTTTTGCGCGCTTCTCCTGTCCTATGCTAAGTTTTAGGTTCGCCTCGAAAAGTTGCTTTTCAACTTCTTTTAATGCATTTTGAGTAAGAGTGACCGAGCCTATCTTTATTGCGTTTAGCTTATTCTGGATTATCGAAGCGGCTGCGTTAACCGCCTCTTCCGAGACGGGAATATTATCTATTCGAATATTCTTAACGGCTTTTTGAATTCTAGAACTAACGTCTTTACCGAAGTCACCCGGTAGCTCGACGGAAGGAAGAATTGCAGACACATTTTGAACAGCAGAGGTGAGTCTCTGAGTTATGCTCGTTAGTGTAGACTCGGCCAACTTTAGGTCTAATTGAATCTCTATTGCCATTTTAATTCCCCATAAAAAAAAGACTGCGCCACGATTCACTCATAGCGCAGCCCTTTGATTTCTTTGGAAGAGTCCTACGAAGCCGTTTCTTGCTTCTTTTTTCTGCCCCGCGCTTTCTTAACGACTGGGGCTGGCTCAGGCTCCTCAGCTTCGGCTACTTCAGTATCCTCGGCCTCGGTTACTTCCTCGGAATCCAGGCCGCGCTCGGCCATCCACATGTTTTCAGCGTAGCGCGTGCTTAGGTCACTAGGTAGGTCTTCTCCGATTAGGACCTCTAGTGAAGCGATGGTGGCTTCGGCATAAGCCTCTACCGTGGAAAGTTCATTAAGCCTGTTCTTAAACTCCTCTAGGTTCTTATACACCTTTTGGCCGGTGTTTTTGTTAAATACACACTCGGCGGCGTAGAACATATTCTTCTCTTCTTGGGCAACGGACTCGCAAGTTCCCCCGGATATAGATTGAATAATGCTTTGGTATTCATCAAGCTCAAGGCGCGCATCGCGGATTTGCTCGACTAGCGCCTTGCCCTCGTCGTTGGATACTGACGGGTCCTTTAGCTTTGCTTCTAGGTCATTAATTCTAATGCGCATTCGGAGAGCTTCTGCCTCTTCTTTTTCTCCCCACATGTCGCGTTCGGCCAGTATCTTCTTTGCCTCAGCATTAAGCACAATGCCAGCCCTAAACGCTTCTGAGAACTTAGCCCTCGAAATAAGCTCGCCCTTTGAAATGACTGCCTGACTAGGGCGGCGGAACTCATAAAGGAGTTCGCTTCCATCTTCGTCTTTCGTCTTAAAAACTCGTACGGTCTTCATCTTCATACTGTTCCATCCTGTCCTATAACCCTGAATTCGATGTGGTAGTTGAGCGCCTCAACGTTAAACCTCTCATCCAATTCAAGCTCCATGCACCTAATTTGGTCATTGCCAATATTTAAAATCTGCGACCTAATCTTTTTAAAAGCCTTGTCGTCAGTGATAATGTTACCTGATTCACGCTCAATGTCAAGAGCATCTAGAATACTTGCAAAGATTCTTTTCATCTTATGGCGCATGCTCACCTTGAGCTTCTTTTTAGAACCAACAGACCAATTGTCCTTCTTGACTTCTATGTGGTTTGACAGCTTATCCTTGCCAGACCTGCGAATCGTGATATACCCGTCTTCTTCAATTCTCTCACTCATGAGATACTACCTCCCGGCATAATCGAACCTGCCTTTTTGCCGCCTGATGCCTGACCGAACGAATTGCCAGAAATAACCGCGTCGCTCGCGCCAATGATTTTTCTGGAGAATCTATCTCCCCTTTTGCGCAATTCAGTCTCCTGAAGCGTGCCGTGTTCCTTAATTCTCTTCTCTTCGGATTGCTTGAACTTTCTAACAAGCTCAGAGTTGAGTCCAGAAATCTCCTCCATCTCGGGCGCGGCTGGATTAATATTGGGATTGGCCACAATAAACACCTCCCCGTGCCCCCTCATCTTGTTGGACATTTTTACCTTCCCTATGTCCCCGCTGTCTTCAACTTGTTTTTTCTTGCGCTTGCGGCCCTGGTCATCAAACCATTTATCTAGTAGCTCGTCATCCTCGACAATATCGTCTGACGGACAGTCCATAGATTCGTAAACAGAGTCATACACTTGAGACCAATATAACAGACTTTGCTGTTCTGTGTCGAATTCACATATAGACTTGCCGAATAAATCTCCGGTACTTTTGGCTCCATTCCAGCGGAACCTCCATGAGCCGCTACGAGCAATAGCCCTAATGTCTCCTAGGGTGTGAACTGAGAAGCCGCCATTTAATTGGGCGAATATTCCATTTAACAGGACGTTGTCTATTTCGGATAAAAACTCACCCCACGTGGGCCAATGTCGATTCTCTTCTTCGTCGTGCGTGGCGCAGAATATCATGGCAAGGGTTTTTTGCTCTTCGGCATATGACTCTACAGAGTAATACATTAGCTCGGCGCGCTTGCTTTTTAACTCCTTCTGTTTTTCATTTAGGCGAGATATTTGTGCGGCGAATTTTTTTTGCACCTTAGGTTCGCTGGCGTCGTGGATTTCCTTTAGTTTGTCCATCTGCTCTTGGAAGCGCTCTATGGCGATGTCGTCCTCTTGAGTCCAAGCTCCCACGTCCTTATACTTCTTGTACAAGTCGAACTTAGACATAACGCCAGCTTCCCTCGCTTCAGTAAGAGAGGAGTCATATACGAAATCAATAAAATTGCGTTGGCGCACCGTCAATGATTTAACGATGAGGAATCTTTTGCGGCCATAATAGTCCTTGGCCTCAATGTATCTCGCACCCCAAGCTATTTTTGAGATAGCCTGCTCAATCTCCTCTGGAGACATCCACCCTCCTATACAAACAAACAAGGCCCAGGTATTGTACCTAGGCCTTGCTCATTCGTCAACCTGTAGGGTCTGTTAAGTAAACGTGCTGTGCGTGATAGTCAGGTCGTTGAAGTTTTGGTAGTTGTACGTGATTGCCACGTTATCTCCACCAGCTTCGCCACCGGACCAGTCTACGCTCTGAAGCCTGTTTCTCGTTCCAAGGTTAATTTGTAGACCTTCACAGATGCACAAGATAATCTCTTGGTTGTCCGTGTTATTGAAGCGCTCGCAAGCTGCGGGCTCCTTTGAGATAGCATCAATCAGGTCACCCTGAGAAGTGATAGCCTCAATGGCGCACGTAACTTCGATTGGGAACGTAACGAACTTGAAGAACGGACGCTTCTTACCAAGCTCGAAAATGTCCTCGCGACCAAGGTCCGTCGAAACGGTAATCGTCTGGATGTGCTCGATTAGGCCAGCAAGGGTACCCGAGCTACTAACACCTGGGATTTCCGTTGGCAGACGGGAGCAAACAAGGTCAAACGACTCACGACGTTGGACTCCAGAGCCAATGACGGTCGCGTCCTCACCATTAGCCGTGGTGAATGGCGTGATGCCAGGAGGAGAGTTAGCCGCACCGAACCAAGTCGCAGCCGCTTCGTGTGGGAAACCAAGCTGGGTCTGGTCGCTGCCGCCGTCACTAAACACACCGCTCGACGTTCCTGGGAAAGTCTCAGTCGGGTATGGGTCTCCGGCGAGTTCGAAGTCACTCCAAATCTTATCGTTTCCGACAAGCGTTACGGACTCGGTGAAGTTACCATCTACCGGGAAGGTATACGAGATTGAACTTAGGAACATTCCAGAACCTAGACACATCGAGATTGGCAAGCCAGTCGCGCGAGTCTGCGTGTCGGGATAGACGGGGACTGCGACGTCAACCTTATAAGAGGCCGTCCTAGAGACAAGGTCAGTCGAGCCACGAGGACCGGTTGTCATAAACCAAAGAGGCTTTGTTCCGTCAAGCACTCGCTCAATCGTAAACTCAATCTCTGGCTCAAGCTCAACGTACTCGTAAACCTCAATCTGGCCAAGCTGGAAGACCTGCTCAAAGTTGAACGTAGTCGTCATTCCGACAGATTGCGCTCCGCGAACCAGTTCCCAGCGGCCGCTAGGAGCGACATCTACGCCAGCCTGAATCGGCACAACTTGATTGGTCGGAGTAGTGCCATTTTCTTTAATGGCTACGCTATGGATAGCGTAAAACACTCTGTTGTTAGGAATTTTCTCTTCTCCTTCGGCGATAGTCGTTAACTATCTACTCTCTGTTGGACAAACCCTTCCACTCAGAAATAAGCTTGACGCCTTTACTTGAGTTGCATGGGCGACATGCGATTGTACAATTATATACACAATTTTGGCCGCCACGAGTCAGAGGAACAACATGTTCCATGACGAGTAGTGCTCCTTCTACCCCTAAAAGTTCGGGTATGCCTTGATGTTAAATAATATTCTACTACGCTCGATTTCATAGAGAGACTTGTCTTGCTTCTGGTCTGCGGTGTCTAAGTAGATTTTTCTCCAAAAATACGAACCATAAATATCCGCCATGTCCGCATATGTAGTCCAAGCCGGATTGATTCTGCCACGACTTAGAAGCGGATGAGGAGCGCTATTAAAATCAATTCCAATTAGAACTTCGCGCTGAGAGTCGGCTAGAATGTCCTCGATAATATCTTGCATCATATCGCCGCGCGTCCATACGTGAAAGAATCCCGTGAACTCTTTTATCGGGTCTTTTGTGCCCAACTCATAGGGAAGAGATTTTCTAGCAAGAAAGTCAATCCAAATCGCGGGCAACGTGTTCTGGCGATTCTGTTGTGGATATACAACGACTCCGGTTTGTGGCGGGTTATCTTTGAGCGCCGTTTCAATTAACAGTTCCATGTTTTCGTTGTCTAGCGAATTAGCCATCTTGACTGTAACGGCCTTATATGAAAATGCAGCCTGGACTATCGGCGTTCCGCCCAGCGGAGAATTGAATATCACCGTGCCATTTGGATAATCAATAAAATGTTGGAACGTGCCAGTAGTCGTAGCTTGGTCATAAAAGGTGCCACCCACGACCACGCCAGATGCCACGATGGGAGCGGCAACTCCGGACTCGAATAGCGTAATGCCAGACTCATATACCCAGTTTTTGAATGCACTTTGAAATACCGAGCCATCAGAATATGTCGGATGGCCAATTACTGGATTGCAATAGCTAATATCATTCCCATAGAAATCAGACTCATTAACCGCGACATTTGAGTATAGGCCGTAACTAAGCAACCGGTCATTCATCCAGTATTGCACGTTAGACTTAATTAGAGATTTTGAACCAAGCTTGGGCATTATCTGGCCTTGTTAATATTCTTCTGGATGATATCTTCAGCGACTTCGCTTACTTCTTTTAATATACTGTCGTCCAGTCTTTTCCCCGCGCCAAGGCGAGCGGGCGGGAATTTCCAAAGTCCACCCGGATTCATGATGCCCTTACCAGTTCTAGAGTGGTCACGCACGATACCCGGCTCAAAGTGCCAACTCTGGATAGTCTGTCCCTCTAGGAGCCACTCTAGCCATGGAATATTTATAAGCTCTTGTGACTTCTTGTTGTTCGTGGCGAGCACTTGCGCCAGGTCTGTCTTGAATAGCACCTGAAAATTCACCTGAGCTTTGATAAGGCCCACTGTGCCGAGACCCGTACCAGGGGTCGCTTTTGTCTCAGTGCTCGTGACGCCATTGTTTGCGGCTGTGAGCATGCCTCTGTAGGCTTGGTCAATTTTGTCTCGGTCCAGAGACCCGTCGCTTCCGACTCCAAGCTCGTGAGCTTCGTCATCCGTCGGAATAAAATCGCTTTTGTTTTTTTCTATCGCTCGGTCCACGGCTTTATTAACTAGAGGCTTCATGGCGATTACGGTCTCTCTAGCGACGCGGCCAATCTTTTTATTTAATTCCTCTTTGAATTGCCCCAGTAAATCGTTCTGGACCTTAATTGTCAGTGTAGTCTTAGCCATTATTTATTCATTCTCTCCCACCAAGAGACGACGTAATATAGCTCATCCCCGAAGCCAGTCTTCCGTGGCTCTTTGTATAGCTTTACCTTTTCGCCGTCAATCGTGGCCCCTATAGATTGCTCTATGTGGTCAAATGAATCAATTACGGTCTTTGTCCGTACGAAGTTTCCGACGATTCTTCCTCCCGTAGTCTCCTGTCCGGTATTAAGAGGCTTGTCAAAAGCTTCGTTAGTCCACCTCCTGTTACACTTATAGACCGTAAATCTTGGGTCTACAATAAACCCACGACCCTTGCAGTCCTTACAGATGGCTCCATTGTCGCCTTGATACTTGTCATAGGTTGGATTATATCGGCAGGCCGCTGGGCAATCGGCTTGCGCAGGAGGGAGGTCTATGGAGATTTCCCGCCCGCCGCGTAGTACCGTGTCCATCTCGCGTTTAAAGACAGCTTGAAGATTACTAATCCGCGTCGTCGAGGACTGAGGGTCGAATGACTCATTGTTATTTATTTGGCCCATTACCAAACCAATCTACCTGGCCCAGCGCCGCCGCCCTGACCGTTGAGCTTCTCTGTGAATATCCACTTTTCCAATTCAGCACATGGACTGTAATCGCTGTTATAAAATGTTCCACGAGCAATGCCCGCGCCAGTAGTGTCTGTGGTTTGTTCTCCGTCACGAACGACTACGCCGCCACCAGCATCGCGCAGTTCACTTTGGAACTCTCGCGTGCTAATCATGCACTCGGCTTGCAGTAAAACCATGTCATACAAGTCTTGATGTGTATTTGGGTCTGGAGACGTCATGTCTCCGTTGGCATCAATTACAATCTCTTCAGGCGTATTCGAAAGGCACAATTTTCTGTTAATTCGCCTAGCCGCCTTGATGAGAATGTCGATGAGGACTTGGTCGCTAAATGTTGCCATCTTTCATCTCCACTTCAAGGTCAGCCCTTGTTTTGTATCTATCGCCATACTCAAAGTACTTACTAGAGAACAGTCTAACGGCGATAAAATAAATAAACGCTAATCCTTTATACACCAAGGGTGAGCGCGCCAGGCGTTCTCGGTCTGCGCGGTCAACGTCACTAATCATATTCCAGAACCAATCCCAATCGGCAGCGCTGCGGTCTTCTTTTGTATAACCTGACCAATATTCAAAATCATGACGCCTACATGACTCTGTCCATAAAAAATCGGGAACATCTAGAAAGTGATTGCCGCAACCGTCAGTTAGAAACTCCTTCTCTTCTTCTGTTAAGTCTTCGTATGAGAATTTCATTATTCATCCGCCTCCAGTCCATATACCGTTAGGGCGAATCTTTCGCCGTCGAAGCCTCGGCCATGTTTCGACCATGAGCGTAATTCCATCTCAAGCGAAGAGAGTAGCTCAAGCGGCGTCAAGTATTCCCACCTCATAATAACCGTATCTTTTGTCATTGAGCGCGGACCATTTCCGATGACTGGAATAACTGGATATGAGCCATATGTGAAGTCGAGGAAGTTTACGAAATGCTTGTATTCGACATCGCTCACAGCCTTAATTCGTCCATATAACGGATGCGTTAGATAGACATTTTGAACAATCGTGTCGGTCATTTTAAAGTCAACGGAAACCTGAAGCTCTGCAGCGTCAATAATCCACTTCTTCCCAGTAGGAGGCTTGACGGAGAATATCGGGCCAAGACCAGACGGAGTGTGGAAATAGCTAGCCCTGACATCGCCATACTGAGGCTCGAAGAATGTAATCTTACCAGCGCAGTAGTCAATCTCATAGTCGCCACCAGAGTCTTCGTAGCATTCCCTTTCGGTTTTTACTACTCCACTCACAGTAACGACTGGAATATAACTTCCTGTAGGTGCTACTAGAAGATTTTCCTCGGTAATCTTTCCATGCTGTAGGTCAATTATGGCGCAACCATGCCCGCTTCCGTGAATAGTCTGGAATTCAGTCTGTCCCGTAGCAGAAGCAACGAGTTCACTGTCCACATACTCGCTGTCCACATACCACGTTGTCGGGTCGCAGATATTGACAGAGAATGAATAGATTCTAGAAAACCTACTTGGGTCTGGCTTTTGAGTCTCTACGGCGAGGCGCTCTGCCCTCTTCCATATCCAAGACATCTGAGATGTTTCTTCGATGAAGTTTTGACTTTGCAAAATCCAATCTGCTCCATCTGGAACTACTGGAGTAACATCTTGTGCTATCCCAGAAGCCGCCGTTTGACTCAGAGGGCTCGACAGCGTTACTTTATACTCAGGCACTTTTCTCTCCCCACGTTATAGATGCCAGGACATCTGCCTTACTGGAGACTGTTTCTGCTGTTACAAAAATAGCCTGGCTTGTGCTAGTTAGGAACATAGAAGAATCAATTTTTCTGTAGTCCGAACGCTTTGATGTGTCAATATAGATTGTTCCGATGTGCGTTTTTGTCGCTGGAGGAGTTGCATTCGGTGAAATATTTATTTGAGAATAGTTACCCCTACTTGTCCAGGTCCCACCTGAAGGAGCGTCTCCAATGTAGAATCTAATTTTTACATACTTACTATCTGTCTGCATTGCCGCAAAAGCTATGGGGAAGATAAGTCCACCAGCCTTTGGTCTTACGGCCAATATAGTCTCCTCGTCGTCATCAACCTCAACCTCATTTGGTCTATCTACAGATAGCGTTTCGTAATCAGCCTGTAGTTGGTCAATATAAATAGCGCCTGCGGACTCGTCTCTCTTCCAAATCCACGAGAATTGATTTGTCTCTTCTACGAACCCCTGAGACTGAAGAGTCCACCCGTCTCCAGTTGGGATAACAACGGGTAGGCTCACGATTCCAGTGATTACATCTGGCCTTAGCTTTTCAGAAAATGTAGAAATGTATTCTGGCATGATTAAATTTCCTTCCACTGAATCGCTGCGGCCACATCCGATGATGCAGAGAATGTCTCGGCTGTGACTACGATGGCTTTTGATGTTCCTGCATAATCAGAAGAGACTCTCAAAAGACTCTCTACAACAGGCGCTGAGCCTCTTGAGTTCGGTGAGATATATGCGGTTGCAATTTGAACCTTCTCCCCCGTCAAAACCGAGCTAACTAGGCCAGGATTTATATTAGCCTCAACCTTCTCACTCACACTACTCCAGCTTCCTCCAGTTGGGGCATCTGCAATGTAGCACCTAAACACACAGTGGTCAGAAGATGTTTGGAATGCATCAAATGACTTTGGGATTAGCGTAGCTCGATTAAACTGGCTCTTAAGTCTTACTGCCAGAACTACCTCTTCGGCAGTTCCAACGCTGACAGTAGAGCCTCCGATATCAGTAGCAACTACAGCTCCCAGCGGGCTATACCCGCCCTCGGAGAATATTCCGCAACATATTGCACTAAGCGAACTGCTGCTACCGGTTGCTCCATTGTTTCTAATTTCCCACCTAACAGGAAGATTTGGATTGTTCATATACACGGAATCAAAAAGATTGGCATTTAGGAACTGGTGCGCATATGCATATGTCCCGTGCGAAGTTGAAAAGCCAACACGGACTCTTCCAACTCCAAGCCACTGATAGTCTATCGTCAGAATATTTGCCTTAGAAACATCTAGGTCAAATTCGCTAGGCCCAGTGCCATCCAGCGGGTCTAAGTTCCATGACGACTGAGGAATTCTTCTTTCAAAAAGTGTTCCGCTAGTAGATGACCTTAATACAATGTTATTTGTCGTGCCATCATTCTCGATAAATATGCCATTGTCGTCATCATAGGCTCCCATAGATTGGACTAGGTTCGCTTTCGGGGTGTCCATCTTGCCCGTAATAATAAAAAGTTGCGAGCGGCCTGGTTCATATATGAAGTATTCTCTTGTCTGTCTAAGAGACCTATCATTATTGGTCGTTCCAACGTCGAGTCGAACCATAGCCTCGTTTTCTACAAAAGTTGCCGAGCCGCCGCCGACTTGATTGTAGGTAAAAAAATACTGGCCAGAGCCTTGAATGCTTTTTGATTCAAAAATACTAAACGGCTGTGCAACCCTTATTCTTCCAAAAGCGTCACCCACTCCACCATTTGGGTCAACGCCGATATTGATATCATTACTTCTATATGCCATTAGATAACATTCCATTCCGTCCCGTTGTAGACAAAGCTGTATGCGGAATACTTGCCGTTGATTATTATTGTGGCGTCTCCATCTATATCGTTACCATTTCCATCTATTGTTATTTTCTTGCTGTTCGCATTTCCAGCGCCATCTTTTACGTTGTGATATTGCCAAGTGACGGGACTGCTAGGAAGAAATATTGTGCGCGCAGTCGTCGCGGTAGAAATAACAAGCCAGTCTGTCTGCTGCATATTATACGAAACAGATGAGGTAATTACTCCATTTACTATTTGGCCGCCTGGCATTGTGATTGTGCCACTAGAATCAACATTAGCAGTCGATGCTATGAGATTCCCGGCTCCGTCTATCGTTATAATCGAGCCAGAAGCGCCTGGAACAGATATTATATTCGATATAGGAAGGAATTCTGCACCATTCGCTCCCCAGCCAAGGAATTCTCCTGATGTCCCAACGACCGAACCATATGAACCGTCCTCGGTGAATATCATTACCCCACTTGCGGGGTCTTCTCCTCCCCATGTCATTAGATAATATTCCAATCTGTTCCATTGTACATAAACGATAGCGACTGATAATTATTTCTGAGTCTTACGTTAGTATTTCCATCTATGAATAAACCACTAGGTGGGGACACTGTTATTTTATTAGTACCCGCGTCTCCTTTTCCGTCCTTAACAACAATCTCTTGGCCAGGGATGGGCGAGGTTGGAAGGTTGATGGTGGTTGGAGACCCAGATGTTTTTACTACTACTATGCGGAGATTTTTATCTGGCGCACTATAAACTGAACCACTGCTGATAATCACTGGGGGGATTACATTCGGGTCGCGCCATTCGAGGCCGCTGGTTGAAGAAACTGAAAGAAATTCTCCGACGTTACCAACTGGGAATTTTTGCCAAAGAGAACCAGAGTTTCCCGCGATGATATCCCCGTATGACGGAGAGCCTGGAATGGTGTCTGGGTGAGTTGACGAAAGAAAATTGTGAGTTAAGCTGCCACTCACGACGACGGAAACGCTTGTTGACTCCCACACGGAACCAGTCCAAGTGAGCACATAACCAGAAATAGGAGCAAGAGAGGATATTGGCCTCCCTTGCAATCCTATAACTATTAGATTATCTACTAGGCCAGAGGCATCTCCAAAGGCTGGCTCATAGTCCAACCTTCCGGTTCCGCCTCCATCGTGGTTAATTGTTTTAAATTGACCACTGCCGCCAATGCCGCCGAATGTCATCCAAGATTCCTCTCAACATTAGAGCGGAATCTTTCATCTAGCTATTAGATGATATTCCAATCCGCTCCGTTGAAGACGAGAGTGAAGGCTCCGTATTTTCTCTTCAAGATGATGCTTGCGTTTCCGTCGATATTATTGCCGTTCCCCGCAATCGTAATCGGCGTTCCGCCAGCAGCGCTTCCGTCTCTATCCTTAATGATGAACTCTTGACCGTCTATTGCTCCAGAAGGAAGTGTGACGGTTGTAGAGCCCGCAGTTACGAGATAGACGTAATCAGCATCAGTAAGAGTTGTGCTTCCTCCAGCCCTAGTCTGTACAACTTGACCGGCGTCTATTGTAACTTGAGTCTTCACGCCGTCAAGTGTAATAAGCTCGTCTGCATTGGCCGTAAGTCCAAGTACGCCGGAAGCATTTAGGAATACTCCAGTTGTAATATCTCCCGTGAACGTTACAGAAGGCAGAGCGAGCGTTCCATTCTCAAACGGAGTATTCTGGCCTAGACGCGTATAGAGTGCATCTGTACCATCCGAATAAAGAACAAACTCTGCCGCCCCCAGAGAGAGCCCGTCCCATACTGGAGTGCCACTTCCAGCGCCAACGATAAGGTCTCCACGAACGGGCACGTGAGTCGCTGTGTCGGTGTGAGTTGGCCCTAGAAGCGCGTGAGTAGCAACGCCGCTACCCGACGCGTCTGGAGTATAAACCCACGCCGCGCCATTGAACTTGATGATTTGGTCGGTACCTGGAGCGCCAGTCGGCAATGCGTATCCAGCAATACCAACGACTTGCGTTCCGAAAATCCCGCCAGTTACATCGCCAGCTAGCTCGCCGTAATTGACGAGTTCGTTGTCGTTCGATGTGTATAGAAAATTACCACTTGTCGAAATTCCTACCCAACTCATAACCAGACCTCCATATTGTCTTTGTTACCAATAAATACACCGAGTAAATTTTAAATTATATTGAATTCAGTCCCATTCCACGTAATCATAAAAGCTTGATAGTTCTGCGTCATTAAAAATCTATTGAATCCATCAATCGTGATGCCTACGGGCGGCTGAATAGTAATGTGGTTTGTAAAAGCATCGCCCTTTGCATCTTTAATTACACAAATTTGTCCAATGACAGGGCTCGCCGGCAGATAGATAGTAGTTGGAGCGCTAATCGTTGGTCTGACGAACAATATAGCGTCGGTCGGCTGCTTGTAGTATGTATTCGCGGTGACGACAGTTGCACACCAAACAACTGGGCATTCAGTATTGTCAACAAAAAACAGGTCATCACCGATATCGGCCCTAAGGTCGCGAATCATTCCATCTAATGATATGCTTCCGGATGCTGGCGTTGCAGCTACGAATGGAGCATCATCATCTCCAGTGTCAACTCTAAGCGCGCCGATTAAGCCGGATAGCGTTGCAGTGCCAGATGGCACACTAAGGGTCGCGCCGACGTTATCGTCATCGCCTATATCAACTCTAAGATAACCCAATAGCCCAACGAGAGTGCCGATGCCGCTGGCGGGTGGAAGAATCACGGGGAGATTGTTATCATCTCCCAGGTCCCTTCTAAGGTCGTCTACTAGTCCCACTGTACTCTCCTATGAAAGTCACACTAGACTCCTTGGAGTTTTTCAATGTGATAAACAATCGCCCTATTAAGAGCCTTCTTCTCTTCTGTTGTTATTTTCTTCTTCTCTATGTATTTTATTCCAAGACCCCTGGCTATAGCCACTATAACTTCAAAGTCCAATTTGCTCATCTCGGTGGTCAGAAAAGAAACGTCTGGGAATAGCTCTCCCGTTTGAGAAACTAGCCATTCTGAAGTAATCTCTACTTCTTTTAACCTATCTCTATTTTCAAAAAAGAACTTTCTAGAGACGGATGAGGGCCCAAAGCTTCCATAAGAATAGAACTCTCCGTATATGCGGCGTCCATTCATTGTGCTATAGGCCATAGGCTCTTTTAAATAAACCAACACTAGAAGATATACCAGGCTCCCGAGACGTGTGCGAGAGCGAGAGACTGGTTAGTATTGACTATTTGAGCGTTCGGGTCAAAATCGATTGTGCCTGCCGCTGGAGTAATTGTAATCGGATTTGCGTTTCGGTCTACGCCGTTTGCCGCGTCTTTGACGTAAATAATCTTTCCGCTAGTGAAGGCTCCTAGGAGAGTGATGGCAACGGCGGATGTGTTCGTGACTAGAATAAACGTATCTGCGTCTGTGACGTTTCCGGATGTCCCCGCGATAGTGACGAGTTCGCTGGAGTCAACTGCACCGGCACCAGCACCACCCGCAGGAATCGCTGCGGGCGCCCAGGACGACCCGTTCCAGATTAGGGCCTCACCACTCGCGGGAGCAGTTGAGAGCACTGAGCGGCCCTGGAGGCCGTCTACAGTGGCGTTGTCTGTCGTGCCAGATAGGTCCCCGCTAACCGGGAGAGAAGAGACTGCTGCGCCTCCTCCGCTAGCCGCAATCCACTGAGAGCCGTCCCACGTAAGGACTTCTCCACTCGCGGGGACTCCCGAGGCAACAGGATTTCCTTGAATACCAGTGACAATAGATGCATCGCTCGTGCCGCTCAAATCTCCACTAAGAGCGACCGTGGTTAATCCACTGCCGACCGTAATGTCTTTAATGCGCACAATCTCCAGTTGCTCGATTGGGTCCTCGCCGCGAACGCCAGTAAGCCTCTTGAAGTTCTTTTTAAATAGGTCACCCATAGTATGCCTCCGGGACTAACTCGGTAGTAAGTTCAAATAATAATACACCGAACATCTATAGAAATAGCGGACACTCGGAGAAGCCTCCAAATGCCCGCTTATTTTCTATCAGTAGCTTATGTGGTAGCTTAGAAGGTGCCGAGGATAACCCTGCGGTTGTCGAGAACGGCGTAACCGTGCTCCATCCAGCCGTAGACACCAGCGCGTTGCTGACGATGCATCTCTGGGCCAGCCTCAAAAGTCTGTAGCTCCTGGCGGATTGGCGAGACGAAACTGTCGTTCGTGCTAAGGTCGAGACCCATGCAGAACTCCTCGTCAAGCGCGTCAACTGCAGTAACGACACGGCCAAGGACCGAGGCGAGATAGAGTTGATACTCCTGACCAACACCGAACTCCGTCATAAAGTGGAGAACAGTTCCGTAGAACTTCGCGAGACCGTCTGGCGTGCTGTTGAGGACATCGCGACGCGTGACGTCGTCAATCTCACTCAAGTCGTAAGCGCGGATGTCTTCCATCGCCTCAAGGCTAATGTAAAGGTCCGTGAGCTTGCCAGCTTGACCATTACCACCGGCGTTGCGAGTCATTGCAGTCTGCATCTTGGAGACAAGCTCCTTGGTGAACTGACCGCCCTGAGCGACACTATCGTTGACAACTAGGCCACGAGAGTCTGCTGCGGCGAGAAGAGTGTGCCAGCCATCCTCGTTAATCTTGCGGGTATAACCAGCTTGGTATACCTTAAGAGCGCGAGAGACAACGTCGAAACGTGCGTCACGAGCATAACGAAGGCTCCAGTCGATGCTGTTCGCAATCTGGAAGGTTGGAACCCAAAGCTCGTCGCCCTCGACGTGACGCTCTGGAACGCGCCCTTGCTTCGGCAGCGTGATAGCTGTGAAGTTTAGGTCCTCAGTTCCGGGGCGAACAAAATCGAGCGGATAGTTGCTCTGAGCGCCATCGGCCAAAACTTCGCGGCGGAAAATTCCACCCAGGTTGTCTTGGTCAAAAATACCTTCGCGAAGAGGCGCGTCTAGTGCAGCAGCCATAGCGCGCTGGGCGGCCATAGCAACGTCGCGGTTGCGACTAGCTGTTAGACGAAGAAGCTCTCTGTGCTCAGGAGAAAGAGTGATTACGTTTGATTTACTCATTTTAGATTCTCCTTAATCTTTATAGGTCAACGTGGACTGAGGCGAAACCATTAGCGTCAGGAGCAGTTTGGAAATATCCAACTCTCGGCGCCAAGTTACCCAGACCATCGTCTGCTTGAGTTGTAGTGACAGAACCAGCGACGCCCAGGAATGCATCCTGACCAGCGACGGGAGTCGTACCAGTGATTTGGTCCGTCTCAAGGTCACCCTTGTTGCAGAGACCAATGTTGCTTCCAACGTCTACAACGTTACGCTGACGATACTCACCGTGACGGTCGTAGTTCATGGACTCGACGTCGTCAAGAAGCATGCCGACTGGTTGAACGGCTAGGCCCGTTGGAACGGCCGCTGCCGTTACTTCGCCAGCCGCAGTCGTGCCAGCTACTAGGCAGCAAATCTTGCCGCGTTCTGTAACTTCGTTAAGCGCATACTTAATGTTGGTTTGAAAAACCTGTCTACTTGGTGCAAGAGCCATATTGAACCCCTCCTTTGAACCTATTTAGTTATTTGTCGTTAGAAAGCATCTTTGCGGCAAGTCCCGAGTATGCTTGGGTTAGGTCTACGCCCTTCGGCGCTTCTTCCCCAGCAGACGGAGCTTGCTCAGATGCCTTAATTGAATTAAGTAGAACCTCTAGACTTTCCTCGTCGCTGACTTCCTTATAGGAGCCGCCGACAGTCTTCAGAAGCTCCTGAACAGAGCTAAAACTATGACCCATCTTCGTGAGTTCAGCCTTGAACATCGCCATGACTGGGTCAGAGTCATCACTAGCCGCTGCCGCTTGTGCTGGCTTTGGCGTCTCTGCTGTCTTTGAGCCGATGGCGCTAATTAGCTTGCCAAGCAGACTGTTCTCGTCAACTTCGCTAGCAGTCGCGACCTTGCCCTTTTGAGCGCCACGACCCATGTCGCTTCCGCCTTCAACGGCGAGACTTCCTCGTCTCATTTCGTCAGCTTCAGCCTTTTGCTCGGCCCAAACTTCGTGGAGCGCGTCGAACTGAGCGTCTCCGAGGCCATCGATTGCGGCCATCATTTTCTTCTTCTTCTCTGCCTGCTTTTCCTTAATCTTTGCAAGGAACTCCGGAGGCATGCCCTTAGCTTCAACGCTCAGGAGGTCATCAATCTTTGCCTCACGAGCAGACGCGCGGGCGTCAAGCTCAGCTTGTGCGGCTTGCGTACGAAGGTCGTCGAGCGCCTTCTGGATTTCGGCGTTGGCGGCAGCCTTCTCTCCGAGGGCCGCAGCTAGAACTGCAAAGAAATTTTGCGCTCCCGCTTCGGTGATACGGGCGGAAAATCCTTCAAGAGTCTCGTCAAGAAGCTCGGCTCCCTTTGCAAAGGCAGCTTCGACTTCCTCAGCCTTGACCTTCATTCGCGCAGACTCTTTCTCTGCGTCGTCCTTGGCCTTCTTGAGCGCTTCCATATCAGCTACGTGCACTTTAGCTTGCACTTTTAGCTCGGAATTTTCGTCATTCGCCTTAGCAAGTAGCTCCATGGCAACTGCGTTGTTTTTTTCGTCAGACATCTTTAAGTCCTCCCTAGATTCCCGATTAGTTTTGGCATCACTTATATCAAACATTACGTTGTTTGCGATTGCCTTGTTTGTTGAAGCTTGCGCGCTTAAAGGTTCGTGACTTACATCCATGATTACAGAAGGTTCGTTCGCTGGTCTCTTTACTATACCTTTACCACCAAAGGTCATTCCTCGCAAGACTCTTTTTACTCTATTGCTTCCGTATGTTCCAGTACCACCGTTAGCACGAAGAGAACCGTCTAGAAATGCCGTCTCTTGATTTCGAGCGACAACTTTGCTTCCAACCAAATAACAATAGTCAGGAAACCAAGCTTCCATCGAGACGAACAGGGTGCCATTCGCGGCGCCCTCTTCTATATCAGAGGCAACAGTAGGATAAAGAGCTTTCCATATTACAGACTCGTCTATGATATGAAAATTAGTCGGAACCTCAAAATCATTAGCAGATGCTTTGTCTTCATCAATTATTGCGCCATTTTCATCAATTGCGTATGTATTATACATTACACCAATTGTCTGATTATCCACAACAACTTTCTTTGGATTTTCAGCGCGCTCAGATGGCGTTAGTTCTCGTCCGGTATTGTGCTCCCAATCTACAGGCTTCAAAATGGGAGTATGGCGCGCCTTCCACATTTCTTCGGGAATGAACACATCATCGTTAGCGTTCTCTCCTGTGGAGACTAAAAGGCTTCGCATGTATAGTAGGTCGGGCTGTTCGCATGGGACCTTGGCCGCCGATGCATTCGTTGAGTAAAGCTCACTGGCTTTTGCCGATAACGCGATAGAACTTGGGCTATCGGTTATTCTGCAAGGAATAAGTATCTCTACTTTTTGTGTGCTCATGCGGACCTCTGTTTGCTTCTTTAGACTAATACACCGATTTATCTATTCGAAGTTTTCTATGATGACTTCGGTGTCCTTGACCTAGGGGATGTAGTTTTTTTACTTGAACTACTTTTCCCATCTGTAGTGGCCTTCTGTTTAATGGCCGCTTCTCCCGCTTTAACCCGTTTTTCTTTTCGGCGAGGTTTGTGGACATTAGCCTTTACCACCTCTTCTCCAGATTTTCCATTAACTGCGGGCATGCCTTCATTTTTTGAAACTCTCCGAGGAGGAGCCACCGTAATGTGAACGTTTTGAGGCTTCGCCCAGGAGTTAATGTTTTTTTCACTTTGATTGATTTTTGCTGGCTCAGAAACTGGAATGTTTTTTTTCTCTTCGCGTGGCTTCCATTTCTTTGAAAGGACTCGATGAATGTCTTTACCTATCGGCACGTTTCCTCCTGTGAATTAGTAGAATCGTCGTCGCTCTTTAAGTTAAGCTGAGCACTCGCATTCAGACTAGCATATGCGATAGCGCACGCCATTGCAACCTTTCTATCAGACAAAGTCTCTTTGCTCTCAACTTCTGAATAGATAGAGAATATTGCCCCGTCAATCGAAAGGTTATTACGGAGGACGTCTTTAACGACTTCAGAAGTGACTTCGGTGCCCATAGGCGTCTGACTAGCGACTGCAAAAGTGATGTCTTCGATTCCCTTGGCCTCATGTTTAGTCAATGAGCGCTTTGTTACCTTGCCGGTTGCCTTTAAGATTTCTGCCGCGACTACTTTTTCTACATCGTCAACGTGTCGAATAGCCATCGCCTTTTGCTGTTCGTAATCGACAAGCCACGCCATGCCTTGAGGCTTGGTCTCTCTTGTGACTTTGTGCGGAATACCATCAGAACCAGGAGGTCTTCCGTTCGGGCCCTTTTCTTTTACGGGGCCGCCGGGGGCTGGCTTTGATTTCGCTTCTTTTTCTTTAAACTTCTGAGCAAGCCGGGTCTCTTGTTGCTTCAATAGACTCGCCATCTTTAGCTTTTCTTCCTCGTCCATGTCACTAATTGGGTCTGGATAAGGACTGTGCTTCGCCATGAGACCAGTCTCATCTCGAATCTTCTCTTCGTCTCTCATCCTTTCAAGCTCGATACTAAAGTCTTCGCCAAAAGCTTCAAGCACCGCCTCGATACTAACGATATTTCTATCTAGAAGCTGAATGATAAGTTGCTTTTCTTTCTGCTCGTCCCGCAGACTCATCTTGCCGAACTTGATAGTCGGCATTTTTCTAATGCCAAGAGTGCGGACGACGAGTTCTATCTCCTTAAGGAGCCATCTTTCTACGGACTGACGCCCCTCCTCTAGTCTTTCGAGCAGGGTTCGGACTCCTAGGAATCCAGTGGAAAAACTACCCTTGCCACCGCCGCCGATTAGAATGTCGGGGATGCCAATTCCGCGAAGAATGTCCTGGTCAACACTTTCGTACTTTTGATTTCCAAGAATCTTTTCAACCGGAGGATAGCTACTTTCAATACTAATAGCATCGTTCCAGACCATCTGCATGGCTTGAGTAGGGGCTCTTAGAAACTCAGAGAATTTGTCGAAGTGGCTCTCGGGCGGAATATAGTTATCTTTTAGACTTCCCAACTTGAAGATAGTAACCGCGTTAATTACGCTATTGCAAACGCTGATGTCCATCTCGCGCAGTTTATTCTTATAGTGGATGTCTGCCATGACTGGCCAAAGTAGCGGCTCTGCCCAATCCTCGTGGTCATCCTTCATGTAGTGAAGCGTATATAGTTTCGTTTGGTCTAGGTCTACAACTCTTGGGTCATTTCTTTCTTCCGGAAGAGCCTCTTCACTTATCTTTCTACTAGTCCTCGCGAACTCAAGCGGAAGATTTATATCGCTCTCGTCTAAGAAATCAACGAACCTGCCCATATCTTGAATTTTTTTGTTTCTAATTCCATTCACGGTCTCGTGGTCTAAAATGAAGACCCAGCGGTGCTTCCCGAAGAATTTATTTCCGCGAAGCTCCATTTGAAATGGATTGAGTAAAGTATATCTCCAGGGGATTTCTCGCTTGCCAAGTTCCTTTTTAGACTCGATGTCGGCCTTGTCTATTCTTTCGCCCTGATGGGGGTCCGAGATTGGATTGACTTTTTTTGCCGCATCCACTGGATTAAATCCTGGGATAGACCTAAATGCGTCGAGCTTTGCTGTCGAGCGCTTCATCCTGTTGTAATCGTTGTCTTCTATTGTGCCGAGCGTCCTATAGATAAAGACATTCCCGTACTTGTAGTAATAGCGCAGGATGTCCTTGACTCTGCCCTGTAGGTCGATGTGGAATGCCCAGCGATTAAGGAAGCGCTCAATCATTTTGCTCGGATGTTTAATTTTTAGGCCCTCGGCAGCAAAGTTTGCCATGAGGTCGATTACGTTTTTAGCTAGTCCGAACCCCTTATATGCTCCGACGCAAAGTCCCATCTTATAGTGTGCGGCTTTTGTATTTTTTCTAAACGCAGAGTAGCTGCCTTGGCCGAGGCCGCCGAATGGACTAAATCCATTTCCTAATCCACCCCCATATCCACCAAAGCCTCCACCAAATTGAGAACCAGGGTAATTTGAAAAGGGGTTGTGTGAGCCTAGCTGCCCATGGATATCATTCGTCCAAAGTCCAAAGTTTTTGCCTGTGTCTCCGGGGAGATTCTGGCCTCTTCTTTGGATTGTGAATGACGCGTCTGCACGACTTAGTTGAGCCGCGTTCGCATTTTGATATTTTTCATTCGCCTTAATCGCAGCATCGAAAGACGACTCAAGAGCCTTCTGTCTATCGTTACTCATTCCGGCGGTATCTATTCCTAAGTCCATGATGAATCCCCTCGGGGTTTATAGGAGATTTAAGAGACCAATCACGACTGTGATTGCCACCTGAGCAAAAGCAAAAACGGCGATGGCTTTAATTTTAAACGACTCAAGCCCATCTACTTTTTTTACCAACTCTTTTAATTGAGTAGGAGACGCGATTTCTGCCACGTTATTTCTCCACATCTTTAATTCCTCAACTTGATTCTCTACTACAGATAGCTTTGTCAAGCTCGACCTGATGCCCTGAATTTCTTCTCTAATCGTGTCTTGGCCGGCGTTTAAGCGCTGTAGTTCTTTGATGACGTGCTTAGACCACTCACTCCAGCTTCCATCTTCCATGTTCACTCCAGTCATCTAGGCAGTTTTAACATAAGACGCGACCAGATACAATGAAATTGCAGTCACACTACAGTAGAACTATACACAAAAAATGCTATACCCAGCCGCCGATGTTGGGAATCGCGACCTTCTGGCCCTCTTGGAAATATGTTCTAGCTGCATAAGAAGAGAGCAGTAGAGCGGAGTAGCGGTCCTTGCGTTGATGGCTTTTTAGAGTGGACTGTTGGGACGACGGCAAGTCCGGCGTGTCGAAGTGCTGCACTCCAGTTTTTGTAGCAGTCACTACAATCATACACGTCTCTTTAATCTGCTCGTCAATCTCTGCCCAAACGTCATCCTTCATAGCCTCGACTCCCCCGGCGTCAAATTCAACTGGTTCAATCTCAAGGGCTCGGTAGGGGAAAAGAATTCTTCTGTGCTCGATATCGGCGGCCAGTCCGTAGTTTGTGTCTCGAATCCACTTCGGAGCGAAGTCAACGACGTCTAAGATATGTTCTCCTACGAACCTCTTGTGTTCGTCCTCATCATATCTCCAAATCGGCATCTGACCTGGCTCAAGCATTTTGTCATCTTGCAATAGGTCTTCGACTGCGGTTCCGCCACCTCCAGCGTCCATCGCGATTCTAACAACGTTGAATTTTTCAAGAAGTTCGCGAACTTTTCTAACAGCCTTCGGCCAGCTTTTCCCACGCATAGAATAGGAGAACACACTTCGCGCGGTCTGGCTGTGAGGATACAGCTTCAAAATGCTGATAGCAAAGTTGTCCGTCTTTCTCGCAGGGTCAATGCCCATTACATACTCAAAGCCAGGTGTGCCGTTTATTTCTATTGGGAATGGTATGCCGCCGCAGGCTTTATGCCCTGGGGTCGCAGCATTAATGAGCGAACGCTTAAAAAAGCCGTCTGAGTCGGTTGGGAATTTGCACTCATACTCCATTTGAAATAAAGCTAACGGCATAGTCACTCTGGCTTGAGCAATTTGTTTCTCATCCATGTAGGACTCCGGCAGACCTTGGTACGGCAACTGAACGATAGAATAATCCCTATAGTCAAGGTGACCGTCTGTAAGGGCTTCATCCTCATCTAATCCCAGCTTTCTATTAACCTCTTCTGAACTGCCGGTGATTTTGTTATCTATGATAGCCTTGTGAGTTAAGTATAACTTATAGAAGTGATTGAACTGGAAGTTGGCCGTCCCGCTATATACGATTTGGTTGCCCTTCTGTCTAGTGAGTTGGGACGAATCCATGCGTCCTTCTTTAATAGCGAGGCGCTCCAGGTGTGTCTTTGTGGCAGCCTCAATAGGGTTGGATGCAACAGACGCGAAGCCTCGGACAACAACTTGAAAGATTTCTGAATTAACCGAAGCGAACTCATCGACTAAGATATGAGTGGCTCGGATACCTCTAATTTTTTCTCCGTTGCCAAGTGGTAGAGCCCTGATGACCGATGTGCCTACATCAACGAACACACTATCAGAAGGTTTTTTGACCCCATTGGGGCAGCACGCTCTTAGCAGTGGACTATATTCATAAAGCTTCTCGATGTATTCGAACACAAGCTTTGACTGTCGGAATGATGCGGCGACGATGACGATTTTAGAGCCTGGCGTTAGCATGGCCCTAAGAGCAGCGTAAACTGCGAGAATGAAAGTTTTACCCGCTCCGCGACTGGCAAGTAGAATCGGGAATGTTTTTTCCCACAAGGACTCTAGGATGACACTCTGGAATGGCGCCAAACGGAGGGGCTTGCCTTGCCACATCAAAAGGTGATATGCCGCCCACGTCAAATTGTTCAGACAAATGTCCGCGAATTCGTCGTATGGATTACTAAATTTACCCGCTCGCTCGTGAAAAGCGTTTATCGTCTGTACGTCATTTGGTATTTCGTAGAGGATTTTTAATCTTTCAGGTTTCAAATGATTCCCTCTTTATGATACTTGAATAGCTTATCAAACAAGCTGCGCGTCCATTTTCTTGCTAAGTCCTGTCTGCCTGCGAAGATTACGTGCACGCCGTGCTTTACTTGTAGAGAGATTAACTTCGCATGGATGTTGGCCGGTGGGACTTTTGAGAATTTATATCCGCTGTTAACTTGAGCTAGCGTAGCTTCTATCACTAGATACTTTAGTCTGTGATTGGCGGCCCGCTCCATTTCTCTAAGGAACCTCTCATAGTTCTCTGTTCTTCCGAGTGTACCCCATAGGTCGCCCAGCGTTTTTCTTTCAACCATTATGACGGACTCAAGGCCAGCTATAGTATAATCTCCAACGTCGAGCTTTTTACTTTCCATACCATAGCAATTACCAGAGGAGCGGAAGGCCCACCCCTTGTCTTTTTGCTCTCTTGTATCTCTCATGATAGTGAATTTGTATGCGGGCGCTTTCGCCTTGCGGGCATATGCCATTTTAGCCTCCTAGAAGGAACTTACTTTTAAGCATATCCTCCTTACAGCGGTCTGTAAAGTAAGAAAGGTGCCCTGCTATCTCTCCGGCTCTTTGTCTATTCTCTTTATCTAAAAGGTCTTTGACTAAAGATGCGATAGTGATTTTTTCCTCTTTGTCAATCTTGAGGCGCTGTTCTCGGGTAAGCCTGAGTTTTTCTTGATACTTGACATACTGCTGCTCTGCCTTATCTAAGTCTTGATATAAATATTGAGGAGGCGGGCGGCGCTCGTCATCTTCGTCTTGGTCTAGATAATCCTCTAGGGCTTCTTTAATCTGCGTCTGAATGCGTGTGATTTGAATCTCCTTCATAATCATATTGTGAAGGATGTCCTCTTCTTGGTGTGTAATGCTGTCTAGAGCATCAAGCATTTCAATATACTTAATCTGATAGTATTCAAGCTCGTCATCCATGAGAGTCTTAAGTAGCCACTGATATCGTGGGTTTTTGTCGAACTTGCTTTTGTAAAATTCGATTCTATCTTCTTTTGAAAGCTTAGAGAGATTGTATTCGTTAGGGTCGCCGAATATAGCTTTTTTTCTAGTTGACTTCTTGGGCCTGCCGTTCGTTTTTACGAAACCAAGGATTTTTCGGCGCCGAGATATAGCCTCAACTGTGCGTCCAATCCGACTGGCGATTTCTTCGTCAGTAGAGGTCTCCCATTCGTCACGGATAACCTGGTCTTCCCACGCAGTGAAGTGTCCCTTACTGCTAGTTCCCTTTGTCTTTTTTTGCGGGCGCTCCTCATCTTCGCTTTCATCGCCCCAATCGTCGTCCCAATCGTCTTCGTTAGAATTAGCCACCTTGTCTCCTAATCATGCGACTCGCTCAAGTCTAGCTCGTGGATATGTCCATGTTCCTCTAGAATAACATATGAGCCATTCTCGGTCCTTTTAAATGAATGCATGTGACCGTTCTCGTACGACGTGTCTCCCGAAGGGAGTTCGGCAGGCAACGTGTGCATGTGACCGTTTACGAACGATACTTTTAGAATTAAAGAGGCGCCGGTATTGTCAGTGCCTGAGCCGTCCTCTTTCGTTATTCTATATGGGTCTTTTTTCTTCTTCTTCGGCTTGGGATTTAAGTTCTCAATCTTGGCGGCCTGAGTCGCCGACCAAAGCTCTATTAGTGCGGCTTTTTCTGAGTCTCTCAAGTTTGCGCTATTTTTCATGAGAAGAGTCCTGACTTTGGAGTCTGATGTCTGCGCGATAGATAGTCATCGGGGAGCCAGGGTCCAGTCCTCTAAAGGTTCTAGACCCTCTCGTTTGGTCTACCTCGTAGATAAGGGCGCGGCCCGCCTGCGCATATCCAATGCACTTGGTTATGCCTCCGTAGTTGTTGCTAAAACCCCAGGCTATCTTTTTTTGAATATAACCCTCCTGCCCAGGAGGGAGCTTCACTTCAGTATTAGCTATTTGCAGCCGTAAATTCGTAATGGAAAGTCCTTCGTTCTCAACATATCTTGAAAGTCGAACCCAGGCGGGGTCCGCATCCTCTAGATTGTTCTCGTAAATAGTTTCTCCGTTTGAGAGCGAAGCTATCCATCTATCAGAAGGAACGGTGTCGTCAACCTTTTTAGCTAACTTGTAATCCATTTAAATCCCCGAATTAGTTGCGCCCTATAGGAATTCTGCCTGAAAATAAAACGCGAAGTTCGTTTTTTCTCCAATACTAGTTGGAGTCGCAGAAAGGGCGATGTAGAAGTTGTGTTCTGTAGACGCAGTCGTCTGGTCGTCCAGACCTAATACAGTACCACTTCCCTGGATTTGTGTCCAGTTAACGTCTCCGGTACCTGTTCCAGATGGATTGATAATCTCTGCTGAAAAGACATCGACTCCACTAGGGGCACTGTCAATGGATGTTTTGTCGAACGTCCTAAGCTCTGCGTTTTGCGTCTGTACGGCGCTATCTGTAGTCAAGCGGACTCTGATAGTGGACTCATTGTTAAGAACGCTAACTAGCTCTGCAGCGATAATACTCGGTCCGACGTACGCGCCGGAAGTATTTGCATATCGTAAGTTTGGAAGAGCCGTGCCGTTAGTCTGACCGTCTTCTGTCGTTCGGTATGTGGTCTCGTTGTATTCTCCAACTTTGACCGAAAGGCCGAAGCCAGGTCCGTAGAAGCCTACAGTGTTAAAGCCGCCAGATGCAGCGGGGAGAATTTCCGTCGAAGGGTTGGACGGATTCAGAAAGTTCAATACGGTAGCCATGTTGCCTCCATGTCAATTTGAGATGACTGATTTTTCCCGCCGTTGGCTATGATTATTCAATCGCCTTCTTGGCCGTCCAAAACTTTCTTTACGAACTTCTGGACCCGTTTCTTTTCGTTGCGAGTTACTTCTTTCGTGCGACCAGATAGAATTAGTTTTAATGGGACTATGATATCGTCGGTCGCTTTTTCAAAAAGGAATCTCTCTAAGTCTTTATACTCCATTTCTGATTGAAAGCGCTTATTATTAAGGATTTCGCCCATGCCATCGATAGGACAGGCGTGTTTGATTGACAACTTCACTTTAATGTTCTTTTGGTGCTTGTTGTATTTTTCTCGGATTTCTTCAGCCTCGGGACTTTCATCCTTCTCATCTAGTTGCTCGAATCTCTTTTTGTACGGAGACGACACCCGAACGTAATTATCCCTTTTGAGATTCTTTAGTCCGTTATCTACGCATCTACCAAAAAAATTCTGCAGCTTCCCTTCTTTGACTCTTTCCAGGTCAACCTTGGGAATTGCATTAAGGCAAATGATTCTAATCTCTTGGGCGATATCGTCGGAACTATATGCGTCGAACATATAGGACCTTGACTTGGTCCGAACTAAATATTCTACGATAGGTTCAATATCGTTATAGTTCAGACTCTTCGTCGTCCTCGCCATCTGTACTATCCCCGAAGCTTCCAATTGTATTCCTTTCGATTGCCTCATCATCTGACACGCCAGCCGTAGCTTTGTGGGCAACTTCTCTAAAATTAGCAGCTTTTCTAACTACCACTTCTGTCTTCACATCAATCTTTTTTTGCTCATCGGACATCTTCAAATGCCTCCTCTCGTGTAATTTCCTTCATGCTTCCGCCGCAACCCAAAGGCTTAAGTCCCATAGACTTTAATGGTCCTTCGTTGCCGACAGTGGGGTCATCGGCCGGAATATATTCCACAACAGCCCCACAAACCATTTTTTCTTTTGCGACTTCAGTCGGGCAATAAGACTGCCACGAGCACTTGACACATCGAAAAAAACTTAACATTTTATACACCTCTTCATAAGTCTTGTGTTTTCGTTAAACTTCGCAAGTATCATTCGTGCAGAATTTAGACCCCTCGACTTTTACGTTTCGAATCTCATTAAGAGCCAGCGTTCCGAGTGAAGACGAATAATCTTCGTAATCCTCCTTGGAGCATTCTGCATATGGAGCTTGCTTATAATTGTGGTCAGTTAATGGAAGGAATGACAGAGTCTTTACATATGGAGAGTAGAATTCGATGGCGCTATTTAATTGCTCCTTCTCATCCTCTTTAACTGTCACTGTGCACGACACGGAATTATCGCTCCAGTAGTATTGCATTTCGCGCACCATTGCTAGCTGTTCCCAGATTGTAGTGTCGAACTTACTCTTTGTAAAGTCTTTTTCCTTCACGGGGAAATAGGCAACAAGCGTAGCTCCCAGTTTTGCACATTCGCTAAGTTCATGAGCCGTGGTTAGTTGATAAATATTGTCTTCTTGTTTTTCAAAATCAATACTAGCGACCTTCTTATTCTCATTCGCAGAGACCTCAAGTCTATAGCCAGCGAACAAGAGAGAGAGACACAACGGAGAATCTGCTGGAACCCTGACGGTACGAAGATAGAATTCGGAATGAGTATAGTGGACACCGGGAGTCGCGCCTGCCAAAATACTGACGGTATTATGAGAAACGTAACTATTCGCTACATAGGTGTTTCTGTGAGGAACCTCTATGTCGAAAGTCTCAGTCTCTCCATTTTTAATTTCAACAACAGTGTCATAGGACATTGAATCAAATCCAAGTTTGTCAAGGTTCTGCCAATTCGAAATTCTTTCATTGGAAACATATCTCTTCTCGGCAGACCTTCCTTTTCTTTCGTTAATCCAATATCTCATTCTATTGCCCAAGCTGGTCTCCGTGGGTGGCATAAGTCTCATTTTACAATCAATACCCAAGGCTCTTAGCGTCACAACTAGTTGGTCTGCCATTACTTTCGACGTAGTGCAGTATGACCTGCCGTGAGTTTTTATTGACCCATCTGCGCACGCATATCCGTCGATGAATGACATGATAACGTTTCTTGGGGACCTTCTTATAATTTCTGGAATAGACACCTCGTGAGATTTTGACTTTAGAAGTCCATTCCCAGCTAGCCAAGACACTAGGTGTGTAGAGTTCGCATAGAAATCTGCATTGTTGGGAGATTTAGTTCTATTGTAAATTTTGCCATCAATATCAAAAACCTCCTTAATAATTCTTTTTGCTTTTTCTAGATGCTCAATTTTATTTATATCTCCCGCGATTCGAATTCCCTTTTTGTGATTCGAGCCATCGCCAACATATAGACCTATCAGCCAGGCCAAATTTTCTCCTAGCTTCGTTGGTTGATTTATCGGCTTTACATTGTGATACGGCCTATCCACCGACGATAGACTTTGGATTTCTCCTCCATAATATCCTCCAATGAGATAAGGCATCATATCCCCCTCTTCGACCTGGTCTGCGCGCTTCCAAATATACTCTCCACCTGTAGTCAAAATCCTATACATGTGGTTGTGCGTTGATTCTAATTCGATTCCTCCATCTGTAAGAACCTTTTTCGTTTTTTGTCTTCCGTTCACGTAGAACTTCGTTGCCAACTCTTCGTTTTCTTTTTCTTGACAAATATTTGTATTTAAATCTTGCCACTCTTCCCCCAGAGTATCTCCTAGCTCGTCAAAAGACAGTATCCCCGCGTCCGTAATTAGCATAGTTTCTTTTTTCTGACACCCAGAAGGCTTCACGGTGCTCATCCTGATTGAGCGCGGAACTCCTAGCCAACGAGAATAAATGCGGTCCCAGCGGCGGATTGTTTGATAGCCCTCATCACAGAACTCATTAAGGAATCTCGCAAGGCCAAACTTCTTGACGGCCTGTTGAATCCCACTCATAGAGCAACCAATGCGTCGATTACGCATCATTACGCTGTTTGTTCTTTCGTCATGGGTCGGAATAAGAGTAATTGTTTTCGCATAGAGGTAGGCGAATTTCAATGTTCTCATGTAGTCTTCAACACTATCGTGATTTGCTGGGTAGGTTTCTACTAAGCAACACAATTCTTTGTCTTCAAGTTGTTGCTCTGCGCATGGATTAAACCCCTGTACGTCGTCATATCGCTCATCCTCAAATGAAAGCCAGCCGTCTTTAACTCTGCCATAGTGACGAGCATTCTCAAGGAAGATTAAGCCTGGCTCACCGTTAAGGGCAATATTAGGACTGACACGACTGAAGTCACTGAGTGGCGTTGCGAAGACGCTATTGTTCGAGGCCCAACGGCGGTCGCTTAGTTCTGCTTTGAACTTTCTATAGTCTTTCATCTCAATATAATCTACGTCGTTAATGTCGCCGATTGCAAGCTCAGCACTTCGACGGACGTTCCCTGCGACTACACACTTGCCGATAAAGTTCATGAGGTCAACGATACAAACACTTGTGAGTAACTCGCCGTCTAAGCCCTCCAGTATGACCCTAATAGATTCATGAAGGTCTCGAAGTGGGTCTGGTCCAGATGCGGTCCCACCGAACCCTTTAATAGGTTTGCCTCGCGGGCGAATCTTGGAGTAGTCAAAGACGACAACATTGCCGCCCTTTTGATACGAGTTAATTAGTATACGAACGCTCTCGACCCAACCTTCTCTGCTGTCGGGGATAACAAAAAGAACCTCATCTTTGCGCGGTGCTCTTATTGCGACTTTTCCGGCGCCCACGGTGTCAAAGCCAACGCCGACTCCTAGCATAAGCATGTCCATTGCCCAGGCGAATGAGTTGCCGAATTCAACTGACACATCGGTGGTTGAGGTGAAACCACAATTATTCAAGGCCGCACTTCCTACTTTATCAACGAGTTCCGTGCCCATAATCCAGAAGCCGCGTCCTGGCGGGGTGAACTTAAATTCCCACATTCTAGTGAAGAATTCCTGTGCGGTTTTTTGCGCTTTATGCGCCTTCCAAGGCAGCCTATTAGATTCGCAGTGCTTTCTCTGGGCCTCAAAAACGCCTTCGGTGACTCTCTTGCAAGTGTCGCTATACTCTTCATTCCTGCCATCTGCCATCTGGCGAGCGTAGGTTCTCTTATAGACGAAATATGATAATGCTCCAAAGCCCCATTCGGGTTGCTTCCCATCATACTCACCCAAAAATCTTGCAGATAACTTAAATGCCATACCCGTGCGTCCTCCCAAATAAAAATGGGCACAGGCTATCTTAACCCGTCCCCTCTTTTTCAACTCTTTCTAATTATCCCTGTGCTTAGTCTTCTAAGCCCTCAATGTATCCGCGCAAGTCAACTTCTCCATCAGATTCATCTAGGGAAGAAATGTCAATGCCGTCCTGGCCGATTAGTGCATCTTCGTAGTGCAATTTTTTCAATCTCTGTAAGAAGTGGCGGATATTTTTAATGTAGAAGGCAGATAGCTTCGTGTGGCCCTGGTCGTCTTTCACTTCGTGAATCTCTGCGAGATAACCATCTGGCGTGGCGAAGAGCACGACATAGGAATCGTCGTTGCACAGCCAGTAGGATATGTAATCATAAGTGGGGTTAAATCTGGCGTCGCCGATGAGTAGGCCAATGGAGCGGGCATTGCGACTAAGCACGTGTGCTCGTTCTCGTGTCTTTTTACTTAAGTGGCCCAGGTCACTCACGGTTGCGTGCCCTCCTTCTTATGGAGATTATACACCGGAAGGTTCTGAGACACAAACAGACTTTGCCTTGAAGACCAGACTTACTAAGTGCTGGAACCCATATCTAGTATAGTAGGCGAAAGGGTTTTATTGACAAGCGACAAAGTGCGGCATGTGCAGAAAAAATTAAAGAAATGTGCCGCAATTTGAATTGGACTTGCAAGGTTAATGGGCCCTACTATAATCATCTTGGAAGCTACATGAAATTGCGTGGAGGATTTATGAGTGAATATTCGATTGCCTTGACTTGTTTTAGATTGGGAGAAATATGGGGTGAGTATTCTGACCTAACCCTACCCCAAGTTCTAAAGGCCCTGGTCGGCGCAGAGTCTGAGATTGAAATAATGGTGCATAGCTCTAATGGCATACCAGGTCAGGTGTCCCTTGAGACGCGACCAGAGAGCCTTGAAAAAATCACGAACGACCAGTGGCACCGACAGGTCGAATCCGTCTATAACGAATTGTTTGGCAGATGACAGCGCGTGCTGGAGTGCGCTGGTGCGCGGACACGTTTGGAGGCCGCGTCTATACTTGGCGGCACTGGACTTTTGTGGGCGTGGTTCGGCTTGTAGATAAAAAGACAATGCGCGGTAACAGCTAAAGGTTCACTGAAGGCCGTGTTGGAAATCGTAGTTCTAATTTTCCTCTTTTTCTATCTCCTATCAGGACCTAATAAAAGGGAAGAAGATGAGAGTCTCTAAGTGAATAGAGAGATAATAACGAATTGCATGGAGGGCGTAATAGTCACCACGGCTTGCGTCCTATGGCTCTGGGCTCTATATCTAATCCCTGATTCGTCCACTCTATTTGTCTTTGGCCTTATTGTAATCTCTATTTGGATTGATTCCTGCGGATTTGTTTGAGACATTTGGTAAAACAGTTGAGGGTGCTTGGCTGCATTGTTTTAGGGCCCCCCGGGTGGACGTGGGAGTGTCGCGAGCGGACGATTTGAAAAAGTCCCCCCACGACAATCGACCGACCCACCGACCCACCGACCGACCCACCGACCCACCGACCCAAGACGAGCGAACATTGTCCTCGGGGGACGCCGTAAACCCTTGTGAGATAAGGAGATAAAAAAAGATTATTGAGGGTGGCGCGCGCCGATTCGATAGTCGATTCTTTGGGCTCACAACAACGGAACGGACCCACAATGAACGACGCGACCCAAACGGCTATCCTCCTCCCCAACAGCACCTCGGATTGGAGCACAACGCGCTCAAATACGACGATTCTCGTCCGAACACCAGAATCGCGCTACCTAGACATGAGCGACAACGCGACTTGGGAGAGTAGCGACGACGCACCTTTGTCGTGGCGCGAGGCACCGCGCCCCTATATCGTCCCCCCCAAGGTGAGGCGTGGCTACGTCCAGAGTCCGCGTGACCAGCGTCTAGAGACGATTCAGGCGGCAGCCTACGGATTCGTAGTGGGAGTCGTCTACGCGCTCTCATTCGTGGTCTTGGTGGGCGTGGCTAGCTACGCTTTCTTGGGCTAGCCTCGCTCGCTCGCTCGCTCCACTAGGGGCGAGCGAGACTCCTAACAAACTACACTCACCCAACCTAGAAGGATTCTATTATGACGAACACGAACACGAACACGAATGCCCCCAAGGCTCCTAAGGAAGATTGCTGGTATTGCCAGGATACGGGGGGCGGAATGCCCCCAATCTGCCAAGAGAGCGCCGACCTTGACGAATGTCCGGCTTGTTTCGGAGCGCTCTAGGCTCGCTCGCTCGCTCGCTCCACTAGGGGCGAGCGAGACTCCTAACGAACTAAAACACCCACCCGTTCTCGAAAGGAACAATCTTATGTCCGAATTCGCCCGCGCCAACGCCTGTATTGCCACTCTAAACGTGATGTTTAAGTATGGTCGGGACGACGAGGTTCCCTCCTGGGTCACAGATACCCTAATCGAACTGCTGGAGGATTCTCTCTCTCGCCTGGACCCACTCCACGAAAGCATAATCCTTGAGGCGGTGTACCAGGACTAGTGCGCCTGGACCCACTTGGCTCCCGCTAGGGGGCCAGGTGGGCTGTAACAAAGTAAGACACAGGCCACAGGCCACTAGGCCACAATGCTCACTCGAATCTTGAAAGGATTCACAATGGCTACCAAGAACGACAACTGCCTCGGCGTCCATACCCACAACACGGGAGGAGTTTGGGTCACTTGCCCCAACGTCCTTTGCAAGAACTGCGAATCAGAGAAGAGAACGCAAGAGTATGTCGCTCGCACAATGGCGAAATGGCAAATAGAGGGGGCGCTCGACGCGTTAGAAGAACTCAAGACAGAGAAGGACAAGTATGCTCGCGAGGGTATCTTCCTTGGAATCCAAACCCTGCTGTCTCAGGCTCGCGACAGGCTAGCCTAGCCTACTCTCCTGCCTGGTCCCTCTAGGGGGCCAGGTGGGCTGTAACGAATTAAGACTCACAACACTGTCCCTAGAAAGGACAATACTATGCCCCGCAAGATTACCACTCAGACCAACTTCGCCCTGCCCGTCGCCTACTGCCCCGAGACTGACACTCCTCTCTCGACGTGCAAGTGCCACGAGTGCTCCGGAACCTGGCCCCAAGAGACGGACGCTAACCGCCTAATGGACAGCCCCGACTTCTACGGGGAGCCGTTCGACTACCCCGAGGACGAGATGGACAACCCACCTGGCCGCGAGTGGTAGAGTAGCAACAAAGCCTCGCAGGGTTCGCCTTGCGGGGCTTCTTTCGTTTGGAGCCCGTCGTTAATTCGGCGGGCTTCTTTCGTTTTCTTCTCAGAAGCGTTTCTCCTCATGGTGCCTGCTTGTCCCTCCTACGTCGGCCAGTCGGGGGACGTGCGCTGAAACAAATGTGAAAAGCTGAAAGGATGCTGAAAGGCTGAAAAGAAACTGAATATATGTATGTCTTTGCATGTATGGGAGGATATATAGGGAAAAAACTTCTAGAAAAAAAAACAACCGGGGCTTGGAATGTCGGAAGCGCTTTGTATAATGAACTCTCACCCCAGAGGCTAAGGAGCCTACAATGAACGTTCCTTCAATATCAATCAGCAGCTTCGCGCGCCGTCAGACCGCAGACAGTAAGTTTTCCCACTATGAGGGACCAATCGAGAATGTCGCTGGTATCGCAGCCAGGCAGTGGGAGAAGCGAAAGCCAGGCTATCGCGAGGGAGTCGTTCTCGTCCCCTGTGGCCCGAGCGGGTTCTGCTGTGGTGTCGTTCGCGTGACCGAGGAGACCAAGCTCCGCGCCACCTTCTCGGCTCGTTCTGAGGGAGAGGCACCGTTCCTCTCGATTGAGGCGGTCGGCGGCGAGAAGGCTCCCGCTGTTGCGGTTGACTTGGTCCTCTATCGTCGAGACGTTCTCGGCTCCGACGCCTCAACCGGCGCGGACTGGGAAGTCGTCAGCATCAACGCTCGGACAACGTTCGAAGACGAGCCGCTGACGCCCATGGCCATGGCGAGGAACTTCCTCTGTCTCGACGGCGGAACCCGAGCGACTTACACCGCGCAAGAGTTCGCCGAGTCCATCGCGCACTGGTCGCGGCGCGCCATGATTGGCTAGGCGCAAAGGGCTCTCTGGGGGTTACACCTCAGGGAGCCTGGGTGCCGTAAGCTGCGCAGGCACCCGTGGCCCTTGTGCTGAAACGATACTGAAAAGCTGAGAAGAAGCTGAATATATATACGTTGGGCTATATATACTGACCTATATATGCTGGGGTCTATATGGGATTGACGTAAGTCTATACAAAAAAAAACTTCGCGCTGACCCTAGGATTGTCGGACCCCCCGCATATAATGAACTCTCACCCCGAGGGTAACACCCTCAAACGCAGGAGCCTACCATGGCTGTCAAGACCACTTTCAAGACCTATTCTCAAGTCAATGTTGCCCAGGCAAAGGCCGAAGAGGCCACGGCCTCGGGCCGCAGGGTCGTCGCAATCCGAGCGCGCCGCGCTCGGGTCCTCGGAGTGACTCACAAGGTCTGGGAGGTGCAAATCGAAGGGTAGCGCTCTCCTCCTCCTCCTCGCTCCACTAGGGGCGGGGAGGGTATCAAACTAGGCCCGCTATAGGGCAAACAATTTACCCCAGCCTGAGGAAACCAAAACTGTGAAGAACGCCAACTACCGCAAGCACAACGACCACACCCAAAGCTCCTCGACCTATCACAAGAAGGATGGCACTCCGA
>Ga0210003_1000381_pt1 | contig 40143 bp, 18 predicted proteins | sample LantaG_FD_182804 | JGI IMG/M metagenome (GOLD analysis project Ga0210003, IMG submission 182804) | Deep subsurface microbial communities from Baltic Sea to uncover new lineages of life (NeLLi) - Landsort_02402 metaG (SPAdes) (version 2) | ecosystem: Environmental > Aquatic > Marine > Oceanic >...
GAACCGCACCAGACCCGGCTGATGCTGCGCAAGGCCATGAAACTCCTAAGGGACAAGCAGATTCAGCGCGTGGTGCGTAAACATGGGCTGATCCCGATCTGATGGCACCAGATTCGACGGCTACCCAGTCACGGCTCTACATCTTCCCCCACACCGGTGGTTCGGCCGATTTCTATGTACCGTTCGCCCGAGCCTTCACCGGCGGTACGAAATGCGTGGCGGTGCAGTACCCGGGTAAGCGGGCCGGCAGGGATCTGTCGAAGTACACCAGCATCCCGGAAATGGCTGATCGTCTCTGTGCGATGCTCAAACCTGAGCAGGCACCGGCGGGTGAGGTGGCATTTTTCGGGCACAGCATGGGAGCGCTGTTGGCCTTTGAGGTCGCATTGCGTTTCGAGCAGGCGGGCAACCCCATCACCGCTTTGTTCGTCTCCGCGTCTGCCGCGCCCGGCCTGTTGCGCCGTATCGCCAATCTGCAAGGCTCGGATGCACATCTGTTGAGCATGATCAGCACGGTGACGGGCGCCAATCCCGAATTCCTCAACGACGAACAGTTCGCCGCGACGATCCTGCCCACTCTGCGCGGCTTGAAAGCCGTGACGGCCTACGAAAGCCCACCTGAGGCGAAGGTGTCCTGCCCGATCCATGCCCTGATGGCAGACGACGACGAGTTGGGTACCGAGGAATTGATGGCGCCATGGCGCGATCGCACCACCGCAGGCTTCGACCTCACCGTGTTTGCCGGCGGCCACTTCTACATCAACGCGAATCTGCCGGAACTGTCTCACTGGGTGGAAGAGCGTATGCGGTTGGCGAGTGACGCCGCGCCAAGCTGAGATTAAGCTGAGGGCTGAAGAGGCGGCCGGTAACTGTTTGCCGCGCAAGTCCTCATTTTTGCTGAACTCAGCCTGTGCTTCGGGTAAGCGTGGGATAAATACAAAGCTCAAGAAGGATTTGAGGAGGAGGGTGATCGGCACGCAGCCCCGGGCCAGCTAACTCGGTAAGTGTGCTCGTTTGCACCCTCTCCGCTGAATTCCTTCCACCGGTCGCGGCATGTATTACACTAAGCTGATAGATTGGGGGAGCAGCGAGAGCTCAGAGTCGAGAACTCGCGCGCTTAGATTTCGGCTCGAGCCCGTCTTTCGACGAGGCCCAGTTTGTGTTCGGTCGCCCCCGGGAAATGTCCCGGAATCCCCATTCGGCCGACCACACCTTAAGCGAAGAGGTTGCACTCGATATGTCGATGACCGATGTTTCCCTGCCTGCCCTGCTCCTGCGGCGCGCCACCGAGACCCCGGACGCCCCCGCGTACATCTTCATGGACCCGGAGGTGACCGGCACCGGCGAGGCCGAGACCCTGACCTGGTCGCAGCTGTACCGGAAGTCCCTGGTCCTGGCCGACGAACTGCGTCTGCACGGCACCCCCGGTGATCGGGCGGCCATCATGGCACCGCAGGGCCTCGACTACGTTGTCTCCTTCCTCGGAGCATTGCAGGCCGGATTCATCGCCGTTCCGTTGTCCGTACCGCAGTTCGGCGTGCACGACCAACGGGTGGCCTCCGCGCTGGAGGACAGCATGCCGGTGGTGCTGCTGACCACCTCGGCTGCGGTCGGCGACGTCCACAAGTACGCCTCCGGCCAGGCCGGTCGGCCCGCGCCGGGCGTCATCGAGGTCGATCTTCTCGATTTTGATGAAACCCGGGTGGTGGCAACCACCGACCATTCCCGCCCGGGAGCGGCGTATCTGCAGTACACCTCGGGTTCGACTCGTACCCCCGCCGGCGTGGTCGTCTCCCACCGCAACGTGACCCAGAACGTCGAACAGGTGATGCAGGATTACTTCGGCACCACCACGCTGCCCGAGGCGACCACGGTCGTTTCTTGGCTGCCGTTCTTCCACGACCTCGGCCTGGTCATGGGTGTTTGCTCACCACTGGTGACGGGGCGCAAGGCGGTGCTGCTGAGTCCGCTGGCATTCCTGCTCAAGCCCGCATGCTGGGTTCAACTAATGGCCAAGCACCCGCACTGCTTCTCGGGGGCACCGAACTTTGCCTTCGAACTCGCGGCACGGCGGACCTCCGATGCCGATATGGAGGGACTCGACCTGAGCAGGGTCCACGTGATCCTCAGCGGTGCTGAGCGTGTGCACTCCGCGACGGTCAATCGGTTCATCGACCGCTTCGCTAAATTCGGTCTCAAGGACCGGGTGGTCCAGCCGTCCTATGGCTTAGCCGAGGCGACGTTGTACGTGGCCACCCCGGACGTCAACGATCCGGTCCGCACCGCGCACTTTGACCTCGAGCGACTCGCGGCGGGCGTTGCGCAACGCTGCGAGGCCGGCCACGACGCCAGCACGGAATTGGTCACCTACGGTCCGCCGCGGGCCTACCCGGTCCGCATCATCGATCCGGAGACGGGGATCGAGAAGCCCGAAGGCTCGATCGGTGAGATCTGGGTGCGTGGCGATAATGTGGCACTGGGCTACTGGCACAAGCCCGAGTTGACCAACCGGATGTTCGGCGCGCAGATCACCCAACCTTCGCCGGGCACACCCGCCGGGCCGTGGCTGCGCACCGGTGACCTGGGCGTGCTGTCGGAAGGCGAGCTTTTCATCATGGGCCGACTCAAGGACCTGCTGATCGTCGACGGCCGCAACCACTACCCCGATGACATTGAGTCCACCATCCGGGAGATCACCGGTGGCCGCGTGGCCGCGATCGCCGTTGACCGCGACACCAGCGAGAACCTGGTCGCTATCGTCGAGGTCAAACCTGTACGTGACAATGAGCAGGACTCGCAGATGAATTCTGTCAGCCGCGCCGTGAAGTCGGCGATCTGGAAGGAGCACAATCTGCGGGTCGGTGACCTCGTTCTGGTTTCGCCCGGTTCAATCCCTATCACCACCAGCGGCAAAATCCGACGGTCATCGTGTGCCGATCTTTACCGCGACGGCGAGTTCAACCGGTTAGATATAGCGGTATGACCTCTGAGGGAGACGCCCACGCCGAACTTCGCGGTTGGCTGGTCGACTACCTCATCACGAACCTCGCCTGCGATCCCGCGGAGATTGACCTCGATGCCCCGTTCAACGAGCTTGGCGTGGGGTCGCGAGACTCCGTGGTTTTGTCCGGTGAACTGTCCGAGCACCTCGGTCAGTTGGTATCACCGGTGGACTTTTGGCAAAACCCGACGATCAACTCGCTGACTGAAGCGCTGTTGAACCCCGACGCGGAGATGGCGGGCGCTGCCGAGGGCCTCGCCGGTGGTTCGACGAACGAGCCGATCGCGGTGATCGGCCTGGGCTGTCGGCTGCCGGGAGATATTCACGGTCCGGACGAATTGTGGGATTTCCTTGCTGCCGGTCGCTCGGCGGTATCGACCGTGCCCGAGGGTCGGTGGCAGGCGTTCGAAGACGGTACGCCGAAGACCGCGGACGCGATAGCGCAGACCACGCAGTGGGGCTCGTTCCTGAATGACGTCGATGCCTTCGACGCGGATTTTTTCGGCATCACGCCGCGCGAAGCCGACCGGATCGATCCACAGCAGCGTCTTCTGCTCGAAGTCACTGTTGAGGCTTTGGAGCACGCCGGTATCCCAGCCGAAACCCTCCAGCGATCCGAGACCGGGGTTTTCGTCGGTTCGTGCGTGAGCGAGTACGGCTACCTCGCCTCGCGTGACCTCAGCACGATCGATGCCTGGACCGGCACGGGCGGTGCCCTGAGCATCATCGCCAACCGGCTGTCCTACTTTCTGGATCTCCGCGGCCCGTCGCTCACGGTCGACACTGCCTGCTCGTCGTCACTGGTAGCGGTGCATCTGGCCTGCCAGAGCCTGCGCATGGGTCAATCGGAACTCGCGATTGCCGGCGGCGTGAACTTGATCCTCTCGCCGGTGGTGACACGCAGCTTCGATGCCGCCGAAGCAATGTCGCCCACCGGTGCCTGCCACTCCTTCGACGCCGCCGCCGACGGCTTCGTCCGCGGCGAAGGCTGCGGCGTCGTGGTGCTCAAACGCCTCTCCGATGCACTTCGCGACGGCAACCAGGTGCTGGCCGTCGTGCGCGGCTCGGCGGTCAATCAGGATGGTCGCTCCAACGGTCTGATGGCACCGAACCCGGCCGCCCAGGCCGCGGTGTTACGTGCGGCGTGCACCGATGCCGGCGTGCCGCCATTAGAGATCGACTACGTCGAGGCGCACGGCACCGGCACATTACTTGGCGATCCCATTGAAGCGCGGGCTCTCGGGGCGGTGTACGGGCGGGGCCGACAGCCTGCTGCGCCGCTGCTCGCCGGTGCCGTCAAGTCCAACCTCGGGCATCTGGAAGCCGCCGCGGGTGTCGTCGGATTGATCAAGGCGACCCTGGCGGTCAATCGCGGATCGATCCCGGCGAATCTGCACTTCGAAACGCCGAACTCGCACATCCCTTTTGACCAGCTTCGGCTGAAAATCGTTGACCAGCAGACCGATTGGCCGCAAGCCGGACATCCGCGCCGGGCGGGGGTGTCGTCATTCGGTTTCGGTGGCACGAACGCCCACATTGTGCTCGAGCAGGCCCCTGAGTCAAGAGTGCCCGAGCCCACGGTGATCCCGCCGGTGACCACCCTGGTGATCAGCGGCAAGAGCACTGAGCGGATGGCCGAGATGGCCACCACCTTGGCTGACTGGATGACCGGAGCCGGTGCACACGTGCCCCTGCCGGACATCGCACACACGCTCAACCACCACCGGACCCACCACGCGATATTCGGAACGGTCTGCGCGGCCTCCCGCGAGGAGGCGGTGGTCGGACTGCGTGCGCTGGCGGCCGGGCAACCCGCACCCGGTGTGGTCGGGCCGCATGCAGGGCAGTGTGCTGCGGGTACTGTTTTCGTTTATTCGGGTCAGGGATCCCAGTGGGTGGGCATGGGTCGGCAATTACTGGCCGATGAGCCTGTATTCGCGGCCGCCGTCGATGAGCTGGAGCCCGACTTCGTTGCGCAGCTGGGCTTTTCACTCCACGACGTAATTGCCAACGGTGAGCCTGTGGAAGGCTCAGTGCGGGTCCAGTCGGTGCTGTTCGGCATGCAGTTGGCACTGACTGCACTCTGGCGCTCCCATGGTGTGGAACCCGATGCGGTCATCGGTCATTCGATGGGTGAGATCTCCGCCGCGGTTGTGGCCGGCGCGTTGACACCGGCCGAGGGCCTGCAGGTGATCGCCCGCAGGTCGCAGTTGATGTCGCAGCTCGCCGACAAGGGCGCGGTGGCCCTGCTGGAACTCGATGCCCCTGCAACCGAGTTGTTGATCGCCGATCACTCCGGGGTGACAGTGACGGTGTATTCGTCGCCACGGCAGACGGTGGTGGCCGGTCCGATCGAGTCGGTGGAGGCAGTCATCGCTGCGGCCCGCGAGCGGAACGTGTTTGCCCGCAGGGTGAACATGGAAGTAGCGTCCCATCACGCGATGATGGATCCCATCCTGGCCGAGTTGCGAGCAGATCTGGCCGGACTGATGCCGCAGATGCCGCGCATCCCGGTCATCAGCACAGTCGAAGGCGCTGATCCGCAGGCCCCGTTCGATGCCGAACACTGGGTAGCCAACGTGCGCAATCCGGTTCGGTTCAGCCAGGCCATCGCCGCGGCCGGCGCCAACCACAGCACCTTCATTGAGATCAGCCCCCACGCGGTGCTCACGAAGGCGATCTCGGACACCCTGGGTGACCCCGACGTCGGTAACGCACATCACCACAGCCTCGGCACCCTGCAACGCGACGCTCACGATACGGTCGCGTTCCACACGAACCTCAACGCAACACACACCACCCGCGCGCCTCTCGGGGAGCATCCACCGGAACCCCACCCCGCCATTCCGACCACCCCCTGGCGTCACACCCGGCACTGGATCGATACAGCACCGGCGTCACCGGCGAGCGGTTTGAGTTCTCCAGGTGAGAGCGGGCGCCAGGGGAGGCGGCCGTTGGCGGCCGCGGATAGCCCGATCCCGATTGACTGGCTGTACGAACCGTCCTGGCCGATGCGCCCGTTACCGGCAACCGGTGGCGCCGGTATCGGTCCCTGGCTGGTTCTCGGTGACGCTGACCTTGGTTGCGAACTCGGTCGGAGTTTGGCTCATGGCAGTGACAAGCTCGCGTTGCGCGCAGCCCTGGCGGAAGTCGACAACGTGGTATTCGCGCCGCCTTCTACCGGTGCTCTGGTCGATGTCGTCGCGGCCTATGCCCTTTTTCATGAGGCGAGAGCTGTTGTTGAAGAACTTATTTCGATGCCGTCGCCGCCACGTTTGTGCATCGTCACGCGCAATGCCCAACCTGTTGTCGAAGGTGACCGCGCCAATGCCACGCACGCCGTTCTGTGGGGGCTGGGCCGCACGCTGGCGCTGGAACACCCCGAGATATGGGGCGGTTTAATCGATATCGACGAGTCGATGCCGGCCGCGCTGGCCGCCCGGCTTGTGCTGGCCGAAGCACAGGCCGGCGACGGCGAGGACCAAGTCGTGTACCGGGCAGGTGCCCGACACGTACCGCGGTTGGAACGTCTGGCCCCGTGGTCGTCACCCGCGGATGTGATCGGGGGCGACACCAGCCATCTGGTCATCGGCGCCACCGGCCATATCGGTCCGCATTTGATCCAGCAACTCGCCGATATGGGCGCCGGAACTATCGTCGCGGTATCGCGAAACCCCGGCGGTCGGCTCAACGAGCTGGCCCAGCGACTGTCCGCGACGGGGACGACACTTGTCGAGGTGGCCGCCGACGCGACTGACGCAGCCGCCATGTCGGCGCTGTTCAATCGGTTCGGCGCCGATCTTCCGGCACTGGAGGGCATCTACCTGGCCGCCTTCGCCGGCGGACCGGTGGCGTTGTCGGGCATGACCGATGATGATGTGGCCACCATGTTCCGCCCGAAACTGGACGCACTCGGGGTGGCCCACGCGCTCTCAATCACGATGCCTATCCGCCAGTTCGTGCTCTTCTCGTCGATCTCGGGCCTACTCGGATCGCGCTGGCTTGCCCATTACACGGCAACCAGTGCCTTCCTCGATACTTTCGCCTACGCCCGCCGGAACCTTGGACTGGCGGCCACAACGGTGAACTGGGGGCTGTGGAAGTCGCTGGCAGACCTGCAGTCCGGAACCAGTCAGGTGACATCAGAGTCGGGGCTCGTGCCGATGTCCGATGAGGTGGCCATCCGCGCCATGCCGTTATTGATGGGTCCCGAGGCGCCGGTTCGGTCCACAGTGGTGGACGCAGATTGGGATCTGCTGGCCGCGGCCTATCGAACCCGTGGAGCGCTGCGCATCGTTGATGACGTACTGACCAGGGACGAGCCATCGGATTTGGATCAGCCGGAGAGCGAGTTCGCCAAAGCTCTGCGTGAGTGTCTCCCCGAGGGGCGCCGCGACCTGTTGTCCGACCACATCCGGACGCTGGCGTCAGACGTGATGGGGCTTCCGTCCACGGAGGTACTTGATCCGGCGGTAGGGTTCTTCCAACTCGGTATGGATTCGCTGATGAGCGTCACTCTTCAGCGCAGCCTCAGTGCGAGCCTGCAGATCAAGTTACCGGCATCGGTCATTTACGAGTACCCGACCATCTCCGCACTCACCGACGCGCTCTACGAGCGGATGGGCTACCTAACCGCCGCGGATAGCGCGGCGGCAGCCCAATCCGGTCTCGGCGCTAGGGCACAGCTCCGCGCCCGCGCCCGTCTGGGCGCGCAGACCGGCAGAAGAAAGGGAAGCGGTAGTTGACCACGTCGAACGATGACCTGTTGGCATCAAGTGAGTTGCCACCCAATGCGGTCGCGGTTGTCGGGATGGCAGGCCGATTTCCGGGTGCGGATTCGCTAGCGAAGTTCTGGGACAACCTGTGCGCCGGTGAGGAATCCATCACCACGCTGTCGGAAGAGGAACTGACCGCCGCCGGGGTCAGAGCCAAGACACTTGCCGATCACGGGTACGTGCGGCGCGCTGCCATGCTTGATGGCATCGACGAGTTCGACGCGGAATACTTCGGGATCACGCCGTACACCGCTGAGTTGATGGACCCCCAGCAGCGGCTGTTCCTGCAGACCGTATGGCATGCGTTCGAGGATTCCGGATACGACCCCGCCGACTATGACGGTGCCATCGGCCTGTTCGCCACCGGTACCTCAAGCGGCTATCTGCTGCACAACCTGATGAGCCACCGCGACCCGCAGGCCCTCATTGGTGAGGGCATCACCATCGAAATGTTCAATCTGGTCTTGCTGAACGATAAGGACTACCTGGCGACGCGGGCCTCACACCAGTTCAATCTGCGGGGGCCCAGTATTTCGGTGCAGACCGCCTGCTCGTCATCTCTGGTCGCAGTGCACCAGGCGTGCCAGAGCCTGCTGTCCGGCGAATGTGACATGGCAGTGGCCGGCGCGGCCTCGGTCCGGGTGCCACATCATGTCGGCTACGGATACGAGCCGGGTGCGATGGTGTCGCAGACGGGCCATTGCCGACCGTTCGATGCCAAGGCCGACGGCACCATCTTCGGCAGTGGTGTTGCGGCGGTGATCCTGAAGCCGCTACAGGCGGCACTCGACGACGGCGACCGCATCCACGCCGTCATTCGCGGCTCGGCGATCAACAACGACGGCTCGGTCAAGATGACCTACGCGGCACCCGCCATCGCCGGCCAGGCCGAGGTTGTCGCCGAAGCCCATGCGGTTGCCGACGTCGATGCCTCGAGCATCGGATACGTCGAGACGCACGGAACCGGGACCCCGCTGGGTGACCCAATCGAAGTCGCAGCCTTGCGCCAGGCATTCGAGGTTTCTGAACAGCAGCGCTCCGGCCCGTGTGTGCTGGGCTCGGTGAAGTCGAACGTCGGACATCTTGATGGAGCATCCGGGCTCACCGGCCTCATCAAGACGATCCTGTGCCTGGAGAATAAGGCGATTCCGCCCACCGTGCACTACACCGAGCCCAACCCTGAGTTGCACCTTGAGCAGACCCCGTTCGTGGTTGCGAACTCGTACTCCGTCTGGGAGTCCGATAAGCCGCGCCGGGCCGGGGTGAGCTCTTTCGGTGTGGGCGGAACAAACGTGCACGTCGTGTTGGAGGAGGCTATTGCGCCAACGGCCGGCCCGGTTCCGAACGGACCGCAGGTGTTGTTGCTGTCCGCGCGAACCACCGAGTCTCTTGACAGTGCCAGGGCAACATTGGCCGGCGAACTTTCGCGCAACGAGCACCTGCGGCTGCCCGACGTTGCGTTCACACTGGCAGGCCGCCGGGGCGAAGAGGTTCGGATGGCCGCCGTGCTGCATGATCGCGCCGACGCCAACGCCGTGCTGGCCGCGGCCGAACACGACAATGTCTCGGTCGGGCGGTGTCCCTCCGGTCTCAGCCACCGATCCGACCGGGTGGCATTTCTGTTCCCTGGCCAAGGCGCGCAGCATGTCGGGATGGCGCGAGGCCTTTACGACACCGAGCCGGTATTCCGCGAGCACTTCGACCGGTGCGCCGCCGGCTTCGCAGAGGAACTCGGCATCAATCTCGCGGCGGAGGTGTTCGACGCGGAACGCGGCGTCACCAGCCTTGAGTCCACCGACCTGGCTCAGCCCGCGCTCTTCGCGGTGGAGTACGCCCTGGCTCAGCTGACGATGTTCTACGGCGTCACGCCGACGGCACTCGCCGGGCACAGCATCGGCGAGCTTGTGGCAGCCACCATCGCTGGCGTCTTCGACCTGCCGACCGCTATCAAGGTCGTCGCGCTACGGGCACGGTTGATGCATGCCGCACCTGCGGGCGCCATGGTTGCGGTGGCAGCAAGTCCCGCCGATATCGCAGACCAACTCACCGCAGATGTCGACCTCGCCGCCATCAACGAACCCGGTGGCTGCGTGGTGGCCGGGCCGCAGGAAGCGATTCGGGAATTCACCGATCGGGTGGCGGCCCAGGGCATCCTGGCCCGGCGAGTGCGCACGTCGCACGGATTCCACTCACAGTCGATGGACGCGGTCCTCGCACCGTTCTCGGAGTACCTCGCGACCGTCACACTGCACGCGCCGAAGATTCCGATGCTGTCCAACGTGACCGGCACCTGGATGACCGACGCGGAGGCCACAGATCCCAGTCGGTGGGCCCAGCACATCCGTTCCACCGTGCGGTTCGCCGACGAACTTGACGCACTCCTCGGTGATTCGCTCCGGGTGCTCGTCGAGGTGGGCCCCGGTGGGAGCCTGACCGGATCCGCCGTTCGTCAGCCGGGTTGGTCCGAAACGCATCGCGCGGTGCGCATGATGCGGCATCCGTTGCAGAGCAGAGATGATCGCGACGCCTTTCTGCTCGCGCTGGGCCAGCTGTGGTCGGCCGGTATCGACGTCGACTGGACGGTCCTGCACGGTGATCATGCCCAGCGTGTGACGCTGCCGGGTTATTCCTTTGCGCGGCAACGCCACTGGATCGATCCCGTCGCCTTTGCGCGGCCGTCCGCCGCTGATGCGCCGGCCGGAATTGCAACCGGCGAGTCACAGGCAGCGGACCGCAAAAGCGGGAGCGCCGCGGACGCCCGCTCTCAGATGCAGGCGACGCTGGCGGGGATCTGGACGCAGTGTCTGGGTGTCGCGTCGGTGGCACCGGGCGACAACTTCTTCGAGCTCGGTGGTGACTCACTGCTGGCGATCGGCGTGGCGATGACCGCATCCCATCAAGGCCTGGAGCTCACGCCGCAGGACCTCTACGACCACGCCAGCCTGGCCGCACTCGCCGACACCCTTGTCGCCCGGTACGGATCCGGCAGCCTGGCAAGTCAGGACACGAGCGATCTGAGTCCTCCGGTTCCACCGAACATCCTGCGATTCCTCGAGGGCGGGTTGGTCGAGGCGGGCAGCTGGCGGGTGCCACTGGTCTTGCGGACCGGGTCGAGCGTGAGTTCGGACGATATTCGGGCTGTGCTGACCACCGTGATCAACCATCATGACGTTCTACGGATGCGGGTCAGCAAACGGGCGGGGATCTGGGAACAGCAGATTAGCGAGCCGGGTGAATTCACTGCTCTAAAGGAAGCCTCGTTGCCTGCCGGTGTCGGGCCAGGCACGCCGCAGGAGCATGACGCGCTCACTGCAATGATCGCCGAAACGGTTGCAGGACAAGACCTCAGCAGTTTGCCGTTGACGGCCACCCGCGTCGTAGACGCCCAGGGCGAATCACGATTCCTGGTTCTCACGGTGCACCAGATGATCTACGACGCAACCTCGCGTGATGTGTTGGCCACCGACCTGTTGACCGCATTCGGCCAACGGCTCGCCGGTCAGGACATCGCATTGGAACCGGCCACCGCGACCTGGCGGGAGTGGTCACAGCGATGTGCCGCCCTGGCCACACATCCTGCAGTGCTCGACAGCCGGAACTACTGGATGGATAACGCCGCAAAGGCGACTGTGCGACTGGCTGGCCTCGACACTGGTGCCGATACCGCCGGTGCGCCGCATGCGGGCGATCTGAGGAAACTGGCGACTGCGCTGACCCCCGAGCAGACCTCGCAGTTCGACAATGCCCGCAGACTGTTGCAATCCTCCATCGACGAGATCCTGTTGGCTGCGCTGGCACGCACCATCGCGGTGACCGTTGGCGATGGCCTGGTTTCCGTCGACCTTGCCGGCACAGGGCGAGCGGTCTTGCGCCCAGATCTCGACTTGCGCAGGACAATCGGCTGGTCCTCCACGATCTATCCGATTGCGCTGCCCTGTATGGATTCTGCGGGAGCCAGCGCGCCACAACTGCTCAGCGAAGTCAGCCGGACCCTCGATGCCGTACCCCACCACGGCATCGGGTACGGACTGCTGCGGTATCTGCACGCACCGACCGCGGAGGTGCTTGCGGCCGCCAGCCCTTCGGATATCTTCGTCTCCTACCTGGGCATGATTCCCGAATGGCAGGAGAGCGATGCGCCGGTGCAGTTCGACGGCGAAAACGGGCTGGCGATCCGGGAGACCCTGCCCGGACTGGGCCACCCGCTCGAATTGAGGGCTTACCGGCACGGTGGCGAACTGCACATGGACTGGTGGTACGACTGTCGGCGAGTGCGCAGCGGCACGGCCGAGGCGCTCGCCGAACAGTTCCCCGCCATCCTGATCGAATTGATCGGTGAAGCGGTTGCGGGTGGTGAGGACAGCAGCGACGACGAGGATGAGGACGAGGCTCTCGCCCTGGTGGATCTGTCGGCAGCCGTTCTCGACGACGACGATTAGGTAAGGAAGCGATGTCGGAGTCCGGCAAAGGCGTGGACGTCCAAGGCGTCGGCAAGTCATTCGGTTCAGTGGCCGCACTGCGCGACATCTCCTTCGATGTGGGCCGCGGTGAGGTGGTGGCGCTGCTGGGCCCCAACGGTGCCGGCAAGACGACAACGGTGGAAATCTTGTCGACGCTGACCAAACCGGACCGTGGCCGTGCCTTGGTCGCGGGTCATGACGTGGTCTCCGACCCGGCGATGGTGCGCCGATCGATCATGCTTACCGGCCAGCATGTCGCGCTCGACGACATGTTGACCGGATACGAGAACCTGGTGATGTTCGGGCGGCTCCAGGGACTCAAGAAGGCCCCCGCTCAGGCGCGAGCACGTCAACTCCTCGGCGAGTTCGATCTGGAGAAAGCGGCCGGCCGCCGGGTCGCGACCTACTCGGGCGGTATGCGCCGGCGGGTGGACATCGCCTGCGGGTTGGTGGTCCGCCCCGAAGTGGTGTTCCTCGACGAGCCGACCACCGGATTGGATCCGCGCAGCCGTCAAGCCATCTGGGATCTGGTCAACTCGTTCAAAGAGGCGGGAATCGCGACTTTGTTGACCACGCAGTATCTGGAGGAGGCCGACGCGCTCAGCGACCGGATCGTCGTTATCGACCACGGCACCATCGTCGCGCAGGGCACCGCCGATCAACTCAAGGAGCGCACCGGCGGCACCTACTGCGAAATCGTGCCTCGCGACCCCGCTGATGTCTACGCCGTTGCAGAGGCCCTCGGTTCGCTGCTGCCGCAGACCAGCCGAGCCGCGCTCACCGCGGAGTCAGACCGCGTCACAATCCCCGCGCCGGACGGCCCCGCCACGTTGACCACCGCGGTGCAGCGACTGACATCGGCAGACATCGAGTTGGCCGATATCGCGCTGCGACGGCCGTCGCTCGATGATGTGTTCCTGGCGCTGACGGGAGGTCCGGCGGCCACCTCAGAGAAGGCGAGCGTGGCCGGCGAGGTGGGGTCGTGACCATCTTGACCACGCACCGGGCCGCACCGGCGACGGTGCAGCAGTGGTGGGTGCTCACCTCTCGTCTGATCGCTCCGAGTCTGCGCAACGGCGAGGTCGCGGTGGGCATCGTCACTTCGGTGGTGGCCACAGCGGGCTTCTACATTCCGCTGAACCGGCTGATGGACGGTCCCGATCTGCCGGCGAGCAGTTATGCGCAGTACCTGTTGCCGTTGATCACGTTGCAGGCCATCGCGTTCGCGTCGGTCACGACCGCGTACCGAGCCGCTACCGACTCGGTTCAGGGACTCAACCGCAGGCTTAAATCGTTGCCGATCGCGTCGCTAACACCGCTGGTCGCTCGGATCTCGGCGAGCTTCTACCGCTGTGCGATCGCTCTGGCGGTGGCCCTGGTGTGCGGCTACGTCATCGGATTCAGGTTCCACCGTGGACCACTCGACATCGTGGCGTTCTGCCTGCTGGCGCTACTGACCGGTCTGGCGTTGTCCTTCATTGGCGATGTTATCGGCACCAATTCGCGCAATCCCGCGGCGACCACTCAGTGGCTGCTCCTGCCGCAGATGATTTTCGGGTACCTGTCGGTGGGAATCCAACCGGTGCAGCGCTTTCCGGAGTGGATCCAACCGATTGTACGCAACCAGCCCATTTCGCAGATCGTCTACGCTCTGCAAGCACTGGCCGGGGACAGCTTACCTGGAACAGCACCGGTCACCTGGTCGGTCATCGGTCCGGCCCTTGCCTGGATTATCGGTCTGATCGCCGTGACGGTGCCGTGGGCTGTCGTGGTCTATCGGCGGAGGACCTGATGGCAATCATTTCCGGCACTACGAGTGCCGCCGGTGTCCCCGCTCACCCGGAGAACTCGCTGTCGAATCTTTTGTCACAAACGCCGGTGCTGACTCGCAGACTGCTCATCCGCCTGGTCCGGAATCCGATTACGATTGCGTTCGCGCTAATGTTGCCTGTCCTGTTCCTGCTCACCCTCGACGTCGTCCTCGGCGACTCGATCGAGGCGATCACCGGTGAGAATGGGCTCTATCGCAGCGTGCCCCTGATGGCGTTGGTCGCGGCGATATCGGGATCCGCGGTGAGCATGGTCGGCATCATCGGGGAGCAACTCGACGGATTCCTGAACCGGCTCTGGGTGCTGCCGTTGAATCGCGGTGCCGGCCTGCTCGCCAGGCTGTTTGCCGAAATCATTCGGCTATTCGCGACGACCCTGGTCATCCTGGGCGTCGGATTCATCCTCGGGTTCCGTTTCAACCAGGGCACCGCCGCGGCGGTGCTGTGGTTGACCGTCCCGGTGATCTTCGGGGTGGCGTTCGCCTTCGTGGTGACCACGGTTGCGCTTTACTGGCCGAAAGCGCTTCTGGTGGACGCGATTCAACCCGTGGCGGGTCTCGGCCTCGCCCTGTGCACAGGGCTCGTGCCGGTAGATAAGTACCCGGACTGGGTTCAGCCGTTCGTCCGGTATCAGCCGATGTCGACCGCTGTCGATGCGATGCGCGGCCTCTCTGTCGGCGGTCCGGTGCTGATGCCCATACTCGGCACTCTCGCGTGGTCCGCGGGACTCGTTGCAGTGTGTCTCTGGCCCATCATGGTGGGCTACCGAAAGGCCAGCACAAGCCGCTGACCGGCCAAGAAATCGAGAGGAGGGTTCACGATGTTCGATTCATCGCCGATTCGGTATTTGGCGCCCAGCGAGGAGTTCTTTGCCCAGTCCGAGAACTTCATCGGCATGACCCTGACGCTGAGCGGGCCGGTTGTGGTCGAGGCGATGGCGGAGGCGTTCAGAACCCTATTACAGGTACACCCCGCGCATGCCGGGCATCTGAGTCGGGGCCCCGATGGCAGACACCAGATCATGGTCGATGATTTTGAACATGCCGGCATCTGGCTCGAGAAGATCGACGAACCGCCGACACAGCGTCTGCCGAATCAGTCCGAGGCCCTAGTCAACCTGCGATTGAGACTGGGTGAGCAGCGCTCGGAATTGACTCTCTACATTCACCACTCGCTGGCTGACGCGCACCACCAGTTTGCTCTGCTGGAGCAGTTGTTCGGCTGGTACACCGATATCGTCGCCGGCGCGGTCGTCGGAGTGATCAAGGTCGAACCCATTCCGGAGTCGCTGGAGTCAGCACTGGCGGCGCGCGGCATCAGCAAGCTTCAGCGCTTCGGTTTGGAACGTTTCATGCCGGCGATTTTCGCCTATGACCTCCCTCCCTCAAAGCGCAACGAAGGACGGGTCGGACCCCAATCGGTGCGCGTTCCGTCGTCCACCTGTCGGCTGTCCCGCGAGGAAAGCCAGAGCCTGCTGGCCATTTGTACGTCCCGCCGGGTCAGCCTCAACGCGGTCGTCGCGGCCGCGATTCTGCTGGCCGAGTGGACTATTCGAGATACTCCGAACATACCGATTCCCTATACCTATCCTGTTGATCTGCGTTTTTTCCTGACCCCACCGGTGGGTGCGACCGCCGCCACCAACCCGATCGGGATGGCGATGTACCTTGCCGAGATTCACCCCGACACCGATGTCATCGATCTGGCTCGCGATATCGCCGAGGCATTCCGCGCTGATCTTGCCGAAGGCGTCATCCAACAGTCGTTCCTGCACTTCGGCCAGCACTACGAGGGAAACCCGCCCGGGTTGCCGGACGTGGTGATGGCCACTGACAGCGGTGACATACCTCCGTTGCGTACGCCGGCGGAGTTGACAGTGGAGCAATTCGGTTTTGAGGTCCTGTTCGCATCGACCGCAGCCGGTGTCGATATGTATTCAGCGATCATGTATGACGGCACGTTGGTGATCACCTATCACAGCCATGGAGCGCGACCCGAGCAGTACACCGACGAGATTCACGCGCTACTGGTGGCTATCCCGTCACGCTACGAGTGGGCTACGGAGTAGGGAATCAGCCGCATTGGGCCAGTAGCTCGGTTAAGCCCTTGGTCAGTCCCTCGGCGATCTCTGGGAGGTCAGGCAGCACGTCCGGACAGGAGATCAGGCCGACGTTGAGCTTCCCACCCACCGTGCATACCGTGATGTTGAGCCCGGCGCCGAGCATCACCGGCCCTACCGGATAGAAGGCTGTGACTTTGGCGCCCAGGAAGTAGTCCGCCGGCTGCGGTCCGGGCACGTTGGACACCACGACGTTGTACATCGGTCTGAATCGGGTGACCCGGCCGTACACGCGCTTAGCGATCCCGAGGATCGCCCGGCCGCCGAGCTGCATCCAGTCTTCCAGCAATGTGGCGCCAATTGCCGCACTGTGTTCCTTGGCGATGGTGTTCGATTCGGCGACTGCCCGCAGCCTCTCTGCCGGGTCTGCAATCTGGGTCTGCAGGGTGGCGATCATGCCCGAAACCTGGTTGCGTCCCAGACGATCCGGCGCGTGTACCGATGCCGGCACCAGCGCGGTCAGTGAGGAACTCGGTAGTTCGCGGCGGTCCAGCAGGAACTGCCGCACCGATCCGCTGACCAGCGCGGTCACCACATCGTTGACGGTGACGCCGAAGTGGTTCTTCACTTTCTTGACCTCGTTGAGATCGAGACGGGTGAACGCGACATTGCGGTTCGCGGTGAATCGGCTGTTGAACATCGTCGGCGGTGCACCAAAGGGAGCCGCCATCGCGCGTCCGAGTGCGGCGCGCCGGTAGGCGTCGCGTACCGCTTGCACGGTCTCCGGCACAACTTTGCGCACAAGATACAGGGGCCGGGCAGCGAACCGCACCATGCCGCCGATCGCGATTCGCATCGGCCGGTCCGCACCTGCAGCCGGGACGAATTCGCGGCGGGGTGGGTCAGGTTCGGTGCTACACAGTCGCGCGAACAATTCCGTGAAGGTGACGCCATCGGCGGCGGCGTGATGAATCTTGATCACCACGGAAAGCCGCTCGCTGGTGGGCGCGCCGTCGACACCCTCGATGACCCACATCTCCCACAGCGGCCGGAAGCGATTGAGCGGTAACCCGGCCAGATATCCGTAGATCTCATCCAGTTCCGCCGCGCCTCCGGGTTCCGGAACACCGATCCGGTGGACATGCTGGTCGATATTGAACTCTCGATCCTCCACCCAGGCGGGGTGATCGGGGTTGGCGAATCTGGGTGACAGCTTCTCCCGGAACTCCGGTACCGCCCGGATGCGCTCCGCCAACTCCGCGCGGAACCGATCGTAGGAGTAACCGCCGGGAATGGTCGTGGTGTCCAGTTGCAGCACGATCGCCATCTGCAGAGGCTGGATCGCGGTCTCAAGGTTGAGAAAGCTGGCATCGAGTCCGGTGAGCCACTCTGGACGTTGCACAGAGCTAATCGTACGTGTCCGCCGCATCGAGTATCGCGGGCGCGCATGCGGCGCATTTCACTGAGGTTGACTCCCCTCTACGATGAGGATCGGTCGAACCGCGTCGGCCGAGGTGGCCGGTGCGAAACTCCATCCCCAGATTGCGAGGTAGCGATGGTCGCCTTGATTACGGGGGCATCGACCGGTATCGGTGCCGAGTTCGCCCGGCAGTTCGCCGCTCGCGGCCACGACCTCGTCGTAGTCGCCCGCAGCCAGGACAAACTCAATGTTCTGGCGCAACAACTCCGGGCAGCGCACGGGGTGAACGTCACCGTGATCGCCATGGACCTGTCGGTCCCCACCGCCGCCGGTGATCTGTGGCAGCAGACCAACAGTGTGGGTCTAGAAATCACGGTGTTGGTCAACAACGCCGGCTTCGGCACCCATTGTGATGTCGCCGACGCGGATCCGGAACGCCTTGAGGAGGAGGTCCAACTCAATTGTCTGACACTGGTTGGTACGACCGCGCGCTACCTGCCCCAGATGCGGGCCAGGGGCAGCGGAACGATCATCAATCTGGCCTCGACGGCGGCCTTTCTGGCATTGCCGAAGATGGCGGTGTACGGCGCGACGAAGGCTTTCGTGTTGTCGTTTACCGAGGCGCTGTGGTCAGAGGAGCGCAAGCACGGAATCCGTGTGCTGGCGGTGTGCCCCGGGCTGACCGACACCTCGTTTTTTGAAGTGGCCGGTGATGCCGCGGTGAAGGCAGCCTCGGGGATGGCGGCCGTAAGGTTCACCCGCACCCCGGAGCAGGTTGTCAGCAACACGATGCGGGTGCTGTCTGGCCGTAAACCCAGCTTCGTCGATGGTGCCGCTAATGCCCTGGTCTGGCGCGGTTTTACCAAAATCGTACCCAGGCGGCTGATGATCGCCCTATCCGGGTGGTTGATAGAAGGCTGAGTAGGGCTGTCGGGCAATCGCTTCGGCTAGCTTCTCGGTCCTTCCGACAGGGCCTCGGTCAAATGTCCGGCCAGCGTGCGTGCAGTGTTGTACGTGACGATCGTCTTCGGAGTAACCCGGACGCCGGTCTGGGTCTCGATGTGGGTGCGCAACTCAAGGTTGCCCAGGGAGTCCAACCCGTGTTCGGCGAACGGACGATCGGGGTCGATCGTCCTACGCAGGATCAGCGCCACCTGGTCGGTGACCAGCCTGCGCAACCGGTCCGGCCATTCCTCCGCTGACAACGCACGAAGCTCGGCGAGAACTGCGGCGGCGCTGGTGCCACCACCGGCGTCCGCCGTGCGGAAGGTCGCGGCAAATGGACTGCGAGCCGCCAGTGCGGCGAGCCACGGCGCTCCGGTGAAGGGAAGATAGCCGCTGTAGCCGCGGTCATAACGCAGCAGTGCTCGGAAGGCATGAGCCCCTTCCTGCGGAGAGATCATCGCCGTGTCACCACGCTGAGCAAGTCCCGCCCCCTTGCCTATCTGATCCCATGCGCCCCAGGCGATTGCCGTCGCGGGCAAACCCTGGCTTCGCCGCCATGCCGTGAACGTGTCCAGCCAACTGTTCGCCGCAGCGTAGGCGCCCTGGCCGGGCGAACCGAATAGCGCGGCGACCGACGAGAAGCTGCAGAACCAGTCCAACGGCTGCGCCGAGTTCGTTGTCGCCTGGTGCAGGTGCCAGGCGCCGTGCACCTTCGGTGCCCAGTCCCGGTCGATCAACTCGCCGGTGATGTTGGCCAGTGTCGCATCGTCGACTACCGCGGCGGCATGGAGCACGCCACGCAGCGGCAGGCCGGTGGCGGTGGCCGCGGACACCAACCGGGTGGCGGTCTGAGGCTCGGCGATGCTTCCGCACTCGACGACGATATCGGCGCCGTTGGACCTCAGGCGTTCGATCGTCTTCTGCGCCTGCGGGTTCGGTTGAGAGCGCGAACTCAGGATGATTCGGCCGCAGCCGGCTGAGGCCATCACGGCTGCCAGGAACAACCCCAGCCCGCCTACCCCGCCGGTGACGATGTACGAGCCGTCCTTCCGGAACACCCCGGCCCGAGTCGGCGGCACCACAACATCGGTCTGCAGCCCATGCGGAACGGTGAGGACAAGCTTGCCGATGTGTTGGGCGGCGCTCATCTCACGGATGGCGGAGTCGGCCTCGGACAGCGGCCGGACGGAGTACTCGGGTGTGGGCAGCGTGCCATCGGCGACCGATGAGTAGACCGTCCGCAGCAGGTTGCCGATCTTCCCCGGAGCACTGGTACTCATCAGCAAGAGGTCAGCGTAGTAAAACGCCAGATTGCGGCGGAACGGGTATAGGTCGACGCGGGTGTGTGCGTACACGTCACGTTTGCCGATCTCCACGAAACGACCGTCGAAGGCCAGTAACTCCAGTCCCGCCCGCTGGGCGATCCCCGGCAGTGAATTGAGTACGATATCGACCCCGTAGCCGTCGGTGTCGCGGCGAATCTCATCGGCGAAATCCGTTGTCCGCGAGTCGTATACGCCCTTGATTCCTGTCTCGCGAAGTAATTGACGGCGCCCATCGCTTCCCGCCGTGGCGAATATCTCAGCTCCGGCGTGGCGTGCGATCGCGATCGCCGCCTGCCCCACGCCGCCGGTCGCGGAATGGATCAGTACCCGATCGCCGGGTTGAACCCGGGCTAGATCGTGCAGGCTGTACCACGCCGTGGCGTAGGCAGTCGACACTGCTGCGGCCTGCTCGGCGGAGACGTTGTCCGGCAGGGTTGCCGCCAATCGCGCGTCACAGGTGACGAATGTTCCCCACGCGACAGCGTCGGCAATGGCGCCGACCCGGTCGCCGACGTGAAAGTCGGTCACCCCGGGTCCCACCGCAGTCACGACACCCGCGAGGTCGATCCCGAGGCCCGGTCGCGGGCCCTCTACGGTGTGATACCGGCCGAAGGCGAGCAGTACGTCGGCGAAATTGACACTGGAAGCACCGACTGCCACTTCGATCTGGCCCGGCGGCGGCGGCTGCCGGTCAGCCGTGACGAACTCCAGGGTGTCCAGGTCGCCCGGAATGCGGATGTCGAGCCGCATGCCGTCCTGGGCGGTATCGACGATGGTGGTTCGCCGCTCACCCGGGCGCAGCGGACTCTGGCGCAGCCGGGCGGCGTACCACGAGCCGTCCCGCCACGCCGTCTCGTCCTCGTCGGATCCGCTGACCAATTCACCTGCGACCCAGTCCGCCTCGGTGTGGGCATCGACATCGATCTGGGTCGGTCGAAGAGCGGGGTGTTCGGCACCGATCACCCGCAACAAGCCGCGCACTCCGCCGTGGTCGAGACTGATCCGGTCATCCTTGGTCACCGCCTGCGCGTCCCGGGTGATCACATAGAGTCGCGGCGGCTCACCCTCGATGTCCGCCAATTGCTGCCCGATACCGACGATGGATGCGACTAGGTCGCGGCCACGATCCAGGTCACCGTCATCGGCATCGCCATCGGGCTGCGGGGCAACGACGACAACGCCCCGTACGGAGCCGACGGCGATCTCGTTGCCGGTCAACTCCGCCGTGTCGAGTGTTCGGCACTGCGCGCCGAGATTGATCATCGCCTCGGAAAGGTCTTCGGTGAACTCGCCACGGCCGTCGGATGCGATCAGCAGCCAGGTGCCCGCGCCTGCATCGGTAATCTCGGTCGGCGGATCGTGGCGATCCCATTCGACGGTGAGCAGTCGCTGCGCGAGGACGCGGTCGCGCTCGCTGCCCTTGGACTCCTTGGTGCCCATCCGCAAACCTGCGGCCTGTAGTACGACCTCACCGTCGGCGTCGACGATGTCGAGATCCGCCTCAATCGTGGTGGCGTCCGACGAGAGCACTCGCACTAGGCAGTACCGGGCGTCACGGCCGGCCCCGATCCGGCGCAGCCGGGCAACGCCCTGCGGCAACACCAACCCCCCGTCGGTGCGGCCGGCAGCCACCATGACGGTGGCCACCGACTGGAAGCAGGCGTCCAGCAGTGCCGGATGGATGCCGTAGCCGGCCTGTTGCGAACGGATGTCGCTGGGCAGTGCGATCTCGGCGAGCACCGTGGCTCCATCGTCGCCGCCGCTGGTGTGTACAGCGATCAAGCCGGTGAACGCGGGACCGAACTGGATCCGTCGGGTGGCGAACCATTGGCGCACCTCGTCTCCGGAAATCCGGGTGGGGTGTGTCGTCAGAAGTTCGGCGATGTCGTGGCGCGGCGGACGAGTGTCGTCGTTGACCGCGGTCAACGACGCCACCACCTGTCGGACTCGCTCGCCGTCCTGCTCGGTCTCCACTGCGAACTCCGCCACGGCGGCGCCCCCGACCGCTGCGACGGACGTGACGTCGGTGTGCTCATCGAGTAGAAGGAGTTGCTCGAACTGGAGGTCGCGGACGTCGCCGACGTCGCCGAAAACGAGTTCTGTTGCAGCCAAGGCCATCTCGCAGTAGGCGGCACCCGGATAGGCAGGCACGTCGTTGACTCTGTGGTCGGTCAGCCACGGCAGTCTCCCGGTGCCGACGTCGGCCTGCCAGGCGTGCCGCTCGGGTTCCTCCGGCAGGCGCACGTGTTCGCCCAGTAGCGGGTGGACCGATGCTGTGCACGCACCACGCGCCGCGGAGTCCTGGTCATCGGATTCGATGAGGAAGCTCTTGCGTGTCCACATCGGCAGTGGTGCATCCACCAGTGTTCCGCTGGGATATAGGGCGGCGAAATCGACTGCGGCGCCGGCACTGTGCAGATCCGCGAGGAATTGACGCAGACCATGCGGCAATGGCTGTTCGCGGCGCATGCCCGCCACGGTCTGCACCGAGATACCGGCGGCCTGAGCGGTCTGTTCGACCGCACGGATCAGCAAGGGGTGCGGAGCGGGCTCGCCGAACACCCGGTGACCGTCTTCCAGGGCCGCCTGGACAGCCATCGCGAACCGCACCGGCTGCCGGAGGTTGTTGACCCAGTAATCGGCGTCGAAGGCCGGTTGCGCCCGCGGGTCATCCAGGGTGGCCGAGTAGTACGGCACCTGGGGTTTCTGTGGAACCAGTTCTGCGAGTTCGGCGGCCAGGTCGGCGAGAATCGGGTCGACCTGCGGCGAGTGCGAGGCCACGTCCACGGCCACCTCGCGGGCCATCACATCGACGGCTTCCCAGGCGGCTACCAGTTCCCGAACCGCATCGGTCGCGCCGCCGATGACGGTGGATTCCGGCGAGGCGAACACCGACACCACGACATCAGTGACAGCGCGGGTAGCCAGTTCGTCGCGCACCTGCGCTGCGGTCAACTCGACCGAGGCCATCGCTCCGCCGCCGGACAACCGGCACATGAGCCGCGAACGGCGGCAGATCACTCGCACTCCGTCCGCCAGGGACAGCGCGCCGGCGACGACGGCTGCCGCTGCCTCGCCCATGGAATGTCCGATGACCGCCCCCGGTTGCACGCCGTAGGACCGCATCGTCGCCGCGAGCGCAACCTGCATGGCGAACAGCGTCGGTTGAACCCGGTCGATTCCGGTCACCGTCTCCGGTGCCGACATTGCCTCGGTCACCGAGAACCCGGATTCGCGTGCGATCAACGGCTCGAGTTCGGCGATGTAGGCGGCGAACACCGGCTCTCGGGCCAGGAGTTCCGCGCCCATCGCCGCCCACTGAGAACCCTGGCCGGAGAACACCCACACCGGTCCGCGGTCGCTCTGGCCAACCGCTTCCGGGTAGGGCACACCGCCGTCGGCGATCTCCCGCAGGCCGCGGATCAGTCCCGCGAGGTCGGTCGCGAGCACCGCGGTGCGCACCGACCGGTGCCCGCGCCGACGGGCCAGCGAGTAGGCCAGATCGGAGGCCGCCAGGCCGTCCGCGTGCTGCTGGACCCAGTCGGCCAGCCGCCGTGCGGTGCGGTACAACTGCTCGGTCGAGGTCGCCGAGATAGGGAACAGCAATGATCCCGGCTCGGTACCCCGATCGGGTTCCGCGCTCGGCGGCGCTTGCTCGAGGACGGCGTGCACGTTCGTTCCGGACATGCCGAACGACGACACTCCCGCGCGCCGCGGCTGACCGGTTGGGGTTAGATGCGCCGGCGTTGGATGCGCCGGCGTTGGCCAGGGAGTGATCTCTTTCGGTACGAGCAGGCCGGTCTCGATGCGAGCCAGGTCGTCGGACAAGCGGGTGAAATGTGCCATCGCCGGCACCACGCCGTGGCGCAGTCCGAGGATGGCCTTGATGAGTCCGACTGCACCCGCGGCGGATTCGGTGTGGCCGAGATTGCTTTTCGCCGAACCGATCAGGCACTGGCCACCGTCGGTGCCGTACACCTTCGCCAGGCTGCCGAACTCGAGTGGGTCACCCACCGGTGTGCCGGTGCCATGCGCCTCCACCATGCCGACTGTGGTCGGGTCCACGCCGGCCACGGCGAGGGCCGCCCGATAGACGTCGGCCTGGGCATCCAGCGATGGTGTCGTGAGTGTCGCCGATCGACCGTCCTGATTCGCGGCGGTCCCGCGGATGACGGCCAGGACCCGGTCGCCGTCGCGCAGGGCATCGGGTAGCCGCTTGAGTAGCACCACTGCACAGCCGTCGGAACGCACGAAGCCGTTGGCATCGACGTCGAAGGCCCGGCACCGGCCGGTCGGGGAGAGCATGCCCTGCGCCGACGCCGACGCACTGACCGACGGTTTCAAGATCACCTGACAACCACCGGCGAGTGCGTAATCACTTTCGCCCTCATGCAGACTTCGGCAGGCCATGTGCACCGCCAGCAGGCCCGACGAACATGAACTGTCGACGGTGAAGGCCGGACCTCGAAGTCCCATTGCGTAGGCGATACGCCCGGACGCCATGCTGTACGGGGTGCAGGTGTAGCCGTAGGGGCCCTCCATAGCGCCCGCCTCGCTGGTCACCAATGTGTAGTCGTCGTGGCACAAGCCAGCGAACACGCCGGTCAGCGAATCGGCCAGGGACGACGGTGCCAGTCCGGCGTGCTCCACCGCTTCCCAGGCCGTCTCGAGCATGAGGCGATGCTGTGGGTCGATCGCCGCCGCTTCACGCTCGCCGATCCCGAAGAACTCGGCATCGAAACCACCGATGTCCTCGACGAACCCGCCCCAGCGCGAGACCGACCGACCGGGCACACCCGGCTGAGAGTCGTAGTGCTCGTCGACGTCCCATCGGTCGGCGGGGATCTCGGTGATCAGGTCGTCGCCGCGCAGCAACGCCTCCCACAGCAGTTCGGGGGAGTCAATGCCGCCCGGCAGCCGACAGCCCATCCCAATCACCGCAATCGGGGTGACGCGAGCTTCAACCACTGCAGCACTACCTTTCGGATGCATCACCCGGCGGGATCCACCGCCGGTTCGGTACGCCTGGTCGATCCGGGCGGCTCGTTCGCCGCTCCGGGAGGTGCACCCCCCCGACTCGCGCGTAAGTTAAGGATAACGAAGTCCGGTGGCCGATTGTGGGCCAGCGCCGATCCGGCGGCGGTCGTCGCGGTCGCGTCCACGACTTTTGCTGTCGGCGAATACGGTGCCGGCAGAGAAGGGCAGGGAGCGAAGATGAACAGGTGAGCACTCAACCTGATCCGGATCGCCCCGCCCCGTCACCCGTCGCCCCGTCACCCGTCGCCCCGTCACCCGTCGCCCCGTCGCCGTCACCCGCCGTCACGTCGCCGCGCGTCCCGTCGGGCGGGCGGCGGGACCTCGGCCTACTCGGGTGGCTGTTCTGTAAGGCAACGGCCCGTAGCTGGGGCGTTCCCGAATTTCACCTGTTCACCACACTGGCTCAACACCGTCGCCTGTTCTGGTCGTGGATACCGTTCAGTGGCGTATTGCTCTACCTGGGCCGGCTGCCTAAGCAGGACGCCGAAGTCATCATTCTGCGGGTCGGCCACCTTCGCGGCTGCGCATACGAGCTTCAGCAGCACCGCCGCCTGGCCCTGCGGCGGGGAGTCGATGACCACACTCAGGCCGAGGTGTTCGCATGGCCGAACGCCGAAAAAGTCTCGGATCGCCAACGGGCGCTGCTGACCGGAGTCGATGAACTCATCGCCACCCGCATGCTGTCCGAGCCGAATTGGCGACTGCTCAGCGAGTATCTCGACCGCCGTCAGTTGATTGAGTTTGTGACCCTCGTCGGCCAGTACGACGCGCTGGCGATGACGCTCAACACACTGGGTGTCCCGCTGGACTGAGCCCTGATGGCACGACCCCGTCGCCGTCGCGTCAGGCGCAACTGAGTACCGTCGATCCGCGGGTCACATCCAAACGTTGGGAGCGGTGCAATGAGCCACAACACCCGAGATCAAGCCATCCGCGACGCCGGTGCGGCCATTGGTGACGCCATCGGGGTCTTCATGCTGCACCCGGAGACGTTCGGGGGAAGCATCGCGGCCGGCTACGAGAACCCGTTCGCGGGTTATGTCGCCGGGCGGGGCGGTGTGCTGGGCGAGGCCACCGGCGCGACGGTCGCCTCGGTATTCACCATCTTCGAACCGAACTTCGTCAATGCCTGCTGGGAGGAAGGCGTCGCGGTCCGCGGCGCGCAGGGTGCGGCGAACCTCTACTGGGATCAGGTGGCCGACTTCGGCCGCAAGTACCTGACCGGTGCTGAAGGGACTGCGCGTATTGCGCAACTCGGCGAGAAGGTCATCGCCACGACCTCGCCGCTGGGACTGCCGATGTACGCCGGTTACCGGAGTATGCCGTTGGCCGGCGACGCCGCGGCCCGGGCGCTGCAGGTGATGTTCGTGTTGCGTGAGTTGCGCGGCGATGTCCACTTCAAGGCGCTGTCGCTGACGGACATCACCCCGGTCGAAGCTCACATGCTGCACGGTGGCCGCGACTACACGATGATGTTCGGCTGGGCCGAACCGTTCGCCGACGGCGCGGATAAGAAGGAGCGTTACGTCGAGGTGGAGGCGACGACCAACCGCCGGATGACCGAAATCCTGGGTGCCGCCCTCGACGACGATGAGGTGGCCGAACTGGCTCGGTTGACTGTAGGGGCGCTGGCCTCATTGAAGGCCAATGTCCCGGGGTGAAGGTTCGGACGTTTAAGCTGCGCAAATGCCGTTAGCAGACGGTCAGATCTTCGCCGGCTACACGATCGTGCGGGTCTTGGGCACCGGGGGCATGGGCGAGGTCTATCTCGCGCAGCACCCGCGGCTGCCGCGCCGCGAGGCCCTCAAGGTGCTCGGCACCGCAGTCAGCCACGATGAGGAGTTCCGGCAGCGGTTCAACCAAGAAGCCGAGATGGTGGCAACCCTGCGGCATCCGAACATCGTCACCATTTATGACCGCGGTGATTTCGACGGTCAACTGTGGATCGCGATGGAGTTCGTCGACGGCACTGACGCCGCTCGGCTGCTGACCGATCAGCATCCACAGGGCGTTCCGGCCACCAAGGTGGTGCAGATCGTCACCGCGGTCGCCGACGCGCTCGACTACGCACATGGTTGCGGCCTGCTGCACCGCGACATCAAACCGGCGAACATCCTGATCGGTCTCCCGGGATCCAGTGATGATCGAATCATGTTGACCGACTTCGGGGTTGCTCGTTGGGTCGGCCAATCCAGTGATCTGACCGGAGCGGACATGACGGTCGGTACGGTCAATTACGCTGCGCCCGAGCAGCTTAAGGGGGAACAGATCGATGGGCGCGCCGATCAGTACTCCCTCGCCGCCACCGCTTACCATCTGCTCACCGGCGCGGCGCCATTCGCGAACAGCAATCCCTCTGTCGTCATCAGCCACCACCTCAGCGCGGATCCACCGGAACTCGACCGAGGCGACCTCGCACAGTTCGGGCCGGTGTTCGCCAGGGCGCTGGCCAAGGATCCTGCGGATCGGTACGAGACCTGTCGCGACTTCGCCCAGGCGATGGCCGCGGCCCCGGGATCGGGCACCTCTGCCGCGGCCCGACACCGCCGGCGGGTCTCGGGTCCGGGACGGCGCCGCATGGCGGTGGTCGTACTCGGCGCGTTGATGGCCGCCGGCGCCGCTGCGGCCGCATTCGTCGTGCTGCCCGGCCACCGAGTGCCGGAGGCCACGTCGGTGCCCGCGCCCCCGCCGCCGGCGGTTTCAGCCCGGATGGACCTGCCGGTGGTGGTGATCGGCGCCGATTGCGCGGTTCTCGGAGCGGCGGCCGTCAGCGAGACCGGGTCGGACGCCTTCTGTGCGCGGGCGGTGCCGGGAAGTCCGGAGACGCTCTGGTCGCCGATGCCGGAGCGTCTGCGACCCGGCTGAATCGTTGCGGTGCGGTGCAAACCGGATTCACCTGCACCGTGACGTCGCTACCATCCACTCACTCCGGTCCGGACGCCCCGGGCCGTCTCGCGGAGGGTAGGCAAAAATGTCTTCCAATACAGCTGCCGAAATCGTTGACCGGCTCGGTGGCTCGGCCAATATCGAAAGTCTGACGCACTGCGCCACCCGGTTGCGTTTCACCCTGCGCGACGCTAGCGGGGTTGCGCAGTCCGACCTGGAGGCGGTGACCGGGGTAATGGGCGCGGTGCCGCAGGCGGGCAACCGTTATCAGGTGGTCATCGGCGGTGGCGTGCAGACGGTCTACAACCAGATCAAGGCTTTACCCGGCATGGCAGGCGGCGATAGCGGCGACGATGCCTCCGCCATCAAAGCTGCGGCACGCGCCAAGGGTCCACGCGGAAAGTTCGCCTGGCTTGACGGGTTCTTCGAGTTCCTCTCCGACTCGTTCCGGCCGATCCTCGGCGCGCTGCTGGGCGCTTCGCTCTTCATTACCTTCATGGCCCTGATGAGCACGCTCAAGGTGATTCCGAACTGGGCCGACCCGCGCACGGCGGCCGAACTTTCACCGTCTTGGCAGTTCCTCAACCTGTGCTGGCAGAGCGTCTTCGTCTTTCTGCCATTGATGATCGCCTACAACGCGGCCAAGAAACTCGGTGCCGACCCATGGGTCGGTTTCGCGATCATGGCTGTGGTCATGCTGCCGGGCTTCGCCGCTCTCAAGGACTTCACCACTCCATCGAACGTGTTCGGCTCGCAGGTCAACATCGTCGAGGTGTTCGGTCTGCCGCTGACGATCTTTAACTACAGCTCGCAGGTGTTTCCACCGCTGCTGATGGCAGCCGTGCTCGGTCCGCTCTACAAGTTGTTGAAGCGAATCATCCCGGAAAACATTCAATTGATTTTCGTGCCGTTTCTGTCGATGCTGATCATGATCCCGCTGACGGCCTTCCTCATCGGACCGATCGGCGTCTACACCGGCGCCGGCCTGGCGAACCTGCTGAGGTCCATCAACGACTTCTCCCCGATGATCTTCGCCATCGTCATCCCACTGGCTTATCCGTTCATGGTGCCGTTGGGCCTGCACTGGCCGATCAACGCCATCATGCTGCTCAACATTCAGACCTTGGGCTTCGACTTCATCCAGGGCCCGATGGGTGCGTGGAACTTCGCGTGCTTCGGCGCCACCGCGGGCGTGCTGTACCTGGCCTGGCGGGAACGTGACGCCCAGATGCGCCAGACCGCGATCGGTGGCCTCGCGGCCGGACTGCTCGGCGGTATCTCGGAACCCTCGCTCTACGGCATTCATCTGCGATTCAAACGGATCTATCCGCGGATGTTGGTCGGATGTCTCGTCGGCGGCCTGATTATCGGCCTCGGCGGCGGAGTCAAGACGAGTGCCTTCGTGTTCTCCTCGTTGCTAACCATTCCGGCGTTCGACAACATGGCGCTGTATGCGTTCGCCATCTCTGCGGCGTTCATCACCTCGATGGTGCTGGTGATCTTCTCCGGTTACCGTTCCCCGGAGGAGGCCGCCGAACTAGCCGCCGCGGGTGTTCCGGTCGCTGATCTGGAAGGGCGGATGGCGGGGGCAAGTGCGGCCACCATAATCGCCGCGGCCGCGACCGAAACAGCGGGGGAGGTGGGCCTGACCGCCGAGATCCAATCACCGCTGGACGGCACGATCATCGCGGTGTCGGACGTTCCCGATCCAGTGTTCGGCAAGGGAATCCTGGGGCCTGGCATCGCGGTGATTCCCTCCGGCGACACCGCCTACTCCCCGGGATCAGGTGTGGTGGTCGCCGCGCAACCAACCGGCCACGCCTTCGGCCTGCTGCTGGATAGTGGCGTGGAGGTGCTGATCCATGTCGGCATCGACACGGTCAAACTCAAGGGCGCCGGCTTCGACGTGCACGTGGCCAAGGGCGATCGGGTCACTGCCGGAACACCGCTGGTGACCTTCGACCGCAAGGTCATTGAGGATGCCGGCTACTCCCTGATCACGCCGGTCATCATCCTCAATTCGAAGAAATTCGGATCGGTGGAACAAACCGCCGAGGGTGAAACACGCGTCGGCGAAGCGATCCTCGCGGTGACTCCCGCGCCGGTCTCTGCGGAGGCGGGGCTGTAGCGCCCGGCGAAACGGTCTACGCCTTGATCCTGATTCGACCGGGCGACCACAGACCGCTGCGGGTTGCCGTACCCAACTCGAGTTGAGCAGGTTCGGCTTCGAGGATGGTGTCGAACCTGCGCAGCGATCCCCAGTCACGGCCCCAGTCCTGGGAGAGGTAGGTCGCCATGACGTGTGCCCGCAGCATCACGTCGCTGATCCCCAGCAGACCTCCGTTTCGGCCGTCCTCCCAGGTATCTGTGTCCTGCTTTTTGGCCGTGTAGTCCGGCGTAATCCGGAATTTCGGAACCTGGGTGACGCCGTTGGAGTGCAACATCGGCTGCTGACACGGGAAGGCCAGGCCCACCGCCCAGTCCATCAACACAGGCTGGGTGGATCCGACGTACTCCTGGACCGAGAGCACGTCGGGCACCCGCGGCGGGGTGACCGCGAGCCAGTCGCCCAGGGACAGCGAACGATCCTCGGCCACGATCCGCACCGCGGTGGCATCGGCGGGAAGCTCCGATCGCGGATACCGGAGGTTCCGCCATGACGGGGCCGGGCCCAGATCGTAGGGCTGCACCCGGCCGACGGGGACCGGGACGCCGCCGGGGCCGGGCCGGCCGTACTCCAACTCGATGGTTTGGCCCTCGGTCTTCCCGTTGAGCACGCTGTTGCCGGCGATGGTGCCGGCGGCCGTCACGACCACCAGGGGCCGGTCGGCGGCCTCAGGCGGCAGCGAGTACCAGCCCGAGGTCAGCAGGCTTTCCTTCTGGGCGCTGCCGACATAGCTACCGGCCACCGGGACGCGCGCGGGATCCAAGCCGTAGGGCAGCGGGACCTTCGAGCCGTTGATCCCGGCCTTGTCGAGTTTTACCGGCGCCTCCCAGTCGTAGTCGATACCGGGCGTCGGGTTCAACACCCGGATCGCCTCGGCCACGATGTGCTCCGGCACACCGTTGGGCGTGAACCCGATCGGCGTGGTGCCGCCCAGGGCGCCGAGTGGCCCGTAATCACCGGGTAGTGGCGTCATGAATCCGGCGTTGGTGTCCGGTTCAACGAGAACGTTATCGGCCAGGCCGCACCCTCCCGAAAGCGCGCGGACGTTCGCCAGCGCATTGGAGTAGGTCGGGTACTGACGCACCACGCCGGCCGTCATCGACCCGATGAATACCACCACCATGAACCCGGCCGCCACCGGTATCGGCGCGGCGGTCAGCGCCCGGGTGATGCGACCTTCGCCGCGCATCCGGGAGGCGAAGTGCAGCCAGAGCGTGTACAGCGCCGAGATCGCGAACAGTGTGAAGAAGATCGCACTGACGCTGACTCCGGCGATGCGCGGCATCTCGTTGTTGAATGGCACGCCGTAACTCGATACGTACCACCAACCGTTGGTCGTCGCGAAGCTCAGCGCAAGCAGGAACAGCACTGCCGTCACAACGGTCATCCGGTTGCGCGACCATCGCAGGACTGTTCGAGACACCAGCACCGTCGCCAGCGCCGCCATTGCCGCACCGACGGCGGCGAACAACCCGAAGTGGTGAACCCATTTCGTCGGGGTGAACATCAGGGTGAACATCGTCGCGAAGATGACACCCATCAAGCGCCAGGCGGGACCCCGCGCCACACCGGGAACCCGCTTGCGGCGCAACATGATGAACATGGAGATGAACAGCGACAAGGCGGTGATGAGGAACCCGAACCGTCGGGACAGCGAGCCATCGACGGTCGGCAGGATCAGGTAGTAGTAGCGCAGATTCTCGGTGTACCACGCCTGACTCGGCCCGATGTCGGTGCGAATGCGGGTCGCCTCGAGCACCGTGGCCAGTGTCTGATCGGCGAACACCACCGTCAGCACAATCGTGCCGACGGCCAGCAACGGAGCCACCAGCGGCCAGGTACCCACGACTGCGCGGCGGCGCGCGAGGATCCGGATGATGGGCCGGCCACCGGCGATCAATGCCGCCACCGCGATCAGCCCGGTCGGCTGGATGCCGAGGGTGAACGCAGCGGTAAGAATGGCCAGTGCCGCCGGGGTGAGCCGTCCGGAACTGATCGCCCGTTCGATGAGCACATAGGTGATCAGTGCGCCGGTGGCGATCTGGCCCTCCGGCCGCAGGCCGTTGTTGAACGGCATCCAGGCGGCGAGCAACACCAGGCCGGCGGCCCACAGTGCGGAGCGGCTACCGACCACTGCGGGCCCCAACCGCGGCAGGACCTCGCGGGAAAGCAACAGCCAGCACACCAGAGCACATAAAAGATCGGGCAGCCGGATCCAGATACTCGCATTGCTGACGTGCGTCATCCACGCCAGCACGTTGTAATACCAACCGAACGGGTCCTCGGGGCTGCCGAACCACCGGAAGTAGTTCGACATGTAGCCGGCGTGGTCAGCCACCCGGGCCATACCAAGGATGTAGCCGTCGTCGGATGAGTTGGCGCCCAACACATGCCACACCAGGAAGCTGGTCACCACCGTCACATCGACGGCGGTGAACGTGCGCCAGCGCTGGGGGATGAGGGAGTGCATCCGCCGGCCGTCGAGGCGGTCGAGGCGCCACAGCGCTGCGAGGGCGACCGCGGTGGAGGCCAAGGCCAGCAGCATCGCCGCGAGTTTGATCGCCGTCGGCGATGAGGAGAACCGGGTGTCAATGGTGGCCGAGACGCTCAACCCGGGCGGTGCGGGTCCGGTCAGGTCGGTATAGACCCCGACGATCGCCGGGCGCAGATTGGGATCGGCGAAACCGCTGCGCAGATCCTCATAACCGCTCTGGGCGGAGTCCTCGTCCTGTTCGGTAGCGGTCGCACTCGGTGGCAGGCCCACAAATGTCGCGTAGGTGCCGGATTCATTCGACGTGATCTCAATGCGTTCGCAACCGTCCCGTCCGGCGGCGCCGGGCGTTCCGACGATCTCGGTGCGCGGCACACTGGCGATCACGACGTTGCGGTCGGTGATATCCACCCGTTGGGCGGTGACCGTGACGAAAAGTGAATTCAGCGCGGCGTCTTTGCCTTCCGGCGGCGCCAGGCCCAGGACGAGGCCACCTTTCGTCGGCATCGACCGGATCACCTCGCACGGCACCGTGATGTCCAACGAGACCGGCGCCTGGGAGATCAACGGCGCGCTGACGTTGTTCAGTTGCCCGTCCTGCGGCCAGTTCAGGGTCGCAGTGGTCTGCACCACCGGCAGTAGCGGGGTGAGTACCGACAGCACGAAACCCAGCAGGCCGGCGATGGTGGCCACCCAACGGATGACCCGCACCTGTGAGGCCGGGTGGTGCGCGTCGTCGGCGGGGGACTGCGTCACATCGGGAGCCCGGGTCACGGAAGGGCCCGGATCGGTCCGTTGCGATTCCAGCCGGAAACCCGCCTTGAGCCCTCTTCGATGACCGCGTTGGGTGACTGCGACTCGGGCACCACCCGGATGTAACGCTCGATCGCGCCCCAGTCGCGGTACCAGTCATCGCGCAGATAGGTCGGTACGGTCGCGGTGGTCAGCAACGCCTGGATGAACAGGAACGGGCCCCCCGCCCGAGCCGACTGCCACATATTCGAGGACACCACCACCTGCTTGAGGTTGGGCAGGATCCGGTATCGGGGAAGTTCGGCCACCCCGAGATGCTCCGCGAACGGCCGTTGGCAGGGAAAGTTCGCCGCGGTTGCGATATCCATCAGAACCGGTGTCTGGGCGCCCAGAAATTCCTGTGCTGTCTGCAGGGTCGGCACGCGGGGCGGGGTGAATCCGAACCACTGGTCGGCGCTGAGATTCGGGTCGTCGGCCACGATCCGGGCCACGTTGGCCTCCGGGGGAGCCCATGCGAGGGGGAACCGCAGGTTGCGCCAGGCTTTCTGCTCGGTGGTGTCGATCGGCTGCACCTTGTCCAACGCCACGAAGCTGCCGTCCGAAAGGCGGTTACCCCACTGCAGTTTCAGGGACTGCCCGTAGTGAAACTCGCCCTCGTCGTCGTAGTACCAGATTGCTCCGGCGGCGGCCACAGTCACCAGTGGGCGGTTCGGTGAGCGCGCCGGTAGGTCGTACCACGCCGAGGTGACCTTGGCTGCCAGCGTGTTCTCCTTGTGGCTGCCCATCACCGGTGTGGTCTTGGGGTCAAGGCCGAACGGTAGGAACACCTTTGAGCCGTTGACCCCGACTGGTCCATAGCCACCCCCGGTACCACCGGAGAACGCGATCCCGAAGCTGGGCTTGTTCGGCGAGCCGTCGGAGTTGACTGTTCCGGGGTTGGCGACGAAGGGTGCAATCGGGTCGAGGTTCTCGCTGACCCCGTTGGGCGTGAAGCCAATTGGCCTCTCCCCGCCGAGCGGGCCGTAGCGTCCCCACTTCTGCCCCGGGGAGGCCTGCAGTATCCCGGCGTTGGTGTCCGGCTCGACCAGGACGTCGTCGGCCATGGCGCAACTGGTTCCCGACAGCCCCGAAGCCAGCGCCGCGAGATTCGCCTTTCCGGTCGTGTAGGCCGGATAGCGCTGGGCGAGGCCCTTGGCCATCGACCCGACTGCCAGTAGGACGACGACGAAGGAGAGCACCAGCAGCGGGGTGGCTGCCAGCGCGCGGTTACGACGGGAGTCTTTGACCTCGGTGTGCCCGGTGTAGTCCAGTCGGAAGTGCAACCACCCGGCGATGAGTGCGCCAAGGATGGTCAGCGCCAGCACCATCGACGTCACGGGTTGGTGGAACAGCACCGGCGCCCGGTCGTACCAGGGCACTCCGTAGTTGCCGACGTAGAACCAGCCGTTGATTCCGGCACTCGCCCACGCCAGCACGAACAGTAGCGCTGTGACGTACAACGCGAGGTTGCGCCGGCTGTGCAGGCCGACCCGCGCAAAGGTAAATGCGGTCACCGCACCGAGGGCGCCCGCCAACCCGGCGAATGCGCCGAACTGGACAGCCCATTTGGTCGGGGTGAAGGTCAGCAGCAGCAGGGCCAGCGCGATGCTTCCGATCAGCCGCCACACCGGAGGGCGGGCCAACCCGGGAACGCTGCCGCGTCGCAACAGGACCGTCAGCATGCTGAACAGACACAGCAGCATCACCAGAACGGCGAAACGTCTCGTCAGGGAGCTCTCCACATGTTCCTCAACGGTGAGGAAGTAGTAGCGCAGGAAGTCCTGATACCACGAGATCGTAGGGCCAACAACGTATTTGATCCGAGCCGACTCCGCGACGGTGGCCAGCGTTTGATCGCGAAAGATGACCACGAAAATCACCGCGACCGCCGCGCTCAAGGCCGCCAGCGGTGCCAGCACGCCATCAGTTGCCCTGCGCCGGGTGATGATCCGGCCGATGGCCCGCGCGCCCACCAAAAGCGGAGCGACCGCGACGAGCCCCTGCGGGGCCAGGGTCACGGTGAATACCGCGACCACGATCGCCATCGCGGTGGGGACCAATCGCTGGGTTGCGATGGTGCGCTCCACCAGCATCCAGACCGCCAGGACTCCGAACGCGATCAGCGGCTCGGGACGCAGGCCGTTATTGAACGGCAGCCAGGCGGCCAGGAACACCATCCCGGCGGTGGCGACGGCCACCCGATTGCTGGACAGACCGCCGATTCCGGATCCCAGCCGGGGTAGCACCCAGTGGCTGAGGATCAACCAACTTCCGATTGCCGCCGCGGTGGCGGGAAGCCGCATCCAAACCCCGGCGGTACTTACCGAAGCCAATTGGGCCAGCACCGATTGGTACCAGTCGAAGGGCGCCTCGGTCGCCCCGAAGTAGCGGAAGTAATTCGCCACGTAACCCGCCTCGCCGGAGACGCGCGCGATGGTGAGGTTGTAGCCGTCGTCGGAGGAGATCGCGCCGATGAGGTGCCACAGCCCCAGGGTGCCGATGACGAAGGCGTCGACCGGCCAATGCCGCAGCAGTCGCCGACGACTGCCCGGTACTCGCCGGCCACGGCGATCCAGGATCGCCAGCGCTGCGATCGAGGCGATGACGCAGGCAACGCCGGCCACCATGATCGCCGTCTTGATCGCCGTCGGCGTGTTGATGAAGCGGGTGTCGACGTCGATTCGAGCCGACAGTCCGGGCTGCGCACCGACCTTCAACTCGGTGAAAATCCCGGTCACCTGTGGCTTCTTGTCCGGGGTGAGGGTGCCCGTCGCGCCCGGGATGCCGATGAAGTCCGCTCCTACGCTGCCGGGGTTGGCCCACGCCCGTAGCGTGCTGCACGCTCCCGAGGCGACCGCTGCGCGGGGTGCCACCGCCGCGACCTTGTCTCGGAACGCCACGAAGACCGACTCGGTGGTGGCCCGAATGAAGAGGCCGTTGCGCGCCGCGTCGATACCGTCGGCGGGGTTTGTCGCGAACACCAGCCCACCGGCCGCCGGCAAGGTGGCGATCGCCGAGCAGGGGATTGAGACGTCGAGTGCTTCGGGAGCGCCGGAGACCAGCGGTGCAGTGATGTCGCCGACCGTGCCGCCCGGTCCCTGACCCTGGGGCCACAGGATTGCGGCGGTAGTTTGCCGCACGGGTAGCAGCGGCGCCAACGCACACAGCAGGACGCCCAGAACGCCGGCGATGATCGCGACCAGCCGGGCGATCCGGGTGGAATCTGACCTAACGCTGGACACGAGCGTCGATGGTAGGCGACCAAGCCGTGACCCCGGTCGCGAGCAGACGCAAAGTGGCCCTAAAAGGCGGCGTGTCGGGGCAGTTTGCGTCTGCTCGCCGGGTGGGTGGCCGGGTGTTATAGGCCGCTGAGGGTCGCGGTACCGAGATCCAGCCGCGCCGGGGTGGCGTTCGGGTAAAACGGCGTCAGTCGCTGCAGCGCACCCCAGTCCCGCAGCCAGTCATCCTTGAGATAGCTGGGTACCGTCGATGCGCGGAACAGCAGCTCGGTGATGCCCAACGGGCCGCCCCCGATGCTGTCCATCACCGGTGAGTTGGCCTCCGCGCTAAGCCGATCGGGCAGGATCCGCCAGTCCGGTAATTCGACGACACCGACCGCGTGCCCGAACGGGCGTTGGCAGGGGAAGGCGGCGGCCACCACCCAGTCCAGCAGCACCGGGTCCTGCGATCCGACGAGTTGTTGCAGGGTACGCAGTTGCGGGACGCGCGGCGGGGTCAGCGCGACCCACTGCTGGGGCGCCAGATTGTCGTCCCGTGCGATCACCCGGATCACACTGGCGTCGGCGCCTATCGCGGCCATGGGAACCCGGAGGTTACGCCAGGATGGTGCCGGGCCGATATCGGCGAAATCCAGGGATCCGCCGATCTCTTGGGCCGCAGCCTGTCGGTCGGTGGCCCATTGCACCGCAATCGCACCCGGCTCGAAGCGGCCGGCCGCCGAGACCACCAGCAGCGGTGCAGAGTCTTCGCCGGTTGTCGCCCGCGGCGGTAACCGGTACCAGGCCGATCGCAGCAGGGCCGGCTGCTGGGCGCCGGGCCGCCAACTGCCCAGCACCGGGGTGCGGGCGGGGTCCAGCCCGAAGGGCAGTGCGGCTCGCGAACCGTTGACGCCGACGGTGACGCCGGTGCTGGTTTCGGTGGCGGTTTCGGTGCCGGTGCCGTCGGTGGCATCGAGGAAGTTGCCGCCGGCGGGCGGCTCATCGACCGGCTCGGCCAAGACACTGGCTGGAATTCCGTTGGGGGAGAACCCTTCCGCCGTGATCGCTCCAAGCCCGGCACCGACGGAAGCGTCGACGGGTAACAGCAGGCCGGCTCCCGGGTCCTGCTCGACCAGCACGTCCTCGGCCAACCCACAGCTCTTACCGGAGAGGGCTTGAAGATTGGAGCGGCCCACCGACCAAGCCGGATACTGATTGACCATGCCGAGGGTCAAGGAACCGACTTGGAAGGCCACCAGCGTCCATGCGGCAATGGCCAGTGCTGACACGACCGCCGGTTTCCGGGCCGCCCGTGGTGAGGGGGACCCGCGATCAGCGTCGGCGAAGTGGAACCACGTCGCCATCAGTAGGGTCATGGCTGAGAGGCCGAGCAGCGCTGTCGTGAAGCCGAATCCCCACTCGGGGAAACGATTCGACCAGGGCACGCCGAAATTGGAGACGTACCACCAGCCGTTGACGCTGGCGAAGGACAGCGCCGTGATGAACAGAACCACCGCCGTGAAAACCGTGCGGTTGCGTCGAGACCGCAGCACGTGCGGAGCCACTGCGACGGCGGCCAAGGCACCCAGTGCCCCGGCCAGTCCGGCGAATACGCCGAAGTGGTGGGTCCACTTGGTCGGGGTGAACATCATCGCCAACAGGGCGACGACCGTGACCCCGATGATGCGCCTGCTAGGCCCGGCTGCTGTGCCTGGAATGTGCCCGCGGCGCAACGTCATTGCCACCGATACCGCCAATGCCACCAGCATTGCCAGCACTGCGAACCGGCGGGCGATCGAACCATCCGGGGTGGCCAGGAACAACCTCTCGTAGCGCAGATGCTCGTCGAACCAACTCAGGCTGGGTCCGACGGCACGCTTGAGGGCGTTGGCCCCGACTTCCCCGGCAAGGGTCTGGTCGCGGAAGATCAGGATCAGCCCAACGGTCGCCGCAGCCAGAAGCGGGGCCAGCAGGGGCGCCAGACCGAACTGCCGGGCGCGGCGGCCGACGATGGTCCGCAGCGGTCCGATGGCGACCAGCAATGCACCGATCGCCGCAATCCCGGTGGGTCCGGCGAACAGGGTCAGCGCCCCGGTAATGCAGGCGATCGCCACCGGCAACAGCCGACTGGTGGCCACCCCCCGTTCCACCGCGCACCAGGTCGCCACAATGCCCAGTGCGATGATCGGTTCGGGTCGCAGGCCGTTGTTCAGGGGCAGCCAGAACGCGAGGAACAATCCGGCCGCGGTCCACGCCGCCGCGTTGCTTGCCCTGACCGCGTGGCCAAGCCGCGGGATGACCTCTCGGCTGATGAGCCACCAGCACGCCACGGCCATCAACAAGGTGGGTAGGCGCATCCAGATACCGGCGGTCGACACCTGCGCCCATACCGCCAAAAGGTCGTAATACCAGCCGAACGGAGCCTCCGGTGTGCCGAACCAGCGGTAGTAGTTGGCCATGTAGCCGGCGTTCTCCGATACCCGCGCCATGGTCAGGATGTAGCCGTCGTCGGAGGTGTTGGCGCCGACGAAGTGCCACCAGAGCAACACGGCGACGACCAGGGTGTCCAGCCAGGTCGGCGACCACCATCGGCTCGGCACCACCGGCCTTCGCCGGATCCCGTCGGCGACGTCGAGTCGATGCAGGGCGATCAGCGCGACGACGGTGAGTAGTAGGCCGAGCACCATCACCGTCGTCTTCAGTGCCGTAGGAGAACTGCTGTAGCGGGTGTCGATGGTCGCCGAAAGGGTCAGGCCCGGCGGTGCGGGTCCGGTCAGATCGGTGAAGACCCCGACGATCTGAGGCCGAAGGTCCTCCCCGCGGCGCTCGCCGTCGCGACGAAGTCCGACGAATTCGCCGGTCACTCGATCGGCGTCGGCAGTCACGGTGAGTCGTTGACAGGCCGGGCTGAGCACCTCACTCAGCGGCGCCGTCACCACCGGGGTGTTGCGCACAACGACGACCAGAGAGCCATTGGTCAGCTGGACCAGCAGGCCGCGGTCGGTGGCCTTGGGTGCTTGCTTGGGCACCGTGGACAGCAGAACTGTCCGGTCTTCGGTGTCGCTCAGACCGGCCGCCACGCCGCACGGCACGGTGATACTGAGGTCAGTGGCCTGGTAGCCGATTAGCGGTGCGGTAACGCTGGCCAGCACCGGGCTCTGTGGCCAATTCAATTGCGCGGTGGTCTGTTTGACTGGAAGAAAGGGCGTCAGTATTGCCAGTGCGGCACCCAGTAGACCCGCGACGACGGCCACCAGTCGAGTGAGTCGATAGTCCACCCGACGCGGAGGCACCGTGATCATCGGCCGTTCCGGATGGCCAGCACGAATGGGCCGAACGTCGCGACGCTGAAGTAGGGTTCGGCGAACAATTCGGCGTCCAACTCAACGGTATAGCGGCGGACATTCGGCTGATTCGGGTACACGTCCTCGGCCAATCGCAGGGTGTAGGTGTTCGATGAGCCGGCGGCACCGCCGCGGCGCATCAGGAATACCGTCGGCGGTTTGAAGGGCATCGAGTCCAGTGCCTTGGTGAACTCCCGGGCGCTGCCCAGGGTGCCCCACGACTCGATCGCGGCGGCGCGGTCGTCGAACTGTGCGAGCGGGTTGGCGTAGTGCGACGTCAGACCCTGGAATCCGTAATACGGGTAGTACGAGAGGAAGCTGTAGTCCGCTGTCATCACGATCGTCTGGTTCGGCGGCTTGCCGGTGGCCTCGCGGATCGCCGCGTCGATCTGCG
>Ga0210003_1000382_pt1 | contig 40128 bp, 40 predicted proteins | sample LantaG_FD_182804 | JGI IMG/M metagenome (GOLD analysis project Ga0210003, IMG submission 182804) | Deep subsurface microbial communities from Baltic Sea to uncover new lineages of life (NeLLi) - Landsort_02402 metaG (SPAdes) (version 2) | ecosystem: Environmental > Aquatic > Marine > Oceanic >...
GGGGGGGGGGGGAAGAGGGGAGGGAAACTTTTTTCCCCTCTCGTTTTTTGCCGCTCTTCGCTCTCTAAATTCTTATCTCACTCTCTCTCTTTCCTCTCTTTCTTTTCCTTTAATACCCCCCCGCCCCTCCCCCCTCAAACAGCTGCGTCAAGTACACGGACAAGTGGGCCGAGCGCGACGTCGGCTTCGGCGCCCTCGACAAGTGGGGCGACAAATGGGAGGAAAACTTCAAAGACGGCACGGGGTTTAAAAAGGGGGAGACGTGGTCGAGCGAGGGGCATTCCGGGAAGTCGTTCAACCGGTGGTGGGGCGAGGACCATTTGGGGGGAGGAAGAGTGCGGAAGCACGGGCACTCGACCGAGGGGGAGAGCTGGGACAACGGTGAGATGCGAGAGAAGATAGTTTTTTTCTCGAGGTCCGTCGGGGCCGAGTTTTTTCCCCCTCCCCGACGGCGGGAGAGAGAAACTCACGTTTTTTTTCCCCTCCACAAAAAAATTCGAAACAGTCGAGGAGATGGACACCTACTACAACCCGATCCCCCACTTCACCTACGAGATGGCGCTGGCGCACTCGCCCGAGCTGCGGGGCTTGCCGGTGCTGCCCAGGGGCGGCGAGGACGACGGGGCCGACGACGGTGTGGCGGGGCTCTAATTATTTTTCTTTGAGTTTTTCTTCCTCGATTCCCCCCCTTTTTTTTGTTGCTTCCCCTTCTTTTGGCAGAGTGAGAGATGGTTTCGAGTTTTTTCGTTGTATGACGATTGTTTCTTTCTGTTTGTTTTCCGATTCTGTTTCTTTTCGACGATTTAGACGTTTCGTCCTTGAAAATCCTTTTTGATCGTTTTTGGGCGACGACGAGGTCGAGGTTGAAAAAAAAGGAGAACTATCCAACGACGCTCCACATCTCTCGAATTTACTTTCTCTTCTCCACTAGTCGCGAAAACGATGGAGACAGCAGCACCGTCCGACCGGCGTCCTCCGCTTCCGGACGAGCCTCTTGAGACCCTGCGCGGAGCAGCCGGGCCCAGCGACGAGGGATCGAAGAAGCGCGACGGCAGCGAGAAGAAGAGCGTCTGCCGCATGCCCGACGGTGCCTCCTCTGCGATGGAGCATCATCACCTTCGTCGCCTCCTCCTGCTGCTCGCCCTCGTCGCGTCCCAGCTCCTTTCGGCTCTGGGCTTCGTGCTGCGGTGGCTTGGGCATGCGCTTGAGGAGCTGGCAGGTGTGTGTCTGTGTGTGTGTGCGTGAGGGAGAGAGCGGAGCAGCAGAGAGAGAAAGAGCAGAGAGCTCGATGTTGGGGAGAGGGACTCGACGAAACGGCGACGACAACGACAAAAACCTCACCCCTCTTTTCCTCTCTTATCCTTTTCCCCTTTTGCACAGCCTCTGCGCGCGCCTCCGCGACCAGCAAGGACGGAACTGCAGCCCGTCTAACGAAGAGCAGTCAGGAGGAGCATGAATCTCTGAAGCAGCGGCGAAGTAAACCAAAGCCTCCCCTCCTCCTCCGGGACGCGCTCCCGCTCCGCCTCGGCGGCGGCCGCGGCGCCGCTTCCTCTTCCGCTCCCCCCTCCTCCTCCTCCTCCTCCTCCTCCTCCTCCTACCCGCTCTGTTACGCCGACGCCGCCGGGGCCGCCCTACCCCCAGACTCGCTCCTCGACGAGGTCTGCGATGAGCTGAAGCGGACGCTGTACACGAACCCCCACTCCGGAGGGGAGGGGGGAGCAGCGGGAGCCGCCCTCGGAGCGGCGACGGGCGGCGTCGCCGCCGCGGGCGGCGCCTCGGCGTCGGCGGCCGCCGCCGACGGGTGCCGCGCGGCGACGCTCGCGCTCCTGAGGGCCCCGCCCGACGAGTACTCCGTCGTGTTCACGTCGGGCGCGACCGCCGCGCTGGCGCTGGTCGCCGACGCGTTCCCTTGGCAGCGAGGGGGCGAGGAAGAGGACGAGGAGGAGGAGGAGGAGGAGGGAGCGGGAGGCGGCGCCGGCGGCGCCGGCGGCGGCCCCGACCCCCGCCCGCGCCCCTCGCGCCCCCCCGGCCGCCGCTCGCGCTTCCTCTACACCAGGGACAACCACACCTCCGTCCTGGGCCTCCGGTCCGCCGCGCTCGCCGCGGGGGCCTCGGCGACTCCCGTGGCGATCTCCTCCCGCGGCGCTGGCGGGGGGGGCGGCGCCGGCCGCTGGCTGCTCTCGCGGGCGGGGGCGACGATGCGGCGGCGCGGCGGCGGCGGCGGCGGCGGCGGCGGCGTGGCCGCTCCCCCCGCTCCCCCCCGCCCCGGCGCCGCCGGCAGGGTCCCGTGCCTCTTCGCCTTCCCGCTCGAGTCCAACTTCAGCGGCGCGCGGTACAGTGAGCGGGCCGGGGAGTCGCTGCGGCGGCCGGGGAGGAGCAGGGGCCGGGGCGCGGAGGGGGAGGGGGAGGGGGAGCGGGAGGAGGGCCCCTCCCCCCGCCGCGCGCCCCCTCCCCCGCCCGGATCCGACGACGGCGGCGACGTCGGCAACGACGACGGCGAAGACAGCGATTGGAGCGTCGTCGAGGACCGGAGGCAGCCGCAGCAGCGGCCGCCGCCGCCGCCGCCGCCGCCGCAGCAGCAGCAGCAGCAGCGAGGGGAGAGGAGGGAGGAGGCGGCGGCGACGGCGGCGGAGAGGCAGGAGAAGCAGGAGGGAGAGGACTGGTTCGTCCTCGCCGACGGCGCCAAGGCCGCGGCCGCGGGCTCCGGCGCCCTGCCCGACCTCTCCTCCTGCCCCGTCGACTTCCTGTGCCTCTCCTTCTACAAGCTCTTCGGGTACCCGACGGGCCTGGGCGCGCTGGTGGTCTCGGGGAGGGGCCTCGAGGCGCTCCGGAGGGGCAGGCAGGGGCGAGGCTGGGGCTGGGGCGGCGGCGGCGGCGCCGGCGGCGCCGGCGGCGGCGCCCCTCGCTCGCGCTCGCGCTTCTTCGGCGGCGGCGCCGTGGTCTCGGCCTCGGCCTCGGCCGACGAGGTCTCGATAAGGCCGGGCGTCGCCGGGCTCGAGGACGGGACCCCGGCCTTCCTGGCGATCGCGGCCCTCCGCGTCGCGTTCCGCCACCTGTCGAGGGCCGGCGGCGGCGGCGGGGGCGAGCAGGGGGCGGGGGGCGCGGCGGCGCCGCCGCGCCTGCGCCCGGCGGTCGAGGCCGCCGGCGCGCGCGCCCTGGCCGCCGCCTCGGCGCTCGCCCACGGGCTGCTCTCGCTGCGGCACTCCGACGGCTCCCGCGTCGCCGTCGTCTACGGAGGCTACGCCGGCGCCGAGGGAGCGGAGGAGGGAGACGCGCCCGCGTGGGCCCGGGGGGGCGCGCCCCTCGAGGGCGGCGGGGGCGAGGGAGCCGGGGGCGCCGCCGCCGCCGCCGCCCTCGCCGCCGCCGTCGTCGGGCAGGGCGCCGTCGTCGCGTTCAACCTCCTCCGCCCCCGCCCCCGCCCCTCGCCCTCCCGCCCCTCGCCCTCCTCCTCCTTCTCGCAGCGGGCGGTGGGCCACCGGGAGGTCGAGAGGCTCGCGTCGCTGCACGGAGTGCTGCTGCGGGGGGGCACGCTGTGCAACCCGGGGGCCGCGGAGCTCGCCCTCGGCGCGGGCGGCGCCTCGTCGCCCCCGCGCCCCGCCTCTGCCCTCCCCGCCGCCGCCGCCTCCGCCGCCGCCTCCTCCGCCGCGGAGGGGGGGGAGGAGGAGGAGGAGGAGGCCGACTGCCGGGAGGGCTCGGGGCTGGACTCCCGCGGGAACCCCTCGGGCGTGCTCCGGGCGTCGTTCGGGGCCGGGGCGAGCGGCGAAGACGCGGCCGCGGTCCTGGCTCTGGTGCGGCGGTACTTTGTCCTCGGCGGCGGCGGGGGAAGGGAGGGAGGGAGCGAGGAGAGAGCACCGGGCGCCGCTGCGGCCGCCGCTGTTTCTTCTGCTCCTCCTCCTCCTCCTCCTCCTCCTCCTCCTCTTTCGACCGCGGCGCCTGTCGTCGTCACCGACCTCTTCGTCTACCCAGTCAAGGGCGCCGCGGGCTTCTCTCCCCCTGCCTCGTCGTGGCCGCTGCGAGGGGGAGGGGGGGGCAGGGGGGGGGGAGGAGGAGGCGGGATGGGAGGCCTGGCCTTTGACCGCGAGTTTGCCGTCGTCGACGCCGCCGCCACCGCCGCTGCCGACTCGTCCCTCTCTCCTTCCTCCCTCTCTCTTTCTCTTTCTCCCTCCTCGCTGCGGCGAAGGCTCGTGACCCCGCGCCGCTGCTCGCGCCTCGCGCGGCTGCGCACGTTCGTGGACCTGAAGCGCAGGGAGCTGGTGCTGAGCATGGAGGAGGGAGCAGGAGGGGCGGCTCGCGTCCCGCTCTGCGTGCCGCTCGACGAGTTTGGCGAGACGGAGGCCGCCGCCGCCGAGGACGACGACGAGGGGCGCCAGCGACGGCAGAAGCAGCTTGCCCTCTCCTCCCTCGCCTCCTCCTGGCTCACTGAGGCTCTGGGCATGCCCTGCTCGCTCGCCAGGGCCCCGCCGGGGTCCCCGAGGGGCTGGGCGAACGAGGGCGACCTGCTGCTCGTCGGGCGCAGGTCGCTCGCGGCGCTGCGGGGCCGTCTGGCGAGGTCGTCGGGCGGCGGCGGCGAGGTCGAGGGGGGTTCGGCGGCCGCCGACACCGCGGCGGCGGCTTCCGCGCCGGAGAGGTTCAGGCCCAACCTCGTGGTCGACCGATTGGGCACGACTGGCGGCGGCATAGAGCCCCACGAGGAGGACTCGTGGGCGAGCCTGAGAGGCGGCGGCGGAGGCGGTGGCGGAGGCGGTGGCGGCGGAGGCGGTGGCGGAGGGAGCGGAGAAATCCTGCTTGTCGCGGCGGGCGGGTGCGCCCGGTGCCCCGCGGTGAACATCGATCGTTCTTCCCTCTCTCTCGATTCTTCTTCTTCTTCTTCGTCCACGAGCTCGAGGACAAGGCAGCAGCAGCCGCTGCTCGAGCTGGCGTCTTACAGGAGGTCGGTCGAGACGGGGCGGATCGAGTTTGGCGTGCTGCTCCAGAGGAGGTCGAGGTCGACGACGACGGCGGGGAACACCAAGGGGACGGAAGACGCCGTCGCCGCCGCCGCCTCGGCGGCGGCGGCGGCTTTTTCGCCCTGGCTCTCCGTCGGGGACCTGCTGGTGCCGACGCTGCGGGACCCTGTCTCGGGCTGCTTCCCAGCTGTCGGCGGCGCGTCGTGCGCTTAGAGGGAGGGAGAGGGAGTTTGTAAAGTTCTGTAAAAAAAAACCAAAAAAAATTCAGCTGTCGAAATCACTTCACGATTCTCGCTCGAACGAGAGAGATGCCAAAGGAGGGGGGCTCCTCCTGTCGCCCCTCTTCGAGAATTGCGACAGCCCCGGAGCTCTCTTCCTCTTGTGCAGCCAAAAACTACGATGCAAGCGAAACGCAACGGTAAGGAGGGCAATTTTTGGTGGTGCTGAAGAAGAGAGAGAGACGATTCAATTTTTGGCACCCTCGACAATCGACGGCTAGACAAAGGAAAAAAATCACCCTCAGAAATCTCTCACCCCTTTTTCATCTCGCAACCCTTCCAACAAACAAACATGCCAGCTACACCGCACAGAACGCCGCGGTCCAGCGCGAGCTGACCCTTTCCTGCCTGCGAGGGCTGGGGCTCGACTGGGAAGGGGACGACGGCGAAGAAAAAGACGAGGGCGACGAGGAGCGCGGGAGAGGAAGGAGGAGGCCCTCCCCCTCCTCTGCTCCTCTGCTCGTCCTCCTGGACGCGGGCTGCGGCTCGGGGCTCTCGTCCGCGGCGCTGCAGCCGCCTCTCGGAGCGGGAGGAAGCGAGAGAGGGAGCTCCCGCAGGCGGCGGCGGCTGGTGCTGGGGATCGACTCCTCCCCGGAGATGCTTTTGGTCGCCGCCTCCTCCTCCTCCGCCTCCTCGTCCTCCCCGGGCGGCAGAGAGAGAGAACCCCCCCCTCCTCCTCTCTCGGGGAGGGCCGTCTGCGGGGACCTGGGGCAGCCCTCCCCCTTCGCCGCCCGCGAGATCTGGAGGAGGAAGAGGGAGCAACAGCAGGAGGAGGAAGAGGAGGAGGAGGAGGAGGGGGAAAGCGCCGGGGAGCAGCAGCGACAGCAGCAGCGACGGAAGCGTCAGAGGCAGCCCCTCTTCGACGCCGCCGTGTCCGTCTCGGCTATCCAGTGGCTCTGCCACGACCACCCGCGGGGGAACCCTCAGAAAGCGATGCGCGCGTTCTTCGCGGGGATGAGGGAGTCTCTGGCCCCGGGGGCCGGGGCCGTCTTGCAGAGCTACCCGCGGCTGCCCCGCCCCCCTCCGTCGAACCCCTCGAGCGCCGCCGGCGAAGAAGGCGACGACGCAGGCGCCGCCTCCTGCGACGACGAAGCCTCCGCGCTCGCCGCCGCAGCCCGGGCCGCCGGCTTCCGCGTCGCGGCCTGGTTCGTCGACCTGCCGCACGCCCGCGGCTGCGCCAGGAAGGCCTTCCTGGGGCTCGTGGCCGGGGACGGAGGGGCAGCGGGAGGGGAGGGGGCCGGCGAGGGAGCCTCGCCGGCTGCGGACTGCCCGCTGGCGTGGCCCCGGGGAGGGGGCGGGGGAGCCTTCAGGACGACCTGCGCCCTGTGGTGGTCCCGCCGCGTCGCCGGGCCCCTGCTGCGCCCGAGGTACAGGGCTGGAGAAGAAGAAGAAGAAGAGGAAGAGGAAGGAGGAAGGGAGGTCGAAGCGGTGGCGTGCCCGCGGATGCTGCTGGAGCACCGGAGGGGCGCGGCGCGGCTCGCTCGCGTCGTCAGGAGGGCGGCCTCGGGCTTGCGTCCGCCGCTTCCGCCGCCGCCGCCGCCGCCTTTGGTCGGGAGTTCGGGCCTCCTCCTCCTCCGTATCGACGCGTTCGTCTCCCCCGGTCCCAATTGCTGCGGCGCTCCCCTGCTCTTCTCCGTGACGACCCCTCGCGCGAGGCAAGGAGGAGGAGCGGAAGAGGCCGCCGCCGCCGTCGGCGCGGCCCTCTCGGAGGCGTTCCCCGGGAGGAAGGTGGAGGTCGGCGGGGCCTCTCCCGTCGCCGCCGCCGCCGCCGCCGCCGGCCCTCCTCCTCCTCCTCCTCCTCCTCTTCCCCCTTCCTTCGCCCCTGCTCCCGCCGCTCCCGGCGCCCCCTCGCTCGAGCGCGTGAACGAGAGGGCCTCGGTGCTCTCCTCCGAGGGGATCGCTCGCTACCTCATCGTCGACGCGTCCCCTGCTCCTGCTCCCCGTTCCGCCCCTGCTACGAGGTCCTTCTCCCTTTCCGCCGCTGTCGCCTCTGCCGCGGCGGCCGCCCTCGCCGCCGCCTCGTCTGCCCCCGCGCCCTCCGCCTCTCCTTCCGACGCTTCTTCTCCTCCCTCTCCGGGCGTCTACCTCGTGCTGCTCGACCTCGACGTCGACCACGAGGAGCGTCCCGCCGCCGCCCCTCCGAGGGTGACGCTGGCAGTCCACGCGAGCAACGGAGGGGAGGAGGGGGGAGGAGGAGCGGCGGCGCTCGCGGCGAGCGTCGTCGCCGCCGTCACCGCCGCCGTCGCGTCGTTCGCGAGCAGCGAGGGGGGGGGAGGAGGCGGAGAGTGAAGAAGAACTGCAAGAGAACGCTCCCTCTTCCGGAAGGGAGGAGGCTCAGAGCGACGAGTGAAAAAAAAAACAGCAATGCTCCCATGTAAAATCGATAGCAAAATATTGCAGAGAAAAGAAGAGGGGACGAGGGAGGGAACGAAAAAGAGAGAAGAAACAGCTGGCCGTCGTCGAAAACGAATTTTTCAAAAGAAAAATATTCACTCTTCCCTCCTCCTCCTCTCCTCAAGCTTCGCCCTCGCCTCGTCGTCCCTGATCATCGCCTCGACAAAAAACTCCCCGGCCTTGTAGCTCGACCTCACCAGGGGGCCCGAGGCAACGTACCTGAAACCCACAACGTTTTTCCCAAACTCGGCCCAATGGTCGAATTTCTCGGGCGTCACAAACTCGACGACGGGGAGGTGCCGCGGCGTCGGCTGCAGGTACTGTCCCAGCGTCAGGATGTCGACCCCGGCCTCCCGCATGTCGCGCATGGCCTGCTCGACCTCGTGGTCCTGCTCGCCGAAGCCCAGCATCAGCGACGACTTGGTGTAGAGGACGCGGCCGCCGCCAGAGGGTTCGCTGCCGCCGGTGCTCTCGCTGCCGGCGCGCTTGGCCTCGGCCAAGACCGCGAGCGACTGCCGGTACCCCGCCCTCGGGTCCCGCACGCGACTCTGCAGCCTCTCCACCGTCTCAACGTTGTGGGCAAAGACGTCCAGCCCGCTCCTGGCCAGGTGCCTGACGGCCTCGACGTCCCCGCGGAAGTCGGGCGTCAGGCACTCGACGAGCACCCCGGGCGCGCGCCGCTTGATGCCGCGGACGGTGCGGGCAAAGTGCTCGGCGCCGCCGTCGGGCAGGTCGTCGCGGTCGACGGAGGTCAGCACCACGTAGCCCACGCCCCACGACGCCACGGCCTCGGCGGTCGCCTCGGGCTCGTTGTCGTCCGGCGGGGCCGGCGTCGCGGCGGTGTTGACGGCGCAGAAGCGGCAGCCGCGGGTGCAGGTGTCCCCGAGCACCATGATCGTGGCCGTCCCCGTGTCGCCGCTCCAGCACTCGCCTATGTTGGGGCACCGCGCCTCCTCGCAGACGGTCGCCAGCTTCAGTTCTCGCATCTGGCCGACGAGCCCCTCGTATTTGAGGCCCTGGGGCGCCTTTTGCCTGAGCCACGGGGGCTTTTTCAGGGCGGCGGGGAAGTTTTTCGAGGTCGGCGCCTCTGAGGAGCGCGTCGTCGGCGGGGCGCCGCAGAGCGCCGCAGCCGCGTTCTGGGCCGCGGTCGCCGCCAGGGACGGGTCGACGGCGACGGCCGCCGCGACGAGGGCGTCGAAGGCGTTGGCGCCTCCGTCGATCTCGGGCTCGACGACGTCGAGGATGGTCCCGGGGGCGAGAGAAGGGGAGGAATCGTTCTCGGAAGCGGCAGCGGCGATTCTTCGCCGAGTAGATCGGCGGCGGGAGACGGCGACAGTGATGCGATGTGGCGACGGCAGCACAGCTGCTGCTCTCGTCGAGGCAGCAGCAGCAGCAGCAGCAGCGCCGACCGTCGCGCCGCAGAGCATCGTTGATGAGCTCGCGCGTCGAGAGAAAGAGAGAGACGAAAGAGAAGAGGGGAACGCGAAAGCGCGTTTCGGAGTTTGAGTAAAAAGTGAATGGGGATAAACGAGCGGCCCTCGCCTCTCGCTTCGTCGTTGCACAAATCATCAGCAAGGCTTGCCAAGCCCGAAACGAAACATCTGCCTCCTTCCGACGCGCCTGCAACGATGAGCGTGAAACGAGATTCTTTCGTCAGCGCAGCGACCATCACTCTCGATGCCTCCCCGAGTGAGGTGCGTCCGAGAAAGAAGCGAGCAGATACAACAAGCTGGAACGGAGGGCCTTTCAGATGCCGTCGCCCGCGGCAGCATGGCGGGTTTTGCGACGACGACTGGAAAAAAAAAACTCAACCTCATCACCCCCTCTACCCCCCCTCATCACCCCCCCCTCTTTCCAAAATTTCGAAATCCACTCTCTTTCCTCCTCCCCCAGGTCTACGACCTCCTCTCGGATTTCTCAACCTGGAATTCCTGGCGCTGCAACCCCTTTTCGGGAATCCTGCTGGGAGCCGTCACCGCGGGCGGGCGGAACAGGCTCGGAGTGGGGGACCGTTTCGGCACGATGTCGTCTCCCGCGCTGCTGGGCGTCGTGCCTCTGCCCGTGAGGCAGCAGGTCACGAGGGCCGACGGTCGCTCGAGTTTGGAGTGGGAAGACGACGCGGTGTGGGGTCTCGCTGCGGGAAAGAGGACGTTCAGGCTGGAGAGGGGCAAGACGGAGGTGGTGAGGGGGGGAGAGGAGGGGGAGGGGAAAAAGGGCGGGTTCTTCTCGTTTGGCGGCGGAAGCGGAAGCGGAAGCGGCGGATCGAGGAGGCAGGAGAGGACGAAAGTGACAGTCGAGCACGAGCGCGAGCACGGCGGGCTGCCTGCAGTCCTCTCTCCTGCGTTCGCGATGGAAAGAGCGAATGCGCGCTGGCTTCTGGACCTGAAAAAGGCGGTCGAGAGCAAGAGGAAGCAAGAGGAGAAGGCGAGGAAGCAGGAGGAGAAGGCGACGAAGCAAAAGGGGAAGAAATAGATATTTTTTTCTTCTTCTTGTTCTTCTTGTTCTTCTTTCGAGGTCTTTTCATTCTTCTTCTTCTTCTTCGTTGTTCCCCTCTCGAGCTGCGCCGACAGAGAAACGGCGGCTTCTTCTCCCTGAAAAGGCAAAAGGCTTGGGAAGGGAAAAAGCAGGCAAAAAAAACGCCGCCGACGAAACAAAAAATACGTTTCTTTTTCTTGCTTTTTCCATCAATTTTGGGTTCTTTTTTTCCGCACTTTGTTTGCAAACAAGACTTAAAGAACAACTCCAACTAGAGATATATAAATAAAAGCAACATCGAAACAAGGAACACCGGCGGCAATTGTTGTTGTTTTGTTTTTTTGGTTTAGTTTTAAGTTTTTGCTCCCCCCTCTCTCAAAACTCTCTCTCGTTTTTCCCTTCTTTTTTCAGAGAAAAAAATCGAAAAACTTCAAACGGCGGGGTTGTCAACGACCGCCGTCTCCTCGTCCACGCCCTTGTTGTCCCCCGAGTCCCCCTTCGACTCGGTCCGGAACAGCGCAGCCCCTCGCGCGGCCCTGTTGCCCGTGAACTTGCATCCCGCGACGTCGCCGGAGACGTGCGAGTCGTAGAGGCCGCCGCCGAACGACTTCGCGCGGTTACCCTTGAAGGTCGAGTCGACCAAATTTCCGGTAGAGGAGCCGCGAAAGACGCCGCCACCGAAGGAGGCGGCGTTGCTCTCGAAGACGCAGCCCTTGATGTCTCCAACTGAATCGGTGAATTTGTTTTTTTGGGGGCGAAGAAGGAGAGGGAGAGAGGGACGAGGGAGGGGAAGTGAGTTTTTACTTCTTTTCAACTCTTGACTCTCTCTTTTGATTAAAAAACTCCAAAAAAACTCACCGACTCCCTGGAGGTAGAGGCCGCCGCCCTTCTCAGACTTGCCGTACGCAAACTTGTTGAACGAGATCTCGGCGTTGCACTGGTTCATCTCGACCCCGGCGGAGCCCTTGTCGGCCTGAAATGAATGAATGTTTTTGAGAACAGAAAAAAGGGAGAAAAAAAAAGAGTGAGTTTTTTAAATTTTCTCCGCCGCTCTCTCCTTCTCTTTCTCTCTTTCTCTCTTTCTCTCCTTCTTTCTTTCTCAATTCAACTCAATTCACAAAACTCACCGTGTTGTTGACGAAGACATTGTCCTGAAGTGAAATCTTCTTGCAAGCGTTCTGCCAGATTGACCCGGCGTTGCCCCCTGTCGTTTTTGGTTTTGAGTTTTTTTTGTTTTTTTTTTAGATTTCGATTTCGATTTCGATTTCGAGGAAAAGTTGAGAGAGAAAGAAGAGGTGAGTGTTTCTTTCTTCTTCCTCTTTTCTTTCATCCTCTCCCTCTCTCTTCCCCCCCCCCTCCTCCTTCTCCTCCTCTCCTCACTCCTCACCCCTGTTGTTCCTGAAGCTGTTCTCGGTCACGTCCCCGGAGCATTTGGTCTGCCAAAGCGCTCCGCCGGCCTTCTTCGCCAGGTTTCCCGTCCAAGTGTTTTGGAAAAACGTCGCGCGGCCGCAATCCTCGACAAAGAGCCCGCCGCCGTTCTTCGCGGTGTTGAACAGCATCGACGAGTTGTAGATCTGCAGAACCGTGGCGTTGACCGCGGCCACGCCTCCTCCTTCGCCGCGGGAGGTGTTGTTGAGGAACGTGGTGCCGTTGATGATCAGAGAAGAGTTCTGCACTTTGATCGCGCCGCCCTGGCCTCCGCCGTTGTTAGTGAACGTCGAGTCGAGCACGCGGATGATAGAAGAATCGTTGGCGTAGAGGGCTCCGGCCGCGGAGTTGTTGCATGCGACGAAGGTGGAGTTGACGATGGCGGCCCTGGAGTCGGAGAAGGCGATGGCGGCCTTGCCCTGTTTTTTTTTTTTTTTTTTTTTTGAAAGAGAGAGAAGAGGTGAGCGAACGAGAACGAAACATGTTTTTTTCTTTTCCATTTTTCGACCTCTTCCACCCCCCCCCCCCCCCGAAAAGCGCAAAGAAAAAAGAAGACAAAAGACTCTCGCACCATGTAGTTCAGGTTGACGAAGAACGAGTTCTCGATCGTGACGTCCTGCCCTCTGATCTCGATGGTCCCGCCGGGGAGCTGCACCTCCTTGATGTACTCGACGCCCGAAAAGTTCCCGGCAAACGGCGCGAGCGCGGGTCCCGCGTGCATTACCAAGGGTTTCGGGCCGCGGCACGAGATGTAGGCGGTGAGTAAAGGGCGATTGCCCGGGTTGAGGGAGCGGCGGCCTCCGGAGGCGGAGGTGAGTATGTTGTCGGCGGTGGGGCCTGTGGTGGTGGTGGTGTGTGTTTTTTTCCGTCGTTGGAAAGGTTGAGTTTGAGAGCGAGGGGGAGAGTGCAACGACGAAGTGCGAGGCAGCAGCAGCGCCATCACGCTCGTGCGAAAAAAGGAAAAAGAGAGGGACGATGACGAGTGTGCTCTCTCTCGACATCAGTTGTGCCGCTCGTTCCCCCCATCTCTCGATCTGAAAACCAAGTCCGACAAGAAAAAACATTGCATCGTGCATTTACGCAAGAGAGATCGGTAAAAGAAAGCGCAGAGGCAGCCAGATCTGGGGGGGGGGGGCGCTTCAAGGCGGGGCGGCGATTGACAGAATTGCTAGCCAAAAAATCAAGGCGCGCCTCCACCTTCCTCCTCCTCCTCCTCCTCCTCTCTGTTGAACTCTGATTGCATCATCGTCGTTTCCCTGCTCCCTCTCTCTCTCAACTCCCACAGAGACTTCACTCACCCTGCAGCACCATCTCGCACACAGTGTTGCCACCCGAGTCCCTGACGCTCTTCACGAGCGACCCCGCCACGTATCGGTCCACCAACGGCAGCCCCTCGTCGTTGAGAATCTTCTGGCCCGGCTCGTACTTCGTCGCCAGCTGCGTTTTGGGGCGCAGGCCCTGGGGCTCCTCGGATCCTCCCGCGTCCGCGACGGCGGAGACGGGAGCAGCGGCGGCGGCGGCAGGAGCGGCGGGGGCCACTGCAGCGGGGGCGACTGCATCGTCAGCGACAGCCGCGACTCGGCGAGGAGCGACGGGAGCAGCGTCCGCGGCATCGGGCTCGACGACCGACGCCCGCTTCCGCGGCGCGGGGGCGTCGGCATCGGGCTCCGAGAAGACGGCCTGGGCCGCTGCTCCGCCCGTGACGAGCAGCACGGCTGTCGCGAGGAGCAGCACGCGCGAACGCATAGTCGACATCGGGTTTAAAAGGGTCCCAATTCGATGTCGGAAGAAGGAATTGAAGAAGCTGAAACTCCAAGGCGCAAACTCTTTTCCCCGAGAAGTGTTTTTCGGCGCTGACGAATCGTCGGCCTCGACCTCTCAGAGAGACTCTCTCTTTCCCTCTCTCTCTTCCTTTCTTTCTCTCTCTCTCTCTTTCAAGTAACGCGCAAGTGATGATCAAAGTGCGTTTCAGTTTTTTACAAGATACAAAAATCAGTCCGGCCACGCCGCGAGCAGCTGCTCGACCGAACGCGAATGGCGCGAGGGAGGAGGAGGAGCAGGGACAGGGAGCGGAGGTCGCTGCTGCTGCTGCTGCTGCTGCTGCCTCGCTCCCCCTCCCTCTCCCTCTCCTTCTCCCTCTCCCTCTCCTCTCGCCGCCACCGCTTCTTCCTCCTCCTGCTGCTGCTGCTGCAGCGACCGCAGCCTCGCTGCGATCCTCTCCGTCACCCCGACTCCTTCGACATCACCGCCGTCGTCGTCGCCGCCGAGAGGAGGAGGAACGCGTCCCTCGAACGAGGGAGGGACGCCCGAACTGCTCGCTGGCCGCTTCCACCCTCCCGCGCCGCCTCCCCCGTCGCCGCCGTCCCCTCCTCCCCGCCTGCCCCTCCCCCTTTTCTTCCGCCTCCGCTCCCAGCCCTCCAGCGCCGCCGTCAGCAGCTCCGCGACGGGCCTCGCGTCGTAGGGGGGCACGCGCGGTCCGAAGCTCTGCTGCTGCCGCGGGCGAGGAGGAGGAGGAGGAGCAGAAGAGGGAGGAGGAGGACGGAGAGCGGCTTTCGCCCCTTCTCTCTCTCTCGCCGCGGGGACTGCCGCCGGCTCAGGGAGGGCGAGGGCGACGGTGGTTCCGTCCCGCGAAGGGTGGGGGGGAGGAGGGGGAGCAGGCGACGAAGAGGAGAGCGAGTCCACGAGCAGGGATCCTCCCGCCCTCCCCCCCCCTCCTCCTCCTCCTCCTCCTCCCTCGCAGCGGAAGAGCAGCGTCAAAGGAGGAGGACGAGGACGTCGAGGAGAAGAAGAAGGACCGTCAAAGACGACGGCGGCGGAGCCGAAGCTGCAGCTGAAGCGAGGAGAAGGACGAAAGCCGTCGATACCCTCTCTCTTCTTCTTCAGTTCGGTCATCTCCCTCGGCGGGGCCGTAGTGGTCGTCGCGGCGGAGAGGGCGCGCCACGAAAAAGAGGGGGCGGAAGCAACGCCGCCTCCTCTCTCGCCGCCGCCGCCGCCGCCGTCGGCGACGACGCGGAGCCCTCGCTCGCCGTCCGGCCGCAGCCGCGACGCCCTCGCGCCGCGCTCGAAGGCGCAGCAGGTGGCCGCCCCCCGCGAGTCGACGGCGAGCACGGAGCCGCGGGAAGAGGGAGAAGCTGAGGCGGAGGGAGCACGAGACGAGGAGCGGGACGGAGGGGGCGAGAGCGAGATCGAGAGCGCCGTGATCGGAGAAGCGCTCCCCCCGCCGCCTCCTCCGCCTCCGCCGCCGCCGCCGCTCTCCCGCAGCCTCCAGGAGGCGAGCGGCGCCGCGGGCCTCCTCGAGTCGAACAGCAGGACGTCCCTCGCGTGCGTGGCCACGGCGAAGAGATGGGAAGAAGAAGAAGAAGAAGACGAGGAGGAGGAGCAGAGCGCGGTCGCGAGCCCCCCGCGCGGGAGCAGCGCCGCCGCCGCCGCCGCCGAGCCCGGGCGCGCCCTCAGGTCGACGAGCGAGACGCGCCGCCCCTCCGCCGAGAGCAGGGCGTGCGGGTGCTGGCTCGCGCCCAGCCAGGCCAGGTGCGAGTGGGGGCAGGGAGGGGACCAGGGGAGCGAGGAGCAGCCGCAGGCGAGGGGGGAGGAGACGGCGGCGGCCCCCGCGCCGGCGGCGAGCCGGGCCGCGAGCGGCCTGAAGCGCGGCGGCGGCGACGGCCGGGAGGAGCGGGGGAACGGCGGGAGGGGCCGCGCCGCCGCCGCCGCCGTCGCCCCCTCCGCGAACGGCAGGGCCTCGTAGATACCCCCCCCGCGCTCCGTCGCGAAGGCGAGCCGCACCGGAGCCGCCGCCGCCCAGGAAGCAGCAGCAGAAGAAGAGCCGGGGGAGGGGGACGAGGCGCAGAGGGCGACGGCGGAGATCCGCTCGGCCGCTTGCAGCGCCAGCGCCGCCGCCGGAGCCGCCGCCGCCGCCGTCCGCCCCCGTCCCCCGCCTCCTGCCCCTCCTCCTTCTTCTTCCCCGAAGGCGCCCGCGGGGCTGCTGCCCCAGGTCCTCCCAGCCGCGCCGTAGTAGAGGGGCTCCCGCAGGCCCAGGGCGTGCAGCGAGAGCCAGTGCGAGGAGGCGACGGCGAAGAAGGCGGTCGGGCCCGGTCCGCCGCCGCCGGAGCCGCCGCCGGAGCCGCCGCGAGGAGGAGGAGCGGGGCGAGAAGCGACCGCGGCCGCGGCGCGGGAGAGTGGCAGCCCCGGCCCCGGGAGGCGCAGCGTCTGGAGGCAGGTGGGGACTCGCTGCTCGTCGTCGTCTGCGTCTTCGTCGTCGGATCCTTCCCCTTCCGGCTCCGATCCTTCGACGTCGCTGCTGCTGCTGCTGCTGCTGGCGCCGTCGGAGGGCCAGGAGCCGGCAGAGTCGTCGTCGTGGTCGTCGTCGTCGCCGCTGCTGTTGTCATCATCTCTCTCGCGCCTCTCCTTCTTCTCCCGCCGCCGATCTTCTCCTCCCCCGCTCCCTCGCTTCCTCCTCGCGAACCGGAACACGACCACCTCGGCCTCCTCCCCGATGCGACCCGCCGGCCGGAGGCAAAGGACGTCGGTCCGTCCGTGGCGGCAGCGCGCGGCCGCGACCGGAGGAGGAGGAGCGAGAGAGCGCCGAGGCGGAGTCGCACGACAAGCGGCGAGGAGGGGCGCTGCCGCTGCAGTCGCCGCTCCTCCTCCTGTCCCTCCTCCTGAAAGGAGAGAGCACCCAGCCTCTTCGACGAGCAGCGACCGCATCAGCTCCCGCGGGAGCATGAGCAGGGAGGCGGAGAGATCGCTGTCCCACCCTCCCCAGCCGCGGGCGTCGGCCTCGAGGGCGTCGAGGGCGGCGTCGGTATCTAAAGTTTCGCCTTCCTCGTCCTCGCTCCTCCTCCTCAACCTCCGCTGGTCTCTGGCCTCCCGCGGCGGAGCGACTCTCGCGCTCCAGCGCCCGTGGAGCTGGGAGCCCGCGGAGAGGGATCGGGAGCGCGTAGGGCGGGTGACGCTGTGTTTTTCGGTCGAGTTTTTTTTGAGTTTCGAGGTTGAGCGAGTGAGGAGGCTAGGCTGGATTTTCCGACATTGCTTCTTCTTCTTCTCGTTCATCTTTCTCTCTCTCTCTCTCTCTCCTTTCTCCCCATCTGTTCTTACCCTGGACGCGACATCGAGGGCCACACGAGTCCGCTGCTGGAGCTCGGAAGGACGTAAGAGGCGAGGGCGCGGGCGAGCACGGGGGTTGTCGACGTTGGCAGATTCGTCGTCGGCATGTCACCGGCAGCGGCAGCGCCGGCGTCGACGCCACCGCGCTCCATCGCGCCTTCCGAGCCTCTTTTGCCAATCTCCTATTCACTGAAGCAAAGAGCCGTGCAACACCTCTGTCATAGCGGTGAATGAGAAAACCGACTAGCCACAAAAGAGAGAGAGAGAGAGAGAGAATGAGCTAGGAACGTCTTTTTGAGAGAGAAAGAAACTGAAGTTTAGTGAAGAACAACTGATTGGGGAATGCTTTTTCGGTTTGCACTTTTGAAAACGAGAAAAAAACAAACAAAACAAAACCATTCACTCTCCCTCAAGGGAGCAGGCTGGGCATAGCAAGCGCTGCGTCGCCCGTGTGGGAGTTGGCCTCCTCTTCTTCGTCAAAGCCTCGCGGGCGCGCGTGGCTGTCTGCGGCCGCCGCTCCCGCCTTCTTGGCGCCGCCGCCGCCGTTGCGGGCGCTCGGAGCGACTTCGCCGTCGGCGGCCGAGGCCGCAGCGACGACGGGGGCCGTCGCCGCCGCCGCCGCCGGGACGCCGACGCTCCCGTCGGGGGAGTCGCCGGACTCGATCCTGGAGGAGCCCAGGGGGATGAAGGAGGGGCGATTGGCGCCCGGTTCCGGGGCCGCGTCGGGGTCGAGGAAGCGGCGGCGCGGGACGGTGACGGGAGCGCCGTCGCCGTTGGAGGCAGCCGCTGCTGCGGCGGCTCCGCTGCTGCTGCTGCTGCTCCTGCCTTCGCCGGCGCCGGCGCCGGCGGGAGTGGCGTATCCGGGCCTGCGCGGCGCCGGAGCAGCGGCGGAAGCGGGATTGGCTGCGGCTGCGGCGGCTTCGGCGGCGACCGGAGCCGCCGCGGCCACCGTCGTCGCCGCCGCTTCGTCGTCAGCGGCCAGCGCCGGGGGCACAGCCGCGTCGGCGGCGTCGGCGTTCAGAGGAGCAGCAGAAGCCGTCGTCGCGTCCACGGGCGAGGCCCAAGAAGCCCCCTTCCTCGGGGCGGGGGCAGCGTCGTCGAAGGGACCGGCGGCGGCGGCGATCGGGGCAGCTACACCCTTGGCTGCTGCGGCGCTCCCGATGACGATTTCGGCGTCGGCCTTCGGCCTCGCCGCGGCGGAGACGGCGGCAGCCGCCGTCTTCGAGACGGAGGTCGGGACGGCAGAAGAAACGGCAGCCACGGGCTTCGGAAGAGGAGCCGACGGGGCGGAGGCAGGGGCAGGGGCCGCGACGAGCAGGGTGCCGTCTCCTCCGTAGTAAGGGTCGTCCGGCGATGGCCCGTCCCCGTTTGCCGGCGGCAGAGGCGGCGACTCGGGAGCGGCGGCGTCATCGCCTCCTGCGGCAGCAGTAGCAGCAGCAGCAGCAGCAGCAGGAACCTCGGCGACAGCTTTCGTCGGAGCGGGGACAGGCGGCACGGCAGCGCACCCCACCTCGGCGAACGAGAGCGAGCCCGGGTTCTTCGGCGCCGTCGCCGGGTTGCAGCGCAGGGCGACCGCCTTTTTCTCCCTCTCGCTCGCTCCTCCTCGTCCTCCTCCTCCTCCTCTCTTGAGGCCCACGCTGTATCCCGTCGCCGGGTCCGGCGCGAAGGGAGGGTAGTCAGTCATCACGAAGGTCGCGCCCGAGCGGAGCACGGCCTCTGCCCGCGAGGGAGGAGAGGGAGCGGAGGCTCCCCCCGCCGCCGCCGCCGCAGCAGCCTCGACGCCGGCAAAGTCCGCCGACGCCCTGACGAGGAACGCCGACCGAGCCGCGGTAGAGACGGCGTCCTCCCATTTCGCCAGCACCTTCGCCGGGGCTGGGGCGAGCGGGTTGCCCGCCTGGTCGACGGCGATGGCCCTCGGAGCCAGGTCCAAAAACAGGGTGTCGGGCCCGGCGGCGTCCTGCGAGGGCGCGGCGGCAAAGGCGGCCTGCCTGCCGCCGGCGCCGGCGCCCCTCTTCGTCTTCGACATCGTCTCGGCATAGAGAGCGGCGTGCTTGCCCACGACGACGACGAGGATCCTCCCCCTGAGCGAGTCCACGTCGGGCCACCCCTTTCCACCGCGGGACAGGACGCCGCGGGCCAGCAGCGAGCCCGAGCTCATGTTGGAGGCGGCGCGGAGGTCCTCCGGCGCGAAGAGCGTCGAGGAGGAGGAAGAGGGAGCGGCGGCGGAAGCGGCCTCGGTCTCGTTCGAGTCGGCCCCGCCGGCTGCTCCTCTCTTGCCCCCGAGGGCGGCGCGGATCTCCTCGTCGAGGGCCACGAGCGCCACAGCGTCGATCCTGGGAGGGGAGGCGAGCGAGGCCGGGCCCGCCGAGAGGGTCAGCTCCTTCAGGATCTCGTCAAATGTCGTCGAGAGAGGAGCCGCTGCCTCGGCGCCCCCTGCAGCAGCAGCAGTGCCGTTTCCAGCAGTGCCGTTGACATCTTGGCTCCTCTTCGCCGCAGCAACCCTCGCGACGTCGCTGCCCTTGAAGAGCGCTTCGTCCCTCGGTTCCACGAACACGACGACGGGCGAGTGCCCCGGCCGCGCGTCCGACCACCCCTTCAAGTCTGCGAGGCAGACGGAGAGCGTCGCGCAGACCGACAGGCCGTCAAAGTCGGGGTCGGAGAAGACCTTGAAAGCGCGCGGGTTGGATCTCATGAGCGCCGCCGTGGAGGCGGCCGAGGCGGCGTCGCCGCGGCCGCGGCGGTCGCCGCCGGAGGAGGCCCCGCCGAGCTTCGGCCCGGCCCATCCCGCGGCGTACAGGGAGGAGGAGCCGCCGCCTTGGCCGCCGCCGCCGCCGTCTCCCCACGCGTCGAGGTGGAACGCCCTGATCCCCTTCTCGGCCTGCTCCGCGAGGGGCTCGCGGGTGACCGGGGAGAGGACCTGCGCGAGCAGGGAGGGGCCGCTGGGGTCGCCCTTGGCGGAGAGCGCGGTGGCGCCGTCCCGCGAGCGCAGGAAGGCCGTGGCGGCTCTGGAGGGCGCGACGCGGTAGGAGCGGTGCGTGCCCAGGAACTGGAGCTGGAAAGGTTTGGTGCCTGAGCCGCGCGGAAGGTCGTCGAGGGCTCGGGAAGCCGCGGCCGCCGAGGCGGCCTCGGCGCGGGAAGACTCCAAGGCGGCGGCCGCTCGGGCGCGGGCGGCCTCGGCGAGGAGCGCGGGGGCCGGCGCCGGCGCCGGGGCCGGGTTTTTCTTCTTCGCTTCGACGACGGGGCTGGCGAGCGCGAGGAAGGCGATGGGGAGAGCGATGACGAGCAGGAACGACGACAGGGCGAAGCCGCTGCGCCGCCGCCGCGGCTGCCCGCTGTTCTTCTCCGAGGTCGTCATCTTCGGGGGACCTGGAAAAAGAGAGAAGAAGAAAAAGAAGAAACGAGTTTTTTTTCCCGAGGGCGCTGATTGCTGAGGGGGAAGAAGCGCATTTTCCGTTTTCCTCCGCGCAGAGACGCTCGTTATTCTTCGATTTCTTTGCTCTAGTTAGGAGCAAGGTTCAATTTGTCGTTCTAGGCTTTCGGAGTTGACTGCGATTCGATAAAAGCGCCGCGACGCGTGTGCGGGGGGGACGCAAAAAGATGAAAGATGGCCGCGTTGGCCAGCTCAACCGAAATCGGAGCTAGCGTTTCAGCGAGCAGAGCAACTCCGTTCGGAGCAGCCGCGATTGACTATTGCGATTGCAGTGCGTGTTGTGCTTACCGTTGCTCGTCTCAAGAGGAGACGCTTAAGAGCGTTTACCACTGAAGTGAAGAAAGATCGCGCCGTTCTCTCTCTCTCTCGGAGAGAACGAAGAAAACGTTTTGAAGCAGATAGAAGAAAAACCTCGGAAAAAAAAATCACTCTTCTTCTTCTTCTTGTTCTTCTTTCTCCTTCGCAGCTTCGTGGAAGAGGACGCTAGGCCCTTGTCTCCCTTCCCGTCAAGGGCCCTCGTTCCTCGAGTTCTCTCGCGACCCGACGTTCGGCAGCGGCGTAGTACGTTCTCTTGCTTCCTGCGAGACTTAAGCCTCTTGCGAGGCTTTGCGCTCGCAAGAGGCAGAGCACGCCTCTCTAAAGAGAGAAAAGACCAATTCAACTTGAAACGCGGTGGCGGCAGTTTCATGTCCGCACTAGTAAACGTTCCCCCCTTCAACTCACTCGTCCGACCGTTTTCCTCCCCTTTTTAAACGCGTCAAACAGTATTCAAGACATACCTAGCCAGTAATCGAGCAATGGCGGACTCCCGGTCGCTGTCCTGGATGCGCCGGAAGCGCGGCAAGCGACAATACAATGGCGACGCAGCGTCGCCATCGCCTTCGTCGGCGTCGCTCGCCATGCTGCTCCTGCTCCTCGTCGCCGCGCCCTACGCCCGCTCCCAGCCCTTCACCATCAAGTCGTCGACTAACGAGGTGTCGCACATCCCGTGGATCGTCGAGGACGCCGTCGTGGCCAACCAGGTGAGAGAGGGCCGAGTTGAGGAGCTGAGAGAATTGAGAAAGCAAGAAGGGAAAGGCGCATGCCCCGGCAGTCGAGACCTTCAACCTCAACCTCCTATTCTCCCTTTTCTTCTTTCCTCCCGCCCACCACACACCACACCACAACGAAAAACAAAAACAGAACGTCCCCACAAACTACGGCTCCACGCTCATGAACAACGTCCAGTCCGGCTCCCTCAACGCCCCGCGCACCGCCATCACGGGCTCGCAGGACAACTTTTACGAGAGCTGCCCGAGCCAGGCCGCGAGGCTCGCGCTGCCCGGCGCGCCCTGCGCCGCCGCGCTGGACGCGCTCAAGCAGTTCTCGGCGGGCCTCGCCACCGCCGAGTGCCGCATCGTGGGCCTGGCCATGCGCTCGCAGCCCGCCGTCATCTCGCCGGACTGCTGCCCGGCGCTGCGGCAGTTTGTCAGCAACGGCTGCGCCTGCGACACCGCGACGCGGTTCGTGTCCCCCGCGGCAAACGCCAGGATTATCGACCTCGTCGCCGCCGCGAGGGTGGCCCAGGTCTCCATCTGCGCCACCGACGAGTACGGGGGCGCGATCGCCAACCCGTGCCGCAACATCGTGAGCTGCGAGGTCAACGCCCTGCAGGGGCAAAACATGCCGACGCCGGCTCCCAGCACGCTGCTGTCGTCCGGGACTTCGGGCAAGCCGCCGCCGGCCAAGGCGCCCGCGCCGCCCGCGGCCGACCTCTCCGCCCCCGGGAACGAGGGGGCCGAGGCGAGGGGGGCGGCGGGGGCCGCTGCGGCGGCCGCGGCGAGCGCAGCGGCGCAGCCGAGGCCCGTCGGAGCCGCCGCTGTTCCCAACGCCGCCGGCGGGCCCCCCCTCGTCGTGCCGGACCGCGTCGGCATCCTCGGGCACCCGATGGAGCGGGCCGAGGGGGCGGCGGCGGCGGCGGCGGGCGGGGGGGGAGGAGCGAAGGCGGCCGCGGGGGCCGCCGCTGCAGCTGTTCCCGCCGCGCCTGCTGCTGCTGCTGCTGCTGCGACCAACGCCGCGGCGCCGAGGGCCGACCCTGCTCCTGCGGTCGCCCCCGCTGCTGCTGCTGCTGCTGCTGCTGCTGCTGCAGTTACTGCTGCCCCGGTCGTCCCCGCCGCTGCTGCTGACACCGCCGCTCCCGCCGCGCAAAAGCCTCCCGCCCCTGCCGCAGCCGCGACGACCGCGCCCCCGCAGCAGCCCGTGCCCCCTCAGGGCTCCGGAATGCTCCGCCAGGTCCTCAAGCAGCAGCAGCGGCCGCAGCAGCGGGAAAGGCCGGAGCGGCCCGAGAGGCCCCAGGGCCCTCCTCACCGCCGCGGGGGAGCGGGGGCCGACGGCGTCGACGCCCCCCTCGCCGGCGTCGGCAACCGGAGGATGCTCCTGCAGGTCCGGGGGGACGAGCCCGCTCCCGCGCTCGTCGAAGACCCCGCCGCCCTCTTCGCCGAAGACGAAAGCGACGGCTCCCGCATCGCGCTCAAGCCGGAGGAGGCCGCCGCGATCCAGGCGTCTGCCGACGCGACGGCGGCGGTCCTCGCAGGCGCCACGGGACCGACGACGCCGCCGCAGCCCCCGCAGAGGCCGCAGCCTCCTCCCGGGCGCCTGGCAAAGATGACGGACTCGGACCCGACGCCTCCGCCCACGAAGCAAGCAGCAGCAGCGGCGGCGGCGGCGGCGGGGACGACGAGCGTCCCCGTCGCCGCCGTCGTCGCCGAGGGCGGCATCGCCGCCTCGACGCCGGGCAAGCTCTCGAGGGTGACGGACGCCGCCGCCGTCGCGCCCCAACCAGGGAAGCTCTCCAGGATGAGCGACCCGACCCCGGCTCCCAGAGCGGTCTCCGCCGCCGCTCCCTCCGCCGCCGCCGCCGCCGCCGCCGCAAAGAAGGGAGCGGCGCCGGCGCCGGCGCCGGCGAGGGCGGCTGTGCCGACGCAGGCCGGGTGGCTCGGCGCCGTCCCCCTGCCGCCCAAGCCCGCGCCGACGCCCAGGCCCGTCGCCGTCGCGGCCGGTGGCGCCGTCGTCGCTGCAAAGCCCGGAACAGCTCCTGCCACTGCCGCAGTCGCCAAGGCGCCTGCGGCGGCCAAAAAAGAGGTGCCGATCGACTGGAAGTGGGGCCCGCACCCGGCAAAGTGGTTTGCGTCGTGGCCGCGCGTCAAGAAGAACGGCGAGATGCAGAAGTTTATCAAGACGCCCGGGGTGGGGAACCTTCCCGACCCGAACCCTTACTACGTGCCGACTGCCAAGGAGCAGGCGATTATTGATAAAAAGGCCGCGAAGACGCCTGCGTGAGTTGCAGAAGAGGATTTCGTTTTTGGGTCGAGAAAAGAGGTTGAGAGAGAGAGAGAATGAGAGCGAGAGAGAGGGAAGGAAAAAAAAACTCACTCTCGTCTTCCTCCCTCCCTCTCTTTGACTTTTCCTCATTCCTAAAAAACCTCACAAAACGAAAAAAACAAAAAAAGCTGGGTCAAGTACGAGGAGAAGGAGCGGGAGAGGGAGGAGAAGGGGGTCCTCCACCCGCTCCACCTCTTCACCAAGGACGCGCCCCCCCCCGGGAAGCTCAACCCCATGCGGGCGCTCATCGCCCCAACGACTCGCAAATACATCGAGGGGTTCAAATGGGTGAGACAAAGAAAGAGAGAGAGAGAGAGAGAGAGAGAGAGAGAGAGAAAGAGGGGAGAGAGAATTGGAGACCGGACAAGAGAAAAAGAAGGGGAAAAAACTCACCTCTCTTTCCCTCTCTTTCGTCCTCGTTTCCGAAAATTCGGAAAACTTTTCAAAACAAAAACAACAACAGGAGACCGAGGACGAGTACCAGCTCCGGAAAGAGACCGAGCCCATCAAGAAGGAAAACCACAAGCGCTACGTGCACGGCCTCGACGCAATCCCCCTCCCGGGCGAGGTCGTGACGCCGCCCTCCGCCGCGCCCAAGTCGACGGCAGCGAGGGCCGGCGTCGTCGCGGGGCCCGTCGGGGCGCTGGGCGCCTTCCCGCTGGCGGGGCCGCAGGCAGGGGGGAGCAAGGGAGTGGCGGCGGCTGTTCCGGCCAAGGCGCCTGCCAAGGCGCCGGCGCTCGCTCCGGCAAAGGCTCCTGCGAAGGCGCCAGCTGCTGCGGCTGCCAAGGCGCCGGCCGCCGCGCCTGCTGCTGCAAAGCCCGCCGCCGCCGCGCCTCCGCCTCCGGCAGCTCTGGCTGCCGCCGAGAGCGCCGGGAGGCTCTCCAGGCTCACTGACGCGCCTCCTGCCTCCCCGGGACTACCCTCTTCTCCTCCTTCAGTGCCGGCGGGCCCTCCCGGGAAGCTTACGAGGCTCGGAGGAGCGACGAGCGAAGGGGACGCGGCCAAGGTCGGAGTCCAGGCCGCGGAGGACAACGCCGATTCCCCCTATGACGGTGAGGATGCCGCTGCTGCTGCTGCCATTGTTCGAGGGCCTCCTCAGAGCCCCCCGCGCCGAAGCCGGCACCACGCGGGAGAAAAGTAGAGGAAGAAATAGAGAGAGAAGAGAGAGAGAGAGAGAGAGAGAGAGAGAGAGAGAGAGAGAGAGAGAGAGAGAGAGAGAGAGAGAGAGAGAGAGAGAGAGAGAGAGAGAGAGAGAGAGAGAGTGAAAACGAAAGAGAGAGTTGATTTTTTCTCGTGTGTGTCAAACTGCCTTTTTTTAATTTCATTTCTCCTTCTCCTCCTACTCCTTGCTCGTCACCACGAACAGCGCCAGCACGCCGATCAAGACGTACTTGACGGCGGGATAGTCGTTCATGACGATCGTCACGCGTCCCACGTGAGGGAGGAAGCCGACCACACGGCCCATGACGTGCTCGCTCCCCCGCAGCCACCGCTGCCCGCGGGCGTAGAGTGCGCGGTCGTCGCCCCAGTTGTTGTCTCCCTTGGTGAGCAGGAAGGGGCCTCCCGTCGGCTGTTTTTTGTTTTGTTATTGTTTTTGTGGTCGTTTTTGTTGTTGTGGTTGGGGGGCAGTGGTGGGGAGCGAAAGAGAGAATGAGAAAGAGAGGGCCCGCAAAAGAACAAGGCGGGGAAAGCGACTCTCTCTCTGTTCTCAAACTTTTTACCTTCGTCTCCAGCTTCCCGGTCTTCTCGTTTATGCTCTCGGCGCTGCCCGTGGCCATCAGCTCGCCGCCGTCGTGGACCTTCACGACCCGGTGGACGATCGGGATGTCTGTTTGTTTGTTTGTTTTGGGTTTGAGATTTTTTGTTTTGGAGGTGAGTTTTTTTGTTTGGGGTTTGAGTTCCCCCTTCGTTCCGACCCGAAAAAGGGGAAAAAAAGAGAGAAAGAAAGAAATTAAAGCAACGTACCTCTCCCCCCGATGTTGAACACGACGATGTCTCCCGAGTTGAGCGGCGGGCCCTTCTGCGCCGACGAGAGGAACAGGATGTCCCCTCGGTAGAAGCCGGGCTCCATGGAGCCGGAGAGGACGACGACGACCTGAGAGATTCGAGAAAGAGAAAGAGGGAAAGAGAGAGAGAGCGAGAGTTTCGTTTCTAGTGTCAGGTTTCTTCCTCTTCCTTCTTTGCTGCGTCGTGTTTCGAACGAAAACGAAAAAAACTCACCGGCGACTCGGATCCCGTGAAGAGGATCAGGGACTTCCAGATCATCAGGGCCGACGTGATGATGAGGCCTGGTTCGCGTTGGGAGTGAGAGAGAGATAGAGAGGGAACAAAGGGGAGTGAGAGGGTTTCGGAGGTCTCGAGGTCGAAAAAAAAGAGAGATCATTCCCATCGAACTTCTCTCTCTCACCCAAGTTCACCGCCTGCAGGAGCAGGTGCTTGAACCCCACGCCGCTCAGGTCTCCGAACACGGACTCCGCGCCGGAGCGGAGGAGGGCTTTACACCTGGCCGAGAGGCCGCTGGGAAGCTCCGGCTTTCTCGACTTCTTCGATCGAGGAGGAGGCATTATTGCGATTGATCGTCCGACGATCGAGGGTTGGTTTCTGGGGGAAGCGTACGGGAGAAAGAGTGGCTTTCTCTCCGTTTATGAGCCTGGTGTCGACGCTTCAATGTCTTTGTACAGCAGCGCGAGAAGAGAACAGGAGCAGCGCGCGGGAGAGAGGGTAGAAGAGCGAAAGAGAGCAAAGAGCTGAATTCTTTTCTTTCTCCGTCGAAGAAGCAATCGATGAAAATAAGAAAAAAAGGCTCGCCCGTTAAAACACTCTCTCTTCTGCGCGCTCTCTCTTCTACACTCCCTAACTTCTCCACGTTAAACGCACAAGGAGCAAAATAATCCCTCCCTGCGTTTTCTCTCTCAACACACCTACGTGAAAACAAAGAGAGAAATATAAGCAAGAGAGAGCGTGTCCTGTTGCAGCAAAAAGAAAACAAAAAATATTTTCTTCACTTTTTTGACTCAACTCACCTTCGAACAACAAAAAACAATTTCCTTCACTTTTTCCACACAACTTTCGAAGCCGGGACCGCCACGCCTAACTTAATCAGGGACGCGCCGCGTCCCTGAGCGTCTCCTCGGAAAACCTGAGGAAAACGCCGAGCTCGTTCACGGTCCTGCTCGCGTCGATCCTCGCCTTCCCGGTCTCCCCCTGCGGAGCCTCGGCCTTGGGCACGAGCGCGGCCTCCTCTTCGAACCCGGCGTCGCGCACGGAACCCCTGATCGCTGCGGCCATGGCTTCGGGAAGTACAGCCCCGGGCTGAGAGACGAAGTGCCTTCCTTTCGCGTTGGGGTTCTCCGCCGCGAGCACGTGCGCGCGCGCGACGTCGCGGACGTCGCAGATGATCGGGGGGCCGCTCGCGGCCTTGCTCCCTTCCACGATGCCCTTGACGAATCTGACGGAGATGCTCCCGCCGTCGGACGTGGAGAGTGCCGGTCCGAGGACGAAAATCGTGTTTTTGGTAACCAAGTCGATCCTGCGCGGAAGCGTTTGGTATGATGAAGCGAATGAGGGTGAGGGAGAAAGACAGAGAAAAAAACAGAATCGACGAAAAAGAAAAAAATCGAGTCTCTCTCTCTTTTATTCTTTCTCTCTCACCCCTTCGCCTCGGCGATCTTCCACGCCTCTTTTTCTGCCATGGCTTTGGATAGGTGGTAGGCCTGGCCGTTGGCGACGGTGCTCGTTTCCTGTGTAGTGGAGAGGAAGAGTAGAAAGAAAAAGAGGAGAGAGAGAAGAGAAGGGAAAAGAAGCCGAGAGAGGCGGGCCAGATAAGAGAACGAAAAGGCAAGAAACCAAGACTTCAACCTTCACCCTCTTCTACTCACGTTCCAGTCCTCCTCCGAATAGAATGAGCCCTTCTTCGGAGGAGCCTCGTACTCGCCGTGTACCGCGGCGACGGAGGAGGTCCGCACGACCCTCAAGGGCCTCCTCCTCTCCTTTCTGCTCCCGTCGCCGCCGCCGTCGTTGCGCCGCCGCTCGTTCTCCTTGGCTGCCGAGTTCAGGAGGTTCCCCGTGCCGCAGAGGGCCGGGTCGAGGAGCTCGCGCTGGGGGTCGGACGTCACGAGCATGAAGGGCGAGCTGGGACGTTTGTTTTGTATCGTTGGTGGGGAGAGTGCAAAAAAAAAACGTCAGCACTGTCCCTTGCCACTTCTCCAAACCTCTCGACACTCTCTCTCCCTCCTCTCTCCCTCTCTCCCCTCACCAAGAAAGAGGCGAAACCCGACTCACGCTACATGAAAGATGAAATCGCATCCTTTGGCAGCCTCGTCGAACGATCCCTCCTTGAGCAAGTCCGCGGCCTGGAGCTCCAGGGTCCCGGGGAGCACCGAAGCCAGCGCGACGAGGTGAGAGCAGCGGCCTCCGCCGCCTCCTCCGCTGCTGTCGTTGTCGCCGACGCTGCGGGAGGTCGCGACAACGTCGTAGCCTTTGGCCAGCAGCTGGTGGACGATCTTGGAGCCCACGAAGCACGCTGCTCCCGTGACGAGGGCGCGCATTGTTGTATAGACGGGTAAGCGAGAGGGAAAAAGGCTGGGAGCGACGTAGAAGAGGAGCGGGGGGTCGACGGCTCGGCTGAATCGATCGATCCCGGAGCCCAAGAATCGGGAGGTGAGTGCTGTGAGCAGACTCACCTCACGCAGGCGGGGGCAGCCCTCGATCAGGACGTCGAACGTGGCGGCGTCGATCTTCAGGTAGTTCTGGCAGAGATCGAGGACCTCGAACGACTCCAGCTCGCCGACAAACGCCGGGACGGCGCGGAGGCCGCAGCCCAGGAGGTTGAGGAAGACGTCGAGCGGGCCGCCGCAGCCGCACCCCGCCGCCGCCGGCGACGCGGGTCGACCTCGCTCCGCACCAGCCCGCTGCGGCGGCGACGGCGAAGAAGGCGCAGTGAGGACAAAAAGATGAGAGAGAGTCCTTAGTCGTTCTTCGCACCCGCAGTCTCCCACACGCCTTGTTGTTGAGAGAAGTTTCTTGTTTTTTTTTGCGTAGTTTCGTTCGTTGAGAGTATTTTGTTTTTTTACAAGCGTTTGTTAGATGTAGGTTTCTTCCGAGTGTTAGAGAGAGAGAGAGAGAGAAGAAGAAAAAAGACAAAGAAATACTTTTTCAAATCGCCGCCGGGCGCAGGCGCAGCTCGCTCGCTCGTCCTCTTCCCCTCTCTCTCTCCCTTTCTCCTCTTTCTTCCCCCTCCCTCGCCCTCGCTTCCCTGCCCCTCTCCCTGCTCCTCGCGTAGGCCTGCCACACGTCTGCGGCCCTGGATACGGCCGCAGCCCTCAGAGCCGCGGCCGCGACGCCCCCGGCGCGCCCCAGCGCCGCCGCGACGGCCCGGGACTCGGGCGCGTCGAGGAGCGACGAGAGGAACGTGGTGTTTTCCTCGGCGGCGGCGGCAGGAGCAGCAGAAGCAGCTCCTCTCCCCGCCGCCGCCGCCGCCGCGGCCTCGCATTGCCTCCGCAGCGCGTGCCTGTAAGCCTCCAGAGAGTGCTCCGAGCGCGCGCGGGCGATGGCGGCGGCGGCGCTGGCCGCGGCCCACGGCCGCGAGCCACTCAGGTGCGCGGCCGCGGCGTCCGAGTCGGTGGCGCCGCCGAGGGCGTGGAAGCAGGGGGGGGGAGGAGGGGAAGCTGTTCTGCTTCTTCTCGCGCGTCTCCCGCCCTCTTTCAACGGCATCGGCGTCCCGGCGAGCCTCAGCCCCGAGAACCCGGCAGAGGCGAGCCCGGCCGCGACGACGGCAGAGATCGCCGTCCCCGACGCCGCCCCCGCCGCAGAGGAGGGCGCGCCCGCAAAGACCGCGCCCGAGAGGTCGAAGAGCAGGGTCCCGAGGGGCCTGTAGGCCTCCGCCGCGGCCCTCACCGCGTCGACCGAGGGCACGGCGCTGGCGACGAGCCTGGCCACGCCGGAGAAGCCGGTGCCCAGGAGGCGCGGGACGGGGTCTCCGGCGGTGACGACGTTCAGGAAAGAGAAGCGGGGAAGGAAGAGGAGGGGAGCGTTCGAGTCGTCCTCGCCGTTCTCGCCGTTCTCGTCCTCGATTCTCTTCGCCGCGAGCCCGGCGGCCTCCATCAGCTCGTTGAGCCTGGCGTGCGCCCGATCCGCGTGCCCCGGGGGGCAGTGGAAGACCGGAGGGGCGCCGAAGGTGACGACGCCCCCGCGGAGGAGGGGGAGCGGCGGGGAAGGGGGAGGAGGAGCAGCAGAGGGCGTTTGTCGTCGTCGTCGTCGTTGCTGCTCCTGCTGTTGCTCGCGCTGTCGCGCTTCTGCTTCCGCCGCCCTCGCGGAGGCAGCCCCGAAAACACGCTTCGCCGACCCCGAGGACAGGAGGTCCAGGGCAGCGGCGGCTGCGTACCCTCCGCCGAGAGAATGCCCGGTGAAGAAGACCGGGACCGAAAAGTCATCGCTCGACGCCGGCGCCGGCGACGAGGTTCCTTTTCCGTTCCCGTTCCCGTTTTCTCCTCCTCGGGCCCCGCCGTGGCAAGACATGAGCCTCAGGATCGAGCGCAGATGCCTCCGCGCGCCCGTGAGGAAGCCGTGGTGGGCGTGCAGGGGAGGAGGAGGAGGAGGAGGAGGAGCAGGGGAGCTCCATTTCCTCTTCGCCGCCCCCGCGTTTCGCTCTTCCCGCTCTTCTCGCTCGTCGTCGTCGTCGCCGTCGTCGCTGCTGCTGCTTTCGTTGGCGCTCCCTCTTCGCCGCCCGTTTCCCTCGTCGCTTCTGCTGCTGCTGTAGGCCCCGAGAGGGGCAAGAGCCTCCGGAGCGATCGCCGCGTCAATCAAGACGTCCGCGGGGGACGCCGTGCCTCGGAAGGCGACAACGAGGCACTCGAGCTGCTCGTCGCCGCAGCCACCGCCGCCGCCGCCGTGGGGGAGCCGCAGCCTCCAGAGACCCCACTGCTGCGGCGACTCGAGGTCCTCCTCCCCTCCGTCCTCGTCGTCCTCGTCGTCGTCACTGACGAGATAGTCCAGGGGACTGCGAGGATGACGGTGGTGGTGCCTCCCGTGATGATGACCCCCCGCGGGGCGGAAGTGCAGCAGCCTCGCCGTCGCTGCCGCCGCCGCCGTTGCTGCTCGTCCCGAAGAGGAAGCAGAAGCGGAAGAGGAGGAGCTCGTGATTTCGATCGGCAGCTCCCTCCCGACGTCGGCAACAGTCGCGGTATAGACCGCGTCAGACAGGGCCGCGAGCGCAGCGAGCAGGCCGAGCGTCGCCGGATGCTGGTCGGCGAGCGGGGGCAGGTCGAGGGCGGCGTCGACGGCGTGCTGGAAATGAAACGTTTTTTTTTTGTTGTTGTTGAGGTCGTCGAGCATTTGAAGATGATCTCTCGTCAATGAATTCTCTCTACCATTCCACACCCTCATTCTCGTACCGCTCCGAGCTCGGCCGCGGCCTCGAAGGCGCGCGAGGCGCGAAGGCCCTGGATGACGCTGCCGGCGAGCGAGGCAAACATCGAAAAGAGGCTTTTCGATTGTTCGCAGATGAGGGTGAGCGAGAGTGAGCGGGGAAAGAAAAAAACTGAAAAACAAAGGGGGCAGCGTCGAGCTGCGCCGGGGGCTCCTCACTTTTTTTCCTTCTGGAAAGAGCAAGCCAACTTGTTTTCTTTCCCGCATCGCGCTCTCTCGCGCTCTCTCTGTCTTTTCTCCACCTCTTTCATTCTAACTAGCGATGGCCCCTTCCTTCCTCGACGCCCTCGCCGGGCTGGCGAAGGCGCCGTCGTCCTCGTCTTCCTCGTCTTCGACCGTCACGCTCGAAACTGCCACGAAATGTGCCGCGGCCGCGGGAGGCCTCGCCGTCCTCTGGGCGACGCGCGCGTACGCGCTTCACTACGCCGACTGTGCCATCTCCCTGGCGCAGGTGAGAACGGGAGGAGGCGACGCGGCGAGAAAGAGAAAGATACTTGAAGAATCCGATCGAGCCACGTCGTCGTTCTCGTCGACGCCTCCTTTTTTCGTTAACCTCTTCCCAAAACCTCCTCCTCCGACAACAGGGCAACCGCGCCCGCCGCAAGCGCAACCAGTTCCTCCAGGACAACTTCATGCCCGTCGAGGAGGAGACCTTCGAAAAGGACCTCCAAGCCTTCCGCGGCGCGACCCCTCCCTCTTCGGGCGGGAGAGGCGCGAGCAATGCAAACGCCAATGCCGCTGTCCTGCTGCCCAAGGCCCTCGACGGCGTCTTCGCCCGTGTGGGCCCCAACCCGGCACTCGCTGCGCGCTTCTCCGGCGGTTACCATTGGTTCGATGGCTCGGGACACGTTCACGTATGCTCGATCAAAGAGAGCGGAAAGAAGATCTCCTACTGCAACCGGTGGGTCGAGACGTCGCGGCTGCGGCAGGAGCGCGCCGCGGGCGTGCCGCTGTTCACCAACTTTGGCGACTACCGCGGCTGGCTCGCGGCGGCGCACCTGCTCGTCGGCGGCGCGCGCCGCCTGCTCGGCGCGAAGGACTCCTCCGACGGCGACGGCACGGCCAACACGGCGCTCGTCTTCCACGCGCGGAGGCTGCTGGCGCTGCACGAGGGCGACCTGCCCTACGTGCTGCGCGTCGCTTGCGACGGCGTGGTCGAGACGGTGGGCAGGCTCCGCGACTTTTCGAGCGGCAGGAAGGGGAAGGAGCGCGAGGAGGGGAGGACCGGGGAGAAGGGGAGCGCGGCGGTGACGATGGCGCACCCCTTCACGGCCCACCCGAAAGTCGACCCGGCGACGGGCGAGCTCTTCGGGATCGGGTACAATGTGGAGTCCAAGCCCTACCTCTACTACTTCGGGCTCGACGCCGAGGGGGCGCTCAAGTTTGACGTGCCGATCGACACGCCGGTGCGTCTTTGGAGGGAAAAGAAAAAAACGTCCACGAGAAAAAGGAAAAAAGACTCGCGATCTCCCCCTCCGCCTTCCGCAACGTACCCGAAAGGAAGCAGCAGTCGGCGAGGTCCTTGTTTTTGAGAGTGTTTTCGTGTTCATCTGACGGGGGGAAAAAAAACTCCTTTCGAAAATCACAAAAAATTAAAAAAAAAAAAAACAGCACCCGACGATGCAGCACGACATGGCGATCACCAAGAGGCACGCCATCTTCCTCGACCCTCCGCTGATCTTCAAGCCGGAGCGCATGCTGGGCTCGTGGGACAAGATGCCGTTCGTCTTCGACAGGGACCGCAAGGCGCGCTTTGGCGTCATCGACCGAGAGGCGACCAACGAGAGAAGGAGCAGCCCTTACTCCTCTTCCGGCTCCGCCTCGTCCTGCCCCTCGACAGACTCGACGCGCTGGTTCGAGCTCGACTCGTGCATGTTCTTCCACGTCGCCAACGCCTGGGAGGACGAAGCGAGCGGCACCATCAAGCTCTTCCTGTGCGTGTTCGAAGACTTTGACCTCGACCTCGACCAAGTGAGGCCCGCTGGCAACGGCGAAAAGGGTTCGATCGATTCCTCCGCCGCGAGATCGGGCTACGCGAGGCTGAACGAGGTCACGCTCGACCTCAAGACGGGCCTCGCCTCGCGCCGCGTCGTCGACCCCGCGCTCTTCGGCGACTTCCCGCGCATCAACGAGAAGTTCACCGGAACGAAGAGCAAGTACGCGTACGTGGCGACGATGGACCCCTCGTCGCCCGTGCCGCTCTTCGACGGAGGTATGAGAGAGAGATTATGTTTTTATTGATATTTTACTGGGAGAGAGAGAGGGAGAGAGGGAGAGGGAGAGAGAGGGAGAGAGGGAGAGGGAGAGAGAGGGAGAGAGGGAGAGGGAGAGAGAGGGAGAGAGAGAGAGAGAGGAAGCGGCGGAGAAAGAGAGAGAAGAAAGCGGCGGGGAAAGAGAGAGAGGAAAGCGGCGGAGAAATAGGGATTCAAGAAAGAAAACCCACTCTCAACGTTCCCTCTCCCTCTCGTACGAAAAAAACAAAATAAAAAACTCTCAACAGTGTCCAAGGTAGACCTGCTCGCCAGGGACCCGTCCAAGGCCGTCGTCGCCTCCTTCAAGTACGGGAAAGGCCGCCACGGCGGCGAGGCGACGTTCGTGGCCGACCCGCACCGCAGGAACGGCGACCGCGCCGAGGACGCCGGCTTCCTTGTCACCTACGTCTTTGACGAGGCGGCCCAGAAGTCGGAGCTCTTGGTCCTCGACGCCCAGGACCTCTCGAACCCGAACGCCGGGTTCCGCGTGCCGCTGCCCGTCCGAGTGCCGCACGGGTTTCACGTCGTGCACGTCGCGGAGGAGGAGCTGAGGAAGCAGGAGGGGCTGGCTGCGAACGGGGGCAGCGCGGCCAGGGAGGACTAGAGGGAGGGAGGGAGGGAGAGCAGTTATTTTTTCCCATCGGGTTTTCCCCTCTCGAGGCCAAAGCCAAAGGAGTCAGCACAGAGAGACGTAGTAGGGAGTTGCAAAACAATTGTAGTAGGCATTCAAAAGAGAGACACGAAGGACGAAGGAAGCCGGCGCCTCTGGCGTCTCCTCTCGACGCGGACGGAAGGGGGTTGTTCTCGTCAACGGCGGCGGAGGGCCGGGGTCGAGAAAAGAAGGAGAAAAAATCGGACAGCGTGGCAGAGCAGGCGCCGTCCCCAGAATTTCTTCCTCGCTTTCTCTTCAAAACAGCAGGTACGGCGTTCTCCCTTGCTTCCCCGCTTGTATTCTCTTTTTTCTCCCATCGATTGCGGTCTTGAGACGACACTCTACGCGCTGGAATAAATGGGGGGCTTGAAGGTCCTCGGAATCGAGAGGTTCCGAATCGAGGAGCGGATTTCTCAATGCCAGAGCTTGCCGCCGACAACTCAGACGGCAAATGGAATGCTTTGGTAGCATTTCCTTTTCCCCCATGCGCACCACCGCGCGCGCGATTGGCATTCCAAAGCGCATCCACGGCAACCTCTGTGCTCTTGTAGCGGGTCTCTGCGCGAAAAGTCGAACAAAGCGACGCTCTGTGGGGTCCAATCCGGGGGCCTTGTTTTTTGTTTTGCGGACGGCAAGGCTTTTTTTGGTGGCGGCACGGTCACCCGTTTTTTTGATCCTCAAAGTTGCCTTGTGGCTCCTTGCTCCACCGTCACGCGAGCATTTCCAGCGGCCTTTTTTCGGGCAGGTAGATCGACTCGCAATGCTCGGATCGCCTTGCGCACAAAGAACGATCGATGGATGGACAGACGTCGACGTGGCAGCGTCGACGGATTCCGTCGTCGCCGAGCAAACTCCCACGTGCTAGCGAGAAGCGTCCACCTTCCTCTGAACCGCTTTCTTTTTCCCCTTTTTTTTTTCCTCCTCTCTCACCTCATCCTCTCTTTCTCTCTTTCTCTCTCCACAACAGCCCCTCTCCCCCCTCCCCCTCCCCCAACGAAATGTTCAAGTCCAAGGCAGGAGGCTCCGGCCCGGCCGGCGCCGTCACCTCCGCGGACGCCGGCGCCGGAGGCTACGCCTCTGGCGGCGCCACGCCCGTCGCGGCCTCGGCGCCCCCGACGCCGACCGTCAAGACCGAGACGCGCTCGCGCTGCTGCTGCTGCTCGGTGGCGCGCGGTTTCCTGCTCGCGCTGCTCTCGCTGCTGCTCCTGGGCGCGCTGGGCTCGTCGGTGGCCTCGCTGGCCATCGGTCCCAACGGGGGGTTGACCCGCCCCGGCGCCGCCGTCGTCCTCGATGGCACCTCGCTCACCAAGGCCGCCGAGTCCGTCGAGAACGTCGGCAAGCTTTTCAAGGGCTCGACGGGCGAGGTCGACCTCGAGGTCCGCACCGGCTACGTCGGCTGGGAAGACAAGTCTGCCGCGTCGACCAACTCGGGCGCGCAGACGCTGCGGTCGCTCGGCGAGTCCCCAGCCGTCGGGTCGCCGCGGTCGCGCATCGTCGGTGAGTCGTTTAGTCGTTTTTATTCTTTGTTGCGAGAGGATTTCCTCATCGTCTTCTTTGTCCGATGGTGCCTACTTTTCCAGGAGCCGCAAGAGAGCCTCTCCTTCTCTCGTTCGTCAGAGAGCCTCTGTTCTCTCGAGCAAAGAGAGGAAACGGCAGAAAAAAGCTCTCACTTTTTTGCCCCCCCAAAACCCAAAAAACTCAAAAAAATAAAAAGGCTACGTCGTCCTCGGCCTCCTGCTCCTCTCGGCCGTCGCGGCCTTCATCGGCATCCTCTCGGCTTGCTGCTGCGGGTGCTCCGGGTGCGCGCTGGCCACGTTCGCCGTGCCGTTCGGGTGAGTAGAGTTTGTTTTAGTTCATAAGAGAGAAGAAAGAGAGAGGAAGAAAGAGCGAGTTTTTTCCCCCTCCTCCCAGCCCAAACTCACACGCGCGTCTCCCCCCGCTCCTTCTCCCCATCCCTCTCTCTCTCTCCACAGCCTCGTCCTGATCGGTTCCATGCTCGCCTACTACTTCGTCGTCAACCGCGACGTCAACAAGTACGCCCACGACGCGTACCCGCTGATCCCCGCCGAGAAGACCGTCGTGCAGTACCCCGGCTGGTCGTGGTACCTGGGCGCCGCCTCGGGCCTGCTGTGGCTGCTGTCCGGGTGCATCGGGTGCTGCATGCCGGCGAGGACCAAGAAGGTGACGACGGTGGTTTGAGAAAGAGGGGGTGAAGAAGACCGTCTCTTCTCGGTGAAGGAGAAGGGGAGAAGGAGAGAAAGAGAAAGATGAAAAAAGTTTTTTTTTTCGATCTCTCTCTCTCTCTCTCTCTTTTCTTTTCTGTCGTAAGGAAAACAAGTTGCCGTTTCCAAGAAAAGCTAGCGCGAGAGAGAGGGAGAGACGAAACAAACGTCGCTGCTGCTGCTTCTTCGTGTGAGAAAAGAGGAGAGAAATTCGATCAAATTCTAGTTTTTTTTGTTTTCTCGCCCTTTCCTTTTTTAATTTTAAAAAAATTGGGGTTTCTCCCTCTTCGAAAAAAGTTTACGAGCTCTCTCTTTTGGCTGATTTCGTCCCGCTCTCAAAACGTTGGAGGAGCAATAGGGAAGAGAAAGCGAGAGAGAAAAGCGAGAGAGACCTCGGCGCCGCTTTTTCGTCCCACCACTTGCGACCCGATCTCCCTTTCTCTCTCCCTCCCCTTTTCGACTCCACAAAAAACCAACGACTGAAAAAACGGTTTCAAAAAAGCCAACTGAACCAGACTCTCTCACACCCTTCAAAGCCGCAGCGTGCACGGTGACGCGCTGTCGTAGAGTTTGTCGATGTCCACCGCGCCCGCCGGCGCGACCTTCTCAAAAAACTCGAGCACCTTCTCGACGATCGCGCAGCTGCCGTTGGCGAGCGAGCTCTCGGCGTTGAGCACGAGCAGCGGGTCGTGCAGCGACCCGCGCAGCAGCACCCACCCCCGCGTGCCCTTGATGCGGCCGGAGCCGCCGGACGCGGAATCGTAGCCGTCGCCGGAGGACTCGTCGACGCGGGCCCTCCACCCCTCGTGGTTGACCTCCTCTAGGCTCCAGCTCGGGCCCGCGCCGCCGCCCTCGATCCAGTCCTTGAAGGCCTGCAGCGTCCGCTGCGAGGTGGCCGAGATCTCGGCGGGGCTCGAGCCCAGGACCTGCATCCTGATTTCCACGGAGTCCGCGGGCTCCTTCAGGGAGTGGAGCACCGAGTGGGCGATGTCCCTCGCCGAGGACTTTTTCTTCCTCTTGGGCTTTTCGCCGCCTTTCGTCGCCGCCGTCGCCGCCGCAGTCGGGGAGGCTTGTCCTTTCCCTTTCTTTTCCTCCGCTTCTTCTTCCTCCTCTGCCAGGACGGCCCTCGCCAGCATGATGACGATCTGCGACGCCGAGTACGTCCCGTCATCCAGGAAGTAGTTCTCGGCCATCGCGCCGTGCCCGCTCGTCTCCATCGCGAGCTCGCACCGGTCGCCGTTGCTCGGGTCGTTGTTGATCTCGACGCACTTGTTGATGACGTTGCGGTACCCGCGACGGTACCGCACGTGCTTCCCGCCCCTGGCCTCGATGAACTCGGCCAGGCCGTCGCTCGTCACCGAGTCGGTCACGACCGAGGTGCCGGGGTACTTCTGCAGGACGATGTGGGCCATCAGCGCGATGTACCGGTTCGAGTTGATCGGCTCGCCCGAGGCGCCGACGACGGCCGAGCGGTCAACGTCAGTGTCGACGACGATGCCGAGGTCGGCCCGCGCCGCGCGGACCATGGCGACCGCGGCGCGCATCGCCGCCTTGTCCTCCGGGTTGGGCGAGTGGTTGGGGAAGGTGCCGTCGGGCTCGAGGAACTGGGAGCCGGAGACGTCGGCCCCCAGCGGGGCGAGGACGCGCGTCGCCAGGAACCCGCCGCTGCCGTTGCCGGCGTCGACGACGATGTGAAGGCCCGACAGCGGCCTCTCCCTCCTCTCGCCCTTGGCGTCCACGCCTTCGACGACGATCCTGCGGAGATGGGCCTCGTAGACGGGCATGAAGTCGACCTCGGCGACGGCGTGGCGGTCGAGGTCGAGCGCGGCCTCGAGGACGAAGCCGGTGCCGTCGGGCGGCGGCGCGGCCGGGTCGGAGGAGGCGACGGCGAGGGCCTTGGCGTCCGGGGTGAGGACTTTCTTGCGCGGGGTGTTCTTGGCTGCTGCTGCTGCTCCGGGGACTTCCTTTTCTTCTTCCTGTTTTTTTTTTTTTGAAGAGGAGAACAAGAGGGCGAGAGAGAGAAAGAAAGAGATGAAAAATAACGCGTGAGTTTTTTTTAGACTTTTTCGTCCCGAAGGAAAAAAAAAACTCAACCCGAAAAAGAAAAAAAAAACCTCTCCCCCTCCTTCTCACCTCCTCGCTCGCCGCCTCCGCGTGCGCCCTCGCGGCCAGCGCCAGCACCTCCTTGATGTCCCCCTTCTCGAACCCGCCCTCGGCCGTAAAGAACTTGAACCCGTTGCGGTTGAACGGCAGGTGGCTCGCGGTGATCATCACGCCGCCGTCGAACTCGTAGCCCTCGGCGACGCAGGCCAGGAACATGGCGGGCGTCGTCGCGAGGCCGCAGCGGGCAACCTGCCCTCCCGCGGCGGCGACGCCGGCGGCCAGGGCCCCCTCGAGCATGGGACCGGAGAGGCGCGGGTCGCGGCCGACCGCTATCCGCGGGGAAAACGGAGCAGGGGAGGCCTCGCCGCCGCTTCCGCTCCCTCGTGCCCTCTCCTTCTTCCGCCAGAGGAACTCGACGAGCCCCTTGCCGATGAAGAAGGCCACCGCCGGGGACAGAGTCAGCGGCTGGCCCTCGACCCCCGCGATGGCGACGCCGCGGATGTCGGAGCCGTTCTGGAGGCGCTGGTAGATGAGCTCGATCGGGGTCGGGGCCGGCGGGGCTGCTGCTGCGGAAGAGGAGCCGGAGCCGGAAGACGCGGCGGCGGTGGCGGCAGCAGCGGTGGAGGAAGCAGCGGCGGAGGAAGCGGCGACGGCGAGGCGGCGGCGGGAGGGAGCTGCTATTTATTTGTTTGTTTCGATTTTGTTCCGATCGATGTCCAGTGAGCAAACGAGAGCGCGCCCCGGCTCTTTGAGAGAACGCGCGAAGGAGAAGGAGAAGGAGAAGGAGAAGAAGAGAGGCGGTGGTGTAAAGAGGCCAAGAGGGGTCGAAGGGAAAGCGAGGGTCGTGTTTTTATGTTCTTCTTCAAAGAAAAACCAATGGCGCTTTCGACACTCGTAACCTGCGCCTTTGAACGCGCAGATAGACAGAGCGGCACAAGCGTCCTTCCTCCTTCGACGGAAAGAAGAGGAGGCGAAAAGAGAAGAAGGGAAAAGTCCCCGCGACGACGCACCGGAAGGGCGAGCATCCACCCCCGTCGCCATCATCCCCAACCCCGGGTGGAGAATCGCGGCCGAAGGCGAAGATGAAGGAGCGACACTCCTCCTTCTCCGCGTCGCCGCGCTCATCGCCACTACTGCTCCCTTGATGCCGCTGGACACCAAGGGCGCTGCTCCCCTCGCCTGCGGGACCAATGTCGATCGCATTTTTGTGGAAAGAAAGAGAGAGAAAGAGAGAAGAAGAAGAAGAAGAAGAAGAAGAAGAAGAAGAAGAAGAAGCAATAGAGTGAGCACCCGCTGCTTGCTGCCGCTGGCCGAATGAGAATGAAAAAAAACGAAAAAAACTGAAAGGAAAAAAACTGACCCTTTCCATTCACTCTTCTCCCTCTCTCCCCTCTCCTCCTCCCCTCCGAATTCCGGTCCCCCTCCAGCGCCAGAGAAGAGAGAAGACGACAGCCATGAACAGACCAGCGGTTCTCAGGTGCCGCGCCGCCGCAGGCGCGAGCGCGAGACCGCCGAAGGTTTCGTCGTCGAAGCTCTCGAAGCCTCTTTGTCCGGTCGCCATCGCGCCGATGGTTTCGAAGAGGGAGGCGAGGGCCGTCCGCCCCCACCTCCCGCAGCAGCAACAGCAGCGCCTGCTCCTCGCCTCGCCACCCACGGCCGTCGCCGCTGCCGCTGCCTCTTCTTCCTCTCCTGGCGGGGACAAGACCCCAGTCAAGACGGGCTTCGTCGCCGACCGCGTCGCAGAGCTCAAGGCATTGGCGACGCCGTTCTCGGACCCGGTCTCCAACGGCAGGCTCGTCGCTCTGTGCCTCGCGCAGATGCTCTGCTCGGTCGCGACGCTGATCCACGACACGTAAGGATGAGTTTTTTGCTCAAGTTCAAGGGGGGGGTGCTGGGAGAGATTCGCGGCGGTGGAATGCGCGACGGGAGAGGCGAGCAATTCGAGCGCCATTCGCATTCAATTGGGAGAAGAGGGCGAAACATACGCTGGGGCTCCTCTTGGTTCGTTTCTTCTTCTTCTTCGACCTCAACCCGCCCTCCCCCCCCCTCGACCCAACCCCCCC
>Ga0210003_1000383_pt1 | contig 40124 bp, 71 predicted proteins | sample LantaG_FD_182804 | JGI IMG/M metagenome (GOLD analysis project Ga0210003, IMG submission 182804) | Deep subsurface microbial communities from Baltic Sea to uncover new lineages of life (NeLLi) - Landsort_02402 metaG (SPAdes) (version 2) | ecosystem: Environmental > Aquatic > Marine > Oceanic >...
GTGGAGAAGGACCATATCTACGTTGGGGCATACGATGCTGACTTCGAGTATGACGGTGCAAACGCGGCTTATAACGCCGCCAATGAGAAGTTACACTCTCGCACCGGTAAACAGCCCTACACAGGTAGTGCTGATTGTATCTGGAGCATACCCATAGACGACTTGGGTTTTGAACCGAATATTGGTGACGTATGCAGTACTCCAACGGAAGGCGGATTTATCATTGTCGACTACCTCAAGACAGCGGGTGCCTGGGGCGGAGGTGTGGCTGGTGATACTGCCATTATCTGGCTGAGGAAACCGGGGGATGCAACCTGCGGAATGGCCGGCGCTGAGGTCCTGACCAATGATACCGCGGTCAATACTATCGGCAACACGACGGCCGGGCCCACCGGCAGGACAGTTACCATCACTGCTAGCCGGACACTGTCCGGCAACATCGGCGCCGGCTGGGGTATTTTTAGTATATGGCCACTATCAGCTGTACAGCTATTATTCTATACGGAGTATGCTGGAGCAGACAGCCAGACGCTGGTGGGGAGAGGTATCGTTGACAAGGCCGCCGGCACGGGGTTCAACGGTGAGGTCTCAGGGTTTGACACAGCCGATACCAACATTGGTGTCAACGGCAGTGGAGCCGGCACCGGTGCAGACGGCCTTACTCCGATAGCCTACCGCGGCCTTGAGAACCTCTGGGGCAATATCTGGCAGTTCATCGACGGCTACGACGCAGTGGATGCCGCCTACCATATCATAAAAAGGGATGGCACGGGAGCCTTTGCTAACCCGATGGCAGCAGGCAACTATGAGGCGTCTCTGGCAGTCCCCATTATTGTTGATGGCTATATCAGCAATATTGTCTATGAGGACTTGCTAAAGTATATCTTCATTGCCTCGGCCGTAGTAGGTTCCTCCAGTACCTATCTTTATGACTACTGGTATGCCCACAACGCTGCTGAGGTTAATATCCTGCTGGCCGGGGGCCATTGGTATGCTGCCGTGAGTGCGGGGGTCGGCTATCGTTATTCGTATGGCGTTGCGGCGAATACCTGTTGTAGGCTCGGCGCGCGGCTCGAGTTCATTGGGTAAAATTTTACGGAGGTGGACAAGGTTAAAATGCGAAAATGTGTCGCAATCCTGCTAGCCGGGGGCAATTGCATTAGCAGTATTGACATGATTATCACTAGGTTCTATAATAGTCTAGGAGGTTATTATGGAACCAGAAGATTTAACTGGAAAGAAGTTTAACAACTTAACGGTAATTGGGTACAGCCATAAGGCTCAGTATGGAAGCTTAATGTGGCGTTGCAGGTGTGATTGTGGGAAGGAAACAATAGTAAGGTCGGATTGTTTAAGAAAAGGTAAAATAAAGTCTTGTGGTTGTCAAACTAAAAGTAGGAAGCATGGATTACATAAGCATAAGCTTTATAACGTTTGGCAAGGGATTAAGACCAGATGTTATAATCCTAAATCAAACAGGTACAAATATTACGGGGGCAAGGGGATCAAGGTTTGTGAGGAATGGCTTGACTTTAGTAGGTTTTACAGGTGGGCGATAGCTAATGGATATCAGGAGGGATTGACACTTGACCGAGTTGAGAGAAATAAAGACTATAGCCCCGAAAACTGTCAATGGGCCAGCTATCACGAACAGAATAGCCACAAGTCAGACCAAATACGCTTAGTTTATAATGGGAAGGAATATACTGTGACAGAGGCATCTGAAATAGCAAAAGTTTCGGCAAGTACAATCTATCACAGGCTAAGAAGAGGAATAAGCCATAAAGATATTGTGGAAGTGCCTCCGCAGACACAAAATAGGAGAGTGGCATCATGACAAGAAGTATGGTAAGCCCAGATACCATCTGGCTGAAGAAGACAGAGCTGACTGATAGTGGTTTGTTTCTGATCTTGCGAGTCCGGTCGAACATCAAACAGGTTACGGTTGAGGGCATGGATGGCGAGAGCCACCTTGAGTATGAATATGATGAAACCGAAACCCGCTACCCGGTTCCCGAGGGGGTAACTTCAGTGGCCGATATTCAAAATCTTATCTCGACAGATACCCCTGTGGTTATCTCGAAAGCAGGCAGAGAAAAGGCGTGGCAAGAAATCCATGCTAAGCCGATTGAAGAGCTTAGGAAAGTGGCAATCATAAAGGCGCTCTAAGAGAATGAGATATGGCACATGAATTACCCGCGTTTTGGGGATATTGCAGGAGAGGAAGGGCCGCTTGACGGTGAAAAGAAGAAACTCAGTGAGATATTTGACAAGGAGATACTTGTACTCGCTTTCAGGATAGGGAAGAGTAAGTTCCGGGACAAGAATTATGTTACGATACAGTATGAGAACGGCAGCACCAAGTATATGGTCTTTACCGGGTCGGAGGTACTCATGGATCAGCTCAAGAGGCATGAGGGGGATCTGCCATTCTACACTACTATTGTTAAAAGGTTTAATTACTACTCTCTATCTTGAGGAGAAAACAGTATAATAATACTGTCGAGAGGCAAATAAGCTGTAAGGAGGAGCCTCATGGTAAATAAAGGAGTAATCGTACTGGGCAGCCTGGCTGTAGGCGGGGTGCTCGTTTTTGCTCTCACCCGCAAAGGGCAGGCAGCTCCGCCTCCCGGCGGCTGGTGTTGCCCTTATAACTCGGCGCACGGCTGCTTCGAGACGTACGAAGAGCTTGTGCAGCACATACAATCAGTGCACCCTGGAGAACGTATTCCGCTCCCCATCGAGTGGGAGTAGGTAGAAGGAGGCTAATATGGAAAGACAGATGTTGCAAATGGATGACCCCGTATTTCCGCCAAGTGAGAGCAAGACGGCCAAAGCCCCTATCACCGTAAGTCCGGCGGGGTTAAGCTGCCAGGCCGAGCTTTTCCTGGGGACAAGCCCCACTAACAAGGCGGCCACGTCCGGACTAATCCCGTTTACATCAACGGGGGCCCAGCAGTTAATAAGTCTCCCGGTTACCATGCCAGCTGCAGGCGGGGTTGCCTATCACGTTTACCTCGATGTCTACGCGGAAGGATATCTCCTTCTCGCCTATCTGGCTACCGAGGACGTGATCATTCCCAGCGGCAGTGTTGGACTGATAACCTGGTAGGAGGATAATATGCCTCAGTTTGCGCCAAGCGTTCCGAAGACGGCGGTAGCGCCGATCACTATTTCGCCGGCAGGGTTGAACTGCGAGGCGGAACTCTTCCTTGGCCCGGACGACCAGACGAAGGTCGCTACCTCCGGGCCGGTGAGCTTTATCTCTACCGGAGCAGAGCGATCAGTTAACCTCCCGGTTACAATGCCGGTAGAGGGAAACTATCATGTTTACCTGGATGTTTATGCTGAGGACATTCTGGTTGCAGCCTACCAGGCCATTGAGGATGTGATAGTTGAGGTTCCCGTAGCCGAGTTTGCCTATGTCTCAGGGATAAGGAGTTTGGGAACCTTTTTCCCTTCACTTCCCGGGGATGGGGAATGGTATAAGGTCCAAGTTGATATTAAAAATATAGGCACCATCGCAGGCATATGCTCCATAGGCCCAGAGGAAATGCAGGTTTTGAGAGGTTATGAAGACCAAGCCCATTTTCAACCTGTTAATAGTCTTGAAGCATACGGGCAAATACCATTTAGTCAAACGATACAGCCGGGGCAGACACTAACCTTTGAATGGTGGATAGTCAGAATTACTGTTCCTTTTGTTCAACCAGTGCATGTTTATACTAAGGTTACTTCTCAAGCTGGAAGTCTCGGTCCAGTCCAAATAGCTTAATAGTTCATACCCGGGAGCCGGAATAGAGAGCAGGAGTTTTACCTGCTCCGTGCCAAGCAGGGTTTTCGCCTTAAAATAGTATTGGAGTATTGTCATGGATATTGGTCTCATACCTGTATGGATAACCACTACTTTTACCGCCGGTGGTGTAATTTATGCCATCGCGCGTAATGGTAGCCGCGGCAAGAAACAGGATGAACAGCTCAAGGCAGAGCTTAAACTGGAGATCAAAGTCATAAAGAAGCAGCTCGATGATCCCGAGAATGGTCTGGGCGCTATCAAAAAGTCCGCTGATGGAATGAGGCTTCACTGCGCCGAGGTCAGCACCCGTATTGAAGCTCAGACCCAAACGAATACTGATGAGATAAACATTCTTCGTAAGGGAAAGCAATAGCACAGTATTTGACTACTGTCGGATAAGAGAGCGATTAAAACCCGCTCTCTTCTTTTTATTCCTTTGGCGCCGACAGTGGGCAGGGTGTATTTTTGGCTGCTAGCGCGTCAAGTAGTACCGCTGTGAGCTTCAGGGTAGCCTTTTCCACGTCTGTCAAAGCAGCGTGAACCTCACCGATGGCGATACGCAGGTCCAGCAGGGCGGCAAGTATCTTGTCTTCCATGCCAATATCTTACTCCAGAATAGCTTCAAAATAAAGTGTCTACAGGGGCTTGACAAACTGTCTAATAGATGTATAATAAGAAGTATGACTGAAATTACTCTCCAAGTTGAAAACCTAGTTACCTTCAGTGAGGCGGCTAAGATATTAGGTGTGGTACGAGCCACCGTTTATAATCTAGTTGCCAAGCATAAGCTCCATCCGGTAGTTATTGGAAATAATCGCTATATTTTGCGCGATGAGTTGGAAATACTTAAGAGAGCGAGTGACAGAGAGGATATGTCATGAAGCAGATGCAAATTCGGGCAAAGAATGGCCGCATCTATGAATATGATTATTCTTTTCCGCGGAATGGTCGTAAGACATCAACACACCACCCGGACTTCCAATACAAAGAGTCATATAAAAATGAGGCACTACGAAGGTCGAACTATCAGTGTGAAATATGTGCTGCCACCGATAAAAAATTATACGTTCATCACAAAGAGGGATTAGGTGAAGAAAAAACTAAGAATCCTAACAATGACCGAGGTAACCTTTTAGTGGTATGCGCCTCGTGCCATATGTTGATTCATAAGGTTGGGATTTTCCCAGACGTTAAAGCTATCCGTCATTTACGGGATAAAGGATACACTCTTCAGTAAATTGGTGAGGTTTTCGGGGTATCTCGTCAAAGAATACACCAGTTATTAAGAAGTGAAGTAGAGCGATTAAAGAAGAAAGCTATGGCGGCGAAACCATAGCTTTCTAATGAAAGGAGGTCTGGCGATGGCGGGCAGACACTCTTGTCTAAAATATAGCACCACGCCGGCGCCTCTGTCAATACGGAGGCCAAATGTCGGATAAGCAGCTCCGGATCCCCGGGCTAGAAACAACCCCACTATTACCCCTAATGATGAGTTACAATCCTCGTCGGAAGCCGACTGGCTGGCCGGCGGACCGGGTAACATTTCTTGAGAAAAGGATCACCTCTCTAGAGCTGGAGCTAGCAATATTAAAAATTCAGATGGAGAAGGACTATGCCTGAGAAGCTGGATAAGAATGTTATTCTCGCGCTCCTGGCCCAGGCGGACAGCAAGTGGTACACCAGCCACCCCGGGCCCATGAATTATCGGGAGCACCTGGAGTTCACCGCGGAGTACATCGTCAAGAACTATAATAAGGAAGCCAAGAAAATCAGTACTTAGATACCGTAAATAAAGGAGGCGTTATGAAACTGACTTGTCTACAGGAAAACCTCGATCGGGGCTTGAATATCGTGAGCCGAGCGGTGGCCACCAGGCCGACTCTCCCGATTACCCAGAACATCTTACTAACCACGGATAAAGGCCGTCTAAAACTGGCGGCTACTAACCTGGAGATTGCCATCAGCTGCTGGATAGGCGCGAAAGTAGAAGCAGAAGGTGCCATTACCCTGCCGGCTAATCTCCTGGGAGACTTTATCCATTCTATGCCGCAAGATACCGTGAGCATTAAACTGTTGCCAGCCGGAAAAATAGTAGAGTTGAAGTGTACTCGCTTCGAAGGTCGTATTCATGGGGTAGATGCCAAAGACTTCCCGCCAATTCCCGAGGTGGGGGAGGGTCTGAATACTCGAATAGACGTGGAGGCATTAAGGCAAGCGATTTCCCGGGTGGTTATAACCGCAGCGACGAAAGACAGCCGTCCTGTGCTCACTGGTGTTTCGGCTAAGTTTAACGGTGATACCTTGACCTTGGCCGGGGCTGATGGTTATCGTCTCTCGATTCATAGTGTGCCACTGGCCGAAGCAATTAAGGAAGATGTTGAGGTTATCATCCCGGCGAAAACACTCAGAGAGCTCAATAGCTTATTGTCCAATGTGAAGGAGCCGGTTCAGGTGACCATCAACGCGGGGAAAAGCCAGATCCTCTTTCGTTCCAAGGATTTAGAGGTTGTCTCTCAGTTAATCGTAGGGAGCTTTCCCGATTACATAAAGCTTGTCCCCGAGGGTTTCAAAAGCAAAGTGACTATCGGTGTTGATGAGTTCCGGCGAGCGGTAAAAGCAGCTTGGGTATTTGCCAGCGAAGGCAAAGGTATTATCCGGATGGTTATCACCCCCGGCGAGGATATCCTTCCTGGAAAGGTTATGGTGTCGTCAAGTAGTGAGCAGGTTGGGGGGGATGATGGTGAGGTCGACGCAGTGGTTGAAGGAGGCGGCAGGATTGCCTTTGATGGTAAGTTCTTGAATCAGTTGCTCGGTGTCATCGATGATTCCCAGTTAGTCATGGAGATAAAGGGGGAAAGTTCCCCAGGTCTATTTCTACTTCCCGCCGATGATGCCTATAAGCACGTGATCATGCCGACGTTTATTCAGTGGTAGGCATTAGCAGAGAACTGTAACTGGCGGCAAATAAACGGAAAGGAGGTAAACCGATGCAAGCATATTGTGTGAAGTGCAGGGCTAAGAAGGAAATGAAAAACCCCAAGGCCGTAACCATGAAGAATGGTAAGCCTGCGACCCAGGGTGTGTGTCCAACCTGCGGTACGAAGATGTTCCGGATTGGCAAGGGCTAATTTCTCGACTCAGCTCCCCAGCGTTTCTACAGAGCACCAGTTGGGGGGCTGGAATGGAGAAATTAGTACAGTATTAGCCTACTGTGGAGAGTATTATGGTGATGGTAGCCAGAAGAACTATCAAGCATAAATGGACTGAGGATGAAGAAGATATCGTCCGGCAGCAATACAAAGGCAATCATCAGAGTCAAAAGGACATAGCTGACTACCTGAACTATGCCGGCGCCCAACCTCCTATTTCTCAGTTTGCCGTACAGGGTCGGGTAAACAAGCTGGGACTTGGGCAGAGGGAAAACCGTCGCTGGAGTGAGAGCGAAATGAACCGGCTCCGGGAGTGGACAGGTCGAATCAGGCCGGAGGAGGTGGCGGTCAGGCTTAAACGAGGAATAGTCTCTGTAATAGTCAAGCAGAAAAAGATGGGACTCTCGCTGCGGGCTAAGGACGGATGGTACACCAAGAAGGATGTGGCGGAAATGCTCGGCGTCGAGCATAAGAAAGTTCAGCGTTGGATGGATGACGGTTACCTGAAGGCGGTGCCGTATCGAGTGATGCCGCAAAAGAACGGCGGGGGACAGTGGTATATCGAGGAGAAGGATTTGAGGTGCTTTCTATTGCATTACCCGCAGGAGTTGGTGGGCAGGAACCTTGACGTCGTCCAGATCTTCGATATCCTCGTTCCTGCCGGCGTAAATGGGTATCATAGCAAACAGTAGAGTAATACCGTGAGGAAGTTATTATGGTGATGGCAACAAGAAGGACAACTAAGCATAAGTGGACTCAGGAGGAAGAGGATATTGTCCGCCAGCGGTACCGGGGCACTCATCAGAGTCAGAGGGACATTGCTGACTACCTGAACCACGCCGGCGCCCAGCCTCCTATATCGCAATTCGCTGTAAGTGGCCGGATATCGAAGCTTGGTATCGGGCAGCGGGAGAACCGGCGTTGGTCAGAGAGCGAGATGAACCGACTGCGGGAGTGGACCGGACGGTACCCGTCGGCAATGATAGCACAGAAGCTCAAGAGGGGAATAGTTTCAGTAATCGTCAAGATGGAAAAGATGGGGCTCTCCCGGAGAGCCAAGACGGGCTGGTATACCAAGAAGGATGTGGCGGAGATGCTGGGGGTAGACCATAAGAAGGTCCAGCGGTGGATGGACGATGGATATTTGAAAGCGGTGCCGTACCAGGAGATGCCGCAAAAGAATGGCGGGGGGCAGTGGTATATAAAGGAAGAGGATGTGAGAGCCTTTCTTCTGAGGTACCCACAGGAACTGGTAGGCCGCAACCTCGATGTCTGCCAGGTCTTCGATATTCTCGTCCCCGCCGGCGTAAATGGGTATCATAGCAAACAGTAGTTGGATACTGTGCATAAGGAGGCTATTGGAATGATAAATGTCGTCGAAAGGAATTGGCCGACAAACTTATCGAGTCCGGAGTTTCAGAGGATGAAGCGAACCAGGTTGCCTCTAAAGAGGTTGACTCCCTGGGGATCGCCAAGACCTCCACTGGTCAATGTCCTCTGGGTCATGCAAGCCCCATGGCTTATATGTTCTGCCAGTATGGCCATATGACTGATTGTCATTACCCGTTGAGCTGTGAGCAAGCTAATTGCAGTCATCACCAATCCGAGGTAATCGATGCTGGGGAGTATGCCGGCTTCTTGGAGGAGTGAAAAGTAATCTAATACTGGTAGCGGTGTCGCGGGGTAGAGCAGTGGCAGCTCACCGGCCCCATAAGCCGGAGGTCGAGGGTTCGAATCCCTCCCCCGCTACCAAGGAGCAATATGAAAGCGCTTAGTGGTTATGCAGAATGGTTTTGGCTCATGGCCAAGAACTGGAAGGATGTCGAGAATCGGAACTGGTCGCTTACCAGGTACATTAAGCGGGATGAGCTCCCGGTCCGTGTTTACCTGCATGCCAGCAAGAAGCCGGCCAGCAAGGAAGATATTACTTTCATCCGGTCAAGACTAACGCCGGCGCAACGGCAGGAGTTTGATATGGTGGACTGGGGGAGATATCGGGGTGCTATCATCGGTCAGATAACCATCGCTGATGAGGTAACCATGGACGACTGGGGTATGCCGGCTACTCATTCGCCCTGGTTCTTTGGGACATATGGCTTTGTAGTCAAGGATGGTGAGCTATACGACAGGCCATTCCCCTGTAAGGGGCAATTGGGCTTCTTCCCTTTGGAACTGGAGGGGATACCTCGCTAGAACCTTACCAGCGGCCCCAGGATGGCAAATGGAGAGGGTATGAGTGGAACATCGAGTAAGACGACCTTAATAACGCTACGGCTACCTAATGAAGTGGTGTATACACTAAGGCGTAGGATTGACGGTAGGCGTACCCACTGGTCAAGTGTTGGGGAATACCTGCAAGAACGGATAATCTATGACACGCAGCGTAGTCATAATCTGAGGCGAAGTAAATAGTATGAGTGTACTGTGGAGGTAAAGAGTTGATCAGATGCCCGGTATGTAAACAGCCTACGGGAACTTACAATGCACCTGGTGAAGAGCCGGGCACCATGGTGATTAAGGATTACCCGCTGTATCAGAAGAGTTATCCTGGACAGCCGGAATATCTGCCTCCTCGGTGCCTTGAGTGCTATGAGAAGGTTGAGGCCCGAAGAGCCAGGAAAGAACAAACAGTATAAGCATACTGTCGTAAGGAGGGACTATGCCAAAAACAGAGGTGAAAAATATATGGGAGAGACCGGACGTGTTAGATAGTTTCGAAACCAAGAGAGAGAAACGGAGAGCATTAAACCCCCGGCTGACCTTTGACTGCTTCAATGCGCATGCTCGAGGAGATAGAGTTGTCTGCGTCAAGGGTTATCACTTGGGTTGTAGCAATGATGGCTCTTTGTATCTAGCTAGCGTTCTCGAGGGAATCGCATCGGCTAAGTGCAAAAGCTGCCCCGATTTTAATGGTGATTGACAGTATTCCTATACTATGGAGGAAGGTATGGCAGTAGAATTAGAAAACCATAAGGGTGAATGGTGTGTAATAAAGCGCGGTATATTTTGCCAAGAAGGTTACTGTTCCGAATGCCAGATTTACAAGGACAATTTAAAAATGACCAAAGAAGAAGCGGGGGATCATGAGTAGTTTCACTACCCCGCTGGTGGTCTCGCCTTTACCTGATGGACGACGCTGGAGGTTATACCTTGCTTTCGTCTATCACGTCGGCGACCGGTGGAGCCGAGATGTTATCTGTGTGCCGAGAGGTTTTATCACTGATTTTGCTAGTATACCAAAGGTTATCTTCTGGCTACTTCCTTGGTGGGCAAAGTTTAGTAAACCCTCCCCTTTGCACGATTGGCTCTACACGGCACAGCAAATCCAGGGCAAGCCGATTACACGGAGAAAGGCTGATGATATATTTTACGAGGCCATGCTGATTGCGTTCCGTGACCATATATCAGGGAAGCTCGTAGCTTTTATTGAATATTGGGCGGTGCGGCTCTTCGGTTGGCCGGCATGGCACTTTAGAAAAGAAGTGAGAGATCAACAGTAGAGGGATACTGTAGAAAGGAGGACAGGTTGACTAGACTCAATGGGAAGCAAGACCTTTCCAAGACACAACTCTTGGAAAGAGCTAGTCGTCACCGACGGCGTAAACATTGGTTAGAGCAACCCCCTGGGACAGTTCCACGAGAATTCCGTCAATTCGGTCAGCCTATATTCCGACCAGTGCGTCGGCTAGCCGAGAAGGCAGTTCCTTTTGACACCATCGAAAAAGAGATGAGACTGAGACGGTCTATCTGGCAAAGGGCAAGAGATTTCTACAACCAGCGAATTAAGGGAAGGTTACAGAGAAGGCAACAGTAGTGCAATACTGTCGCATGACGGGAGAGTAGATGAGAGTACTAATAGCTTGTGAATTTAGTGGAATAGTGAGAGAAGCATTTACCAAGCGGGGACATGATGCTTGGAGCTGCGACCTGCTACCAAGTGAAATCCCAGGTCAGCACATTCAGGGTGATATTAGGCTTACTCTTTTAAAAACTTGGGACATAATGATTGCCCACCCACCCTGCACTCATCTCGCTGTGTCGGGAGCACGGCATTTTGCTGAAAAAAGAGCAGATGGCCGGCAACAAGCAGCAATCGACTTCTTTATGTCTCTGGCTAATGTTGAGATACCTCACATCTGTATCGAAAATCCGGTAGGCATTATGTCCACGCTCTGGAGAAAGCCAGACCAGATAATTCAGCCGTATGAGTTCGGGCACCCCGAGAGTAAAAAGACTTGTCTGTGGCTGAAAGGGTTGCCGAAATTAGTGCCGACTGACATTCTGGAGCCGGTGTATAAAAAGAATCCGGACGGTTCCGATTACAAAGACAGCGGCGGAAGTCGGTATTCAGAGAAACATTATTATAGGCCAAAGGCATACTGGGAGAATCAAACGCCGAGTGGTCAGAATAAATTGCCGCCATCCGAAGATAGATGGAAATTACGCTCTCGTACGTATCGAGGAATAGCGAGTGCTATGGCAGAGCAGTGGGGCTAAATTAATGCACAGTACAAGGGTACTATGAAAGGAGGAAAGCAATGGTAATCGAAAAGCTAGAATTTGATTTGGCACGCATGCATCAGGTCATCCTATCAAGTGTCCTCTCGGAGGAAGATATACAAAGGTTGGGGGTAGATGGCGATATCCGGCTATTTCAGGAAGCTAGCGACTGGCTGAAGGCGCATCCCAATTACTGTCTGATTGATGTCGGGTTTCACCAGTCTGGTGATGTGTCACCCAGGGAAGAAGGCGCCCGCCTTATATTGTACGTTGAGCCAGTATAAGCCATGAGTGAAGAGGTTAAAAGACCGGCATGGACTAAGTTGCCATGTAATTGTTGCGGCTCACTTGATTGGTGGTACCGCGAGCCGAGGATGATTTTCGGAGATACATATAGCCCAGGAGGATGGCTATGCGGCCGCTGCCACCCAAATCCAAATCCTGAGCCAAAAAAGGAGGAAAGCAATGGCTAACTATCCGCGAGTAGAGATGCAGAACATCGACAAGCTGAGCATTTCATTTAAAAAGGGGGTGGCGAGAATATCCTTTGAGGTTCTACCGAGCCATGATATGTTAAAGCTGGTATACCTCCAGGGAACCGCCAACTTGCTCAATGTTGTCATCGAGTCTCCCCAGGCCGAGATGGACTTGAAAATCACGCCGATCAATATCAAGACAGGGGAGGTAATCGAGCAATGAACCAGACTTCTATTGAATGGGTATTGAACCCGGACGGCTCGCCGGGCTTTACCTGGAATCCCATCACTGGCTGCCTGAATCATGTCAACGGGATGTGCAAGGGCGGTGGCTTCCCTTGCTACGCTTATAAGCTGGCCAACACCAGGCTAAGGGAAAGGTATCTGGCTGGTGGGGTTGTTGCTGATGAAGGGACTGACCATGAGAATTTGCTTAACCCCTTCTATCCCCGTTTCTGGCCGGAAAAGCTAGACCAGCCACTTAAAAGAAAGAAACCTGCCGGCATCTTTACCTGTGACATGAGCGACCTCTTTGGTATTGGTGTTCCTGAACAATGGACTTGGAGCGTGTTGAACTTTATCAAAGAGTGTCCTCAACACCGCTTCTATCTGCTCACTAAGCAACCCCAGAACTTGGCGAAGTTCTCGCCCTTCCCGGATAACTGCTGGGTAGGTGTTACGGCCACAAATTATGAGATGTTCAACGATGCCGTATGGAACTTAATAAATATTGAAGCCAAAGTGGAATATCTTTCCCTTGAACCCTTATTAGCACCAATCAATGCCGGCATATTAGACCAGTATCATAATTGGCCTGTTATGCATGGTAGTATTCTTCACAATATTATAGACTGGATCATCATCGGTGCCCAGACCAAACCGGCAAAGAAGCCGGAATTGCAATGGGTGAAAGACATCATCAAGGCCGCCGATACGGCTGGCATACCGGTCTTCCTGAAAGATAGCCTCTATAAGCTGGCCATGGACCGGCCAGTCGAGGATCATGACCTGTACTGGGAAGACATGCCAACCTTAAGGCAGGAGCTACCGGTACGAGGCTATGGTGACCAGTTGGTATTCAACCCTGAAGCTAGAGTGACCAGTGGAGGTGGTTACTGATGCCCAAATATCAGACAAATGCCCAAAGACAACATCGGTATGAAAAAATAGCGCGAGCTGAAGGCGAGCGGTGTATCATATGCTGGATAGAGAAAAAAGTCAGGCGTGGGCCACCTAATGTCAATCTCGAAATAGACCATGCTGATGGTGACCCAATGAACTGGAATTGGGAAAATCTTCACCTTGTCTGCCACCGAGACAACTGCAGGTTGCGGGAAATGCCCGTTAAAGCCAGAACGACCATGCTTCAAGACTATAGTGACCAGGTAGAGAAAGAAAGAGAGAGAGAGAACCTACCAACCTGGAAAACCATCCTTAAGGATGAAATAACGTACGAGTATGGGCCTCCGGAGATGCAAGCCCATAAGGTCTTTCTAAAGAGGTGGTTATTTAGGGTGCACCAGATAATGAGAGAGGAAGGTTCCGAGAAGAAGAAAGACCTTATCACCAGAGCTGCTCACTATGCCAAGTGCAGTAAGCAGACTTCTACCAATTACTTGGAAGTATATACGTCAATAGACAGCCCGTTCATGGAGAGTTCAGACAGCCAGGGAAATGTAATCATAACATACCGGAAATAGAGTAACGCTTGACAAGAGACGCTATAAACGCTATAATGGGGAATAATGGCTATGGGGACTGTAAAGAAAGAAAAAGAGGCAATGACCACGATTCAAGTTAAGCGGTCAGTTGCAGCACAGTTACAGGGCCTGGGGAAATGGGGCGATACCTATAGCACGATTATTGAGCGTCTCTTGAATGGAAGTAAAGGAGACGCTCATGAAGACAGGGGAGCTGCAAAAGATGAGCCTACTGGGAATAGCGATTAGGAAACAGGATAAGAAGGACCCGAGAAACAGCATCTATGTGGAATATCATCGGTGTGACCGGTGCGGAGCTGAGTACCGGGTGTATCTCCGCTCGCAGAAAGAGGTCGAGGAGGCGTACCAAGCGTTCGCCAAGATGTTTGGCAACAAGGCCGAAGAGGAAGACCTCTGCTACAATTGCCAGAGCCAGGTTGTTTTCGACCAGCCGATGATGCCCCTGGAGGTCTGATGAAGCGGGCGTCCGATGCCGCGGTAAGGGCAGTCTTTCGTCTAAGGATGCAGGAGATTAAAGACGATATCGCCGCCGGCAGGATCAAGTTCTCCAATTCCCCTCCGGAGTGGACGGAGCAGCTTCTTGAGATAACCGCCTTAAATTGCGTCCTGCTGCTCTTAGCCGAGCGAGCCAAGTGGAATTAGCACAAAAAGGGGCCCAGGGGATATCTCCCCCAGGCCCTCTCTTTTCGACGGTAGTCTAGTACTGTTTTCGCTTATAGCTTACTACCACTCCTTTTACGCCGGCTATCTTTCATTTGGAGTCCAACATATCCGCCAGCAGCATACTCAGCTCGGGCTTCGACGAGGCGACACATAGCAATATTGTAGAACTCGGCAAACTTATTGTCTTTGGAGAAGACTACGAACTTGCTGTCCGCTAGTATACCGTCGAACTCACAAGCTTTGCCCCACAGTTGGCGAGCCGTTGCTGCTAAGCTCGCAATATATTGCTGTCCCTGTCTGTTAAGAGCTTCCTGTTTAGTCACAAGATTCCCTCCTTCCACAGTATCGGGATACCGTCTTATGGACATTCAGCGCGGAGCTTGTCAGCTCGTTTCTGTAGCGCCTTCGGCACGAAGTAGACCATGATCGCCGTGAGCGGCGCCATGTACCAGTGGTGCCTTATCAACGAGCCGGCCAGCTCCCGGAAATACTGGGCATCAGAGGCCAGCCACTTGGCCGCAGTTCGTTGAGCTTCACAATCATTCCCGGTGTCAAGCCAGTCCAACACTGAAATATACTTAGACCGGGGAATGAAGCCGTTACCGAGAAAGTAATCGGCATCAGCCTTAACGACGTCGGCTATTAGTCCAGTCAATTTCACAATAATACCTCCTTTCTTACAGTATAGAGATACTGTCTGTTTATAGTGAAGCTTTTCTGTCACGCCGGGAATACCGCATTAAATGCCGGTATGCCATCCACTCAATCTGCCTCACACGTTCCGGAGTAACATTCAGGTCTAGGCCAACTTCTCTTAAAGTGCGGCCTTTTAATCTCTCCCGAATCACATGTTTTCGCCTTGGTTCCAGCTTATCAATAAAGCGCTCAAAGCCTGGATAATTATTCTTTAATTCCTCTATATACATTGAGACACCTTTCGACATATAACCACCTCCTTTCTAACAGTCTACTGTGTATTTGGGGTTTCTGCGTTTCCACTCGTCTAAAAGTTCGCGAAGGTCCGCAATATTCCCCCGACCTGTCAACCCTTTAGCAATTTCCGTAAAGATAGCAGTCTCAAGTTCCTTGTCGCTCATCATTCCCCCTTTCTACAGTATCGTACTACTATTTTACTACTTCAGGAATAAGGAATTTCTCTCGTTCTTGGCGGTAGATAGTCATCTGGCCATCGGCGTCTATCGTCTTAGCAATAAAGCCTACCTCGTAGAATTTATTCATGTTGGCGATTTCGGCATTGAAGTGGTCGATATCTGGGCATTTGACTAGGTCGAGGTCGCCCTCGGCATAGGTCTGGACCTGCAGGAGCTTCTTGTTTATCCAGACTCCGAAGTACCAGGCGTCTTGGCTGGTATCATATTGTTCCCACCCTTGGGCACTAAAGTCCTCGTCAAAGTCCCACCGGTACCGCTCCCCATTATTAATGAAGCTTCGAAAGACTTCATTACCACGTTTGTTAATTTCAGGCACAATTACACCTCCTTTCTGACAGTATACAAATACTGTCATTACTTTTGCTACGATTTAGATTGCTATAATCACCCCCTTTTTCACATGATAAGTTGAAGCTGTCGTTCTGTCTCCGGCCCGAAAACGTGCTCTATGGCTGAGGCGACATGTGCTGCCTTCTCGACGGCGGTACCGGCCGGGTAATAGGCCCCGCACGCCGGCACCTTGCATCCTGGAGGTCGCTTACGAGACCAATAATCCTTTTCGCAGAGCGGAATACAGGTCAGAGTATCTGTGGGACCGTACCAGGTACCGCCCTTATCGTAATCGGCGAGAATTGTCGCAGGCAGGCCGCAGACATGGCACTTATCCCGGCCATATTTTGCCAGTAGAATCATTGGCTGCCTCCCCTCTTAGAATTTGAACAGCGCCGGTTGCTCCGCAGATTGCCGGGCCTGCTCCTGCTCTTTTCGCTCGCGCCTGTCAGCGCGGTCATGCTCCTGTCTTATCTGCGTACGGCGATTGAAAATCCACCTTTTCAAGTCCAGGAGCCTCCCCATGCGATAGTCGCTGAGAGACTCGACCGCGATATCGGCGGGCATATCGACCTGTTTATGACGCCGGCACACCTCGGTGCTGATATATAAGTATATCTCCGACCAGTCGCCGTCCATCGGCGCCTCTAATCCCGCCGTATAGAGATAGGCGCAGGCTTCCGCATCGGTGCCGGTCATCGGCTCTCCCCGGAGGGACCGGACATTCTCGGTCAATCTCTCCAGGGTAATGGCCTGTTTCAGCCAATCCGGCAAAGTGTCTCCCCATCCCCCAGGCGAGACAATAATCGGGTCAGTAAAGACACCCGCTATGTCGGAGATGTCCTTCTGCACTTCTGTATTTCGTTTCATTTTAATTACGGTAAAGCCTCCTTTTTGATATCCGGGTTGAGCACAGCCTTGAGCACCACTTCCCCGGAGTCGGCGTCGACAATCTCGGTTACGCCCTCAGCGATTCCACCGATGAAGTTCATCCGTATTACCCGCGGCACAGTCAAGAGCGCGTCCTCAGCGTTCACCGCCGACACGGGATACGTGCAGGTCACTTTTACCACATATTTGGGCAAAGAAAGCACCTCCTTTCCGGACCTGATTGGCCCTTTAATCCTTGAACTTGGTTATATGCAGGCATGAGTAGTGGCTCTTGAAGTTGTTAACTGGACTTTGCCAGAAGCCGTTGCGAAAGTCAAGAAGATAGTGCCAGTAACCCTGATACTCTTGGACACGGACAGCTACCAGGTAATCGGTGAATATCCGGACGCAGGCATCCCGCCTTCCCCGGAGCACAATGACACTGGGGATATACTCACCCGCTTTGGTGCCGGAAGGGAAGTTCTCCACCTGTAGCCTCTGGATTTTCAGGTTGTCTAACCAGTAATGGTCGCCGCCGGCGTTGTAGGAGCCGATGAAAATATCCTTACCCTCGAGGTCTGCAAGAATATCCTTCAGCTGGGCGATTGCCTCTCTCCGTTGCTTCCGGATTGGGACAAGGGCTTCCCTCTTACCAAGGCGTACCGTTGTTCGTGGTTCTGGCTTCTCTACCTCGACCTTCGCCTCTTCAAAAAGGCCGAGCTGCGTGGTCATAATACCACCTCCTTTCTTACTTGAATTTTGATACCGGCAGGGCTACATGAGGGACTGCTGCTCGCCCTGCTTTTGCTTTACCTGGTCTGACTTGAGGGCGGCACTGGGGATGTTATCTCGGACATGCGCGATGCAGGACCGGAAGTGTCCGACCGGTTCTCGCTGGCTGCCGCCGATAGCATTGTCAATTTCGCCGATAATACGGTGGAAGCCTTCGCTGATATACTGGGGGATGCCGTCTATTTTCAGGGCTTCCCTGGCGACGTTACGAGCGCACTCCAAAGGTTCGACGGCATGGTTAAGAAAGTCCTCGACCATGTCCGCCGCCTCGGTCACTTTCAAGGTATTCCATTTTATAGGCACAATATCACCTCCTTTCAAGGCATAGTAGCCCTGTAGATTTAAGCGTTAGCCCGCTCATCACCGGACACCAACCTGGAGATGGTGTCCGGTATCAATGGGCTAATACTCGTCGGGGAATAGAATGGTAGTCGCTGACCTGTCGGCTTCCGTGATTATCCAGATTTTGGGCAAGTCCTCGGACTCATAGGCTGATAGAAGCCGGAAGCCCTCTTTTAGGCTAAGTTCGTTCTCCTGCTTGTCCTCATCGGATAGGTTTCCCCAGTCCCCCCGCCGGTGGCGGGTGAGGCTGCTCATGACGAACTTGGCGAAAGCCTCATTCTCGGCAATCTGGTCATTGACTCCCCTGGTCATAACCAGTCGCCCCATGTTAAAACTAATCAAATTCCTCTCCTTTCTGCCACAAAAAAGGGGGTAAGCTCCCGCATCGGGGAGCATAACCCCCTTTAAAAAACAAAAAAGCTTGATTTTATTATACGGCTACTGGTTGCCTTGCCGTGCGCTTCCGCTTCGACTTGCCGTTGCTTCCCGCTTCGGTTGCCTCTATAGGCTCGGCTTCCGTTTCGGCTGCTTCGGCTGCTTCCGCTTCCGCTTCTGGCTCGGCTTCCGGCTCTGGCTCGGTTGCTTCCGCTTCCGGCTCGGCTTCGGTGTTCGGCTTGTCGCTGGTCATCATCGGCATGGTTACAAGCTGGTAACCGTCAACCGTAAACAGGACTGGCGACTTGCTATCGGTGAGCTTGAGGTCAACCATACCGCTACAGGCTCTCAAGGCGTCTGCCAGATACTTACCGTCAATCCTCACCCTGTTTGACTCACCATCAATGTCGGCTGGTATAACCGCTTGCCCTTTATCATCGGGGCTAGACAGTATCACCATGCCGTCACTCGTGATGAGGTCTATCGGGTATGAGTTGCTATCGGCTAGCACCTTAAGCGAACTTACCGCTTTGACTGCCTCAACGGTGTCAAAGTGTATAGCGGTTTTTACCTCGGTAGGAATTAGCTTCTCATAATCGGGGAAAATGCCATCGGCACTAACAAAGCTATACCGAATTGCTTCGGTATCAATGAGAAGTTTTACTCCGTCAAGGCTCTCACCGCTTGCCTCAAAGCTCAGGTTGACACGGCGTGCTTTCCGCAAGGCGTTGGCTATCCCCCACAGGTCATCACGCATAATCAGGGCTTGCCCTTCACCGTCAAAGTCTATAGTCTGGACTGCCAGCCGGAAGCCGTCAGCACTAATGATGTTTAGCTTTCCTTCACCGGCTTTGAAGAGGATACATTGTAGAACTGGTCGGTTATCCTCTTTAGCGGTAAAGGGTAGCGTTCTGTCTAGTGCCTCGGCAAGCTCAACATTCCCGATGTTTGGCTTGACGGTATTGTTAGGACTAACTCTAACCTCGGCGTGGGACATAGGGGTATTTTCACCAATCCAAGCCATGTCCTCAAGGTAACTGGTATTGCTACCGCAAATTACTTTCAGGCGTTTTCCGATGCCATGCGTCTCGCTATCTGCACCGTTCGCCGGAACTATCTTGACTACGTTGCTTCCGGCGATTGCCTTTAAGTAACCGAGTAAGCCTTTACGCCCAACAGTGAAGTCCAGCAGCATGAGCCTATCGGCTAATACTCTGGATAAGGCGTTTACCAGTGTAGCTCTATGAGCTACAAAGCCGTTACCTGAACGCTTGCCCACAATATTCAGTTTTTCCAGTTTATTCACCCCTTTTGGCTATCTGGCTAGTGGGCTACTGCCAGCTTCACCTAATAGTAAACTACCGTCTAGCTGAGATACTCTAGCCTAAACGGAGCTTCCATTATCTATACTGTAAAACAGGGGCGTTTTGGGACATTAAAACAGGGCTTTTTTATCAGCTTGCCTAAATCGGTAAAGATACTTCCGGTCAGTCTCGGAAAGAGTCCCGCCGTCTCGCTTTTTACAGGCTATCTCAACAAGCCTCGGCGGTAATGCCAGGGTTAGCATTTTGAGGTCATACCATCGCTCTGGCATATCGTGTATATCATCGCTGGCTACGGTGTCCAGAAGCCTCACCCTGTAGCCTTCAGGGTCGATAATCTCACCGTCAAGCCGTTCAACTGGTCTTACTGCCAGCCACGCACACCGTTTACTTTCGGTATGACTGGCACAGGCTCGGCAGTGCGGTTCTACCGGATAACCGTTGACTATGCAAACTCTCGTAGCATAGCGGTTCTGGTTGCGGAAGTATAGGGCTATCATTAGACTGGCAATCCGGTAGGCTCTCAGTATCGGCAGGGGCTTGCCGTCTCGGCTCTCGGCTCTCTCAAGCTCCAGCATGGCATCATGTCGCCAGTCATCCCTATCTTGAGCCGGTATGTGGCTCTCGTATCGGCGTACTACATTATAGTAGCTTGCCCAAGCTCCGGTCAGTCCGGTGTATTCTGGTCTGGTCTGGTCTGGCTTCCGGCGAGTCCGGCTTCTCATTGAGCGTTTGCGCTTTGATAACAGGTCGCCAACTTCCAGCTTCAAAACTTCGGACTTCCGTTTGGTGTCAAGGACTGCATTAAATTCAGCTTCGGAAAGTTCGCCATTAGCTTGCTTTAACTTCAACTCGGTCATAGTAATTGCCATCGCCATCACCTCACTTTTAGTCTGGCAAGCGTTCAGGTCTAGGCTCGGTCATATTCGGTTGTTAAGGTGCTAACTCAACTAAACAGTATCCTAATACTGTCGGGTCTAGCTACGAATTAAGACTAGCATAGGCAATACCGGCTTGTCAAGTCCAGGCGGGAAAATAGTTTGCGGGGCTTGAGTAGGCATAAATCATTCATTATCTTGAATATGGCTATTGCCAGCGGAAATCCGATTTTGTGGGGAACTTTGTGGGGAACATTGTGGCGTAGTCACCGCTCGATACCGGCGGCGCCGGCGTAGGCATCCGGGTATAGGCAAAGGAAGACGGCACAGTATTGAAGCTAAATAGGGGTGCTAATGCCGGCAGCGGTTAATGCTTACAACCTGGTGGACCGGTTAGAAAGGTTAGAAAGATTATCCGCTGCCACGGGAAAGTATCAACGCTTCTTTTGCCAGAGGGGAAGGAAGGGGTGAATTGAGTAAACGACCTTATCGATACCATGAGGGTCAGTGTCAAGGATCTCGGGGTGGCGGTAAAGGCCGACCATAGCCACGCCGCCAAAAAAGCCACCCATAGACTTCCGGCTCCAGCCAGAATAGTCCGCGATGAGAGCCGGATCATAATTGTTCTTCGGCAGGGCACCGGCTATGATCGTGGTTAGCGTGTGGCGAATACCGTGCCAACCCCATCCGTACTGGTGCTCAAGCCCCGCCTTGATACATATTCGCTTAAACATTAGGGATAAAGAAGAGGGGTTATGATCCCTTGGCCGGTAATCAGCAAATATCGGTTTGAGAGCCTCAGGAATAAGGTGCTTTACAACCCTACCATGCTTGGAATGGTGAATGGTAAAAAAAGTGTCGTCGAAGTCCCGTTTCTTGATGCGCGAAAGGTCTTCTCTTCGGACAATAAAGGTTGTGGCCACAGCCAGGTAGAACCTCTCGGCAGGGGAATACTTCCCCCGGGCTTTTATCATCTGTTCGATCTGCTCGGGTAAAAGAGGGTGGGACTGAGCCTCGTCTTCAGGGTAAGGGGTATCATCCGCTTCAAAGGGCCAGGGCCAGCCATTGGCAAGCGCCAGTTTCTTGACGTGGAAGAACTCCTTGCGCAGGGTACGTTCGCTGATCCCCTCGCGGCGCCGGCGGATAAAGAACTGTCGGAAGTCACTGTCGGTCGGTACCTGTTTATCCTTGAGGACTTTGAGAAAGTTGGAACCGGTGACCAGGTAACTGGATAATGTACCGGGGGCCCGGAGCCGTGGCGATGAGAGCCGTTCAACCAATCTGTCCAGAGCCGGGTGCAGCTTGGTAGCAATCTTGTTGGCATTGGCCAACGCCTTTCTTTTGGTCTTAGCACGAGTTGTCATTTCTGGGTGCCCTCCCGGGTAGGATTGTTGTCCAGCGCGGTGAAGGGCTTTTGTAATTGTCGGCCCAGTTCATAGCCGGTGATCAGCATTTCCGTCATAGCGCCCATGGTCATCGCTGCTGGGTCCTGATTATTCTTGGCGGCGACGATCGCCAGGCCGGACCATGTCTCTATGACAAAAGCCGTTATGGCACGGCGTGTCCTGCCGTCCAGTTCCTCCGGTTGTGGTTCCGGCATGGATTTCAAGGCTCGGTAAAGTGCCTCGTTCCTGCCTTGGTCGCTTCGTACGTCGGTTGAGGCAACCAGCCTCGCCTTATCCCTGTGAGTAAGAGTGTTGTCAGTCATCGTTCGCATTCTCCTTTTCGTTTACAGTCGTCCCTGCAGCTCGCCTTTTGTCACCTGCAGGCGGAGACCCAGGGCGATACCATTTTTCAAAGCGTTAATTACCACCTGGTCGGCAGATGATTGTCGCTGGGCGCCCATTTTCATCAGGGCCTCGGTGGCCAGTGAACAGTAGTGCCGGATTATCAAGCTCTCATCCTCCTGGAGGGAGTCCACCAGGTTCAACCCTTCTTCCTGCCGGCGTTTCATATCATCGAAGTCAATCATTGGTTTAGTGTCTCCGAGGCGGCTGAGGATTCATGCCCATCATCCCCATGAGAGCGTCTGTGGGCATGGTCGTCTTTTCCACCCGGGTGCAGCGGTCAAGTCCACACTTGGAGCAGGTATCGTAATGGCGCATGAGAACCTTGCAAGTGGGCAGGGACACCTTGCTAAAGTCTTGGATCGGGGTAAGCCGTTTCTCGAGGGAAACGAAGGTGCCCTTGGGGATAGATGGCTCATTTTGGCAGGCCTGCTGGCAAACGGTATCGCTGGAACCGCATTTGGGGCACTTTGGGAACTCGATAGGGAACTCCATAAGTATTAACCTCCTTCTTTAGCTACAAACTAGACAGTAACATTGTACTATAGAGCGGGAGGGCTTGTCAATGGCCACTGCAGGTTGTATAATTCGGTTAAAGGAGCTTGGGGGATATGGGTTGAATGGATTGCGAAGCGATTTCAGTCGTAGCAGGGGCTGGTCAGCTCCATCTGTATAGCGAGCTTTTAGCAAATGTGCGCTATGACGGCAAGTACCACTCCGTTAAGGAGCTGGTGCAGCCGGATGACCCGACAGTGAGAGATATCGCCCGGGTGCTGGTGCAGGCGAAAGACTTCACCAAGGCAGCCCAGGAGTTCGTTGATTCCTTCACCACGTACCAGAACGAGGTCGGGGACTACTGGACAACTCCCGCGGAGCTGCTGGCGGCCCAGGCCGGCGATTGTGATGATAAGGCTATCCTCCTTTGCTCAATCCTGAGAAACTACCTGCCCCCGGACCAGGTCTACTGCGCTTTCGGTCTCTGGGTACTTGATGGGGAAACAACCGGGCATATGTATGTTGTAACCGAGGGGGAAGACGGCGACGATCGTATCATTGAAGCCACGGCCGGTCCGGAGAGAAAGACCAGGGGGAAATACGTACTTCATGGCATGTTTAATGATAAGTATGCCTTTTCAACCGAGATAGGGATACGAGAGTTCGACTTGAAGACTGTTGAAGTTGAAGAATTGACGGTAAGGAGGTAAGCGATGGCACCCAAGTCAAGAGCCAGGCAGGTTAAGCGAGTATTGCGAAATGCCGATGACATCATCCATTTATTCACAGGGAAGCGGTTGAAGAACATCGTGGGAACGGGGATAAATATCTTTGGGGAAGAGCTGGCCAGAAAAGCGGCCGGCGTATTCACCGGACCGGAAGAGCCGGAGCTGCCGCTCAACAGCCCCTACACCATACTGGGAATACATCCTGAGGCTATGGATGTGGTGGTGAAAGGAGCCTATCGCGCCCTCGCTCGCGAATACCATCCGGACACTGGTACCAAGCCGGACACTGTCAAGTTCCAGGCGGCCACGGAAGCCTATAATGCCATACTCGCCGAGCGCCAGCTACGCAAGGATCAGGAATGTGCGGCCAAGAGCTAAGAAAACGCCTGCATGCCGTTGACCCCAACCTTAATATCGCCCCTGGGGGACATCATTGGAAGTCAAAACAAGGTGCTGATAATTGGGAGAAGGCAGCCGGCATTATTTGCTCGAACTGCGGTCGGGAAGTTTTCAGATCAAGGGATGGGATTTGTATGCCGTGCTGGGACCAGGTTCACGAGATTGAGGTTCGAGACGGCACCGGAATAACGAACTGGCTGCCGATGGATATTATCAATCAGATAACGCACCAGGCCAAGAAGGATGAGTAACCGGGGCCTCAAAAGAATATCAATACGGAGAAACGAAAAGGGGAGTGGGTTTTAACCGCTCCCCTTCTTTTTGTCGAGTAAATAAAAGCCGACGCGCTTTTACCGCAGGCAGGAACGCATGATCGTATTGCGCTCGAGACGGCTGGAGACTCCCTTGGTCTGGGCGGCGCATTTGGAGAACTTCAGCTTCTGCTCGGGACTGCCGGCTCCAGGAGCGCTAGGCGAGCGCTGGAACACCGTGAGGTGTTTCTTTGCCGCTACTGCCTGGATTTGACCAACAGGCGGGGCCATCCCCGGGTTAATTCTCTTCCATTTTGCTGGCATTTGGTCATCCCTCCTTATTTAAGATTTTTATTACCCCTCGACCTGGGGTTGTTCATCGGCCTCTGCAGTGGCCGGTAAAACCTCTTCTAGTCCTTCGAAAAAGTCCTTCGAATCGATGTGAGCCACTATCTTATTCCTGTCCGTCATGATTAGAACGATTGGCGCCAGTGGCAGTTCGTTTGTGATGAACACTTCCTGGAACTCTTCATCCTGGTCTAAATTTACTATCTTTGCCTCACCATTGTCAAGTTCTCGCCAAAAGTCTTTCTTAAACTTCTTCTCGGCTTCCTCACAAATGGAACAATCATCACTTGAAAGCAAGACAATCTTCATCTCAACTCCTTAGTATTTCCCGGTTAGTTTAGTAGCATTAGTTAAGGCTGCATTATCCGCCGACTTCTCATACTTAAGAAATGCTTCTTCTGACTGTAACTGTTCTATGTACGTCTCAGGGCCTAAGCTTTGCGCTTGAGCCCAGTGTTCCAACTCGTGGGCAATGGCAGATTCAGTCGGCTTATTTCTAAAGTAAACGGTGTTAATAGGTATGGTAAAAGCTGCTTTAACACTTGATTTTTTGCTGTCGCGTATATTAAGGTTTTTTTTAAATTGGTGGTCGTCATAGCATAGAATTGCAGGGTGAGGCTTATCATTAAGGGCTGTATAAACCTCCTTTATATAGCCCTTAATAACCGGAGTCAGGTTTTCTTCTAAATCATCAAGCCTCAAATTATTATACCTCGGGTAAGAAGGTCTTTACGCTGTTTTTCAAATGCCTCTTCGGTTAATTCCCGATCATCTTCTGCAGTGGAGGGCAATTCTGTCATCTCTTCCGGATGCCTTTCGGGGAAAAGAGCCTTAGGGTCCAGGGTTCCCAAGAGTTCTTTGCGTAGGTCCCGGGCCTCGATACCAAAGGCAGGTATAACATCATCATACTTACCAGAGCCGGCGTTCTCAACAGTGGATATCGGCCCTAGCCGGCGGACCCAGTCGAGTATCCGGTAGTAGATATCCGGATTTTCGACCATACCGACCGTCTCTTCCGCCAGCGCTTCAAGCTCGAGCAAATGTTTTGACTGTCCACAGTCACAAACCTTGCCATTGATACGGAACTTCTGGACGCAGTGGCGCTGTAGCATGAGAAGGTTCTTGCCTATCTCGCGGTTCTGGTAATCCACCGTTTCCTTGGTGGAGACAGTGGAGGTAACCGAAGGGTTGGCTTCCAGGCGCACCTTTGTTCTGGTGTTGCCCAGGTTGGCAGGGTGGGTATCCTCGACGATTTCTTCAGGGAGGTCCGGCATCTGTTCGGGTTCTGCCCCTTCGGGCTTTGAGTGAGCGTCTCCAAGTATTTTTACCAGATCCTGTAAACGCTCTTTTTCATTAGAGCGCCTCACCAGCAAACGCTCGAGGGGAATTTTATCAACCGCCTGTGCTACAAGAGCTAACCAATTCATATTTACGCCTCTTATCTATATTAGATTTATTACCGCGGCTTGTCAAGCCTTTACCATAATAAAAGCTAAAACTCGTTGACAAAAGCGTTTGCATGCGCCTATAATCCAGATTAAAGGAGGTGTGCTATGGCAAGTAAGGAACAAATCTTTGGTATCATGGCGGGAGCCAGCGGCCCCATGAGCAGGGTTCATCTGGAAGAGAAGGTTGGCGAGAGCTACCGCCGCTTTCAGACACAGCTTGACCGGTGGGTTAAGCAGGGGTTAATCGAGGACACCGGCGACCATTGCTACATACTGACTGACAAGGGGAGGGAAGAATCCTTGCAAGAGGAAATTGATAATATTCCTGAGGGTGAGTTAGCAGAGACGGGCGAGGGTAAAAAAGAAGAGACCCAAGCCACGGCCGGCACGACGGAGTATCAGCAGTTCCTTCGCCTCGGGAAGTATATCGGGGTAGTGCCTATGAGCCTGATTAAGGTTACTACCGACCACATCTGGAACGGTGGCGATTATCAGGACCTGAAATGGATAGCTTCGGGCTTGCAGCAGATGGGTATTCAGCGCGACCTGGCTAACCGCTGGCTCGCCGCTTGGGGCTCTCATCTGAAGCAACCCTTGCCAGCAGATTTGCCAACGTATTTTAGCAATACTGAAGTTAAAAGGGGAGAGGGACTTGAAGCAGAAAGAAAGAAGGGGGTCGGGAGTAGACCCTATATAATTGATAGCAACGACCAAGCAATATGGGTCGGTGAAGGCATGGGGAACCTTGATTATCAGGATGCGGTGGATATAAGCAAGCTCAGGGCAGCAGGGAGGGCAGTCCGCTCCGATGGGCATAGAGACGGATCGGGGGATAGCCTGGCCGCGAAGGCAGTTGAGAAAGTTATCGGCGACATGAATCGGGAGCCAGCTCCTCCCGGGGATGAAACGGAAAAGATGATCTCTCAATTTAAGGCGCTCAAGGAGCTATTGGGAGAGGGGAAGCAGGAATCAGGTAACGACATCGAAAAGACGATTGCCATAATGAAAACTATGAGAGAGTTGTTTCCGGAGAATAAACCACAGCTTCCCATTGCCTCTCCGCAGAGGCAGATGCTGTACGATAAAAGAACGGGTGAAGTAACGGAAGTGGCTCCGGGGCAGCCGGTTATTATCATGCGCGAGAATGCAGCGGTTTCTCAGGCGACCCCCATTCAGGTGAAGGATAAGGATGGTAACCCGATGGTACTGGATCTCAGCACCTATATCCGGCTAGAGGAGCATAAGGAGAAACAGCGGAGGGATGAGGATAGCCACCAGGTCAAGATAGATATTGCCAAGACCTTCAAGGAAGCGCTGAACAGGGCCGGCAAAGCCCTGGCCAACATGGGAGAGGGGGAAGAGTAGATGGCTATTAAAAAGAGTCTCGGTAAGTTCGGCAGCCGCTTCGCCTTCGAGTTTTTCCTTGAAACCATGCACGACTCCATAATTCAGGGGTTAAAAAAGTACCTGAATACCATAAAGGCCGAGGATATCCCTGCCATGGTCCGCGATGGTAGATTCCCCGAACTGGCGCATCTGGACTTATCGGCCATTGGTGATAATATTGAGCACTTTGAAAAGATATCTCTTGTGCGCCTGGTGGAATTCATTGCGGAGGCTCGGCCTGACCTGGCGACGGCGGTTATGAGCTTGGGGGATACCGGCGCCGAATACATGGCAAAATTGCGCCGGCATATGCTCGGGTCGCTAAAGCGCACGGAGTTCAAGCCCGATGAGAACGTGGTGCTGGCTCATTGCGACAAGTGTGATAAGAAGTGGCCGGTCAAGAAAGACGAAGCTGAGTCCGTTACCAAGTGCCCGTTCTGCGGTGCAGGGGAAGATGAGCCGGAGAAACCTCCGGAAGAGGAATAACGTTCAAGTCTTGACAATTGCTCTGAAAACGTTACATAATTACAGCAAATGGAAGAGCAGGGTTATGTACGGCCGGAGCAGTTTCTATTCAGTGTAGTAACTAGCGTTCTGCTAGGTATGATTATGAATGCTGCCACCTAGCCGCGACAGACCGAAGGGAGGCAGACAATGTTTGGTATTCCCAAAACCGACGTAGAGCGCCTTATGTCTCATTATGGCATCAGTGAGGAAGAGGCTGTTGAGTTGCTTTCGAGCTATCCCGCTGACCTATTGCTTTCGGAGAGGGGATCGGGCTTAGCTCCGGTGGAGATCGTTGGTCGCACTCAAGGCGAGCTCGCCTCAGGACTCGAAATGATGGAGTCCAGTATAAACTATGGGGACAAGGCCCGGGTGACATTCTGCACCGAGGTTTTACCGGATGAGGTACAGCTTGCTGAAATGTACTTGGGGATGTTATCTACCGGCCACCATGTATCGTACCCCACCACTGCCGTGGTTGGTGGGATCCCGACCACCGAGTTCGTTATTAAGAAAGGGTCTCCCTTCTGGCCGTTGATTATCCCAATCTTAGTACCCCTGTTCACTGTTGGTTTAGTCGCCTTCGGCATCACCAAGATAGAAACCATCACCAAGGCGCTGGTGCCGATCATCTTGATTTCAATCGGCGGCCTGATTGTGCTGGCTGCGGTGCTTTCCAAGCCAGCCACCAAGTACATCGAGCGGGGCGGGAAGATTCCTTACCTGCCGGCAACCAAGGAAAAGATGACCAGGGATAAAGTGAAGGTCATCTCTTGGGCAGAGAGGGATCGGATGCACATCGGCATCGTCGATAAAAAGACGGAGCAGAAGAGTATCGCTGACTGGTGGGATGATGAGGCACGGCAGATGTTTGAAGATGGTTTCTTTAAACCAGGCGACATCCGGCAACAGACGATAAAAGGGAGAGCCTTTGAGGATAGCGTTCTGGACTATGCCGAGAGCGTCGGCATTCTGGCCAGTGGCAAGCGCCTAGCTTTGACTACATCAAAAAAAGCACTGGCCGTCAGGTAGAGAAAGAGAACTATCTGGCGGCTAATGATATTCAGGAAAGCCGCATCCGCCATGACCTCGGCAAGAGCGTCAACGAAGAGCAAGAGGCAGCCGACAAGTACCGCGATCGGAGCGAATACGCCTCCGGCGCTGGGGACAAAGAGACATCTCAACTTTACGAGCACATTGCGGGGGAAGAGGATACCCACAAGAGGGAGTTCCAGGAGCGTGGGCAGAAGCTATCTAAACAGTATTCTACTACTGAGCATGTCCCCCAGACCAAGAAGGAGTACTGGGTCAAGATAACCAAACGCGGCGCCAGCTCCTTCAGCGAAGGCTCTCTTATCAGGTGGGAAGAGTTCAAGGCAGATGACAGAAAGGTCAGAGAGCGTGGGGAAGAGCCAGCCTCCGTCGAGATTGTCAAAGAGCCACACCCGGGTAATGGGAATGGCGACAAGGAACTTCCGGCCACCGTCCAGGGCGAGCCGATCCCCGACAAGTATCGCACGCTGATACCCCTAATCGATGAGCCACTGCCGCCCGACAGTGATTACCTGGTGCCGGCGATTGTCCCCGAGGAAGGGGAGCGGAAGATTGACGCCGTACTCCGGCAGCTGAAGGAAGGCGTTGAGGGTATCCAGAACAGTGAACAGTTCCGGACATTCCTTACCACGATGGCCAAGTTCCATGAGTACTCGTTGGGCAATCAGATCCTTATCGCATTACAGAAGCCAGAGGCCACCCGGGTAGCCGGTTTCCAGACCTGGAAGAACCTCGGTCGCTTTGTGAAGAAGGGTGAAGCGGGCATCGCTATTCTGGCGCCTATAATGCCGCGCAAGCAGAAGAAGGAAGATGAGGAAGATGAAGAGTCGCCGCTGAGTCCGGTTTATTTCAAAGTTGTGCATGTTTTTGATGTCAGCCAGACCGAGGGCCAGCCGCTTCCGGAGTTTGAAGTACCGAGTCTTACCGGCGAGGCCAATGAAGAGTTGTTTACAAAGGCGTTGGCACTAGCCAAAGGTCAGGGGCTGGAAGTAAGTTTTGACCCCATGCCGTCGCAGGATCCGGGGCTGAAGGGTTTTTACTCAGGTAAAAAGATATGGGTGAAGCCCGATGAGCCCAGGGCACAGCAGCTCAAGACATTACTTCATGAGATGGCGCATTACTATTCTGAGGGAGTCTTCCGAATACCCAGGGCGGATGCGGAAACGATTGCCGAAAGTGCTGCCTTTGCTGTGGGGGCCCACTTCGGCTTTGACAGCGGCATAAGGTCATTCCCTTACGTCGCCCTCTGGTCGCAGGACCCGAAAGTGCTCAAGGCCAACCTTGGCTCAGTCCGGAAGGTGACCAGTATTATGCTCGAGGGGCTAGAAGACACGAAAGTAGGGCATTATGAGACAATAATCCCTGCCTTTGATGAAACCTTTGGACTACGGAAGCGTGAATTTGATAATAGGAACAAGCCAAGGTCTGAATGGATAAGGCGGGAAGAAAATAAGTTGGTGCCAGCTCTAAAGCCTTTCGAGCCGTACCACTTTGCCGAGTTTGTCCTGAGGTATAACCGCTTCAGTGATGCTGAGATACCTATTTATAGTGGGCTTACCGGCAAGGCTCCGCTGCGGATCCCCGACCATATTTGGAGAGAGGTAATTGAGGAGACTGAAGGCGAATTTATCAAGCAGGGTGAGCTTAACGTCTTCCAGATTCCTGAAAAGGAAAGGCCGGCTTACATGAGAGCAGCGCCGACTTGGAGAGATATTGCTTCTACTGTTCCAGAGAGCCACCCAGTAATACCTAAGGGGAGATACCCTGAAGTTGAAAATGGAATTGACCAAAAATTGTCTACATGGGCGAAAGAGCTATCTGTATCGCTTCCGAATTGGTATTTTGCAGAGAACGTTAATTTCGGCTATGATCCTGAGACAAAAATAATTGTATTACCAAGCGATCTCTCAAATGCAGTGGAGGGTGAAGATTTTAAATACCTGTGGTTCTGGATAGCACATGAATTTGGCCATCATTATATAAGTGATAAGAAGATGGATTTTAAGGAACTCTTTGATGAGGAAACCTATGCTTCGGATATTGCTACTCAGCTTACTACTTATCAAAGTGGCTATGCTTGGAAAGCCCTTCACGACTTATTGCCAAGGATATGGAAACAGGAAGTAGCGAAGGAGGGGAAAATGAGAATTGGTGAGGATGGCAAATTATATCTAAATGTCGAGGGAGAAGACATACAGTTATTACCTTTTAATTTCAAGGTTGCTAATGACCCCATTTGCTATGCTAAAAACGTGAAGAGTGGTAAGGTTGAAAGGCTAAGTCCAGTTGGCCATCAGAAAATTACCATTCTTCCTTCCAGTCCTAGAGAAGAGTTGGAATTCGTCGCCGACTCCCCTGAACTGATACCTTTCACCATCGACGATATCGGGTACCGTGACAAGTTAGATAATGCCTTCGAGATGGCAATCGCTAAAGTCCAAGGGGGCTAGATGTCTTATATAGAGGATGAGGGGAAAGTCATTGGCGATGCGCTCGGTGTAAGATATGACGGCCCTCAATATTATAAGGAAGACTTCAAGTTCCATCTTTTCACTGACCCCCTCACAGGCTTCACATTTGCTGGTACGTCTTTGGAGGATAGCAAAAAGCGGCTTGGGAAGATGAGAAGGCAATTCGGCATTTCTCAAGAAAAGTCACCCTCCACACATCCCTTAGTGCTCGAGCGTTTCCCCTATCCGGCTCCGGAGCAGATGGGGTTGGATATTGGGGGTATCGGCGAGCTAAAGGTAGAGATTCCACCTCCCCGAGGGAGCAAGCTTGAAGAAGGATCGGTTATACGCACTAGCGAAAAGCACGATAAAGCCGTTGAACACCTCGGCTACCACTCCGTCAGTTTGAGCGATGATGAGATATCCTTACTCGAAACGAAAGTCCCCACGGATATAGATGTAATCAACGAATCTCAAAACCGGCTTAGGGAGACGAAGATTATCCCGGATGATCAGCTTAGTTCCGCGCAGCTCGGGCACTTGAACCTTGCCAGGGCAATCGCAAAGGGTGTCGGCTGTATTCCCCCGGCCGGGATATATGCCGCTGTCATCCCGCCGGCCAGTGACAGGGTAAGGACCGCCGGGCTTTATGGAACCAAGAGTGGTGCACTATACCTATCTATAGATATGCTTTCGAAAGGTCGAGACGCATTTGATACACTTGTTCACGAACTGGGGCATCATCGCCAGTTCACCAGCAGCGGCGAGGCGGAGGATTTAACCCCCAGCCACGCAGAGGCCATGACAGATATTGCTAAGAAGTTAATCCAGGGCTTGAACTCGGGCGATTACGATAAACTACTCGTAGATACACAGTATTGACATACAGTTGATATAGTGCTATATAATGAAGGTAATATGGTTGAGACGAGAGAGCTAAAGCAGAAGACAGACTGGCTGGTACCGACCGCCGTTGTCCTCGGCGGCGCCGGCATTGCCGCGGGGCTCTATTTCTACATGAAGAAACCCCCCGGGGTAGACCCCGGAGGATCGTTTGATGTTACCTTTAATTTTGATTACCTCGGAGACGGTGGCATCTTTGTTCTTCAAGTCCATCTCGGCAAACTCTACGTTGGCAGTATCTTTGACCATGTCGAAGGGCTTGGCTGGTCAAAACAAGTTACACTAAGTGGCCCTGATTCATACGAGTTTAAGGTCAATTGTGTTCTACCGATGGCAACTGACCCCAAGACCTATGACGGCGAGGCCGGCATCAGAGCGGTTGGGCCCTGGGACCCACCGTACGACTATATCGCCGGGCCGGTTTATAAAAATGGGGCAGTTGAGGTGAGGAAGTAAATGGAGCAGCAGCCGGTTGCGGTAAGTATCATAAGGAAGGCTGGGGCTGGAGTCTACACCGAGATAACAGTGGTTGAAGCCCCCGCGTCGGCAAGTGCTGGTAGCCTGGTGCAGGTAAGGGTCAGCATCAAGAACAAGACAGCGTCGACAATTGGTATTATGGTCGGTGGCGCCCTGGAGTACGGTGTCAGCCCCTGGCCGACAATTTCCTTCCCGAACAATTGGGCCAACTTCCCCGCCGGGCAATCCTATTATTTCGATGGAACCTTCACCATGCCGGCCTATGCCGTCGTCATCCATGCTTACAGCTACTACTATGGGTCTGATAGCGCCTGGCACTTTGATGACGAGAGGACAAAGAGCGTGGGCTTGAGCCAGGTGGAGGATGCGCAATTTCAAAGCCTGAGCGTCAGTTACGCGAAGGTATAAGGAGGCCAAATGATACAGTTGCAATATGGAGATAAGCTACGGTTCACCTGCTCCTTTCAGCATAAGGGAGCTGCCTATACAGGGGCTAAACTGCATGCCGCCATCGGAAATAAGGGCGCTCTCGGATTCGATGAAATACTAAACAATGAGACGACTGTTACCGGTATCATCTACGATGCCACATGGCAAACGTACACGGTGACCATCGATGTTACGATTACGACAGGCATTTCCGGCGGAGCTTATGATACGATGGTCAAGCTCATGAGCATCCCGGGCAGCGACATCTACTGGTACGGCACGCTGGATGATATCGTTATCGTCGGCGCAGCGGAGTTCCAGGGTTTAAGTGTTTCTTACGCGAAGGTTTGAAAACTACTTGACAAATAGCCTACAATAGTTTTAAAGTTAAGATAATCTAAGAGGGGGCGAGCACTCTCGGCTGAAAAGTCTGAGGGCTCGCCCCCTCTTCTTTTTAGCGGAGTGCTCGCCCAACCGCAGAAGTCGAATGCGGAATTCTCGCAAGAGGAGGGAAACATGATCAGGATTCAGGACTTTGGGGAAGTTGCCTATGGCGGTGCCGTGACTCTCAGCACATGGTGGGACAACCAGCGCATCGAAAAGGGCACAATCGGCACGAAGGACGTCTTCAAGAAGGCGTCATTCTACACCTATCTGGGTGTAGGCCTCGTCGCCACGCTCATGAGCGTATTCGGCTGGATGCGGCGCTATGAAGTCTGGACGGAGAAGATCTCCACCGGCTTCCTGTACGACCTGCCGAGATTCGCCTATGACATGAGCAAGACCCTGAGTTCCGCAGGCAGGGCCAGGACATCCGAATCGGCTGCCGTCAGGGAAGCCCAGAGGATACTCCAGCAACGGTCCACTGCGCGGCAGCTCACCGAAGGGCAAGCGCATGCCACTCAGCGGAGCTACCAGCCCGAGTTCAACAAAACTATGGCCTGGTAAAACAGTAAAAGAAGCGTTCCAAATAAAATATAGCTCAGAAGGAGGTATACACTAATGAGCAGCAGAACGTACATTATACCCGTAGGGTCCATGACCCTCACCGATCAGAAAGACTATCGGATCAATGCCATCGCCGCCGCCATCGAGCGGGCATCCCAGAAGAAAATCGGCTCTATTTCCGATGAGATTCCGGGATATTCGCAGTTGGCCAGCAGAAATCAGCGCATTGACCAGGTCACCAGCTGGCTGAAGCAGGGCAACACCCCCGCTTCAATCGATGTCCGCGAACCCCAGCCCGGTCTAGACTTCGCCTGCACCATCGATGACTGGCAGACCCCGGCCATGGCCGCGGTCAACACCTTCTACACCATCTTCAATGGTGTGGTTACCCCAACGCTTAATGCTGTGCGCATTGCCGTATGGTATGGCGTTGCGGTCGAGACTGCCGGATTCCCGGTGTCGCGGCTTACCTGGCGCAGCGGAGGCGCCGCCGGCAACATCATCGCCGAGTTCGACTTGGAGCAGCTCATCAACCGGCTGGAATCCATCGGGTTCTTCTCCGAGCCGGTCATATTCGACCCGACCCTGCCGTACTCCGGGACCGTGAGATGTCGCACTGCCACCGCCCTTCTCGCTCGAGTGCAGCCGATGGGATTCATCATTGAGCCCGCCGGTACGACCAACGCATAAAATAACTGGCATGGTGAGCCAAGGAACAGAATCACCAATACTCATTATGGAGGATGGAGGTATAAAATGAGTTTCAACGATAAAGTAGATCAAATGTTTCTGGCTGCGATTGAGTCGGGTAGTATTCGTTATCAGACATTGCCCGCCGCAATAGTTCCCATTGCCGACGATGCCGCTTGGGACGAGTTATTCGCAGCCGCTGGAGCGCCGGCGGTTCCCTTCTGGTTATGCGGCATCTCTTTCAACTGGGCTACTGGTATCGCCGCGGAAACCTCACTGTTGGTTGATGTCGGTTACGGTGGTGTTGATGGTGCGGCAATTGCCGCGGCCACGGTCGTCCTCACCAACTGGCCGGTTACCCTGACGGCGGGAGCAGCTGCCTTGGGTCCCGATACTCACGCGCCACACATGCTGCCGTTCCCCGTTAAGATACCGGCTGCCAGTCGTATGGCGGCTCGTATCGCCAGTTCACCTACCGGCACCCTGGCCTTCACGGATTTCCGTGTAATTCTGGCCACTCTTGTCGGTTCCTAATTCTTAACCTGACCAAATGAGGGGGGAGGGATAGAGCCCTCCCCCCCACCCTAAAATTGAATATTACACGCTGGGCTTAAAAAGCCATGGCGTCTCTAGAAAAATCGATGTAAGGAGGCTGCTATGGAAGTAGCAAATATCTATGACAATGGTCCCCTGTCCTTAGTCGCAAGGATTAAGGATACCATCTCCGTCTACACGGCCAAGAAGTGGGCTCACTACCAGGTCGCCTATGCCGAGCCATGGCCCAGGTCCAGCCCTCTGAGGGTTGATCTGGTTGCTCTCGCCGGCGCAACGGCGATTGCCGCCAATGGCAACATCACCAAGCGGCTCATTCCCATTCTACAGGTCACCGATGGAGAAATGCTCTGTGTCCGGTTTGAACCCCTGGACGATGTCGAAGGGGTGATCTGGGAGCAGTCCGGCACCGGCAGGTTCAACTCGCGTAACAATCATGCCCGGGTAGACATGGCCAGTGGTCTGCGCGATCCATACCTGGCGGGTACTACCTTTTTCATTATGGGTCACCAGCGGGAGATGAACCTGGAAGTGCAGAACCCCAACCCAATAGCCCTTCCCCAAGCCAGATTTCAGTTCTTCGGTTTCCGCTATGTGGTTGAAGAGATATCTCCCGACCTGAGTTCGGTTGTCACTCAGAATGGGCAGCCTGACAAGCAGAAACAGGAAGATATCATCAGGCAGCTGGCGGCCGGGGACAAATCCACCGTAGCGCAATTCATCGGTCCGACGACCTGGTTGCCGGCCGAGGGCAGATAAAGGAGGTTATGTAGATGAGTTATCTAATTACTCAAGGCAGATACACCGGCATGATTGCCAAAGCCAATAACCGGAGTGGCGCAGCCGGCGCGGCTATCGGGCCAGGAATAGTTACCTCGAGCGCAGTGGGAGCAGACCTGATACATCAAATTCCTGTGGGGCGCTCCTTCTATGTCACCAAGCTCATGTGGTATCACGCTCTTGCCGGCACTGTTCTCCTGACATTTGGCACCCTTTCTAATGCCGGAGTACCGGCCATGGTGCAGATGTTCCCCGTGCAGGTGGCATTAGCCAATGTCGTTGGAGGAAGGATAGAGGAAGAGTTGGCAGGGGTTGAATTCATGCTGAACTCTGTACCCTTAGTCGGCTGGAACGGGAATCTCATTGTCACAGCTACCCTGGCAGGCGTCATAGTAGCTGGGGTCCAGATCTCCGCAGAATTAGCTGAGAAGTCATAGTAGAGGGAGAGTTAAATGTCTGTAAAGGTCATTGGGCCTAAAGATGTTACAGCTCTAGTCCTGTTGGTAGCCACCATGTCTGCGATTGGTGGCTGACTTCTGGCTAAGAAAAAATAAAAGGAGTAAGTCATGGCTGATGATGTAGCCCAGAAAATAGAAGAAGCCAAGAAGAAGATGTTCGGTAATCTCCAGCCTTCGGGAGGGAAAATTGTGATTCTGAGCAAGGGAGATGCGGAGGTTAAGTCATCCGACCCGAGGGTTGAAGTAAGGAAGGTGACATGAATTTCCCGGATATAGTTAACTATCTCCTTACTCTTAGATACCCGGGTTCTGAGAGCGGCCGGCAGAACTGGGTTTGCTATCGCGGCGGCCACCAGACGGTTGTACCTGTGTTTCCACCGAATACTACTGTTAAATATACGGTTCTGCCGTTGCATGGAGTCTACGCTTGGCTGGCATGGTCGTCCAGGTTCGGTGATGACATGGTACCGAATACGTTTACCGGCAGCATAAACTTTTACGGCACGGAGCCGCTGAGTGCCGTGCTCACTTCGCGGGTGAGAAATGACCCGTTCGAGTATTTTACACTGATAACCGAGCAGGAGCCGATGAATATCACTATGAGCAATATCAGTCCGCTGGGTCAGCGGGCAGAGATACTTAGTGACTTTCTGGTGATCCCCACCCCGAACGATCTGGCAACCATAAGTGATGCCCTGCGCCGGCTGGAAACCTCCATAGAATCGGAGCATCTCCTGCAGCAGAGTGCTTACCTTCTCGGTGTATTGAGTGGGGAGCCGCAGGAGCCGCGGCCGCCGGTAGGAGGCAGTTAATGAATGTAATACAAGGGCCGTGGGTTATTCTTCCGAGAGTGGTTATCCTTGGCACCGAGACAGAGACGGTTGCCGACCTGGTGGAGCATACCTCCATCGAATTTCCGGTGGAGTACCTGCAGGAGAAAGAGATCCATATTCTTGCTACTGAGGTAGTCATGTTTGGCGTCCCCGGCAATCTCCAGTGCTGGGTTGAGCTTTCGCCGGTCCCAACGGCCAATAACCTTATGTGGCCGGCACCGTTGCCAGTTCTGGGGCAATATTGGGCGGCCATTGGTGGCGGAGGGGGCGCTATAGCGCCGACAGCTCCGCTGGTCGAGGTGGCCACCGGGGTAATGGGCACGACGCACAGTATTCTGATACCGTGGGCAATTCACTCAGCCTGGGCTCGTCTGGTGATACAGACACCAGTTTCAGCCACGCCGGCCACGGCTTTCTGGATCGTTCAGGCGATATTCAGTGGGGCCAGTAAGTGAGGAATATAAATGAAGAAGGCGGCAACTATAAGCGTTTTAGCCGGCATAGGAGTTTTAGCCGGTAGTGTTCTTCTGGCTACCCGGGCAAAAGCTGCTCCTGAAGAGCCAGAAACGCCCGGTCTAATCCCCTCTGTCGATGACATTCTGGCATCCCAGGCCATGGGGGAGCTTGAGATATGGTATATGTATATCGGCCAGCTCTACTTCACCGGGCAGATCGATAGAGCAACCTACGAAACTCTCTACCAGGCTTATGTCGATAGGTTCTATCAGTTAACGGGGGCTAATCAATGAAAGTATCCACAAGCGGACTAAGGCAGGATTCACCAGCCAGGCCACTGCTTCTTGGGCTTCTATCCTATCAAGGCGTGACTGACGCCGCCGGCGCTGCCTCTGGTCTTACTATCGTATGTGGCGACTTGGTCAACGAACCTTCCTATGATGGGCAGCTTCTAAAGGTCAGGTCTGGCCCAGCAGCGGGACAGGTAAAGCCAATATATGTTCAGGCGGGTAACACCCTGACCTTTGCCACGCCATGGACAAATGCGGCAGGAGCGGTAGTTCAGATAGTTGCCGGCACGCTGTTTGATATCCTGTCGATAAGCGGAGGTGGAGGCGGTCCCGGGCCGGCTCCCAGAGAAGGGCTGTCTTACTATGGGGTTGTTGACGCCGTTCCGGGAGCGAACCAGTTCACCATCGGCTCCCTTGCTGGTCTCGGCGCCGGTAAATTTGATGGAGCGACCAACCCCTACTATGCCTTTGTCCTGCGGGACGCCGGGGGCGCCGGAGCTGCCCCCCAGGGAGAGCAATTACCCATAACGGCCTACGTCACCGCAACGGGCGCATTCACCACGGGAGCTTTCACTGCGGCAGTAGCTGTTGGTGATGAGATTCTTATTCTTCATCCCAATGTAGCTGCTGTGCTAGTTATCCTGGCTGGCCTTGCGGTTCCGGGAGTTGACTCAGTAATCAATTTACTGATGCGGGATGTCACGGGTAACAAGGCCGATACCGCTCTTTACGCTGCCACCGTTACTGACTCCCTGATGCGGTACTTGAAGGCCGTGCTGCATACTGAAGTGCTGGCCATCGGTACGTTTACAACTTCCAGCGCAACAGTACCGGCCGATACCGGACGGACTGAGGCCAACGACGCCTGGAAGGGCTGTCTCCTGATGCCGCTGGTGGCCGGCGCCGGGGCGACCGCTTTCCAACCGAAACGTATTGTCTCATTTGCTAATGTCGGCGGTGTCTTCACCATCGACCCCGGCAACCCCTTCACCTCACCCACCGGGTTAGTGGCCTATGCGATATTGCCTGCCCAGGCGGACTTTGTTCCGGCTGCCGATAGTGCCCGGAATGTTTCAACACCGGAGGTGGTTGGAAATAAGGCGGACGCGGCGGTAACAGTAGTAGGAGTTGTCGCCAGCGCTATTGCCTACACCAAAGGAATTCTCAATGTCATCGCCGCCATCAACAGTGGTTTTCAGGAACAGGCAGATGTAGCAGTCAATATCAATGCCATTCTTGCCGCCGAGACAGATGTTTTAAATGTAGCCGTTGCCGGCACCAGATATATAGTGAGAAGCCTGCGGCTGAAGTGTGCCGACCCGGGAGCCAATACGGTTACTGTCAGGCTCTACGAGTTGGTTAATGATGGGGCTATTGCAGTACAGAGTTTTGATATTACCGCGGCCAATTTCGGAACCTATCTCTCTTTAATGGACATGTTCGGGCTTCCATACTTGGCGGGGGACAATCTAAGGGTTACGGTACAGGCTTCGGCTGCCGGACCATACGCCGTAAGTGGCCAGTACAGCCATGCTACCGCTACATAGGAGTAAATTATGAGTCATTGGATTGACCGAATATTAGAAGCTATCTGGCAGGTGCCATCCGTCATCGGTGTCGAGTGGAACCAGCCCACCGATGATTGGTACCGCATTGATGAATACGGTAACCATGTGAACCTGCAGGGCGGCTACTTCGACCGTCATCCTGTCTGGGGTGGCATGAGAAGGTGCACCCTGGCCGCCGCCGGCACGGTAAATCACTATGGGGCGAACCCTCGTGGCGATGGTCTTGACCTCACCGGCGTAGATGGCCGTGTCATGGTTGAGATACCCAAGTTCTACGTCAAAGGTGAGAGCCCATCGGCCAATGTTTACCGCTGGTGGATATCGCCGTCAGCCCGGCCCGGATATGTGGTGCATCCAGCCTTCGTCCAGAGAGGTGGCGTGGAGAAGGACCATATCTACGTTGGGGCATACGATGCTGACTTCGAGTATGACGGTGCAAACGCGGCTTATAACGCCGCCAATGAGAAGTTACACTCTCGCACCGGTAAACAGCCCTACACAGGTA
>Ga0210003_1000384_pt1 | contig 40092 bp, 29 predicted proteins | sample LantaG_FD_182804 | JGI IMG/M metagenome (GOLD analysis project Ga0210003, IMG submission 182804) | Deep subsurface microbial communities from Baltic Sea to uncover new lineages of life (NeLLi) - Landsort_02402 metaG (SPAdes) (version 2) | ecosystem: Environmental > Aquatic > Marine > Oceanic >...
GTTTATATGAAAATAGGCACAAAGCTTTGTAGGGGCCTTTTGCCCTCATCGGCCCGCTTAAGGGAAATATGCCCTACATTGCTGAGAGATATATGAACTGAATTTCCATTATCATAATTTCTATTTTCATCTTTCGTTGTGAGCGCGAAGCGCTCATACGCGTTTATTTGAAAGAGTGAACAACCAGTAAAGGGGTTGTTTGCCGGAGAAGGGTGGTAGCCCATCTTGAGGTCTGACCTTGAGATTATTTACTATCAATAATATGGCGAATATGCTTAAAATATTTTTATTTAGCAATAAGTTTTTGGAGACATCTAAAGGTGTATAGTTTATATTGTCCCCTGTGGTTGGTAGAGATGGGTTTTCGATTGGAGGGCAAGTAAGTGCAATTCATAAGACAAAATGGTATTAATAAACCCGAAGTAGACAGCCAAAAATCATGAGACAATATTTTCGTAAATGGATAGACCGGTACTTTTCAGATCCGCAAGTATTAAGCCTGATCTTCCTGCTTGTCCTCGGGGCTGTCATAATCTTCTGGTTTGGGCACATGCTGATCCCATTCTTTGCGGCAATTATTATTGCCTATCTTCTTGAGGGTATTGTCTCTAGACTTGAAGGTCTTCATATGCCGCGCAGGGCAGCCGCACTGGTGGTGTTCCTTTTATTCATCGTCTTGATTCTCCTGTTAATAGTTGGGTTCGTACCACTTTTATCAAGTCAGGTAGGCCAGTTGCTGCAGGATGTCCCTTCCATGATAGTTGCATGGCGAAAGGGGCTTATACTTCTGCCTGAAAAATATCCTGATCTCATCTCCGAGGCCCATATTAATCAGGTTCTCAATCTTTTCAACATGGAATTTACTAAATTCGGCCGGCATATGCTTTCATTTTCCCTGGCTTCCCTCCGCGGGATTATCACCCTCGTGGTCTATTTAATACTGGTGCCTCTCATGGTGTATTTTTTCCTCAAAGATAAAGAGCTGATTCTTGAGTGGGCATCAACTTTTCTTCCTAAAAATCGCGTCATGGCTGCTGAGGTTTGGACTGAGGTAAATCAGCAGATCATAAACTATATTCGTGGTAAAAGTTATGAAATCCTCATTGTCTGGGGAGCCAGTTATGCCCTGTTTGTCCTGCTAAGGCTGGATTTTGCATTGCTGCTTTCTGTCTTTGTTGGTTTGTCTGTCCTGATACCCTATATCGGCGCCATCTTTATGTTTTTCCCGGTGACACTGATTGCTTTTTTTCAATGGGGAGTAGATATGCATGTTGTGTATACGATGATTGCATATATAATCTTACAGCAGCTGGATGGTAATTTGCTCGCCCCTTTGCTGCTTGCAGGTGTTGTCAATCTGCACCCGGTGGCGATAATTCTCGCAATACTGATATTCGGAGGGTTGTGGGGTTTTTGGGGATTGGTTTTTGCCATTCCCCTTGCCACATTGATACATGCCGTTATGAAGGCATGGATTAGCAGGATAAGGAGTGAAGTCCAAACAGATACCGGCGAGTAATTACCAAGTCTTCACTTGGCAACGCACTCTTGACACATTATTCACAATCTGGGTAAGATATATATTGATAAACTTGCGAAAAGTCAGGATTGGATGACAAAGTAAAAAGCTTCAGATTCAAGGGAATCAGAAGACAAAAAATTTTAAAGGAGGCAGGGTATGAATACAGAAACTGCCACGAGTCCCAAGTATAAAATCAAGGAACCAAAGGGTCTTTCCCCCAGGATTAGGTGGCTAAGAGATTACTATTTTAAGGGGATTGAGCGCAAATGGAACAATGAATTCTCCCCATGGACTACAGGGACTCCATGGGATGTGCAATTTGATGAGATCGCATTTCATATTGTGCCGGAGACGTATGCATTTTTCCAGACATTCAGGTCTTCAATGCATCAGGCAGCCCACCCGGTTAAACTTCATGAGGATTTTTGGAAATGGAGTCTGCCTGAGAGGAGGGAATGGTTTGTAAAGGAGGTTATGGTAAACTATCTGCCTCAGGAGATATTCCCAGGGGATTTGATAGCAGGGGCCCGTTTTAATATACAGGCATCTAAATGCTGGACAAAAGAAGAGGCCAAGGCCAGGGATGGTCTTATCTATGGCAAGAATGGCGCCAGGACTAAGGTGAAATGGTTTCACGACCATGGTTACGGTAACGCAGGTCCTACTTCAGGCCATGTTATTCCAGGGTATGAAAGGGCGCTCAAGATAGGGTTCAAAGGGATATATGCTGATTTGGAAGCCAGATATAATGCCCTTTCCAAAGGGGAGAAAAAAGGGTCCAAGGGCGCACAATTAAGGGCCATGATGATTGCTGCTGCCATGCCAAGGGATCTGGCTAAAAAGTATGCTGACCTCTGTAAGGATCTATCTAAAAAAGAAGAGGATCAGCAAAGGAAGAAAGAGCTTATACAAATGGCAAAAAATCTGGACAGGGTTCCCTGGGAGCCTCCTCAGACCTTCTGGGAGGCTGTTCAGGCCCTTTGGCTGGACCACATGCTTATTATGAGCGATGAAGGCTATCCTGGCCCGGGTGTTTCATTCGGGAGGGTAGATCAATATTTGCTTCCCTATTGGGAGTATTCTATTGCTCAGGGCATGGATCGAGAGTTTGGCAAGGAGATCTTAAAGTGTTTCTGGGTGCATGCAAATACCGCATATGATGCCATGATAAAGGTCGGTGGAAATCAAGGAATTACCGCTGGGTATGGCCAGCTTCTCAACATTTCAGGCATGGGGCCAGGGGGTAAAGATATGACCAATGATCTAACATACGTTATGCTTGAAGTCATAGATGAGCTAACCCCTTTATTAGAGCCCAAGCCGAATATACGTCTGCACAGGAATAGCCCAGATGAACTGCTTGATAAGGTAGTGGATATGATCTCATCGAGCCAGGGCGCACCTTTTCTCTTAAACTTTGATGAGCGTTCTATGGCAGGCATGATGCGAGAGGCAAAAAGGGCCCATTGCGAACATCTAATAAATGAGGAAAATGTATATGATTATGCAGCAGTAGGCTGCCTTGAAAACACTATGGTAGGAAACGACCGCTCAGGCACAGTGGATAACAACCTTAATCTTCTAAAGGCCGTGGAATTGGCCATTACAGGAGGTAAAGACCTAATAGAATTCATAGATCCAATTACTGGAAAGAAGGAAAAGATAAGGCAGGATGGCCCTCCCACAGGAAATGCAACCAAATTTAGGTCGTGGGATGAGTTCTGGAGGGCATATGAAGAGCAGACTCGTTACATAGTACGCAAATGTGTCGAAGTCTTCGATACATCCGAGGCCATAAGGGCCAAGTTTTGCCCAACACCATATTTGTCCTGCCTTGTAAAGGGGTGTGCTGAAAAAGGTCTAGATATCACCGAGGGCGGGCCAGAGCTCTTTTTTACGACTGTTGAGGGTGTAACCTTTGCCACTACGGTGGATTCCTTGCTTGCCATAAAATATCTGGTCTATGACAAGAAGGAATGCACCATGGAGGAACTTATCCAGGCATTAAAAGATAACTGGACAGGTCATGATGTCCTGCAGGCAAAGGCGAAGAACAGGGCGCCCAAATATGGAAGAGATGATAGTAAGTCAGATGAGATGGCAAGCAATGTCATGGATCTGTGGGCAGATCAGACCTGGGAATATAAGGCAGAATCCACAAACCGCCAGTTCAGGCCAGGCATGCTCAGCTGGAATTACTGGGTGAGTGATGGGTATATAATGGCAGCAAGTGCAGATGGCAGGCCAAATGGCCAGTTCCTCTCCAATGCAATATGTCCATCAAATGGTGCAGATATAAATGGCCCTACAGCCAATGCCAATTCTGTGGGGAAAGCCATGGGGGGCAAGGCTCAAGATGGCAGGGGAGACTGGGGGGAATACCTGAGTAATCTTCCAAATGGTGCCAGTCATACCATCTCTTTTAATCCCTCTCTCTTGAGGGATCCTGAGCACAAAGAAAAATTCAAGGCATTCTTGAGGGGATATGCTGAAAATGGTGGTTCGTCCCTCCAGATAAACATGCTCGATGCAGACATGCTAAGGGATGCCCAGAAGCATCCGCAAAATTATCGGACCCTCCTGGTTCGGGTAACAGGATACAATGCATACTTTACAAGCATCGGCCGTGAATTGCAGGATGAGATTATTGCGAGAGAAAGTCATAGCAAGTATTAAAAGGAAGTAATGAGTGAGACAAGCCATCAATAAAAACGAAGAAATACTTGTTGCTACGGTCCTTAACATACAGCGGATGTCAACAGAAGATGGCCCTGGTATAAGGACTACAGTGTTTTTTAAGGGCTGTTCTCTTGCTTGCGCCTGGTGTCATAATCCAGAGAGTATCTCTATGAAACCGCAAATACAATGGATAGAGACAAAGTGTATTGGGTGTAAGACATGTGTAGATATCTGCCCTGAGAGTGCCCTTGAATTTACTCCAGAGGGCATCAAGATCAATAGAGATCTGTGTAATGGGTGCGGCATATGTAGCGAAGAATGCCCTTCAACAGCAATGGAGATGCTGGGTAAAAAATGGGACATTGATGCCCTTCTTGATGAGGTGGAAAAGGACCGTGCATACTTTGAAAATTCAGGGGGCGGGATTACGGTTTCTGGGGGAGAGCCGGCCATGCAGGCCCCATTTGTTGCAGCCTTTTTAGAAGGGTGCGGCAAAAGAGGTTTGCATACGACCATGGACACATGCGGGATGTGCACAACTAAGGTCCTTGATATGATTTTACCACATACGGATATGGTGCTCTATGACCTAAAGGAGATCGATCCAGCAAGACATAAGAGATTTACTGGCCACGCAAATGAGAAGATTTTAGACAATGCCATATATATCAGAGAGTATATAAAGACTCATAAAAAACCGTATACCCTCTGGATTCGTACCCCTATCATCCCTGATGCCACTGCGACAATTAAAAATATAAGAGGGATAGGGGGTTTTATTGCAAAGAACTTAAATCATATTGTCTCCCGCTGGGAGCTTTGTTCCTTTAATAACCTATGTAGAGATAAGTATCTAAGGCTCGGTATAGATTGGCCTTTCAAAGATTATGAACTCCTGACAAAGGAATTTATGGAACACCTGACAGAGGCAGCCAAGGACTCAGGGGTAGACCCAAAGATTGTGCATTGGACAGGTGCTACAAGGGTTGAGAAGGAAGACAGCACCTCCCCTGATGATGCTGGGCATAAACTACGCCTGGTAAAGGGCTGCAATATTGCCTGAATGGGCAGAAGATTGGAGGAGATATGAAAAAGATATTAAAGGCATTTGAAGTAGAAGATATGAAGGAGTTTGAACCAGAGGCAAAGGTAGGTCTCATCTCGACTATAAACACTGAAGGGCTTCCTCACATCACCTTGATTACGGCCCTACAGGCAAAAAACCCGACACACCTTATTTGGGGACAATTTTCGGAAGGTATAAGCAAAAAGAACGTAAAGAAAAACCCCAATACAGGCTTTTTGATCATGTCCCTAAAAAGGGATTTGTGGCGTGGCAAGGCCCGCTGGACCCATGAGAAAAAAGAAGGCGAAGACTACGTGATGTTTAATAAAAAGCCTATGTTCAGGTATAATTCTTATATGGGGATACATACCATACATTACATGGACCTTATAGAGACATATGGTAAAGAAAAGTTGCCACTTCCCGGTATAGTCTTGGGCTCTATAATGACAAAGATGGCAAAGGCCGGGGCAAAGACCGGCATTGCATCCCCTATCCTCAAGCCCTGGGCCGAAGGGCTTTTTAACAGACTAGATGCAGTAAAGTTTCTTTCCTACATCGGCGAAGATAGGTTTCCTTTTATAATACCTCTTATCCAGTGTCAGGCAGCTGACAGCCACAGGCTCGTGTTTGCTCCAAGCGCTTATAAAAAAGAGCTTTTAAATGTCTCCAAGGGGACCAAGGTGGCAATATTCGGGATGACCCTTGATATGGAAGATGTCCTAATCAGGGGCACCTTCTTTGGCTATGAGAGGTATCGGGGGATAACGCTTGGGGGGGTGGATATTGACTGGGTCTACAACTCTATGCCTCCAAAACAGGGCCAGATCTACCCTGTAGTGGGGATAGAGCCTGTGACTGATTTCTAGCAAATAAAAGGGGACTGTCCCGATACTGTTCGGCATAATCATTGCCTAAGTTTCACTGTGTCACCAGAGTAGATGAACCCTTGGTTTTTACAGTACGAAAGGTTATTTCCGGAATTCTTATCCAGGGCTATAACCTGCTACGTATTTTCTGAGGCTTCGCTCAGAAAAATGAGGCCCTCTGCGATATTTGCAAATCAAATAACGGGCTCGATAAATCCCCCCTCACGGGGGAATTTCTCCTGCCCCCTATTTATTTCCCCCTCGAGGGGGGCGGAGGGGTGTGTTACATTCAATGACATCCCCCTTCAAAGGGGGACTTTCTCCTGGCCCCCTACAAAGGGGGAATTCGTCCCTAACCCTCCAAAGGGGGAATTCGTCCCTAACCCTCCAAAGGGGGATTTTCTCCTGCCCCGCTTTCTGAGAGGGACTTTCTCTTAATCCCCTTCAGAGCTAGCAAGTTCTCTATGGGCTAAAATTAAGGATTTCCTTAACTTCGTTCGTGACAACGCAAATTTCATGACGGACACTATTGGAAACGTCCTCTTTTTCTATGTAATGTTTTTCCATTAATATGGAAACATTTTCTTCTTTTTGGTACATGCGCATATCAATAAAGGCTAAGTTGTTGAATTAACAGTTGTTTAATTTGGCTCAATATTTGCTGAGTAGATTCATTTGCCTATATTAAATGTATCCTGTATATTAACTGAATTCAGTTGCAGATGCATAAAAGAATAAAAGAGGAGGGGGAACAGATGAAAAGAAAACAGGGATGTTTCAAAGACAAAGAATTTCACTCTGATTTTTTGATATACTTCATATTATTAGGGCTTATCTCTATTGTGTGTGCTGGTTGTGGTGGCAGTAGTAGCGATAATGTGTCTGTAGTAACAGCAGAGGCGGCCGTCGAAGAAGGGACATTTGTAGATAGTCCTGTTGAAGGCTTGTCTTATCAAACAGAATCTCAGTCTGGGGTTACAGACCCCGAGGGCAGATTTAAATATCGGGATGGAGAGACAATTATATTCTCTATCGGAAAGGAGGGATTAAGTCAGGCTCTGGCACAAGAGGTAATCACACCGGTAGATGGTAAGGTGATATTAGGTCAGGCTCTGGCAAAAAAGGTAATCACCCCAGTAGATATCGTAAGCGGTGCTCTTGATGAAACAAATCCCACGGTCATCAATATATGCAGGTTTCTGTTATCTCTGGATATAGACGGCAACCCTGACAATGGGATCTCTATCAGTGATAAGGTTGGGGAAGCTCTTGTTGGTTTGTCGATTGATTTTTCAGATCCAGATTTTGAAAACAATCCTGATATACAAACGTTATTTGACACCTTGAATAACCAGGGCGTATTCACTGACAATTTTATACCCAGGGGCCTCGTTTCTGCTGAATATGCATCGAATCATTTGAGGGAGACCCTAAGCGCACTTCCGGAGGAGATTCCCGGTACACTGGGCGAACTATGGGATATGATATGGGAATCTGATGGGGCTGACAGTGATGGAGATTACCTGCCTGATGTAGTTGAAGAGAAACTTGGCACTGATCCCTTTGAACAAGATACAGATCATGATGGCTTATATGATTATAACGAGATTTTCGGAAACGGTGTATTCGATGACAGCGACCCTATTCCCGATTCAGACAATGATGGCATAATTGCTGTCCTCGACCCGGATGATAACGGCGATGGCAGAAATGACGGTGAACTGGTTGATACCGATAATGACGGAATTCCCAATTACCTTGAGTATTCTGGCTATACCTATAACTGGATGTCAGGCCAGTTTACGCTGTGGAGCGAGGATGATGTCAAGAGTAATCCAAGCGTAGTTTATTACAAGACAGACCCCCTCCAGCCCTCAACAGACCAGGATCCATACCCTGACAGCATGGAAGTTTCAGGGGCGTACATGGATGTATCTGTGAAAGAACCGGGTGACCTGCCAATGGTTCCTGCATATCCGGATATTGTTGTAAAGCTGGAAGGCTATGCAATTACCATAAATGAAGATATCACGACTTCAACGGGCAAGTCTCTGTCAAAGGGTGAAACCTGGAATGCCGAGACCCAGGCATCCTATTCCCACACCGATGAAAGCAACTGGGAAATTGGAACTTCATTTACAACCACTGTATCAGCAAGCCTTTTGGATTTTGGGGCTTCGGCTTCCATGAGCATGCATGCAAACTATGGAGGCAGCGAATCTAAGACCTATACTGCGGGAACAGTCAAGTCCCAGGGCGGTTCTAGTCTGCAAGAAGAAGAATGGTCCACGGCCCGAAGCCTGAACCCAACTGATGCAGCCCATATCAAGCTGTTTCTCAAGGTCTACAACTACGGAACAGCAGTTGCCAGTGATATTATACCCACATTTACACTAAGAATTGGAAACCGAAACATTGCAACCTTTGAACAGGGAAACGCTCAGATAAATCTGCTGGAACCAGGGGGAGTGTACCCGTCAGTCTCCGATGTGTATTGGGTGGTGGATTCAATCGATACAGGTGCTAATGTTGTTCCAATCTCACTGACCATGGATGAGTTGAGGGCTCTGGAAACAGGCGCACCAGTCACTCTGCAGTTGACCCAGTTGACTGCTGTTGTTAAAAGATTAAATAATCAAGGCACCTGGGAAGACGTGGGCGACTGGAATGCATACATGGCCAGATTCGATGCAGTATGCTCGAAACTATTTGTGGATATTGGTGATGGCAATGTTATAAACTACCTTGTTTACTCTGATGACTCCCCTTCAGCTCCGAAAGTAACGCTGAGGGATGTATTGCTCTGGGTGGCTGGTGGAAAAGCAGATGCCCAGGATCAGAAAATACAGTACTACGACAGGGTCAATAATAATATAGGAGAAAAGAGTCTGGATGGTTGGGACATCCTCGTAGACGGAGCAACATGGGATGCAAACAAAAAATTATGGGATAAAGACGGAGACGGGCAGGTAGATGCCGACTTCAATCTTCTTGATGTGGTATTAGGACCGGATACAGCAATAACAGCAAAGGTACCGCATGATCCGGAATTGGTAACAGGCAGACCAGAGATTCATTACGCATACTTTGATGAGGTGCACAATCTTGTCTGTACTTACATAAGTGATTACTACGGAATCAAGAGTGTGAAGCTTTATCTCGGCGATCCTGATGATCCCCTTACTGAAAGTATTGAGATGCATGAAGACTACACCGGCACTGGTTATTACTCCACCACGATTCCACCGGATTATGAGTGGCAAGAAAATGAAGTTGTAGAGGCAGGTAACGTCAGGGCATACAAATCTGATCCACCGGATGAGGCATATATGAGTGTGCGTAGTGTAGATAGGCTTTATGCCGGCCCTATTGATATCCAGCAAAGGCCTCTTATCCGATGGGTTAAACTTGATCACAACGAATTAACCCTGACAGTTGAGGTCGATGCGCAAAATGGCAGTCCGGTCAAATCGGTTTATCTCGACTTGCTTGAATCTAGCGAGGATCGTATTGAACTGCAGCGTATTGCCGACAGAACGAATGTCTGGACCTGCCGTCTGCCGGATGGATATCACACGCCGGAATACAGGGAACTGGTGATTGCTACCAATGAACGTGGCTTTGCAACTTCAAGCGCGGTAACGGATAGGGTAAACGTAAGGGGTGCAGGCTACGTAAATCTCCTGTATAAGCAATACGAGTACTATAACCATACGTGGAGAGCACCTAGAATTACAGGCTTCGATATAAGTTCCATGTTACAAGTAACTGCTGATTATGATTGGTGGTTTACTTGCGAATTCGGACCCTATGCACCTTATGACGATCCCCATTCATCTCCATATGATGGCGGTCCACATCCATCTTACTTGGTAAAAGACGGATCAGTTGATGTCTTCTGGGGGTCCACTGATGCACTGGGGCTGGAGGTAAATCAAGCCGACTGGGGAGCTCTGACGCAGAGAGATTTAGTATTAATGCTGCCGGTAATGTATGGTGATCTTGATACACCAATACCGACACCACAATCAGTGCCGGCAACAGGGACATCAGTAGGAACCTCAATCGTTAGCTACAACGCTCCGTATTTTATCAAGGCAACTATAGAAAGTATTGCACATGAGTATACCACAGAGGGGAAGGGCTGGATAAATGGTCACTATGATCATTATGACCATGACCACACTGTAACTCTCAAAGTGAGGTATGTCATCTTCGCTCCTGAGTAAAAGAAAAGGGGGGACGGTTCTCTTTAAGAGCAAGATCGAGAAAGAGAAGCATCCCCCCTTTCTTGAAACGTCTCCCCTGTTCTTTTCTATTTTCAAGCCCTGGGCCGAAGGGCTTTTTAATCCGCCTTCGCGTCCTCTTCCGACTTCGCTTTCAGCTATGGCGGACAAGAAGGCCTGGGTTTGATTCCTTGATTTCTTGCTGCGGATAAGAGGCAAAAGCTTGCTTAAGGGGTTCATACCATTGATTGACATCCCCCTCCGCCCTTCAAAGGGGGAATTCGTCTGTAACCCTTCTGAGAGGGACTTTCTCTTAATCCCCTTCAGAGCTAGCAAGTTCATCAATAATGGTTGACTAATATCCTGATGCAAGTCTTTCAAGATTTTGGCGGGAGAGTATTCGGATGATGCGGCCCTCCATGGCGATGAGCCCATCGTCTGCCATCTTTCTTAGTACCCTGGAGAGTGTCTCGGGTGTCGCCCCCAGGATCTTGGCCAGCTCGCGCTGGGTGATACTCATCTGCAGTATATCTTTCTCTTCGCCTTTTTCTGTAGCTGTGGAATGAAGCAGAAAAGACGCCAGCCTTTGAGGTATTTCTTTGAGCGCGAGGGTCTCGATGAGTCCCATGCATTCCTTGAGCCTGCGTGATAGGACGAGCAATGTATTGAAAAGAAGTGCAGGTTCATTTTGGGCCATGTCTTGTATGATATCCCGAGGGAAGACAAGGATGCTGCTTTTTTCCAGGGCCATGGCGCTGGCCGGGAAGATATGATCAGTAAGAGCAGAATAGATGCAGAATGGTTCGCCAGGGCCGAAAAGATAGATAGTCTGCTCTTTGCCCTCGGTCGAACTTTTGAAGATCTTTATTTTGCCTTCAGCTACTATGTAAAGGGCCCGCATTGTTTCGTTCTCGCTGGCAATGAGATCTCCTGCGTTATAAGTCTTGTGTTTGGCGCACTGGTCGAGGATCCTCAACTGGTCTGAGGACAGCCCCTTAAATAAGGGCAGGGATCGAAGGATATGTCTTTCTTCTGTTTTATCCATTTGTTGATCTATATCAATTTATTTTATGGTGGCATTGATATATATCAATGCCACCATAAGGTAAATGATGTATTGATATTTATCATTTGGAATTTATTTTAAACATAACAAATTGGCGTTTCAACAAAAAAAGAACTTAAAAGGAATGGGAGGAGAAAGGTATATGGACAAGGCAGATGTGGTAGTCTTAGGCGGTATGTCAGGTATCACAGCTGGGATCAGCTGCAGGAGACATTATCCTGATAAGAGGGTTGTCCTTATAAGGAAGGAAGGCACGGTGCTTATCCCATGCGGGATACCCTATATCTACGGCACGGTAGGAGGGCCGGAGAACAATGTTGTTCCGGACGGCCTGCTGGAGAGTAATGGTATAGAGTTGATAAAGGGCGAGGCCGTTGATGTCGATCGGGCAAAGAAGGTTGTTACCCTTAAAGACGGGCAAACCTTGGGATATGAAAAGCTGGTCTTTGCCACGGGCTCGCTTCCGCTTATACCCCCCATCCCCGGGGTGGATAAGAAAAATGTGTTTCCCATAAGGAAGGAGTTCGATTATCTGGGGACTCTTCTTGAAAAGATTAATGCCGCCAAGGACATCGTCATAATAGGCGGCGGATTTATTGGCATGGAGTTTGCCGATGAATGCCGAAAGGGCAGGGATGTAAATGTCACTGTTGTAGAGATGTTGCCACGCTGCCTGCAGGTGGCCATGGATGACGAATACTGTGACGAGGCCCAGGCCAAGTTAGAAGAGGCAGGCGTAAAGATACTCGTTAATGAGAAGGTAGAGGCCATAGTAGGCGGTGATGCGGCAGATGGCGTCAGGCTTGCAAGCGGCAAGGAACTCAAGGCAGATATCGTGATTCTCGGTATAGGCGCAGTCCCTAACACAGAGCTTGCACAAAGGGCAGGTCTTGAACTGGGATATAGAAATGCAATCAAGGTTGATCGATACATGCAGACCTATGCAGATCTTGATGTCTTTGCCTGCGGAGATTGCGCCACGAGGGAGTCATTTTTTGACGGCAGACCGAGCGAGGTGATGCTCGCATCCATAGCTACTGCAGAGGCAAGGGTTGCAGGTGCAAACCTGTTTTCGCCCACTCATCATAATTGTGGGGTTATAAGTGTATTTGCTACAGTGATAAATGGAAGGGCCTTCGGCGTTGCCGGCCTGACAGAAAGGGCCGCAAGGCAGGCAGGGGGATCGATTGTTGTTGGAAGGGCTCAGGCCCCTGACACACATCCTGGGGGTATGCCCAATTCCACACCCTTAAAGGTGAAGCTTGTATTCTCTAAGGAGACAGGTGTAATACTAGGAGGAGCGGTTTCCGGAGGCAAATCCACAGGAGAGATGGTCAATGTGCTCAGCGCATGTATAATACATCGGATGACAGCAGATGATATAGTGAAATTCCAGATGGGAACACACCCTGCGCTTACCTCATCTCCTATTGCATATCCTATTGTGGATGCTGCATGTAGCTGTGTTATCCCTTTAAAGGGCAAGCAGATTTAATCCGTCTTCGCTTTCAGCTACGACGGATAAAAAGGGGGACAAAAAAAGTAGCCTGCCCCCTTTTTTATATGAAAATACCTTTAGTCGGTCGGGCTTTACGGGCCTTTCGCGCCGGGAGTTGGTCTCAGATACATCCTTTGGTCTCGCTTCATGGCGCATTCAAACTCACCCGCCTAAAGGCGGGCTCAGACAAGAGGGAGCGATTCCCCTTTAAGCAACGCCTAAAGGATGTATCAAAGAGCGATATAGGTAAGCGAGAGAACCCCCATCCCGAAAGCATTTTCATCATCTGTTGTGTTCGCAAAGGACATGCGGTTTATATGGTAATTACCTTACCTGCGCCACCGTCGATATATTTATCAGGGTATAGATGTTTTATCTCTGATTGATATTGAGTGCAGTGGCATGCGCAGACCAGAGTTAAGCCTTTAAGTACATCAAACTCCCTAAACCCGTGGAGGCCTCCAATAAGCGCATAGGGACTTCCAAATTGCGATGCTACCTCAAGGATATTGGTCACCCCTGAGTGAGAGCAGCCAGCGATTACAGTAAGGCCCTTTTGAGTCTTTATTATAAGAGATTGCTCTATATTGGATAGTTCGCCGGTAGAGAACACATCATCATGGATCTCTAAGGGATTATCAACCCTGACAACTTCTTTTGCCCCGGGTACATCAGGAAAGCTTGCTGGTACATAGAGTTTGATCGTATTGTTTGCCTTAAGGATATCTGAGAGTCCTCCTGTGTGGTCCCAGTGATTGTGAGAGATCATGACCTCTTCTATAGAGGATGGATCGATATCGAGGGCTTTCATATTAGAGAGAAGTATTTTTCCATTTGCACCGGTATCAAAAAGGATCTTTGGACAGCCTTCTATCTCAATAAGACAGGCAAATCCCCAATCAGCCCTTAATCCTTCTTTGTGTACTGTATTGTCATAGATTAAGGTAATCTTCATTATAGCCCCTTTTATAATACAATTTAATTATAAGGATCTTTGTGCTACTAAACAAGAATATTTAAGGGCATGTCAAGAAAAATAAGCCTGGAAATTTTGCAGAGAAATTGGTTTTAATAAATAGTAATCCTTAAAAAGGGGGGGAGAGATGAAGGTAAGCAGAGTAAAGGAGATGAGGGCTCTGGACCAATATGCCATAGAGAAACTGGGGATACCGGAAGAGATCTTGATGGAAAACGCAGGGCATGCCGCATACTTTGTATTATTAAATCACCTCGGGATAAAAGATAAAAGGTTTATTGTGTTCTCAGGCGTTGGTAACAATGGCGGGGATGGCCTTGTTGTGGCAAGGAAGATTCACTCGAATGGCGGGGATGTGAAGGTGTTTATCTTGGGCGACATAAACAAGTATAAGGGTGCTGCAAAAAAGAACCTTGATATTACATCAAGGCTTTCTATCAAGGTCCAGGTACTCGAATCTGTTGAGTCAATAAAGAAAGATGTTGCCCATTGCGATGTGATTGTGGATGCAATCTTTGGCACAGGCCTGGCAAGGGATGTTGAAGGCCTCTACAGAGATGCGATTCAATTGATAAACGATAGCAGGAAAAAGGTCTTTAGCATAGATATCCCTTCTGGTGTGAATGGGGATACAGGACAGATAATGGGGGTGGCAGTGCGTGCGGACTATACTGTAACCTATGGCCTTCCCAAGATAGGGACAATGCTGCTGCCTGGATATGATCTATGCGGAAGGCTATATGTATCGCACATATCCTTTCCTCCATCGCTGTATAATACAGATTCAATAAAGGTGGAGATCAATGATCTTATTAAACTTCCAATAAGGGATAGGGGCGGACATAAAGGGGATTTTGGCGAGGTCCTCTTTATTGCTGGTGCCAGCACCTATTTCGGAGCCCCATATTTTTCTGCCGAGTCGTTTCTCAAGGCTGGAGGTGGATATTCCAGACTTGCCTTACCCGCATCCATGACTGCATTTATAGCAGGTAAGGGAAGCGAGATCGTATTTGTGCCTCAGAAGGAAACTGCGGCCGGGAGTATCTCTCTGGAAAATAAGGATGCGCTCCTTGGCCTTTCAGAAAAGATGGATATGGTTGTAATAGGCCCCGGGCTGTCATTAAATGAAGAGACAGGCCAGCTAGTAAGGGAGCTGGTAGCAACGATCAAAAGGCCCGTTCTTATAGACGGCGATGGGATTACTGCTATTTGCAACGGTCTGGGGATACTAAAAGAAAGGAAGGAAGCCACAATTCTTACCCCTCACCTGGGTGAGATGTCAAGGATCACAGGCCTTGATGTTGGTGCAATAGATAAAAATAAGATAGATATCTTGCAAGAAACTTCCAGGGAATTGGGTTCGATTATAGTCTTGAAGGGTGCCCATTCTCTGATAGGCTATCCTAATGGAAGGGTATATATCAACACAAGCGGAAACCCGGGGATGGCTACAGCAGGATCAGGCGATGTCCTCACCGGCACAATCGCCGGTATGTTCGGCTTAGGGCTTTCTATTGAGGATGCGGTAAGAAAGGGGGTCTTTATCCATGGTTTTGCAGGCGACTTAGCAGCGAGGGATAGGGGTGAAGATGGGATGACAGCGCAGGATATACTGGACTATCTCCCTTATGCCATGAAGATGGATAGAGGCGGTCTCGATGATATCTTTAGAGATGTTTATCAAGGTGTTCGGGTTGTCTAGGTGAAGAAATAAAGTAAGGGCATGGATACTTTATTGCCTTGGCAGGCGCCAGTCAGTTGCAGGATCAGGTGTGATTTCTTCCGAGCACCTTACCGGATTTATATCAATACCGCCCCTTCTGGTATATCTGCATGTAACCAGGAGATAATCAGGCCTGCATTTAGTGGATATATCTACAAACATCTGTTCGCAACAACGCTCACTAAAGCCTTTGTATTTTCTATATGAGACAACATATTTAAGTAGGGATGCATGATCCATCTTATATCCTCTATATTTTATGATGACACTTCCCCAATCAGGCTGGAGAGTAATTGGACAATTGGTCCTCAATAGATTGGAATACAAGATCTCTTCTGTATAGTCATTTCCCACCTTTAACAGTTTGGCATCCCTTTTATAATGTACAATCTCCACAGCTATATCATCAATGCACACACCCTTTATTTGACTGGCCCATGTGTGATCTTTAAGGTCTTTTGCCTGAATTATTCTTAACATGAGCCATTTTGGGGCGAGTACCATCTCAAGGTCTTTTTTGATTGTACTTGCTAAATCTTTTTGTGATTCAAACCTTGTATAGCTGAGGCCGTTTAGATAGAGCTTTAATGATTTAGACTCGATTATAGATTCTGTATCAAATGGATATATGATCTCAAGGATGCCGACATTGGGCTTGCCCTTTAGATCAAGCCATGAGAGTTCGTATGCGCGCCATATGTCATATCCATAGAATGCTGTTTTATAGTGATGCCTCTTTACAGTAAAAAGCAGAGAAGGGTCGTATTTTGATGAGGGGCGGACATTCTTACCAAGAGGTGATTCCTTCATTTCATATACCTGGTGGGGTCGAGGCCGTTATCATACCCAAGGGCATATTTCCTCTCAAGGCATGCAGCGCACTTGCCGCAATGGAGTTCAAGTCCTTTATAACACGTCCATGTCATTGTAAAGTCAAAGTTCGAGGCCCTGCCCTTGTCCGCGATACCCTTCTTATCGAGGCTCCCAAATGGTGCCAGAACCTTTACCCCTGTATAAGTCCCTTCTTTAGCAGCCTTTGACATTGCATGAATAAATGCCTCTTTCGTGTCGGGATATACTGGATGGTCTCCCTTATGGGAGGCAATCAAGACCTCATCTATATGGAGATTTTCCGCATAACCTATAGCGATGGATAACATTATACCGTTTCTAAATGGTACAACAGTTGATAGCATGTTTTTTTCTCTATAGGAACCTTCTGGGACTTCAGCCCCTGAGGTGAGGAGTGAAGAAGAAAAAAGGGTATTTATAAATGGCAGCTCTATTAGTTTAAAGATTGCCCCATATTTGTCCGCCATGGCCTTGGCCATAAATATTTCTTTCTTCGAGTGTTTTGATCCGTAATCAAAGGTTAAGGCATGGATGGTCTTATATTGAGTCCTGGCGCATGCAAGGAGCACTCCCGAGTCCATTCCACCTGACAGGAGGATCACAGAATCCTTCATGGTTAGACCCCTCGCTTTCCATCAAAGATAAGTATATGGAGCCTTGGAGTCATTCGGTAACCTTGATCTTTACAAAAGTTAAATACGGATTTCATATTTTTCACCTGCTCTTTTTTTGTAGCCCCTATTGGCATAATATACACACGCTCTTTTTCTATTTGATTTTCAGTAATAAATTTAGTTATAGCATTAAAGGTTTCTTCTTGGGCCACGAATTTAAAGACATCTATCTTACTGAGATTGGATCGATCAAAATACCACATACCTTCAATGTATTTTGGACTGCATACTATGGTAGCATCTTTTAAATCCGGGACAGGCACCTTTCCACTGGTTTCATATTGGAGGTGATACCCGAGCCTTACCAATTTATCATGGAGTTCTGCTAAGCCGGATTCCCACTGCAGAAATGGTTCGCCTCCGGTTATGACTATATGAGGACATGAAGATGCTCTTACTTGTTTTATTATATCGCTACATGCCATATCGGTATATTCATCCATGGCATATTTTGTATCACACCAGGGACACAATGGTTCTACGCAACCGCCCAGGCGAATAAATATGGCAGGTAGCCCCACCCATGGTCCTTCCCCTTGTAGTGAATAAAAAATTTCGTTTATCAACATAAGCTATCTGCTTTAGTGACTAATAATATTCTTCATCTATTTCTGCAACCTAGAAATAAGGGATCCTTTCTATATCAACAACCTCTAAGCCTCTTTATGGCTAAAAATAAATCCATCATCTAACTCAGTCAAGCTTAAACCAGATACGATTTACATTCCACTTTACTCTAATCTGGATAGAGAGTATAATTTTTTGATTGAGATCATATGAGGAGTTAAGTGGTTATGAGGAGAGAAAAATAAGTTTTTCCAAGAGGCAGATATTTAACACTTTTATGGTATATAATGAAATTTATATTTGATGAAGAATCAAAATTGATTTCCAAGATAGGGCTAGAGGCAATACATAGATCTGTCCAGGACTATTCTGATGCCATGGCCGCTGCATTAGAAATGGAAATAACAACTGTTGACCATAGATTTATACGCATAGCAGGCACAGGCAGATTTAAAGAAAGGATCAAGGAAAGCGTCCCTAAGGGTTCAATTTTTGAAAAATCCATACTGGATTGCAAATCATTCTTAATAGAAGATCCAGGGAAAAATCCGGCCTGCCAGGACTGTGAGAAAAAAAACAATTGTTTAGAAGTTGCTGAGGCGTGTGTTCCGATCATGCTGAATAACAGGGCGGTCGGGGTGATTGGGATCATTGCTTTTAACGATCAACAGCGCAAGTTGTTTGCCAAAAAGAAACAATCCTACTTTGATTTTTTATCAAAAATGGCAAAGTTGATTGCAGCAGAGTTGCAAAGAGAGCGTATAGATAAGAAGCTGGTTTTTATGGAAGGCAGGTGGGACGTTGCTGTAGATTCTTTAAAAGAAGGCATTATAACAACCAACACAAATGGATATGTTTTACAGATTAATCAGGCAGCCTTGAATTTATTAAAATTGAGAGAAAAAGAAACGCTAAATCAGAGAATTGATAATCTTATTCTTGATGATTCTATACGATGCATTCGTTCTGATAAGTCACCGGTAAAATTAAAAGATAAGTACATTACTTTTGTTCGAAAAAACCAGAGGTTGCATTTTTTATTATCAATAAACCCGATTATTTCTGAGGCTAATATTTTAGGAGCTATTGTAGTCCTTAAGGACTTTCAAGATATAGAAAAGTCTGTAGTAAGGACTACTCTGGTATCAGAAAAAATTTCTTTTGATATGATTCTCGGTCAATCAAGAATAATGCAGGAAACAGTTGAATTGGCTCGCAAAGTATCTTTAAATGATGCCACAATTCTTATCACTGGTGAAAGTGGGACAGGCAAGGAGTTGTTTGCCCGTGCAATTCATACCAATAGTACCAGAAAAGATGCACCTTTTGTAGCTATCAACTGCGCCGCTATCCCTGAAACTTTATTTGAAAGTGAGGTGTTTGGTTATGAAGAAGGGGCTTTTACTGGATCAAAGCGTGGCGGCAAGATCGGAAAAATTGAAATAGCTCATGAGGGGACTCTGTTTTTAGATGAAATAGGTGATATGCCACAATATATGCAAACAAAATTGCTCAGGGTTTTACAGGATGGGCAATTGTTTAAAGTTGGTGGCGTAACCCCTATATCAGTAAACATACGCATCATTGCAGCTACAAATCGGAATTTAGAGAAAATGGTTGATGAAGGAAATTTCAGGAGAGACTTGTTTTATCGTTTAAACGTAATTCCGATTTATATTTCACCGTTGCGCGAGCATATGGAAGATCTCGAGTTATTAATTTATGAATTTTTCAATAAGTATTGCAGACGTCACAACAAGGAAATCTTTTCTATTGAACAAAAATTGATCGATTACCTGAGAAATTACCGATGGCCGGGTAATATACGAGAACTGGAAAATATTATTGAGTATGGGGTATGTCTGGAAACAACCCCAGTTTTGAGAAAAGAGACTATTCTACCTCGAATAAACTTGGGCACTGGAAGGCAAGGAGGTAATATTGTAGAGCCTCTTTCAGACACAATTAGCAGGTTGGAAACCAAGATAATTAGAGAAACATTACATGCATTTGGAAATGATTCTAATGCTGTTGAAAAAACATTAAAGGCCTTGAAAATTAGCCGGGCCACACTCTACCGAAAATTAAAATAGAGTGTCTCATATTTGAGAAAGCATCTCAATTATAAGATCGGGCAATGTTGCTAGAATTCCAAATTAAACCACTTGCCATTGCAAATTGCGAGACATCAGGTTTTTCCTGTATTTATTTGTGTGGCAAAGCATGAAGAATGGGACTCAAAATGATAGCAAATTCCCAACAAGGATTAAAAAGGGAAGTCTCATAATTAAGACGGGGCGATTATTGTTAAGATAAGTTGTAAATAAATTGGGTAGTTACGTATTGTTGTTGCTTGGCAAGATTTTTGCTTAACTCTTTACTGTACTTTACAGGATCGTATGAAAAAATGAATCTGCAAAAATCTGAGATTATAGTGCAAGAACTAAAAAATAATGTCGTTCCTGCTATTGGATGTACCGAACCTATAGCGGTAGCATTGGCATGCGCAAAGGGAGCTAGCGTGTGTAGTGATGCGGTAGAAAGAATTCATGTTGTGGTTGATACCAATACTTTCAAAAATGCATTTTCGGTGAGAATTCCCGGATTGAAAGAAGCAGGTCTAAAGGCAGCTGCTGCAATCGGTGCGATACGCAGCAATCCGGAAAAAGGGTTAATGGTACTGGAAGATGTTAATCAAAGAGAAATTTATTTCGCAAAAAGATTGGTAACGCAAAAGAAAGTAGAAGTTGAAGTGGATAATAAGCAAAAAAGTTTATATATTCAGGTAAAAATATACTCTGCCAAAAACACCGTAACGGTCAGAATTGAAAGAGCCCACGCTCGTTTCAGTTTTATAGAATTGAACGGAAATATTTTATTAAACAAGATAGACAAACATAGGGATAAAAACAGCTCATTCATGAAATTATTGAGCCAGGTCGATATAGCGGAGATAATAGAACTAATAGAGTGTATTGATATTTCCGACCTTGATTTTCTGATGGATGGATTCGAGATGGTGGAAAAGGCCGTTGCGATGGGACTCACTCAAAAGAATGGCATTGGTTATGGTACATCATTGAAATATTTACTTGATATAGGAAAAATTACAGAAGATATAGTGAATTATGTAAAAATTAGGGCTGCTGCAGCAGGAGATGCCAGGATGGCAGGTGAGTCTGTTCCTGTTATGACCAGTTTTGGAAGCGGAAATCAGGGCATCTTGATTTATATTGTTTTAGATGCTGTAGCAAGAAATGGAAAGACTGACAGGGAGCAGCTTATTCGAGCCCTAGCGCTTTCTCATATTATTGTTGCCGTTTCCAGATATTTTACAGGATTATTAAGTCCAAATTGTGGCTGTACACTTGGTGCAGGTGCTGCCGCAGCAGTTGGGACCGTTTATCTTAAGGGAGGGACACTCCAGGAAATTGATAACGCTTTTCGATTATTCGTAGCCAATTCAGCTGGGGTTATTTGTGATGGAGCCAAAGAAAGTTGTGCCCAGAAGATTTCAAGTGCCGCAGCCTCAGCTGTTGAAAATGCTTACCTGGCATTTAATTGTAAGATGGTTCCGCTTGCATCTGGGATTATTGGAAAGGATTGTAAAGATACATTGGAAAATATACGAGATTTGACCTATAATGGCATGCAGAATATTAGCCCTGCAATTTTAACTATTTTACTAAATAAAAATGAAGAAAATTATTTAAAAGCTTAAAAAAATCAACAGGAGGCAATAAATATGGATATGAACCGCCATCTGTGGAATCCGAAAATTGAATTAATGAGCCGAGATGAAATGAAAAAATTGCAACTTGAGAAGCTGAAAAAACAGCTTATTCGGGTATACGAAGAGTCTTCTTACTATAAAACAAAATTTGATAATTCAGGCGTAAACCCATATAAGCTTAAATCATTAGAACAGTACGCAGATTACCCGTTTTTCGATAAAGAAGAAGAACGATGCAGTCAGGAGGAATCTAAAAGACAGCTTGGACATCCTTTAGGGATGCATATTACCTGCGATCCCAGAAAGGTCATTCGTATAAGCTCAACTTCTGGGACTACCGGGAAACCAACGTTTACCGGTTACACCCAGAAAGACCGTGAAGTGGTTAGTGAAATCGCGGCGCGTTGTTTGTGGAGAAATGGGTTAAGACCTGGGGACGTGATTATGCATGCCTTTGTATTGAGTATGTGGATTGCTGGCTGCCCTGTGGTAGATGTTCTTCAAAATTTTGGAGCCTGTGTTGTTCCAATCGGGGCACTGACCGGTCTGCAGCGATTTGCGTCGATTACGAGAGAGGTATTCCCCAAGTTTCTTAACTGCACCCCTTCATATGCCGAGCATATCATAAAAAATCTGCCTGAAAAGGCTGGGATAGAAGCCAAAAATCTTGGCTTTGAGACACTTACCCTTTCCGGAGAGCCAGGGGCCGCTGTTCCCCATATACGAGAGCGAATCTCAGATGGTTTTGGCGGAGCCCGCATTTATGATTCGATTGGATCAACTCATGCGTCTTTTATATCCGCTGTCTCTTGTGATGAACATGCAGGCATGCATTTTCTGGGTGAAGATTATATATATTTTGAGGTTATTGACTCGAAAACCCATGAGGTGCTCCCCTTTGAAGATGGTGTTGAAGGAGAAATCGTTTTAACTGGTCTGGAAAAGGAATGTGCTCCTGCCATTCGCTGGCGAGATAAGGACATTGTACAGGTATTCATACAGCAATGTAAGTGCGGGAAACCTGGATTTCGATTCAATGTTAAGGGAAGAGCGGATGACATGCTGTTGGTGCGGGGCGTTAATGTGTACCCACATGCAATTAAAGATATTGTTCTAACCTTTTTACCAAAGGTTACAGGGACGATTCGGATTGTTTTAGATAATCCGCCACCAGTAGTAAATCCACCGCTTAAATTGAGGGTGGAATATGCACCGGAGATCCCCTCTGAGGCAACCAAGGAACTGGCAAGAGAGATAGAAGATAAAGTTCATCATATTCTGCGCTTCAGGGTAAGCGTAGAGATGGTACCGCCTGGCGCGTTCGATCATGCAATGGGTTTGACGCTTAAGTCAGAGTTAATAGAAAAGCGTTATTAACTTTAGAGTTGCCTATACTTGTTGTAAGGAGGCTAACATACTTAAAAAGGAGGTAATGTGGCTGTTAATTATGAAAAAAAAGAGCACATCGTTAAGATTACTCTGAACCGGCCGGAGGTCCTCAATGCATTTAATAAAGACATGCATGAGGAACTCAATGCGAGTTTTATCAGGTTTCGTGAGGATTCTGAAGCCTGGGTTGCTATTGTAACTGGAGCAGGAGAAAAATCGTTCAGTGTCGGTCAGGATACCAAAGAATTAGGAGAGATGCTAAGTGACATGGATTCAATCCCTAATATTTGGGATATACTTGTAAATCAAGATCTGCAGGGTGGGCTGGAGCTGTATAAACCAGTTATTGCTGCTGTCAATGGCTATTGTATCGGTGAGGGGCTGTGCCTGATTATGGCCTGCGATCTGCGTTTGGCTGCGCAGGGTGCCACCTTTGCATATTCGGAGGTTGCCCTCGGTATGCCGACTATAGTTGGGGCAGTGAGGGCAGCCCAACTCATGGACCTAGGTCATGCTCTGGAATTATTATTGCTGGGTGAAAAGCGCGACGCTGCCTGGGCCTATAGAACAGGACTTGTGAATGAGGTTTTTCCCGATGATCAGCTTGAAGAAAAAGCAATGGCGTGGGCCCAGCGTTTATGTGATGTTGGACCTGTGGCGACTCGTTGCACAAAAGAGGTTGCCATACGAAGTCGGCAGATGGGCTTTTACGATGCTGTTCGAATGGGGGAGGGAATGCGGCGTGCGGCCTTTCAAACAAAGGATGCATTTGAGGGAATCCAAGCATTTGCAGAGAAACGCAAGCCTGAATTTAATGGGAAATAAATTTGCAGCACTTCCCAGGGAAAGATGAGGCTGGGTACAACATATTAGTTTTAAACATATTTCAGCATAATGACGCTCAGCTGCATTTTTCTTTGGTTTGCGAAAATGACAGATGTTTGAGATAAAATTAATAAAAGATATTTTGGAGGAAAGAAATGAATAAATCAATGAGAGATGACCACTTTATAACCGTTGTTGAACGGTTGCGATCCATGATGGCTGATGCAGGGTTGGATGCTTTGTTAGCAGTAAAAAATGAAAATTTCACCTATATCAACACACTGCCGTCGGCGTTTCTCGCTCAATCAGAGGTCGCTGGCACAACAATGATTGTTGTGCCGAGGAATGGTGATGTTTTCGGGGTTTGCTGTGATTTTGAACGCTCTGCTTTGGAGTCGGAAGGGACTGTCACCAAGTGGTATGATTATCCCATGTGGATTTATATCGACGACCAGTTCGTAACATTAAAAGAAAAAACCGGACAAACTAAAAAATCCGAGTTTTTCGAGTTAAGCAATAGTCTTGCCACGTTAGTGAATTGCTTAAAGGCCAATGGTATTGATAAAGGCAAAATCGGTGTAGAAATGTCATCAATACAGGTGCCTGTATGGGAAAATTTACAAAACGTTTTGCCTGATGCAACATTTATTGATACGACTTCGCTTTTTTACAAAGCCCGTTCCATAAAAACCCCCTATGAAGTTGAATGCCTCCGTTATGCAGCAAAAGTCCAAGAAGATTTGGTTTTTGATATCATGGCAGAGATGCAGGTAGGGATGTCTCACGGGGAAATTCTGTCCAAACTCAGTTCCCGTTTTTTAGCCGTTGATGGTATTGATTCGATTCGCTTTATGTTTGTTTCTATCGGACCACTGTTTGCTCCATGCATGGCACCGTATGATGTAACAATTCGTGATGGCGACCTGATCAAATATGACGGAGCCCTTGTGGTTAGGGGCTATGGGTCGGATGCGGCCAGAACATTTATTGCTGGAAAACCATCGCCTGATCAGGAAAGGGTGAACAAAGCATTAGTTACAGCACATATGGCCGCTCTCGATATGATAGGTCCGGGCGTTATTCCAAAAGATGTTTTCAATAAGGCAATGCAAACAGCTCATGAAAACGGTTTGCCAAATTTCAATCGAGGCCATGTTGGTCATTCGGTAGGCTTGGATAAAACGATCGAAGAACCTCCATTTTTATCCAATATCTCAGAATCCCCAATGGTTCCTGGCAATATTTTTTGTGTGGAACTTCCCTATTATGCCTATGGCTTTGGATCGATCATGAATGAAGATATCGTTTTAATCACTGAAAATGGCAAGGAATTTCTTACGAAAAGAGAGAGAAAGCTTCATCCAATTGGGAAATAATTAAGAAATTTTTAAAGCAGACTTATCAAAGATTTGCTATAGCTCAATCAATTGAAACGCGAGAGGGGGTAATTAATGAAGGGAAAACCCAAATTAACAGGGTACCACAAATTTTTAATTTTCATACTATCGGCAGCAAGCTTTTTCGAAGGATATGATTATATGGTTATTAACTTGGCTTTACCGCTGATAGGAAAGGAATATGGAATCTCAACCCAAACCCTTGGTTATGCCGTAGCAGTTATCAATATTGGAACAATTGTAGCATTCTTTATTATACGCACAGCAGACCGTTTTGGCAGAAAGCCAATCTTGTTGACCACAATCATGGCCTACACTGCCTTTACCGTTCTTACGGCCTTTTCAAAGGGCCTTACTGATTTTGTGATCTATCAATTTCTGGCTCGTGTATTTTTGGTAGCAGAATGGGGTATTACCGCAGTAGTCCTGGCTGAAGAGCTACCAGCCCGCATACGAGCATTTGGTATTGCTATCGTACAATTAGCAGCAGCTGCAGGCAGTATCATATCAGCGGTTCTCTATCCATCAATCTCAGCATCTAGCTTTGGCTGGAGAGGATTATATCTCATAGGGATTATTCCTTTGTGCTTGATCATTTGGCTGCGCCGGCGTATGAATGAACCCTTGCGCTGGTTACAGTCCCGTGAGCAAATGATAGAAAACAAAACATCCCAGCAGAGTTTTTTCAAGGTATTGACAAGCCCTTATCGCAAACGGACAATACTTTTAATGGTTCTCTGGTTTCTTTCATGGGTGCCAATTACAGCTGTACAGGTATTTTGGGCCTATTATGCGATCAATGAACGCGGATGGAGTCTTGGAGGTGTATCAAAGGCAATGAGTATTGCATATGGAATCGGCTTGACGGGCTATCTTGTCAGCGGAAAGCTCATGGATATACTTGGACGCAGACCTACTAGTTTCATTTTTTTCTTAGGCGCTTCGGCTTCAATTTTCTGGGCTTTTGAAACAACACAGACAGCACAAATGTACATTTCAATTGGTCTTTGCGTCTTTTTTGTTACCTCGTTCTTGCCCATATGTTCCACCTATACAACTGAACTTTTTCCCACTAACTTGAGGGCAAATGCAGCAGCATGGACAAATAATACCCTTGGGAGGGTTGGATGTGTAGTTGCACCGGCTCTGACCGGTCAGCTGGCAATGCTCCTGGGTAATACTGGAAACGCTGTGGCGACATTAGCTATTGCACCGTTTATTGCAGCTTTTGTTATCCTGTTTTTCTTCCCTGAGACCAAGCAGCGTGAATTGGAAGATATCTCGGTGTAATTTGGTTATACGAATACTAGTACCAGTAATTGATGGCCTCGCAGTACGCAGTAATAGCTGATTTATCCATCGGGTTAAAGTCCCGATCAGGAAGGCGTCTGTACGCTTTGGTTGTTGAGCAGTGTGGCATTCGAGTAATCGGGGGTCGTAAGTTTTTTGATAACAAAGATGCAGGCTGTAACGCAAGTGAACTTGGGAGTAGACTCAAAACATCAAATTGGAGGAGTCGACCCTGTTGCGAGTAGGGGAAAGCCGGTGGACATAGACAATAAGATAAAGGAAGCTGTACCATAAGGGCGAGCAAGACGAAGGCGTATGCCTTATGGTGAAAAACATTGGAAAGTCGTGTGCGGGAAAACCGCATACACAGTTTAAAGAGAGGGGATTGGATAAGGCAGCTATGGCAATAAGGCTATTTAGGTACTGTCAGGCGGAAGTGACGGAAACAGATGAGCCAATCTAAGGCGGCAATGACCAGATCTGTACTTTGCAAAGGTCAGCGAGCGTAATTGGGCAGAAATGACCGAGAAGGGGCAGAAAAAGTAAGAACTTCGACTAGGTTCTGTCGACATTTAATTGGAAATGTGATAGCATCGCATAAAAAACGTAATAGGGGGGGGTATGCGATGCAGGAGAGGCACGTATTGAGGGATGATCAGTGGGAGAGAATCAAGGATGCATTGCCTGGGAAAGAGAGCGATCCTGGTAAAACTGCAACGGACAACAGAAAATTCATTGAGGCGGTTATGTGGATAGGGCGGACCGGCGCTCCGTGGCGGGACCTACCCCCGAAACGAGGAAGGTGGGCAAACGCACACAAGCGATTCATACGGTGGTCTCGAAAGGGTATCTGGCAGATGATTTTCAACACACTGGCGGTAGACGTTGATACGGAATGGTTGATGTTAGACAGCACAATAGTAAGGGCTCATCAACACGCCGCAGGCGCAAAAGGGGGCAGCAAAATCAGGAACTAGGGCGATCCAGGGGCGGATTTAGCACTAAAATCCATTCATCGGTAGACGCTCTGGGCAATCCTACGCGGTTTATTTTGACAGGAGGCGAGCAGTCCGATCACAAACAAGCTTTGAGCCTGCTTGAAGATCAATCGGCAGACTTCGTGCTTGCAGATAAAGGGTATGACGCGGATTATATTATCGAGAAGGTCTTGTCACAAGGAGCGAAAGCGGTGATTCCTCCAAGATCCTCCCGTAAAACTCCTCGTGATTATGATGTTGATTTGTATAAAGAGCGAAACCTGATAGAAAGAATGTACGGCAAGCTGAAGCACTTCAGGCGGGTAGCTACTCGCTACGACAAACTAGCCTCATCGTACTTGTCTTTCGTACTGATCGCGGCAATATACCTTTGGCTAAAATAAATGTCGACAGAACCTAGTCGGAGTATGGCAGTTTGAATTTTCAGTTTGCAGGCTATAATGGGCATAATAATGTGAGAATTTGATTTAGGAGAGTCGCCTAACTTACGGTTTTTTACCATTCTTACCGCAGTTGCTCTTAAAAAATTTAGGCTAATGGTCTTGAGCGTTGCGCAGTAACATAGAGCCTTTTATTCCCCTGATCCACAGTCGCTTCAATCCCTACACGGTACCGTACTTATTAATAAACTCAGTGCTCCTTCGAGCTACCCTTATCTTTGCTATCCGCATGACCTTACTGTCATAGCGCAGGCAATAATACTGCTTCCCCTCGGCTTCACCGAAAAGTCTGAAACCAAGACATATCAGGTCTGTCCTTTTGGCTCTTTATTGCTGGATATTTGGATGGTTAAATTTTTTGATTGATATTAAGATTTCTTTTGTATTACAAATCTGCTAAATATTACATTACTTACAAACAGGAAGCAGGAGGTACGGATGAAGATTATAGATGACGCTGTAAAAAGGGGAGATAAGGCCTTAAGCGAATATGAGTCAAAGAAGGTCTTAAGCAAATATTCCATCCCTGTAACAAAGGAGTATCTTACGAATGGATTGAGCGAGGCAAAGGATTGTGCAAAGGATGTAGGCTATCCATTGGTACTCAAGGGTTCGTCCAGCATACTGACCCATAAGACAGAACTTAACCTGGTGGAGGTGGGTATCAGGGATGCGGCTGAGTTAGAAAAGGCCTACATGGCTATAGAAAAGAGGGGTGACGGCAAACTGGATGGGATACTGGTACAGGAGATGATTAAAGGGGAGAGAGAACTGGTGGCAGGTCTGATAAGAGACCCTCAGTTTGGCCCGTGTGTGATGTTTGGTCTGGGTGGCATATTTACTGAGGTTCTAAAGGATGTCACATTTAGGGTTGCTCCCTTAGAAGAGATTGATGCCCTTGAGATGATGGATGAGATAAAGGCAAAGAAGATCCTCTCGGAATTCAGGGGAAAACCAGCGGTAAACAGGCAAGTTTTAGCAAACATACTTATAAATATTGGAAGGATTGGCCTTGAGATAGATGAAGTGGCCGAGATTGACATAAACCCTTTAATCATAAGGGAAGATACCCCGGTAGCTGTGGATGCCCTGATTGTCTTAAAGGATATGAGCAAGTGATTTAACAGCCTTTAAGTTTATTCAAGATTTAATGTTGAAGTTCCCCCAGCCTCCCCTCATTATGGCCCCCATGACCGATCTGTCTCATGTAGCCTTTCGAGAGATAATAAGAGGGTTTGGCGGGTGCGACCTCTTTTGTTCTGAGATGCTGAATTCCAGGATATTACCGTCAGAAAGACCCGGGGATTCTATATATCTAAAGTGGGCGAACCCCAAGGACCTTATCCTCCAGATAGTGGGTAATGATCCTGAACTAATGAGGGATGGGGCCAGAAGGCTTGCCGGTTACAGGCCATGGGGCATAGATATTAATATGGGCTGCTGGCTGAAAAAGATTACAATGCATGGGTGGGGGGTTGCCTTGATGAAAGACATCAAACTCGCCCGGAATGTAGTGAAGGCTGTGCGTAGCGTTGTAGATGTTCCCCTATCTGTAAAGATGAGGTTGGGGTATTCTCTCGATAAGACCTATCTGGTGGATTTTGTGGAGATGCTCGGCTCTTCAGGCGCAGATTTCATTGTGTTGCACCCAAGAACAGCCATGGATGGTCTAAAGAGACCAGCGAGATGGGAATACATAGCTATGGTAAAAGAACACAGCTGCCTACCTGTAATAGGAAATGGGGATGTGAATACCCCACAAGACGCACTTGAGTTAATAAAACAGACAGGGTGCGATGGTGTCATGATTGGGAGGCAGGCCTTAAGGCAGCCCTGGATATTCAGGGATATAAAGGCACTACGAGCAGATAAACCTTTGGAAGAAAGCCCTGACTTGCAGGGCGTAATTGTGGATTTGTCTTCTTTTTTGGAGACACATTTTCCACCGGAGATTGCCATAAAGAGATTCAAAAAGGCTATTCCCTGGTTGGCTACAAACCTGAAGTTTGGGCATTACCTTGCAAAGGAGGTAAGCAAGATAAATGGTATGGAAGATATTTGCCTTAAGATAAAGGAGATCTTTGCAGCCGGCATTACCTGATAGCAACCACTCAGGAGCCAGGAGACGGAATGCAGGAGACAGAATGGAGCGGGCATAGGATATTTCAGGATTTGATAGTCCGGGAAAAAAGCGCATCAATTTGTTTTATCCATGTGCAGGCTTAGCGATATTTCCCAACAAGTATTCCGGATTCTGACTCCTGACTCCTGGCTCTTGAGTAATTACCTCTGATAATACCTTGAATTTTTCCTATACATTAAGTATACAAACATCAGTTTGGCATTCTTACAGCAAGTGGGATCGTATCAGGATATATTATGAGATTTAGGAGGAAGGCATGAATCAAGTAGCCCTTATGAAGGAGTTGCACATATCCTCAGATAAAAAGATAGTGTTACTGGTAATAGATGGTCTTGGCGGCCTGCCCGGGAAGGATGGGAAGACGGAATTAGAGGCGGCTAAAACCCCTAATATGGATAGCCTCGCTCTGGATTCAATCTTAGGCCTATCCACACCCGTAGTACCTGGTCTCACACCAGGAAGCGGGCCAGGACACCTTGCTCTGTTTGGTTATGACCCTTTAGAGTATCAGGTAGGTCGGGGGGTATTGGAAGCACTGGGTGTAGGGCTTGAGATTACCCCCAAAAGTCTTGCTGCAAGGGGTAATTTTTGCAGCCTGGATCCGTCAACGCATGTGATAACAGACAGACGCGCAGGCAGGATCCCAACAGAGGAATGTGCCAGATTGGTAAGTAAGCTTGAATCCATAAAGATAGATGGTATAGATATCATTATAAGGCCTGTAAAGGATTATCGTTTCGCTCTGATTTTAAGTGGTGATGGGCTCGTTGGTTCTCTTACAGAGACAGACCCTCAAAGGACAGGGGTAAAGCCATTACCTGTAAAACCCCTGCGAAAAGAGGCTGAAAAAAGCGCAGAGATTATAAACGAGTGGATAGGAAAGGCCTTTGAGATCCTAAAGGATGAAAGGCCTGCTAATGGCTGTACATTAAGGGGGATTGCAAAAGACCCGGGGCTCCCTTCCTTCTCGGATGTATACGGCCTTACCCCATGTGCAATCGCCACATACCCCATGTATAAAGGAATCGCACGCCTGGCTGGTATGGAAGTGGTGGAGACAGGGGATACCATTCAAAGTGAGGTCGAGACATTGAAAGATAACTGGGGAGATTATGATTTCTTCTTTTTCCATGTAAAAAAGACTGATTCTGCAGGTGAAGATGGTGATTTTGACCGCAAGGCAAGCATAATAGAAGAGACTGATAGGATTATCCCTGACATCATAGCATTAAAACCAGATGTCTTTATTATTACAGGTGATCATTCTACGCCTGCTGCACTCAAGTCACATTCATGGCATGAACTACCAATCCTGCTTTATGCAAATCATATAAGAAAGGATAGTGTAGCTGAATTCGGAGAGAGGGCTTGTATGCAAGGAGGGCTAGGGCACATAAGACATCTCGATATCATGCCTTTGGCAATGGCTCATGCAGAGAAACTCATAAAGTATGGGGCATAATAGAATAGTGAATAGTAAACAGTGAATAGTGAATAGTTAAAGGGTATTATTTATATGAAAGTAGGCACAAAGTTTTGCAGAGGCGGGTGTCCTTCCGCCCTTGGCGGCTGCCTTCTTTGAAGGTATGATTGTTTGTATGAAAATAAATTTCATGGGAAAGGAAGATTTCATTGAGTCCTAAAAAGGTTGTTGCAATTGTATTTGGCGGTGTATCAACAGAGCATGATGTCTCTATTGTATCTGCAGCATCAATTGCAGAAAACATTGACAGGTCTCTATTTGAACCAATATACGTGGCTATAGACAAAAAGGGGATGTGGTTTATAGGGCCAGGCGCATTTGACCTTTTGCGGAAAAAGTCCAGGCATGATGTAGACAGGGTGGTCTTATCAATCGACCCTGAGAAGAAGGGTTTTATCTCTATAGATAAGGGGAATACCCTTACCCCTGCAGATGTGGCCTTTCCTGCGCTCCATGGGCCAATGGGTGAGGATGGAACTATACAGGGGTTATTTCACCTCGGAGGGATCCCTTATGTGGGCTGCGATGTCTTGGCGTCTGCTATTGCAAACGACAAGGACATGACAAAGAGGATTCTTGCCGAAAAGGGGATGCCGGTAGTGCCTGGCATGTGTATAAAAAAGTTTATATGGGCTGCATCTAAGGATGATATCATAGCTGAGGTAGAGAAGCGCCTTCCCTTCCCTGTATTTATAAAACCTGCCACCATGGGCTCTAGCATTGGGATTGCAAAGGTGGCAAAATTAAAAGATATAAGGGGTGCTATCGAGGAGGCATTTAAATTTTCTGATAAGGTGCTGGTGGAAAAGGCAATAAATGATCCTATTGAGATCGAAGTGGCTGTGCTGGGAAATGATGAACCAAAGGCATCTGTCCCGGGTCAGATTATACCGGGTAATGAGTTTTATGACTTTGATGCAAAGTATATAGATACCCATTCAGAGCTGATTATCCCTGCCAGAGCAGATAAGGTCATCTCAGATAAGATAAGGGGGCTGGCTGTAGATGCATTTATTGCTATAGGTGGAAAAGGGCTGGCACGTGTAGACTTCTTGATCACTGGAGATACCTGCTATGTAAACGAGATAAATACCATGCCAGGATTTACAAGCATATCCATGTATCCCAAGCTGTGGGAGAAGACAGGAATTCCTTATACTGAGCTTATCACATCATTGATAGGACTTGCGTTAGAAAGTGCTCAGGAAACAGAAAGCTTAATAAAGACCATTGATCTCGAAAAAGGCCTGGATTTATAGCTCCCTTATGGCCTTTCGGTCACTGACGGGTAATTGTTTCCTTAAACGGGCTCTGTCTTTGGCAGATGTATATCAGTTCCTACAAAGCTTTGTGCCTATCATAATGTAAATCCAACCAACGAAACTAAATAATACCTATCTTCATATAGATTCTATCCCTGTAGGGGCCGTTCCCCGAACGGGCCGATGAGGGCATCGGCCCCTACAAGGCTTTGTACCTATTTTCATATAAATCTATTCACTGTTTACTTTTTCCGACTCTCGACTATTTTTAATCACCCAAAACTCAACACTTTTTTTTACGAATCACTATTTTCGTCTGGGCCTTACTCGCCTATTACGGACCTTTTCTTTTATCCTCTGGATATGGCCTCTTCCTAAACCTTTAACCTCACATCCGAGTTCAAAATATCGCTCGATTATTCTGTCATCAAGGATGCCAAAACAATCTATAATTGCAGCAGGTCCACCTATCATGCCTACCAAATCATCCGGATCAAGGTTTAAATACTCCTGATGCCTCACTGCAAAGACAACTGCATCTGCGCCACTGGTGGCCGATTCAAGGTCTTTTTTTATTCTTAAATCCTTTAGCCCCTCCTGGTTTCTGAAGAATCGGGCCAGAGACTGGCCTGTTGCAGGGTAGCTGTCTTGCTTTTCAAACTCCCACCAGTGTTTAACATAAGGATCATGCACCCGTATCTCTCCACCCATTTCAGCAATCTTTCTGACCATCAACTCAGAGCCACTATAGCGTGTGTCACCTACATCTTCCCTGTAAGATGCCCCCAGGATAGTAACCAGGGATGCTGCAACGATTTTCCCCATATTACGCAGGGCATCTCGTATTAGATCCACTGCATGAAGTGACCTGGTATCATTGATATTGGTGGCTTCAGGGGTTATCGTAAACAATTCATCTTCAAATCCCATTAGGTGTCTATAGGCCCAAATACCAAGGCCACCATCTTTAGGCAGGCAATATCCGCCTATACCCGGACCCGGGAAGATAATATTGCTATGGGTGGGCCGAACCTTGATTGCGTTTATGACCTTGATCAAATCAACACCATTTTTCTCGCAAAAATTACTCCACTCATCCATGAATGCAAGGATGGCAGCCCGATAGCTGTTTTCAACGATCTTGCATGTCTCGCTCTCAATGGGCCTATCAAGTACAGTTAGGGGATAATCTTCTACATTTAGGACCTCGGATAGGAAATTTTTTACCTTTTTCCTGCTTTTATCATTAATCCCGCTACACACACGCCAGAAATCACGGATAGACCTTACATAATCACGGCCTGGCATGACCCTTTCATAGCTGTGAGCGAGCAGAGGCTCTTTCTTTATTCCCCTAGCCAAAAAGGCCTTTTTTATGGAAGGGTAGGCGATATACTCTGTTGTCCCCGGGGGCACTGTGGTCTCTATAAGCACCAGGCATTCAGGTGCAATCTTTTCACCGATTATCCTGATAGACTCCTCTAGTGCCTTTATCTCTGCTCTACCTGATGAGACATCACCGATATCCCTCTTTAGAAAATCGCACTGCACATCAACAATAACCACATCAGCCAGTTTGAGGGTGTCGTAGGTATATGTGGCTATCAGGGTTTTCTTATCTATGACACAGCGCTTGATCAAAATATCAACCTCTGGGTCTTCTGCCTTTACCGGAGATATGCCACTATTCAGCATGGGGATCTTCCAGAAGCTCCGTGTGCTCGGCCGCTGCATGCCGATGACAAACTTTTTGCTTTTGCCCGTCTTATCTGAAGAGTCTGCAACAACTGCGGCCATTACTGCCCCGACAAATCCAAGCCCCATGACAACCACAATCTCTTTGCCTTTTTCCCTCTGCTCAGAGACAATACGTTCAAGCCGTTCAAATTCGTGTGTGTAGTCCTCTTCTTTAGGAAGGGGAAATCTTTTTCCATCAGGGCTTTGTGAATATTCCATAAATGCTCCTTTATTTAGCCGTTAGGGGTTATGCCCTTGATTTCTTCTGCTGCGTGCCGTTGTTAGCCACTCCATAAAGAATGCGGCAAATATAGCCAGGATCAAGCCTGCAATAAGGCTTAATACAACTAATAGACTAGGGTTCTTACTATAGTCGATATATGAATAAGGAGATTGAAGTATTTGTATGGCACTAGAATATTTATTCTGCAGGTATTCTATGTTTAGATCATTGGCATTGTTTGCAAGTATGACTATCTGGTTCCTAATCTCCTCCAGGCTTTTCTCAACATACTCTATGCAGGCACCCGGATTTTCACCCTGGGCACCGGTCTTTTTTATTGCAGCCAGCATTTCCTCCAGATACTCCTTGTCCACCCCCAGATTTTTTGCAGCCACATCTGCCTCGAGCGCCCTCTTTAAAAGGAAACTTACATACTCTTTTTCAGATAGTTTCTCGATGATGGATGAATCCAGTAACACAGAAGCAGAAGACCCTGTTTCCTTCTGTGTACTTAAAGGGATTTCTTTTTCGCGTCTTTGCCAGGCATCTTGCAGCAGTTTTTGTGCTATACGAGCCTCTGCATCTTTTTTCCTTCTCTCTCTTTCAAGTTCTTTTATCCTGTATTGGTATTTCTGAATCAGGTTATCCTTTTGGCTGGTTAAATGAGATATTGTAACTATTGAGCCTATTTCCTTTAGATCAATATCTTTAATCGTCTCCAATGATTCCTTTATATCTATAAATGATTTACCAGTCTTTGGAGATCTATAATAGCCGGCTTCTTTGATCCTGTCCTCTAGAAATGAAACATAGTTTCCCAGGCTGGAATTCAGTATCCCAATAGTATCAAGGTAGTCATGATTACTTAGCGGTTTGTCCAAAGGGCTTATGGCTAATAACGGCTGCTTTACATAGTGCTCCGCAAACTTATCCTTGTATGTGCTTATAACAGAGAGTAAGATTTCTCCCCTTTCTTCAGGACTAAAGGCCTCTTTTGGATGTGATTGGGTAAATTTCAAATAGAATTGAGTGGGTAAATAGATGTATGTCTTGTGTTCTCTTTCCATGGCTGCCATCTTTTCCTTGATTTCCGCCGGGATAAAGGGATCTATTGACACAAAACCCCTTGGTTTATTTATGAATATCTCCCTGAGCTCTTTATCTTCTATGACAGTTGCTGCATTTGTTAGGATCTCAGGTCGGATAATATCATGCATGTCAAATTGACTCCCATCCGGGTTCTCGTGTTTCTCAATCCCTGAGAAATTGAGACCGATAAGAGTCGTTGTCTTGCTATGTGCATTAAAGATGCTCCATCCCGCAGCTAAGAGCACTGCTATGACGCAGATGCCCGCAATCAACCACTTCCTCCCCCACAGCACAGATAAGATCTCCGTCAAATCTATCTCATCCTCGTAGTATTCAGGTTTTTCATTTTCTTCCATAGTTGTTTTCTCCTGATTATTAAGCGTTAAAATCTAAAACCTTGATCCCTGATCAGCCCTGCTACGTACATTTGTTAGCCATTCCATAAAGAATGCGGCAAATATACCTAAAAACAGTCCTAGCACTATACCTAGGGCCATAACCAGTTCTTTCTTCGGCTTATATGGGTTTTCTGGAACGATGGTTTTGTCTGCCAGCCTTACAACGTGGCCCTTCTCCAGTTTATCGAGGGTGGAGCATAATATATTATATTTTTCCCTGAGGGAATAGAGTGATGTGGCAGGGTCATATATTATAAGGTTATCAGGCAGATCATGCCTGTTATACGGGTTATCTATAATCTCCTTTAAGGCTGCCACCCCCTGTATCTCAGATGTCTTTATGTCCATAATATCCTTCAAAATGGTCTTATCCACACCCCAAAGATCAGCCACCATCTCCTCTTGATAACCAGCCATAATTCATAGAGATTTATTTCATCCTCAAGGTATTCATATCTTCTTTCTTCTTCCATAGCTTACCTTCAAATGTTGGTAGTTTAAGAGTTATTGTTTTCTCAACTCTTGACTATCTTAACCTTTAACCCTTCACCTTTTATCTCATATTCCTTACCGCAATGAGAACACCTTAAATCCTCATCTAGTCTGTTCCCGCACTCGCACATCCAGCCTATCCGTCTGGCAGGGGAGCCAATCATCAATGCATGAGCAGGTGCGCCCCTTGTGAGAGTGGCCCCTGCACCGATAAATGCATATTCACCTATGGTATAGCCACAAATGATGGTAGCGTTTGCGCCGATAGTTGTCCCACTCTTTACAAGGGTTGGTCTTGTTTCATCCATTCTTGATATATGGGCCCTGGGATTAAATACATTGGTAAACACCATAGAGGGGCCGCAAAATACAGTATCTTCCAAGGTAACGCCTTTGTAGATAGAGACATTATTCTGAATCTTGCACCCATTACCTATTACCACATCAGGGCCAATAACGACGTTCTGCCCGATGGTGCACCCTTGGCCTATCCTGGAATTCCCCAATATATGGCAAAAATGCCAGATCTTTGTAGCATTTCCTATAACTACATTCTTATCTATGTAACTGGATTCATGCACAAAAAAAGGTCTTGGCACATACTTGTCTGATGTTAGATAGATCTTCCTCCCATTATTATTCAAAGAATCCTGACTGGCCTTGAGCACCCTTAATACACCTATACCCTCTTTTGCATCTGTAATCGGGGTATTTCTGCCTTTTATGCACTCTATAAAATGCCGGCATTCTTTCCTTAGAGGTTCCATCTGCGGGATATCCACTTTTATGGCCGCCTTTTTATCCGGAACAGGCTGACCTTGCTTCCAGTTTATATCATGAGGGTATAAAAGGAGCTTTTCTCCCCATGGGGCAGTATCATTAAATACAGCCATCTTTTTATCGCCTACCACAACAAGCCTCTGCTCCTTATACGGATGCAGCCAGGATACAAATACATGTGCCTTCAGCCCGCTGGGAAATTCCATGTGAGTGGTTGTTACATCCGCTATTTTTTTGTGTAGATAATTGCCACCGACAGCAGAGACTGCCTCTGGGGATTCAGAGGCCAGGGACAGGATCATGGATATATCATGTGGCGCAAAACTCCAGAGGATATCCTCCTCGCGCCTGATCTTGCCAAAATTGAGCCTGTTTGAATATATATAGTTTATCCTGCCAAGGTCTCCATCCTTGATCATGTCTTTCAGCCTTATAAAGGCCGGGTGATATTGCAAAAGGTGCCCTACCATTAGAATCCTGGAATGGGCGGTGGCAATATCCAAAAGCTCTGTGGCATCATCCAGATTAAGAGCCAAAGGCTTTTCCACATACACATCCTTGTCTGATAAGAGCGCCTTTGTAGCAAGGGAAAAGTGCATGGCAGCGGGCACAGCCAGCACAACGCCATCTATCTCGGGGTCGTCCAAAACTTCCTGATAGTTTATAGTACACCTTACATTTGGGTATTGTTTCTGAAAACTCTCAATGGTGGTTCCATTGCTATCGCAGATGCTGTGCAAAACCCCTAATTCGGCATAATTTCTTACCAGATTTTTCCCCCAGTAGCCTGCGCCTGCCACAGCTATTGATATCTTTCTTGAGGAATCTACTGAACTCATAAGTTTTTATCCCTTATCCTTTCATTTTCAAATCTTTATTGACGGTTTCGCAAAAAGTCCATTATACCCCTTAACCGTCATTCCGTCCCGGGGTGGAGTCCGGGATGACGGCCAAGCCGGAATCCAGTCTTTTCAACTAGTTGCAGATCATCTGGACTCCTCCCGGACTCGATCCGGGATCTACCGGAGTGACGACTTTTTGCGAGTTCATCTTTATCAGCCTTTTTGCTTAACAACAAATAGTTTCGCCTAAAAACCAATGTTTTTTGACTCTCGACTCCTGACTCTCGACTATCCTTTGGCCTTTGATCCAAGACATTTTCAATCCTTCCTACCACCCAAAACCCAAAACCTAGAACCCAAAACTCAGAACCCAAAACCTAATCCTTATACTATGTTCATGATTATATCTGCAATATGTCTCTGATCTTTAATATCAAGATATGGATGCATGGGTATACTGAAAATCGTCTCGCATGTATTCTCGCTCACAGGGAGGTCTCCCTTTTTATAGTTCAACCTTGAAAAGGCGGCCTGCATATGCAGAGGAATAGGATAATAGATGGCTGTAGGGATAGAAGATGCGCTGAGTGTTTTAATGATTTCATCCCTGTGTGTGCTAAGCAGTGAATATTGTGCCCATGCACTTTTCACCTCCTTTGATACAAAGGGAGGGCTTGCCTTATCGCTACTGGATAAAAATTTAGTATACCTGTCTGCTACTAAGCATCTAAGTTCGATCTCCTCTGGAAGTATCTCAAACTTTGCAAGAAGAATCGCAGCCTGAATAGTATCTAGCCTGCCGTTTATCCCAACCCTGATATTGTCATACTTATAGGATCCCTTGCCGTGTATGCGAATGGATCGCATCTTTTCTGCCAGGTCAGGGCTATTTGTAAATACCATACCTCCATCACCATATCCGCCTAAAGGCTTTGCAGGGAAGAATGATGTAGCAGCAATATCTGTTAGGCTTCCAGCCTTGGCTCCATTATATTCAGCGCCAAATGCCTGTGCGGCATCCTCTATGACAAAGAGGTTATTAGCCGATGCAACGGAGTTTATCCTGTTATAATCAGCAGGCTGTCCAAAGATGTCTACAGCGATAATCCCTTTAGGCCTCAGATGTTCATAGCCATCAGGCAGCGGGTAGATATCTGACTTTTTTTGTTTCAATGCCTTTACAGCGAGTTCAAGCATGTTTGGGTCTATATTAAATGTGTGTGGATCTATATCTACGAATATTGGGGTGGCACCAAGGAGAGCAATGACCTCTGCAGTGGCTATAAATGTAAAGGGGGTTGTAAATATTGCATCTTTAGGCCCTACATCATAAGCCATAAGGGCCATGAGCAGGGCATCTGTGCCAGATGAACACGCGATAGCATCTTCAACACCCACATAACCAGCAAGGGTTTCTTCTAAGGTTTTTATCTCCGGGCCCATGATATACTGACCATGGGCCAAGACCTTTTTTATGTTGCCGACTATCTTTTCATAGATGCGAGCCTGCTGTTTTTTTAAATCAATAAATGGAATACCCATAATATCTCCTAAATCCTAACAACACTTTGCCAAAAGGTGTGAAGCATCTCTTTTTAAAGATCTCTATGCATCCATCCTGAGGTATTTGTTCTTATTTAACGTATATATATTCAGGAATCAAGCAAGTTAAAATTTAACAGCAGGAAAGATTTTAAAGGGTCTTGAGCTTGACATGATCTGAGCAAGAGTTATATTATACCCAATCATTAATTCCACTGCAAAAACCCTCAAGGGGGTTTAACTATTTGAGAATAATGGGGGAATGCAGTAAAAAGGGTGTTGACTTTCAGGGGGTCATCTGATAGTATAAC
>Ga0210003_1000385_pt1 | contig 40082 bp, 32 predicted proteins | sample LantaG_FD_182804 | JGI IMG/M metagenome (GOLD analysis project Ga0210003, IMG submission 182804) | Deep subsurface microbial communities from Baltic Sea to uncover new lineages of life (NeLLi) - Landsort_02402 metaG (SPAdes) (version 2) | ecosystem: Environmental > Aquatic > Marine > Oceanic >...
CTCGCGGGGGGCAACGTGGTCAGCGGCGATCGGCGGTGCACGTTGATCGATCCGAGGCGGGGTCTCTGCGCGGGTGTGGCCGTGATCGGAATCGGAATGGGCCTGTTCGTCGGCCAGGGCGTCGCGGCCGCCGCCCCGTCGGATTCGTCTTCATCGCAGTCCGCAGAGACTTCCGATGTCTCCGGGACGGAAGACACTTCAGACACCCCTGACACAGCCGCCCCTGACGCCGACTCCGCGGACGCCGACGCCGCGGACGCCGACTCCGCGGACGCCGACTCCGCGGACGCACCCGACGATGCCACCGGGCCCGATCTGGGGGAAAGCACCAGCTTGGACGCAGTCACCGACTTGGAGGAAGCCGCCGAGTTCGAGGTGACCGAAGAATTCGAGGTGACCGAAGAAGCCGATGCCGTCGATGAGGTCGCTGATGTAGCGCTGACGGCCGACAACGCACCGCCCATCGCCGAGGGTGAGACACCCCGGGAGTCGAGGCACTCCCCAGAGCCAGAACCAGAGCCCGTGGCTTCGCAGCCAGAGTCGGTGGCTGTGCAGCCAGAGTTGGTGGCGTCAGCCGATGAGCCAGCCGCCGAGTCGGTTGTCCGGTCATCGACGGCCGCAGCGCCTGCACCCTCGACAATGGCTCTAGCCGTTCCGGCCGTTGCTCAGGGTGGTACCACGCTACTTGGCCTCGTCAGCACGCGACCCGTCACGGTCAACAGCATCGCCACCGACGTGCTGACCTGGGTCGGCCTTCGTCCGCTGGCCGACGGGCTGCCGACGCCCGCGACGCCGGTGCCCGCACTCGTGCAGGCGCTCTGGCTGGCGGTGCGACAGAACCAGTACATTGTGAACAACCAACGACCCACCGCCGCGCCGACGATGTCGGGGCTCGGCCCCGGCGGTGTGGTCGTCGGCAGTCTTAACGCCGTCGACTACGACGACACCGCACTCGCCTACACCGTCACCGCTGCGCCGGCGCACGGCAGCTTAGTCATCGATACGCTCGGTAACTTCACCTACACCCCGGATGCCGGGACTTCTATTGGTGGCGACAGTTTCACCGTCGCTATCGATGACACCATCGGGAACCCGTTTCACATCCACGGACTGCTCGGCCTCCTCGGTATCACCGGCCCGACCCAAGTGAGCATCGCCGTGCCCGCGCCGCCGCCCGCCAGCCACGATGATCTGGCCAGCATCGACGTCACTGATCTGCTGGCGCGCAACGGTATAGAGGTGACGGCCAACTCCAACGGTGCTGTCAGCCTCATCGACGGCCGCTTCACCGATCATGTGGTGACCACGACGACCGACGCCGCTGCGGTGATGAACGCGCTTGCACCCGCACTGGGCGCTGTTATCGGTTTCGCTGACCCCGAAGCTATTACGGCCGTACGCGCCGGGGTCGGGAGTTCCGTCGAGAGCTTCTACCGCCTCAGCGAAACCATCGGTGGGATCGAAGTACTCGGAAGTGACGTGATCCTCGTGACCGACGCCGACGGCGCGGTGACGGGCCTGTTCAACAACTACCGCGGGTTGGCCGAGGGTTTCGACGTGACACCTGCGGCCACGGTGGATGAGGATGCCGAGGTCCGCCTGATCGCCGGCACCGCCTACCTGGGTAGTGCCGACCCCGAGGCTCTCGAATCCCTCTTTGTGCTAGGCACATTCACCAATGAACTCATCGTTTACGCACTCGATGATGTTGCGGCGCCCAGTCTCACCTGGCGCGTCGTGGTCCAACCTCCGGACACCGGTGACATGTCGGCGGCCGGGGCGACCTATCTGATCCTTGCCGATGGGTCCGACGCCGGCGACATCATCGTCGCCATCGCCAACGTGCGAGACGCAACCTCGACCGTCGTCGGCAACGACTGGCTGGGCAAGTCACGCAACATCACCGTCGACTCCACTTCGGTGTTCTGGTTCAAGCTCTACTCGATGTTCGATGCCACTCGAGACATCACGACCTACAAGACCTCGTACGCATTCTTCGGTTTCGGTGGACCGGTGCTGCCCGGCAGCGTGGTTTCGCGGTCCTGGTTCGGCTGGGACAGGGCCGCGGTTTCCGCGCACGCCAACACCGCGGTCGTCTACGACTACTACGAAGACATACTGGGTCGCAGATCCTTCGATGGCGCAGGTGCACCCGTCGATGTCAGTATCCGGTACAACCCGCGCACCTTCATTTTTTCCTCATACGCCAACGCGTTCTGGGACCCCATCGCCCAGCAGTTCGGCTACGGCGACGGCGGCAACCTCCAGGCGGCACTCGACGTCGTCGGCCACGAATTCACCCACGCGGTGGTGAGTTACGTCGTCGGTGACGGCGGATCGGTTCTCGACTACGGAGAGTCCGGTGCACTCAACGAGGCTTTGGCCGACATTTTAGGCTCACTGATCGAAGGGAAGTCCGGCCGGGACCGGTGGCTGATCGGCGAGGATTCCAGTAGCGGAGCCATTCGTAATCTCGCCAACCCCGGATCGATCAACAGCGGGCACGGGGCCTATCGCTCGAACTACGAGACGCGCTATACCGGTTCGGCTGATTCGGGCGGCGAGCACATCAACAGCACGATTTTCAGCCACGCGGCCTACCAGATGATGACGTCGTCGGCCACTAGTGGAGTCTCGAATGAAACCTGGTCGAGAGTGTTCTACCAGTCGCTGTATCGGCTGACCCCAGGCGCTGAGTTCACCGATGGACGCGCCGCGGTGCTGAGTGCCGCTACTGTCCTCGGATTCACCGCCGCGCAACTCGGGGCGATCCGGGATGCGTTCGACTCGGTCGGAATACTCGGCGTCGCAGCATCATCGGCTATCGCCGCCTGACTGATCGACAAGCACCGAGCCTTCGGGTCGATCGCCGATCGTCTGCAAGGCGATCGCAGTTTTGTGCCCCGCATTCACCGACGATGCTGCCGTGGTCAGTCGGATGATCTCAGCCACCTCGCGCGGCGCATCGCACTGCACGTAGTGATCGGCGCCGGGCACCACCCAGTACCGGTTTCGGCCGGGTTTGTCCTTCAGGTAGGTCTGCCACACGTGATTGGCGACGCGCAGGGGCGCGACACCATCGTGAAGGCCCCAGATCACCGTGGTGTTGACGTCGATACCGGAGAGTCGCTCCAACCAGTCGGTCTCGTGGGCGGCACGTTCGTGCAGGTACTTCACGGTGTCAGGGAGCACGGAAATGCCGTCGTTATGTGCGAAACACTTTGCCAACGCAATGATCTCAGGGTCCTGCGGGCTCCGGCGCGGCATGAACGTGGTCAACCCCAGGCCCGCCGCCAGCATGTCCGGCGTGGCGGCTGCCGCGGTAGCGCGACCGGTGGCGTCATCAAGCAGTGCCACCTGGAATGCGGTCAGATTCGCCAACGGTAGGAAAATGTTCGCGTTCGTCATGAAGACATCGGTCGGCAACCTGGTGGTGTCCTGATCCGCTAGCAGCGCCAGCGCGACCATGCCGATACTCGTGCCGCGATCGTGGGTGATCATTGCGTACTCGCCGAGTTCCCAGACCTCGGTGATGGCGTGAACGAGCAGTCGCGCGTCGTCATAGAGCGAGTAGACGTAGGGCTGCGGCGGCTTGCCGGACAGCCCGTACCCGGGGAAGTCCAGGGTGAAGATGTCGAACTCGGCGCCCAGTTCGGCAACCAAGGCGTAGTAGTCGATGCTCGACGTCGGGAAGCCGTGGACGCAGACCAGTGCCGGCGCGCCAGGTGTGCCGCAGCGGCGGCTGAACACCTCGACCTCAGCCCCGGCGTTGGCCGCCGTCGTCGAGGCCCAGGTGAAGTGCGTTCCGCCTCGCAGCCAATCGTCGAAGATGTCCACAGTTAACCTCTTTCGGAAAGTTGGGTCGGTGCTCAGCGGTGCGCGGAACCGGTCAGCACTCCTGACCGGAATCTTGGGCGCACGCCTCGGACTTTAGTCCGGGGTGAGCCCATCAGGTTCATAGCTGGGCGCAGCCCGGTCACTCAGAGCGGTCGTGCTTGGCCGTGGATGTATTGCTTGATGATTCGATGTATCGCTTGATGATTGATAGTGGTGCGCCTCCGCAGGAGACGGCGAATTAGGACGGCGACCAGAGGTGTCCGCGCATGCGGGCACGGGCACACATGCCAGTGAATTCGCGGCGCACTGCGTAGGAGGTGCGGCTCTTTAACCGTTGAACGGGGGTGGCGATAGCCGGGGTGGGCGGGTAGGCCAGGAGTAGGTGCACGTGGTCTGTCTCGCCATTGAACCCGACTAACTCGGTGTCGAGGTCGGAGCAGGCGCCGCGCATGGTGTGCCCGCAGAAGGTGAGCAGGGCGTCGGTGAACACCACTGAAGCGCGTGCCTGGTTGGCTGAGGTTCCCGGTGCGGCGTTGGTGCAGTCGGTCAACGATTCTCGGCGGGCCTGGCGTAATTTCTTCGATTCGGTTACCGGGAAACGCGCGGGCCGCAAGGTGGGCCGGCCGCGGTTCAAGTCGCGTAAGGATCAGCGGCAGTCGTTTTGGCTGACCCGCAACGGATTCAGTCTCAAAGCCAACGGTCGGTTGTTCTTCCCCAAGGCGGGTGTGGATCTGTCCGACCCTGCGAACTTCGCGTCCATCGGCATGACTGTGACCGGGATGCCGGCCCTCAACGCCATCGCATCGGTCGTCGCGGCACGGCCTGGGATCATCACCAACGCAGACCTGCCGCTGCGTGGGTTCGCGGGCCGATTCAAGCTCTGGCCGGTTATTCGAAAGCGAGGGTGAGGCTTTCGAGTCGGCGCACCAGCAGGCTGGGTAGCCACCGCCCCCGCTCGGGCTTTTCGATCCGCGTGGTGTGCTGCAAGAGGTCATCGAGCACGACCCGCGCCTCCAGCCGGGCGAGCGCGGCACCGACACAGAAGTGCGCGCCCCGTCCGAAGGAGATGTGCCCGTTGGTTCCGGTGCGGTCCAGCCGGAACTGGTTGGGCGCCTCGAAGTGTGCCGGGTCCCGGTTGGCCGCGCCCCACAGCAGGATCAATCGTGAACCGGCGGCGAGCTCATGTCCGGCGAGTGTGCAGTCGTCGCGCACGTGGCGATAGTGGCCCCGAAACGGCGACTCGAACCGCAGCACCTCTTCGAGGAATGCCGGTATGAGCTGGGGACTTTCGCGCAGCCGATCCTGGATCTCGGGCTGGGTCGCCACGATATCGGTTGCCGAGCCGATGAGCGATGCCGTCGACTCGCCGCCGGCGCCGAACAGCGTCACCATCATGAACTGCGCGGTCGTGCTGTCGAGTTCGCCTGCGGTGCAGGCGGCGGCGAGGTCGCCCAGCAGGTTGTCTGGCGGGTTCGCCATCGCGAGCTGGAGCCTCTCGGCGACGTAGCCGATCAGTTCGCCAGCGGCCACACCCGCCGCCGCCAGTTGTTTCTCGCTGACCAGCCCTTCGAGTAGCTGCGTGCTGGCATAGGCCCAGGCGGCGAGCTGTTCGGCATCGGCGTCGGGGACGCCGATGAGCCGGCAGATCACCATCATCGGCAGCCGGTTGGCCATCGCCGACATCCACTCGATGCGACCGTGACGTAATTCCTCGCGCCACAACTGCCCGGTGTTCTCGACCACGAAAGACTCCAACGCGCGGATGCGCTTGACGGCCAAGTGGGGAACCAGTTTCCTGCGGTGTACAGCGTGGGCCGGGTCATCGGCGATGGCAAGCACCTGGGTAGGGCCTCCGAGCCCATCCATCGGGAACAACCCGATGGTGCCGTCAGGCTGATAGGTCATCGTGGCGGTGAGGTTGGAGGAGAAGTCCTCGGGCCGCGCCACCACCTCGTGCACGGCATCCCAGCTGCAGACCGCGTGGAAGTCGGAGCCGCCGATGCGGTGCACAGGCGCCTGGGCCAGCATCCGGGCGTACAGCGGATACGGGTCCTGGATGAACCGGTCATCGAACAATTCCGCGCCGAGGTACCCGTCTTGGCCTCTCACGAGTTCAGGTTGGGTGCGAAGTACGGGGAAGTCAACGGTTGGCAGCTCTGTCCCCTTGGGTTTTCGGCGCTGCCACCCGCCGCTGTCTCAGGGAAACCACTGGCACAGGAGGGAACCACTGGCACCGGAGGCAACTTCTGTAACGCAGGCATCACTGTCTGAGATAGAGGGGAAAACAGCACGCAACCTGGGAGTTGAGATGTCGCGATATCACTGGATGGCCGGTGCAGTATCGGTAGGGGCTGTAGCCGCTCTTGGGCTCGCGCCTGCCGCGGTCGCCGGAGGTGTGCCGGTATGGGACGGGGCATACACCGTGACCTTCTTCGTCGACCAGAAGAGCGGCACCAGCGTCGCGGCGACCCAGACCGAAACCCGGTACTCGGACAACTACACGTTCGACACCAGCTGCTCGGGCGGGTCCTGCGTTGCCACCATCGTCGGGGGGCCAGCTCCGCGGAATTCGACGGTGCCGGTGCCGGTGACTTTCACCTGGAGCGGTTCGGCATGGACGTCGACTACCAATTATCAGTGGAACTGTCTGATGCCCGACGGTTCGGTCCAGTGGAATCCCGCGTCCTCGGAGGTGGCATACACGCCGCAGTCGGACGGCACCGTAACGGGTCGTTGGCACACCGACATCGCCAGCGGGGCCTGCGAGGGCACCGTCGATATCACCATGGCGGCGGTCCGGGCCTAACCGGTCAGCCTGCGCCTTTGCCGTTGTCAACTCGGTAGACGGCGCCGTGGATCGCTGACGCGTCGTCGCTGGCCAGGAAAGTGATCGCCTTGGCCACATCGACGGGCTCCATCATTCCGCGGGGTGCGGCGATGCGCATGATCAGATCCCAGTCGGCCTTCTCAGGCGCCTGGAAATCGGTCACCTGAGCTGTTCGCATGCCGCCGGGGCAGATCGCATTGACCCGCAACCGGTCTTTGGTGAACTCCACCGCCAGCGCGCGAGTCAGTCCGATCAGGCCGTGTTTGGCGGCGCAGTAGCCCGCCGAGTACACCTCGCCCTCGACGCCGGCGATGGATGTGACGTTGACGATGTTTCCGCCGGTCTCCAACAGGTGGGGTAGGGCCGCGCGGCACAGGTAGAAGGGGCCGTTCAGGTTCACCGCGAGATCGGTGTCCCAGTCGTGGTCAGTCATCGTCGCTGTGTGGCGCATCTGGTGGAAGCCGGCGATGTTGGCCAGAATGTCGAGTTTCCCGAACTGGTCGACGCAGTCCGCGACGGCCTGCGCGCAGGCCTGGGGCGAGCCGATGTCCACCGAGGCGAAGCTCCCGCCCGAAACGTCGGCGAACACCTCCGCCATACGGGAAGCATCCCTGGCGATGCCGAAGACCGTCGCGCCCCGGTCGGCGAACAGTTTGGCGGTCGCCGCACCCAAACCCGCCGACGCGCCGGTGATTAGCGCGACCTTTCCGCTCAGTTGACCCATGTCCACGACCCTCTCACGGGCACGGCTCCGTTCGGACGGCAGCGCGGGCGCCAAGACTGCAATACTTGACCCAGATTCTGACACCGCCCCTTGCGAACAAGAATCCGAGACACGAGTCTGAAACCATGACACCGTCGGACCTGCCCGCACTGGGCCGGCGTGCCGGCCAGGGCATGGCGCGGCACCCCCGCGCCGCAGTGCCGCTACTCGATGGCAAGGTTGCTGATCTCACCGGACCCGGTATCGCCGAGCGCTGGGGCGTGACGTGCACGGATCTCGGGGCTTCGGTGATCGCACCCAACGGCAAGCTGGTGTCGGTGTTCGGCGACACGTTCTCGGGCCGCAAGGTCGGCGAGGGCGACTGGCGCTCACCGGTGGTCTTGATCGGCCGCGGCGACGCCGATCACGAGATCATCTACGAACGCGCGGGTGGACCGGATCCGCACTACGCCCGTCAACTGTGGCACTACCGCCACGACTCGGCCGCCACCGGATGGCGACGCGGCGGAATCAGCACTGTGATCCCGTCGGACCTGCTGCGGGTCGGCGAGTCGATCTATCTGCACGTCATCGTCAATCGGGGCTTTGGCAACGTGTTGTGGACCGAGATCTGGAGATCCGATGACAGCGGTGTGTCCTGGCACCACCTGGGTGAAAACGCCAAGTTCCCCGCGGGCCTGCATGGTGGCCACGCGCAGTGTTGGTCGTGGGACTACGACCCTGGCAAAAACGGGGACCCTGGCAGCGGGTGGGTCTACTTGGCGGCCACCGGGTTTCAGCGCGACAAGGGCATCATCTTGATGCGGGTCCGTCCCCAGCACATCGGCCAGCGGTCGCGCTACTTGAGCTGGGGGTTCACCGCCGGTCGCTGGCGCTGGGGGAGTAGGGCGACCCCGATCACGCCGCCAGGAGAGAAATGGGGCGAGCTGACGTTTCGGCGCATGTCGGCGGACAGGTGGATCCTCGGTGGATTCCTCGCCTCGAAATACGCCCTCGGATATCGGGTCGTGCGCACGCCCGTTGCCAATATGCACACCACCCCGATCCAGCTGCCGGTGACCGGCAGCGCCTGGCAGACTGAAGACCACCTGGACAATCGGGTGGCCCAGCTTTACGGCGGGTACGTGTTGCCGGGGTCGCGCTTCGACGTCAGGGGTGGCGTGGGTCTGGTGGTGTCGCAGTGGCACACGTCGAACGGATGGCCTTACCGGGTAATGCAGTTCAAGGCAGCGCTGCGTGACACCACCAAGACGCTGCCACCGCCTGACCCGATCAACCTGTGACATCCAACGATTCGGCCCACTGGCGACATGATCCACAGAGCCGGTCCGCCGGCGACATGAAATAACGAGGTGAGAGGGGCGCGGGTGAGCGGATCCGGAGTCAAGCGAGTGGTCATCTGGGGAACGGGATTTGTCGGCAGAATGGTGATCGCCGAGGCCGTTAAACACCCCCAATTCGAGGTGATCGGGGTCGGAGTCAGCAATCCGGAGAAGGTCGGGCGCGACGTCGGGGACCTCTGCGGGCTCGGTGTCACGCTCGGGCTGACCGCGACCGACGACGTCGACGCGCTGATCGACCTGCGGCCCGACGCACTGGTGCATTACGGTCCGACAGCGGCGCACGCGGAGGCCAACATCGACCTGATCAGCCGCTTCCTGCGCGCCGGCATCGACGTCTGCTCCACCGCGATGACGCCGTGGATCTGGCCCACGATGCATCTCAACCCGCCCAATTGGATAGATCCGATTTCGGTGGCATGTGAGCTGGGTGAGTCATCGTGCTTCACCACCGGCATCGACCCCGGCTTCGCGAATGACCTTTTCCCGCTGACATTGATGGGGTTGTGCTCGGAGGTGCGCCGGGTGCGCGCTTCTGAAATCCTGGACTACACCAACTACGAGGGCGACTACGACCGGGAGATGGGCATCGGCCGGCCGCCTGAGTTCCGGCCGCTGCTCGAGAATCCCGATATCTTGGTATTCGCTTGGGGTGCAACGGTTCCCATGATCGCACACGCAGCTGGGATCACGCTCGACGAGATCACCACCACGTGGGAGAAGTGGGTGACTCCGCAGGCGCGCAAGACCGTTAAAGGGATCATCGAACCGGGCAACGTCGCCGCCGTTCGGTTCACCATCAACGGGGTGTACCGCGGCGAGACCCGCATTCAACTCGAACACGTCAACCGGATCGGAAGCGACGCGGCACCGGACTGGCCCTCAGGAAACGAGAACGACGTCTACCGTGTCGACATCGAAGGCACCCCGAGCATCTTTCAGGAGACCGCGTTCCGGTTCACCGACGGTTCCGGGCGGGATGCGGCGGCCGCCGGCTGCCTGGCCACCGGCCTGCGCGCACTCAATGCGGTGCCCGCCGTCAACGACCTGTCACCGGGCTGGGTCACCGCGCTCGATCTACCGTTGATCCCGGGAATGGGGACCATCCGCTGAACGGAATCTGGGACAAGTAGATGACAGAGCGGGCCTGTCGATAGGGGGTTGCCGCCAATTGCGCTGTTTCCGCAACCAGGCTCGCCGGCTCCGTAGCGCGACCGACTCAGCTTGGCGAGCGCGTACCGGTCCTCACGCCGAACTGTTCGGATGTGTATTGCAGGTCGTACTCATGCAGCCCCGACTTGGCATGCAGTTCCCGGTACTCCTTGAAGCGCCCGGGAAAGAGGAACGGAGCGCGCCCGTTCTCGTCCTGGTAGTAGCTCTGGCAGGACGGTGATGCCCAGGAGTAGCGGGGGAACTGCTGCGCCAACCATTCGTTATAGGCGCGGCTGATCTGAGGCTTGACCGCCAGTGACTTCGCGCCGGCCGCCTGCTTCTGGCTTAGCAACCGCACAATCGTTTCGACGTTTGTCTCGGCGGTCAGAAAGTAGCTCGCGTCAAGAGGCAGTCCGTTGGGTCCGACGGCAAAAAAATAGTTGGGGAAGTGTGGTGCGGCAATCCCTTTGAACGCCTCGGGCGACTGCTCCATTATGTCGGCCAGGCTCTGGCCCGCTTCGCCGAAGACGGCGATCCGATCGAAGTCGAGGATGCGGTAACCCGTACAGAAGATGATGACCTCGGCGGGAATCTCGCGGCCATTCTCGGTGGTGATACCGCTGGCACGTACCGCACTGAGGCCTTCCGGAATCAGCTCGACGTTCTCGCGCAGCAGGGCGGGGTAAAAGTCATCGGAGACCAAACCGCGCTTGCAGCCGTAAGGGTCCGCGGGTGTGAGCGCCGCGCGTAGTTCTGGATCCGGGATCGTATCGGTGATGAACTTCCTGGCCACTTTCTCAAACTGCTTCGCCCGGTTGTGGCCGAGTGTGGCGGCGTCGTGAACAAGGCTCATCAAGAATTGTTGCACGCGCCGAATCAGTTTCATGATGACCGGAAACCGGCGCCATCGGCTGCGCTGCGCGTCGGTGTAGAACTTGCGGCGCCGCGGCATGATCCAGTTCGGCGATCGTTGTAGGACCGTGAGTTTCCCGGCGATCTTCGCCACCTCGGGCACGATCTGCACGGCACTCGCGGCAGAGCCGACAATGACGACGCGCTTTCCCTCTAGCTCGACGCTGTTGTCCCAGCGGGTGCCGTGAAAACTCTCACCCTCGAAATCGTCGATACCGGGAACGCTGGGGTAGCGGGGCGTGTGTTGGTTTCCCATCGCGTTGATCACGACATCGAACTCGAGTGACTCGCCGGCCTCGCTCTTGAGTTGCCAGACACCGGATTCGGCGTACCGTGCCGCGGTTATCCGGGTGTTCAATCGAATATGCGGGTCGAGGCCGAACTCCGTCGCGCACATCTGCAGATAGGACTCGATCTCGGGCTGTTCTGCGAAGCTCGCGGTCCAGTCGGGGTTGGGTCGATACGAGAACGTGTAGGCGTGGGCCCAGACATCGCAGGCCAGGCCCGGGTAGGTGTGCAGGTGCCACGTCCCCCCGACCGCGTCAGACTTCTCGAAGATCGTGAAGTTGGTGAAGCCGTTTTCCAGGAGTTCATGGCCAGCGGCCAGGCCCGCAGGGCCGGCACCGATCACCGCGATCCGGAGAAGGGAATGGACGGCCATGTCGATTTCATACCTCTCGTTGATGAATCGGGAATCGTTTTCGAGGATCGCTTACCGAGTTGTTCAACTCCCGGGTACTCGCATCCGTTCGGCGAATACCTTGTGGAAGCCGATCGGCCCAAGACGTTTCAGCCAGTCAACGGCGAAGGACTCCGCTCCGGAGCGCACGCGAAGCTTGTTGCCGCGGATTCCACGGACAATGGCAGAGGCCACGTCTTCGGGCGGGTGCCCGTACTTCTTCATCCCCTTCTGCAATTGAGCGCGCTGCGCTTCATGGCTGACGCGCACCGACCGTGCGATACCGGTCGCTACGCCGCCGGGATGGACACTCGTCACCCCCACCTGGGTGTGGCGAAGTTCTGCCCAGAGCGATTCGCTGAACCCGCGAACGGCGAACTTGCTTGCGCAGTAGCTGCTCTGCCCGGGCACGCCGATGAAGCCGAACATGCTCGACACATTGACGATATGAGCCTCATCCGCCTCCCGGAGCACGGGCAGAAAGAACTTACAGCCGTGGACGACTCCCCAGAAATTGATCCCGATCAGCCACTGGAAGTCTTCCAGACTGTGGTCTTCGAAGTTCTTCAACACTGAAACACCGGCATTGTTCACCAGAATGTTCACCCGCCCGTGTTCCTCGACAATCTCCCTGGGCAATGCCGCCATTTGCGAGGCATCGGAAACATCGGCCAGATGACGGCTCGAGCGAACCCCGGCAGCCTCGACCAGGTGCGCCGTCTCTTCGAGTCGCACCCCGTCGATGTCCACGAGGGCGAGTACGCAGCCCTCGCCGGCCAACCGCGCCGCCGTTGCGCGACCAATTCCACTCGACGCGCCCGTCACGACAGCGACTCGTCCGTGCAGGTCTTTCATCGGATGGCCCCGATCCCGGACCGGGCTCCCAGGGTCACTGCGTCCCCGGCAGGGACTCTCCGGCGAGCAACCCGCCGTCAGCCACGAATTCGGAACCGGTGATGAAGCTCGCCTCGTCGGAGGCCAGGAAGAGCACGAGGTTGGCGATGTCCTCCGGCTCTCCAGTCCGGCCGAGCGGCACCCGGCGCCTGCTATAGCCGTCGAGAAGCTCACGCAACTCCGGAAGGTCATCTGGGTTGCCGAGTTGGGTATGAACGAAGCCGGGGTGCACCGAGTTCACCCGGATTCCGATCGGTGCAAGCTCGAGGGCGGCAACCCGGGTCATGCCGCGCACCGCAAATTTGCTTGCGACGTAGGAGAAAACCAGGTTCATCCCGATCATGCCGTCGATCGACGAGATGTTGACGATCGAGCCCGCCCCGGATTTCTCCATGGCCGGGGTGGCCGCCTTCATGCCCAGGAAAACCCCAGTCTGATTGACGGCGATCACCTTCTGGTAGTCCTCAAGCGAGAGATCGCGCATCGGCGACGGGATGACGATGCCCGCGTTGTTGACCAAGACATCGAGCCGGCCGAAGGCCGAGAGTGTCTCGGTGACCGCGGATTCCCACTGCTCGGGCTGAGTGACATCCAGGTTGACGAATCGGGCCGTATCTCCGATTTCACGCGCGAGAGCCTCCCCGTCTGATTCCTGCACATCTCCGATCACCACCCGCGCGCCCTCCCGCGCGAAGAGTCGCGCCTCGGCGTTGCCCATACCGCGAGCTCCGCCGCTGATGAGCGCCACCTTGCCGTCGAGTCGTCCCATGCCTGCGTTTCCCTTCTGCGATTCGGTCACTCGGTCGTCGAGGCAGCTAGTCCACGGCGATCAGCGGGGGCAGCTTTCGGGCGAGTAATGAGTCGTAGCGGTTGCGGAGTTGCTCGGCATAGCTCGGCCGGGTGGCAATCAGAAACTCGCCGGAGCGAATGCCTTCGATCACGGGCTCCACTGCCTCGCCGGGAGTCATTCCTTCGGACAGAATCGCTGCGAGGGCCGCGGCCGTCCCCTTGCCGTCATCGGTGTCGTCGACTCCGAAGCGCTCGGGTCTCACGCCGGCGGTATCCGCGATACCCGTATCGAAGGCACTCGGGGTGAACACCGATGCGCCGATCTTCGAGCCAACGGCAGCGAGGTCATGCGCCAGACACTCGGTCAAGGACAGGGCCGCGCATTTCGAGACGACGTAGGGCCCCGACAACGGGCCTGAGACGAATGCGGCCACGGATGCGGTATTGAGCACATGCCCGTCGGTTCCTTGCGCGATCATGCGCGGCACGAAACTGCGAATGCCATGAATGATCCCGTAGACGTTCACGCCGAAAGTCCATTCCCAGTCCTCGGTGCTCCGCTCCCAGCAGAGCCCGCCCTGAAACACCCCGGCGTTGTTGACCAACAAATCCACGTGACCGAACTCGGCGAAACAGCCATCGGCCAGCGCGGCCACTGATTCAGAGTCGGAAACGTCCACGCGCCGCGCGACCGCGCCGGCACCGATTCGAGCAACCGTCACCTCTGCGCCGGCCTCGTCGATGTCCGCGGCCACGACCCGCATTCCCTCGGCCGCGAAACCGAGTGCGAGAGCCCGACCGATTCCGTGTGCCGCGCCGGTTACCACGGCCACTTTGCCTTCGAGATCCCGAATCACTTCGACCCCCGAACCGTTTTCTTAGAGGCAGCAGCGTTCGGCGAAGGGGCGTCCGGCGCGAGGGTTGCGGCAAGGACGTCGGCCAGGGCGCGCGCGCGACTACGAACCGGAAAATCCGGAATATGCACCCAGCTGAGCGCCATCGTCGCGTAGGCGCTCGCGAGCAGATCGGCCAGTGTGTCGGCCGGAATGTCCGCGCGCACCCGGTCGGCTGCCACCGATTCGTGGATGAAGGCGACGAAGGCGGCATGAAACCCGTGGTCGCGATCTTCGTGGACTTCGGTAAACGCGAGCGATTGGACCCGCGCGGCAAGTGCACGCTCGCCCGGCGACACCGATTGCAGGCGCTCCGCGAATCCCTCGAAAAGAACCCTCAAAGCGTCGCCGATTCGGACCGGGCGACGCGACAAGGCATCCAGCTGCCCGGAAATGTCTGACAACGCGCGCGCGCCCAGGGCGCGCAACAAATCCGATTTGGCCGGGAAGTGGTTGAAAAAAGTGCCGTATGCGACGTCGGCGGCTTCGCAGATCTCCGCCACGGACGTGTCGTCGAATCCCTTGGCGACGAACAGAGCCTCGGCTGCATCCAGAACGCGACCGGAGACCTCAAGGCGCCGCCGCTCCCGACGCGTCGATCCGGCTGGCTGCGTCTCCAGAGAAGCCATTTCCGTCCCCAATGAATCAGTGAACCAATGAATCCCAGCGATTCGCCGGTGAATCCCAGCGATTCGCCCGCCGAAAAAATATACCTTAGTATATTTTTATATGTCAATCATATTTACTCGCGACACCGGGTTCGCGGAGAAGGAGGAGGACCGCGATGCCGAAGCCGGCCGCCCAGGTGCTTCTGGAGCGCTATTGGGACGAGGTCAACAACCAGGGGAAGCTTGAGTTGATTCGCGAGCTGTGCAGCGACCCGATCACCCGCCATGACCCGGGAAGTGTCACGCGGTTGAGCCACGACGAGCAGATCGAGCGGGTCCGAGTGGGTATCGAGCAGCTGGGCGTCCAGATCTCCCGGGTCATCACTCACGCGGATGACACCACCGTCACCTCCGTGTGGAACATGACGATGACGAAACATGGCGACGCAAAAATGTGCGGAATCGAGGTCTTCACGGTGGAAAACGGCAGGCTCACGCACTGCTGGAACACTCCCTACGCCGAGGGCCACTGGGGCTAACGGTTGTAACGCAAGAGAAGTGTCTGGGAGTTGAGAGGAGTCGGAGCGCGTGTCGGCCCGTAGCGACGTGACGTTCACATGGAACGGGATCCCTTGCGCCGGAAGACTTTACCCGGCACCCCTACGATGATGCCCACGGCAGAAGGACGAGGAACACGTTGATGCAGCCGACCATTCTGAAACTCGACGCCCTCGGCGACGCGCCCGTGGGTGGCAAGGCCGAAGGCCTGGCCCGACTCGTAGGCCTCGGAATGCGGGTTCCCAAGACCTTTGTGGTGGTCGGCGCGACTCCGGGGCGGTTGCCGCAAGACCTCGAGGCCCGCTACGCCGAACTCGGCGGGGAGGCGGTTGCGGTGAGATCTTCTGCGTTGGGCGAAGACTCGGCAGACGCCAGCTTCGCTGGTCAATACGAGACGATCCTGAACGTAACCGGAATCGAGGCCCTGCGCGCGGCCATCAATGCATGCCTGGCATCGTTGGACAATAGTCGGGCGGCGCTTTACCGGCAGCAGAGTGCGGGCGACGAAGTCGAACACGCCATGTCCGTGGTGGTTCAGAACATGGCCCCTGCAGTGAGCGCCGGGGTGCTGTTCACCGCCGACCCGGTCACCGGACGCCGCGACCGCATCGTGATCGACGCGGTGGAGGGCCTGGGTGAGGCGCTCGTCGGCGGGCACGCATCGCCGGACCACTATCTGCTTGATCGAAGTGGGGTCACCCGCGAGGTTGAACTCGAGGGCGAAACAACGATCCTCGGCGAAGCAGTGCGGCGCAATCTGTTGGCCGGGGCACTGTCGGCCGAAGCGGCCCAAGGCTGCCCCCTTGACCTCGAGTGGGCCGTGGACGCGCAGGACGAAATCCACTGGCTGCAGGCTCGGCCCATCACCCATCTTCCGCCGGACCCCAATGAACTCGACACGCCGATCGTCGACCCGACCCACGTCTTTACCCGCTGCAACGTCGGCGAGATGTTCCCCGGCGCTTGCACCCCGCTGTCTTACTCCTTCACCGCGCGCAGCATCGATGTCGGCATGCAGATGATGCACGTACAGGTGGGCATTCAAGATGCGGTGCTGCCGAGCATGCGCTTCCTCATCATGAATTCGGGGCACCTCTTCCTCAATCTGAGCACCATGAGCGACACCGCGACCCATGCGCTGGGCTCAAGCGCCGAGCAGTTGGCGCTCTCGGTCTGCGGGCGCCCCATCAACGAGTTCACGATCCGCGGCAGCGACCCGCCGTCGCGCCCGCGCCGCATCGCCAACGGGATGCGCTACCTGGGCTACCTCTTCAGTCAGCCCAGGGCGCGTCGCGACATGCGTCGCCTGGTTGCGGAGCTGCGGTTCCCTGCGTCCGATACTGCCGCGGCGGCCTGGCAGGAGATCGATCGCCGCTTTCAGTTCATCTACGACGCCATGCACTACCACCTGATTTCCTCGGCCGGCTCGGGTGTCCTCACGCCAACCCTGCTCGGCGTGATCGCCGGGAGCCGCGAAGTATCCGAGCAGGACCACGCCACCGTAGCGGCGCTGCTGGCCGGAGCCGATGATGTCGAAAGCGCCGACATCATCGCCGGCGCCGAGCGCATTCAGGAATGTATCGCCGCCCATCCCGATGCCGACGCCTGTTTCACCCATGCCCACCCGGAAGTGGCGCTGAACTGGATTCAGTCTCGCTCAGCGGGTGAAGCGCGCCAGGAATTCGAACGTTTTCTGCTCCGGCACGGGCACCGCGCGATCAAGGAACTTGAGTTGCGTCAGCCCGAATGGCGAGAAGATCCCATGCCGCTGATCAGGTCGCTGCAAGTTCCGCTGCGCCAGCGCGGATCGGGACGCGCTGCGCTCAACCGCCCCGACCGTACTCCGGCCCCGAAGGTCGGTCGGGCCGTCGCGCTGCTGGCTCGGATGGCGCGCCAGGCCGTCCGCTCCCGCGAAGAGACCAAGTCCGGACTCGTAACCGTTGTGACGCGCTTCAAGGCCGCGTACCGCAGCTTGGCGGAAAGCCTTGTGAGAGAGGGACGTCTCCCGGATCGTGACGCGGTCTTCTTCCTCACCCACGAGGAGCTGGGACGGCTCGCCGGGAACGCAGAAACGGGACTCGCGGCGACAGCCCTGGCACGCCGCGAAGCATTTGCGCAACAACTGACCTACGATTTTCCCGACGTCTTCGAGGGCGAACCACCCAGACTCGACCTCGACCTCGACCTCGATGCCGCCGACTCCGATGGTCTGGTCCGCGGAGCCTCGGTAAGTCGCGGGCGTGTCGTCGGGTTGGCGCGCGTCGTACGCAGCCTCGAAGAGGCAGAACGACTCGAGCGTGGTGAGATTCTCATCGCACCGATTACCGACGTTGGTTGGACCCCCTACTTCAGCCTCATTTCAGGCCTGGTCACCGATATCGGGAGTGCGGTCTCCCACGGCGCGGTGGTTGCACGCGAATACGGGCTTCCCGCCATCGTGAACACCCGCGTCGGAACCCGGGTGTTCCAGACGGGCGACCGCGTCTTGCTCGATGGCGAGTTGGGAATCGTCCGCCTGGCAAACCACGACGACTGATCGGGGCCGCTTCGGCAGCCCGGTCCGGCGGCTTTCTAGAGGTGTTTCACCAAGACGACATGGGCCATCGGGATCTGCATCCGCTCCGGTGCGGCTGCTAGGCGCTCGGCGACACCTTTTTCGAGCCGGTCGAACAATTCCGAGACCCGCGGATCTGCAGCTCCGTCAGCGAGCGCCGTCGACAAGGCTGGGAACACCGACGCCCGGGCGAAGTCAGCCCACCGTGCGCCGAAAGCAACTGAGTCACTGTCGTTCTGGTAGCGACCCCAGAATCGGTCGTCGGCCTCGAACAGTTCGAGATTTTCGATCTCCAGTCGTTCGAAGCGTCCCGATGGCGCGAACGGCGCGATGAAGTCACCTGCGCGGCGCCCTACGGCGGGAACGCACATTCGGGATACCTCCTTGGCGGTGAGCAACCCGTCGGCCGTCAACTCATCAAGCCCGTCCATCATCGCCGCCAGCAGCGGGCGGTAGCCGAACTCGCCATCGTCACCGATCGCCATCGTCGTGACGACCAGGCGGCCGCCGGGACACAGCTCCCGGCCGCGGAACGCGACGAATTCATGCCAGTCGCGGGCGGCCTGCTTGGCGTAGGCGGCACGCACGGACTCGTCGGCGCAATAGGCCACCTGTAGGTGGTCGTCGATGACCGCGGGAACCCGACTCAACCATTGAATCGCCCAGGAACTCCAACCGAGGTTGACGCTGTTGGAGGGCAGGATTTGCGAATAGAAGGACCGGCCGACCGCTGAAGCGAACGTGGCACCGTCCTTGCGTAGGTAGGTGTCGGGGTCCTCCTCCAGGGTCCGGAACAGCGCGGTGAAATCGTTGTCCGGCATGTCGGTGTGGGCGACCAGCACGGAGTGCTCGGGTCGGGTTCGCTTGCGCAGCATCGCTATCGCGGCGCCGACCGGGAGTAGCGAGTTGTACCCGATGGAAGCGCCATAGTCGGCGATAACGATCGGCTGCGGCGGAGCCGGCAGCGGTACCGCGGCGGCAGCCCGCTCGAAGACCTCGATGGCCGACTCGAGCCCAGCCGCCTGCAGCCGGGCAGCAGCGGAGTACGACCCGCTGTCCGCCGGCTCCGGCCGCACGACGATGCTCGACTCAGGCATCGTGACCTCCGAGAACGTCCAGGCAAATCCGTCACTGCAAACGGTAGTCCTCGCGCGGCGGCCGCGCCGCAGAAGTGCCAGGGGTGTGAAAGACTTTGTTCCTGTCCGGTCGGCCCGCGGATCGCGATCACCAGCGCGATCCTGACGCTGGCCAGCTGAGCGCGCCGCGCGTACTTGCCAGTTGACGCGCGCTCGCAGGGTCTTGTGGGGTACGGCCGCGAACGTGAAGGCACCGTCACGTTCGGTCGCGGCAGTGAAGCTACCTTCACGTTCGGCGGGAAGGGTGACGTCAGTGGGCCCCGGGCTACGAGCGCGCAGGCCAGCGTCAGTGGCCTCGGGCTACCCAATCGTCGTAGTGGACGATCTCGTCGCCGACGGTCGTCGAGTCACCGTGGCCGGTATAGACGACCGTATCGGCGGGCATCTTTGCGAGCCGTCCCGAGATCGACTCCAGGATGGTCGGGAAGTCGGAGAACGAGCGGCCGGTGGCCCCGGGCCCGCCGCGAAACAGCGTGTCGCCGCTGAACACCGCATTCAGCTCAGGTGCGTGCCAGCACACCGAGCCGGGCGAGTGCCCCGGCGTGTGCAGAGCCAGTAGCTCGGTGCCCGCGACCTGCAGTCTGTCGCCATCAGCGACCGAGCGGAAGTCGTTGTCGGGGTGGGTCATTCGCCACAACATGTCGTCGGCCGGATGCATCAGGACCGGGGCGTCCAGCGCTGCACCCAGTTGGGGCGCGACGGTGACGTGGTCGTTGTGTCCGTGCGTGCACACGACCGCAACCACATGCCGTCCGCCGACAGCCTCGATGATCGGTTCTGCGGTGTGCGCGGCGTCGAACACCACCACCTCGTGGTCATTACCGACGAGCCAGATGTTGTTGTCGACGTCCCAGCTGCCGCCGTCGAGTTCGAACGTGCCGCTGGTCACCAGGCGCTGGATGTTGGCCATCAGAGTCCTCCGTTCTTCACGCAAGCGCTCATCACAAGACCACCACTGAACGCAGCACTTCACCGGCGTGCATCTTGTGGAACGCGTCCTCGATATCGCCTAGCCCGATGCGTTCGGAGACGAACTTGTCCAACGGGAACCTGCCCTGCAGATAGAGGCTGATCAAGGTGGGAAAATCGCGCTCTGGCAGGCAGTCGCCGTACCACGACGACTTGAGCGACCCGCCGCGGGCGAAGAAGTCGAGCAGCGGCATCTCCAGGGTCATGTCCGGAGTCGGTACCCCGACCAGAACCACGGTGCCGGCCAGGTCGCGGGCATAGAACGCCTGCTTCCACGTCTCTGGTCGCCCGACCGCGTCGATCACGACGTCGGCGCCATAACCGTCGGTCAGATCCTGAATGGTCTTGACTGGGTCCAACTCGCCGGCGTTGATCGTGTGGGTGGCACCGAACTCGCGGGCCAGGTGCAGCTTCCGGTTGTCGGTGTCGACCGCGATGATGCGTTTGGCGCCGACCAGTCGGGCGCCGGCGATCGCCGCATCACCGACACCGCCGCAGCCGATGACCGCGACGGTGTCGTCGCGGTTGACCGCGCCGGTGTTGACGGCCGCACCCAGGCCTGCCATCACGCCGCAGCCCAGCAGTCCGGCTGCCGCGGGGTCGGCCGCCGGATCGACCTTGGTGCACTGGCCCTCATGCACCAGCGTCTTATCGGCGAAGGCCCCGATTCCCAAGGCTGGGGTCAGGGGTGTGCCGTCGGTCAGGGTCATCGGCGCCGATGCGTTGAAGGTGTCGAAGCAGTACCAGGGCCGCCCGCGTTTGCATGCGCGGCACCGGCCGCACACCGCGCGCCAGTTGAGGATCACGAAGTCGCCGGGCTCGACGTTCGTTACGCCGGGGCCGACCGACTCGACAGTGCCCGCGGCCTCATGGCCGAGCAGGAACGGGAATTCGTCGTTGATGCCGCCTTCGCGGTAGGTCAGGTCGGTGTGGCACACACCGCAGGCCAGGACGTCGACGACGACCTCGCCCGGTCCGGGGTCGGGGATGACGATGTCCACCAGCTCCACCGGTTGAGCCTTCGTCCGGGCGATCACACCGCGCACAGTCTGGGTCATATCTTCAACTTAGTGGTCGACCGATAAGTGGATTTAGTGGTCGAGCCAGAAGCGACTCTGGCAGTTCTGGCGTCATCTCTAGCGCCCTTCTGATGACGAACCCAACCATTGCAGGAGGAGAAATCATGTCCACGACAACCCCCAGCCAAGAATCGACCCGAAGCCGCGACGCTGACACGTCCGACGTCGATACCCGCGGCGATGCGGACTGGCAAATCGCTGGTCAGGCTTGGTCACACGCGGCGTCCGACTGGGCCTACCTCTTTGAGCCCTACGCTCGCGATGCGATCGAGACTGTATTCGATCTCGTCGGCGTCGATTCGGCGACCCGGTTGCTCGACGTCGCCTGCGGTGCCGGAAGTAGCCTCGGCCGGGCGTCCCGACTCGGTGCCTCGGTCGCTGGGCTGGATGCCTCGGCCGAATTGCTCGAGATCGCAGCCCGCCGAGCGGTTGGAGCCGACCTCGTGCATGGCGACATGTTCGACCTCCCCTGGGAAGACTCATCTTTCGACGTTGTGACGTCCTTCAACGGCATCTGGGGCGGATGCGAGGCCGCGCTGGCCGAGATGGCCCGGGTGTGTCGGCCCGGAGGTCGGATCGGTCTGACTTACTGGGGGGCCCCAGAGCGGCTCGATCTGCTGAGCTACTTCATGACCGTGGGTGCGGCTGGCCCTGGCGTGAGTGAGGAGATCGTCTCGCTGGCAGCCATCAATGCTCCGGGAGTCGCCGAGTCGATACTCGCGGGCGCAGGCTTCGAAGAGATCACTTTCGGGACCACGCAGGCGATCCTCGAGTTCGGCGACGACGAGATCGCCTGGAGGGCCCTCCGTTCACCGGGCCTCGCACTGCCCTCGATCCGGCACACTGGGGAACAGAAACTCCGGCAGCAAGTGCTCGAGGCCATTTCGCCGCACCGGCACGACGACGGCACGTACCGACTGGTGAACGAGCTGGTCCACGTCGTCGCACGCAGGCGATAGCGGGGGACGGGTCAGCGCGATCGGCCCGTTCACGGACCCGGTGCGATCAAAGTGGGCTTATCGTGATCACATGGACCAGTTGGTTGCTCGGTGCAGTGGTCCAGCAGGTGAGGAGATCGCCTATGCCACCGTGGGGAACGGGCCCGCGCTGGTGCTGGCGGCCTGGTGGACGAGCCACCTCGAACTCGACTGGCAGAACCAGGAGCTGCGCGAGTTCGTGCTCGCACTGGCCGAGAACCACACGGTGATCCGCTACGACCGGCCTGGCGTCGGGATGAGTAGCCGCGGTGACCGAGACTATGACCTCCGCACCGAGACCGGCCACCTTGAAGCAGTCGTGGTGGCGTCGAGTTTCGATTCGGTCGATCTGCTCGGGATCTCCTGCGGCGGCCCGCCCTGCGCGCAGCTGGCCGCCGACCGACCGGACCTGGTCCGGCGCCTGGTATTTATCGGCAGCTACCTGGACGGCGGCACGATCTCGGACGAAGCCACGCGCGGTGCCGTTCGCGATCTCGTCGCCGTCAACTGGGGGCTCGGCAGCAAGGCTCTCACCTCGGTGTTCCTGCCCGACTCCGACGGGCCTACCGCAAGACGATTCGCATCAGCACAGCGCCACACGGCCACCGCCCAGGTTGCCGCCGACCTGCTCCAGCTCACCTTCGACATGGACGTCACCCAGGTCGCACCCAAGGTCAGCCAGCCCGCGCTCGTCCTGCATCGCACCGGCGATCACGTCGTCACCGCCGATTCGGGACGACGACTCGCCGAGGAACTCGGCGACGCCGAGTTCCGTTTGCTCGAGGGTCGGGCCCACCTGCCGTGGGCCGAGCGCGCGGCGGATCTCGTCGCGATGATTGAGTCGTTCCTGCTCGAAGGTGCTGCGGTGCGCGCGCCGGCCCGGACCCTCGCCACGGTTGTGGCCGTCGACATCGTCGAGTCCTCACGCCTGATAATCCAGCTCGGAGATGCGCTCTGGCGCCAGCGGCTCGATGCGTTCCACGATCGGGTCGCACTCGAAGCCGGCGCCACCGGTGCGACGTCGGTCAAGTCCACCGGGGACGGGGCGCTGCTCACATTCGCCCTGCCTGGCGAGGCCATCGCGTTCGCATCGTCCATTCGGCGAGCAGCTCGCCAGCTTGGCTTCGGACTGCGCAGCGGAATCCACACCGGCGAAATCGAGCTGCGCGGCCCCGACATCTCCGGACGGACGGTCCTCATCGCTTCCCAGCTCTGCGATCTTGCGCCGGCGGACGGCGTCTTCGTCTCGGCCATCACTGCCGAGCTTTCCGCCGGCCGGGGGTACCGCATGATCGACGCAGGCTTACATCAGCTCAACGGCATCGCCGATCCGGTAGCGGTACTGGAGGTCGAGCCGCCCGGCGACGACATCGCCGACCAGCGGGCCCTCCGGCTGAAGTTGCACCAGAACGGCACTAGCTGGGACATCCACTTCGGCAGCCGCGTGGTCACGCTACGCAATACCAAGGGGATCGCCGACCTGGCCACCCTGGTCGGCTCGCCGGGCGCCGACATCGATGCCGTCGAGCTCATGGACGGAGCGGCGGGCTGGAAGCGAAGCACCGGCGCCGACGCCCTCGACGGGCGCGCAATTGCCGCGTACCGCGACCGCCTAGGGGAGATCGAAGTCGCCCTGGACGATGCTGACGCCCGTGGCGATGTCGCGGAATCGAATCGCCTCGACGACGAGCGGGCCGCGATCATCGGCCAGCTCCGTGCCGCATCTGGACTCGGGAATCGCACCCGCCGCCTCGGCGATGACGTCGAGCGGGCACGCAAGGCGGTGTCCGCGCGCATCCGTGACGCTATCGAGAGGATTGCCGTGGCCGATGCCGAGCTCGGAACCTACCTGCAACAGACGGTCACGACGGGTCGCTACTGCCGGTACCGAGTAGGCCCGGGTTTCGGATCAGATCGGCGCTAGTGCAGGCCTCCGCCCGTCGCCTCTTGCATCTGATCGAGGACACGGTCGAGGTTGAACGCTGCGGGCTTTTGCCGGGGTGGAAATTCCGCGAAGGTTTTTAGCTGCTCGGCGGCCAGCGCTTGGGCGGGATAGAGGACGAAAATGTGCTCGAGCACCCAGTTCCAGTAGCCGTTGGAGTTTTCGTCGGCGCGTTCGAAGGGATCGCGGCGCAGGTTGAAGATCTTGGGGATGCGTAGCGGCACAAACGGTTCAGCCCACAGCTGCATCGTTTTGGCTCGCTGCTCGCAGAACACGATCTTCCAGTCGCCAATGCGGACAGCGGTGACCTGACCGTCGTCGCTGGTGTAGAAGAACCAGTCCCGAGGTGACTGGTCGGTCTGTCCGGTCAGGTAGGGCAGCGCGTTGTAGCCGTCTATGTAGACCCGAAATGTCTTGTCGCCGACGTTGTGCCCGGCGCGTAACTTGTCGGTGATATCGGATTCGCCGGCGGCCGCCAAGAATGTGGCCAGCCACTCCTGGTGGGTCATGATGCCGTTGAGGGTGGTGCCGGCCGCGAATCGCTGGGGCCAGCGGGCAAAGCAAGGTACCCGGTAGGCGCCTTCCCAATTGGAGTTCTTCTCACTGCGCCACGGGCTGATCGCGCCGTCCGGCCAGGTGTTGTAGTGCGGGCCGTTGTCGGTGGAATACACAACAATCGTGTTCTCGGTTATGCCGAGTTCGTCGAGTAGGTCCAGCAGCTGCCCGACGTGGCCGTCGTGCTCAACCATCCCGTCGTTGTAGAACCCCTGCCCGCTCAGTCCCTCTGACTCCGCCTTGAGGCGGGTCCACAGGTGCATTCTGGTGGCGTTCCACCACACAAAGAACGGCTTGTCGTCGCTGTGGGATTGCCGGATGAAGGCTTCCGCGCGGTCGGTGGCGTCGTCGTCGATGGTCTCCATACGTTTCTTGGTCAGTGGCCCCGTGTCGGTGATGCGGCCGTCGGCGAAGGAGTGGATCACTCCGCGCGGGCCGAAGCGCTCCCTAAAGGCCGGGTCTTTCGGGTAGTCGGGGTGTTCGGGTTCGTCCTCGGCGTTGAGGTGGTAGAGGTTGCCGTAGAACTCGTCGAACCCGTGGTTGCTGGGGAGGAATTCGTCCTTGTCGCCGAGGTGGTTTTTGCCGAACTGGCCGGTGACGTAGCCGTGCGGCTTGAGGAGTTCGGCGATGGTCGGGTCCTCGGCCTGCAGACCGAGGTCGGCGCCCGGAATGCCGACCTTCGTCAGGCCGGTGCGTAGCGGGTTCTGACCGGTGATGAACGCTGCTCGGCCGGCGGTGCAACTCTGCTGGGCGTAGAAGTCGGTGAATTCGATTCCCTCACCGGCGATGCGGTCGATGTTCGGGGTCTGATACCCCATCGCACCGCGGTTGTTGTGGCTGATGTTGTACCAGCCGATGTCGTCCCCCCAGAGGACTAGAATATTGGGCTTGCCTGCCTCCGCCATCAGCATCCTCTCGCTAGTTTGAGCAACTTCGCGCAACGACTCCACCCTATCGGGGCCCCGGCTGGGGGAGCACGCTCGTGGTCTTGAGTCGCGCCTTGAAGTCGTCTCCACCCCGGCCGCCGAGCTGGACATGGGCAATCCGGGCGGCCAACTAAGCTGCTCTCTCGATGCGTGCACTCGATGCCTTGGCCGACTGGCCGGTCCCCAACGTCGCCGCGGCGGTGGTGGGGCAGACCGGGGTGTTGGAAAGCTACGGAGACACCACGCGCCGCTTCGCGCTGGCCTCGGTCACCAAACTCCTTGCTGCCCGCGCGGCCCAGGTGGCCGTCGAGGAGGGTGCCATGGAACTCGACGCCGGGGCCGGCCCGCCCGGTTCGACGGTGCGCCACCTACTGGCCCACACCGCGGGGTATGACATGCAGTCGGCGAAGGTGCTTGCCGAGCCGGGCGTCCGGCGGATCTACTCCAATCACGGGTTCGCGGTCCTGGCCGAGGTGCTGGAGCGGGAATCGTCGATCGCGTTCGATGCCTACCTGGCGGAGTCCGTGCTGGAACCGCTCGGGATGGCCGACACCATCCTCGACGGCGGAGCCCAGGCAGCCGGGTACGGGGCGACTTCGACAGTCGATGACCTTTCGGCGTTCGCGGGAGACCTGCTGGCGCCGGCCATCGTGTCCGGGCAGATGCACCAGGAGGCCACGACCGTGCAGTTCCCGGGCCTGGACGGCGTGCTGCCGGGCTTCGGTGTGCAGCGGCCCAACGACTGGGGTTTGGGCTTCGAGATCCGGGACGGCAAATCGCCGCACTGGACAGGCAAGACCAACGCGACCCGCACGTTCGGTCACTTCGGCCAGTCCGGGACGTTCCTCTGGGTCGATCCGGGCGCCGATCTGGCCCTGGTAGTGCTGACCGACCGCGAATTCGGCACCTGGGCGCACTCTGTGATGCCGGCGTTATCTGATGAAGTTCTGAGAGAATGCAGGCCGGACTAGCGCAACATCCGTCCCACGAGGCACAATGGTCTCGTAAGGCACATGCAGTTACAACTAAATCGCTAGACACACATCTTTTTATCTATTCGGTAATCACCAGGTCGTTGGGGAAGACGTCCCTCGTGGAGCCGAAGGAGCAGAAGATGCGTGCAGCGAACCAATTCGCCGACGCGACGACGGGCGTGGTGTATATCCATGCCTCACCCGCGGCGGTGTGCCCACACGTCGAGTGGGCGTTGTCGTCGACCCTCTCTGCGAGGGCGAATCTGAAGTGGACGCCGCAGCCCGCGATGCCGGGGCAACTGCGCGCTGTCACCAACTGGGTTGGACCGGTCGGTACCGGAGCCCAGCTGGCCAACGCGCTGCGCTCATGGTCGGTGCTGCGTTTCGAGGTGACCGAGGACCCCAGCAGCGGCGTCGACGGTCACCGCTGGAGCCACACTCCGCAGCTGGGTCTGTGGAGCGGCGCGATGAGCGCCAATGGAGACGTGATGGTGGGTGAGATGCGGTTGCGCACCCTGATGGCAGCGGGCGCGGACACGCTGGCCGTCGAACTGGACTCGGTGTTGGGCACCGCCTGGGACGACGCGCTCGACGGCTACCGCGACGGCGGGGCCACCGCGGAGGTCAGCTGGCTCAACAGGGGAGTGGGCTAGCGCGCAGGTCGCAGGATCTTCAGCGCGCCCGGTACCGCGGACACCTCGACCGGCAGCGGGCAGACGTATTCGCCATCGGCATAAGCGTTGATTTTGGGCGAGGCCAGACAATCGACTCTGATCGTGCGGGCCCGTGCGGTCTGCACCTCGTCGAGGTCGACGTGCCTGCCCCTGAACACGGTGGGAAACAGGCGGATGAGTCGGGTACGCGACGCCGAGGCGACCATGGTCACGTCGAGTAATCCGTCGGTGGGGTCGGCATCCGGGCAGATCAGCATCCCGCCGCCATAGCTGCGGGTATTGCCGAAGGCAGCCAGGGTGAGATCGGTGGCCAGTTCCTCCCCGCCGTCGAAGGACAGCCGGAACGGAAGTAGGCGCAGCTTGGATATTTCGGCAACCATCGCCAGGTTGTAGCGCATTCGGCCGTGCGGCCAGCGCATCCGGTTCGTCCTGTCGGTGACCAGCGAATCGAAGCCGGCGGCCATCACGGTGCCGAACCATTTCTCCGTGCCGTCCGCGCCTGCGATGTGACCGAGGTCCACGGTCTCGACACGGCCGTCGGCGATGCAGTCGGCAACAACGTCGGCGGCCGCTTCGGGATCCTTGACCGGAATCCGGAACTCCCGCGCGTGATCGTTGCCGGTGCCGGCGGGGATGATGGCCAACGGTATCTGGGTTTGCGCGAGCACCTGCAAGGCGAGCGAGATGATGCCGTCGCCGCCGACAACCACCAACGCGTCCATGCCGCGCTCAAGGGCACCGTTGACGAGTCGTCGCGAGTGCTCGGCGTCAGTGCCCGCGATGGCAACGACATCGATGCCTCGTCGGTGCAACTGCGCGATGGCGCGCTCGGCTGCGTGCGGCGCGCCGCCGTGCCCCGATGCAGGGTTGGTCAGCACGGTGACGCGAGCGCGCTCACTCACGGAATCAGCTTGCCCGGGTTGAGGATTCCAGCCGGATCGAGGGCTGCCTTGACAGCCCGCAGTATCTGCACGCCGACGTCGCCGACCTCGTTGCGCATCCACGGCATATGGTCGGCCCCGACCGCGTGGTGATGGGTGATGGTGGCCCCGACCCGCACCATCGCGTCGGAGGCGGCCGACTTGGCTGCGCGCCACTGCTCGATCGGGTTGCCACGCTGGGCCGCAACGACGGTGAAGTACAGCGAGGCCCCGGTGGGATACACATGCGATATGTGGCACAACACCAAAGCCGGTGTGCCGGACTCGGCGAGCGCGCCCGTGAGCGCCTCGGTGACCGCGGCCTTGAGGATGGGCACGTTCGACCAGTTCGTCGCGGTCTCCAAGGTCTCGCACAGCGCCCCGGCCGACAGCAGCGAATCGCGCAGATACGGCGCGTTGAAACGGCCATGCTCCCACGCGCGCGCCGGCCCTTCGCCCAGCGACGTGCCGCCACTGACCTCCAACAGCGCCCGTGTCTCGGAGTGGCGGCTCGCCACATGCGCTTCGGTGCCCTCGAACGCGGTGATCGCCAGGCATCCTCCGGTGATCTGATCCTCGCCGATGCTGTCGCTGGTCGCCAGGTTGACGCCGGTCTCGGCTTCGTCCGATAGCCGGATCACGGTCGGCCCGGTGCCCGTCTGGACGACCGCGCGCAGGGCGTCGGCGCCGGTGGCGAAGTCGGGAAACGACCATGCCTCGTAGCGGGTCGCCGTCGGAGTGGGATGAACGCGGACCCGCACGCGGGTGATGATCCCGAAGGTGCCCTCCGAACCCATGACCAGCTGGCGCAGGTCGGGGCCGGCGGCGGACTCCGGGGCGTGTCCCAGGTCGAGGATGCCCGCCGGGGTAACGGCTCGCAGGCCGCGGACCATGTCGTTGAACCTGCCGTAACCTGCGGAGTTTTGCCCAGAGGAGCGGGTCGCGGCGAATCCGCCGATGGTGGCGAACAGGAAGCTCTGCGGAAAGTGACCGAGTGAGAAGCCGCGCGCGCCGAGCAGTCGTTCAGCTTCGGGCCCGCTGAGACCGGCGCCCAACTCGGCCTCCCAGGACACTTCGTCGAGGGCGTGCAGTTCGTTCAGACGGCGCAGATCCAGCGACACCACCGCGTGAAAGTCACCCCGCACCGGGTCCAACCCGCCGACGACGCTGGTACCGCCCCCGAACGGGACGACGGCGATCCTGTGGTCGGTGCAGAACCTGAGGATCTCGGCGATCTCTTCTTCGCTGCCTGGCAGCAGCACGGCATCGGGGGCGTCCTGGACACCGAAATCGCGGCGCCGCAGCAGATCCAGGGTTGATTTGCCGCCCGCGCGCAGCAGTCGGCCGCGATCGTCGAGGGCGAGGTTCGCGGTGCCGACGATCGAGCTCAGGCCGGCGCGATCGGTCTGCGACAGGGCTGATTGTCGAAGCTGAACCTGATCGGCGCTGGGCTGCTCGATATCGCGGCCCTCGACCCCGAGCGCCTGGCTGAGCAGGGCGCGGATACCGGCGGACAGCGGTTTGGCCCCATCGGGGTCACCCCAGGCGTTCCATTGCATCGGGGGGTCGACCGGGTGGGCGTCGGCAGCAGTCATGAATTACAGTATTACAGAACATGTCAATCCGTAACGATGAGATCCGTGACACTGAAACGAGCGTCGAGGAAAAAATCCTCGACGCTGCTGCAGAATGCGTACTCGCGTACGGCGTCGAGCGGACGACCATGACCGAGATCGCGCGCCGGGCGCGACTCAGCCGTCCGACCATCTACCGGCGCTGGCCTGACATCCGTGGGGTGATCGCCGAACTCCTGACCGTCCGTATCGCCGGTGTGCTCGAGGAGGTCCCCGAACGCGGTGTCGGGCGCGAGGCGTTGGTCGACCGGGTGGTCACCGTTGCCGAGCATCTGCGCAACGACGAGATCGTGATGTCGGTGATCGTCAACGCGCCGAGCCTGGCCATGGTGTACATCGCCGAGCGGCTGGGCACCAGCCAGAAGATCCTGGTCGATGTACTCGCCGAGGCGATCAAAGCCGCGCAGCACGACGGTAGTGTGCGACCGGGCGACCCGCATCAGATGGGGGCCATGTGCCTGCTCATCACGCAGTCAACCATCCAGTCGGCACAGATGGTCGAAGCACTCCTCGACAGTGGAACCCTCAATGCCGAGCTGACCCACTCGCTGAACGGATATCTGAAACCATGAGCAGTTCAACGGCTCTGAACGCGTCGCGGCGCGCGCACGAACTCGCCGCGCTTGCCGACGGCGGTACCGTCGACCTCATCGTGATCGGTGGCGGCATCACCGGCGCCGGCATCGCCCTGGACGCTGTCACCCGCGGCCTGTCGGTGGCGCTCGTGGAGAAGCATGACCTGGCGTTCGGCACCAGCCGATGGAGCTCGAAGCTGATACACGGTGGGCTGCGCTACCTGGCCACCGGCAACGTCGGCATCGCCCGGCGCAGCGCCGTCGAACGTGGAATCCTGATGACCCGCAATGCACCGCATCTGGTGAGCGCGATGCCGCAGCTCGTTCCGCTGCTGCCCGAGATGACCCGAGCCTCCCGGGCACTGGTGCGGGTCGGATTCGCGGCTGGTGACGGGCTGCGCAAGCTGGCCGGCACATCGGCGTCCACGCTGCCGAGATCCCGCCGGATCGATGCCCAACATGCCGTTTTGCTGGCGCCGACCGTGCGACGCGACGGCCTCGACGGTGCGCTGCTGGCCTACGACGGGCAGCTTATCGACGACGCCCGACTGGTCGCCGCGGTGGCCCGCACCGCGGCGCAGCACGGCGCCAGGATTCTCACCCGGGTGGCGGCATCGAATGCGACGCGCACGTCGGTCACGTTGACCGACACGCTCACGGGGGAGTCCATGGACGTCACGGCTCGCGCGGTCGTCAATGCGACCGGGGTGTGGGCCGGCGAGATCGACGACTCCCTGCGGCTGCGGCCCAGCCGCGGAACCCATCTGGTGTTCGACGCCCAAGCTTTCGGCAATCCCACTGCGGCACTGACCGTTCCAATCCCCGGTGAGGTCAACAGGTTCGTGTTCGCGATGCCCGAACAGCTCGGCAGGGTCTATCTGGGGCTGACCGACGAAGAAGCCCCCGGGCCGATTCCCGATGTCCCGGAGCCAACGCAAGCGGAGATCTCGTTCCTGCTCGACACCGTCAACACAGCACTGAACACCGCACTCGGCCAGGACGACGTCATCGGCGCCTACGCCGGGTTGCGGCCGTTGATCGACAGCGGCGACGGCAACACCGCGGACCTGTCGCGGGACCACGCCGTCGTCGAGTCGGCCAGCGGAGTGATCAGCATCGTCGGCGGCAAACTCACCGAGTACCGATACATGGCCGAGGACGTGGTCGACCGCGCCGCGGCGTTGCGCGGGCTGACCGCGGGCGTGTGCCGGACCCGCAACCTCCCATTGGTCGGGGCCCCGTCCAATCCTGTGGCGTCACTGGGCTCACCGACCGAACTTCCGGGTTCGCTGGTGGCCCGGTACGGCGCTGAGGCGCCCAACGTGATCGCCCGGGCGGGCTGCGAGCGACCGACCGATCAGGTGGCCGACGGAATCGACGTCACCCGGGCAGAGTTCGAATACGCCGTCACCCACGAGGGCGCCCTCACAGTCGCCGACATCCTGGACCGGCGCACCCGCATCGGACTTGTCGCCGAGGACCGTGCACGGGCCGAAGCGGTGGCAAAAGAGTTCGTGCGCTGACCCACCCCCTGTGCCGAGCAGACACAAAGTCGCACGAATTCGACGGAATTCGTGCGACTTTGTGTCTGCTCGCGCTGAGTGTCTGCTCGCGCTGAGTGTCTGCTCGCGCTGAGCGTGTGGGGCTACAGCGGGATGTTCTTGTGGCGGCCGCGGCGCGCGGGAGCCTCGGCCAGCGCCTGAGTCAGCACGCTGCGGGTGTGCGCCGGGTCGATCTTCGCGTCCACCACGCCTATTTCGATTGCCGAGTCGACACCGCCGGCGAGCCTCTCGTGTTCGTCGGCCAGCTCTTCGTGTAGCGCCTCACGTTCCTCGGGGGCGGCGGCGGCCAGCTTCTTCTTATGCAGGATGCCGACCGCGGCCTTGGCGCCCATGACGGCGACCTCGGCCTCCGGCCACGCGAACACCTTGGTGGCGTTCAGCGAACGCGAGTTCATCGCGATGTAGGCGCCGCCGTAGATCTTGCGGGTGACCAGTGTGACGCGCGGGACCGATGACTCGCCGAACGCGTGCAGCAACTTGGCGCCGCGACGCACCACCCCGCCCCACTCCTGATCCACACCGGGAAGATAGCCGGGTACATCGACGATGACGACCAGCGGAACGCCGAACGCATCGCACAGTCGGACGAAACGCGCTGCCTTCTCAGCACTTTCGGAGTTCAGGCAGCCGCCCAATCGCAGCGGGTTGTTGGCCAGCACGCCGACAGTGCGCCCCGACAGGCGGCCCAGGCCGACCACCATCGAGGGGGCCCACTTGGCCTGGAACTCCTCGAACGGTGCGCCGCCATCTTCGGCGTCATCCAATAAAGCCTCGACGAGGGGGTGCACGTCGTAGGCGCGTCGGGATGAAGCCGGCAGCAGCGCCTTGAGGTCGGTGTCGCCGGCCTCGGCCTTGCTGCGGTCGAAGTGGCCCTGCTGGCAGAAGTAACCAACCAGGCGCTGGCCACGGGCATATGCGTCGAGTTCGTCGTCGGCGACGATGTGGCAGACGCCGGACTTCTTGTGGTGGGTGTCGGGGCCACCGAGGCTGGCCATGTCGACATCCTCACCGGTCACGCTGCGCACCACGTCGGGGCCGGTGACGAACACTCGGCCCTCGGGCGCCATGATCACGACGTCGGTCAGTGCCGGGCCGTAGGCCGCGCCGCCGGCGGCGAAGCCGACCACGACCGAGATCTGCGGCACGTACCCGGATGCCCGGATCATCGCCTCGAACACGAGCCCGACGGCGTGCAGCGCTTTGACCCCTTCGGCCAACCGGGCACCGCCGGAGTGCCAGATCCCGACGATCGGGCTCTGCTCCGCGATTGCCAGGTCGTAGGCATTGACGATGTGCTCGCAACCCTCCACGCCCATGGCGCCGCCCATGACGGTGCCGTCGGTGCAGAACGCGATGGTTCGCACGCCGTTGACGGCACCGCTCGCGGCCAATATCCCGGAGCGGTCACGTTCGTGAAGCAGCTCGACGGTGCCGTCGTCGAAGAAGGTGGAAAGGCGAAGCAGTGGATCACGCGGATCCAGTGATTCGTTCAGTGCGTCGGGGGCCAGCCCATTCTCAATCGTCGTCATGTGTTCTCCTGCCATTTCAGTACCTACCGAAGGCGAGTGCGACATTGTGCCCGCCGAATCCGAACGAATTGCTGATCGCGTACTGGAGGGCTCCGGTACGCGGTTCCCCAGCCACCACATCGAGATCGATCTCGGGATCGAGATTCTTGAAGTTCAACGTGGCCGGGATGACGCCATCGCGCAACGCCATCAGGGTCAAGATCGATTCCACCGCGCCGACCGCGCCGACCGAATGGCCCAGCGCGGATTTCGGGGCGAACACCGCGGGATAGTGACCGCCCATCGCATTGTTGATCGCCTTGCCTTCAGCGACGTCGCCGACGCTGGTGCCGGTGGCGTGCGCGTTCACGTGATCGATGTCGGTGGGTTTCAGGCCGGCCAGCTGGATGGCCCGCGTCATCGCGTAGCCGGCACGTTCGCCGTTGGGGTCGGGGGCCACCATGTGGAAGCCGTCCGAGGTGATGCTCGCGCCCATCAGTCGGCCGAGGATCTTGGCGCCGCGCGCCTTGGCGTGCTCCTCGGTCTCGATGACCATGAGGGCGCCGGCTTCGCCGAAGACGAATCCGTCGCGGTCCCTGTCGAACGGGCGACACGCACCGGCGGGGTTTTCGTTGTTGGTCGACATCACGATGCGCATCTGGGCGAAAGCGGCGATCGGCACGGCTTCGATGCGCTGTTCAACGCCACCGCAGATGGCGATGTCGGCTTCACCGAGAACAATGTTGCGCCAGGCATGGGCAATGGCTTCCGAGCCTGATGCGCAGGCCGAGATCGGGGTCATGACGCCGGCCTTGGCTCCCCGGTCCAGCCCGACCACGGCCGCCGCGCCGTTGGGCATGAACATCTGAACGGCTAGCGGGGACACCGCCCGCAGGCCACGTTCCCGCAGGCCGTCGTAGGCGAACACCAACGCCTCAGCGCCGCCGAGTCCGGTCCCGATAGACACCGACAATCGGGTGGTGTCGACTTCGGGGGAACCGGCGTTCTCCCAGACCCGCCGGCCGACCACGGCCGCCATCTTCTGGACGTAGGACATCCGGCGCTTCTCGACCTTGGTCAGTTCCGAGTCGAAGTCCTCCAGCAGTCGGCCACCGATACGCACCGGTAGCTCGAACTGCTCGATGAACGGGTCGTCGAGGATGCGGATGCCGCTTCGCGCATCCAGGAGCGCCTTCCACGTCGACTCGGCGTCGGTGGCCACACTCGTGGTCATCGCGGTACCGGTGACCACGACGTTCGGAAATCCGTTACCTGTTGTCGGTGTAGCCATGACTGAGCCGTTTGTCCTTTCCCGGTGCTAGTGCCTCTCTGTGCTAGTACCGCCTAGTACCGACCAAACGCCAGAGCCACATTGTGGCCGCCGAAGCCGAACGAGTTGTTGATGGCGTACTGGTATTCGCCATATCGAGGCTCACCCGCGACGACATCGAGATCGATCTCGGGGTCGGGTGTCTCGTAGTTCAGCGTCGGCGGGATGACTCCGTCGCGCAGCGCCAACACCGTCAGGATGGACTCGAGTGCGCCGACGGCGCCGATCGAGTGTCCCAGTGCCGACTTCGGCGCATAGACCGCTGCGTGCTCGACACCGGCAACCCGGATGGCGTTGGCCTCCGCGGTGTCGCCAATCGAGGTCGACGTGGCGTGTGCGTTGATGTGCTGGATGTCCTTGGGGGCCAGGCCTGCCGTCTCCATTGCCCGCTTCATTGCGTGCCCGGCGCGCAGGCCGTCCGGAGCAGGCGCGACCATATGGAAGGCGTCCGATGAGATGCCGGCACCCATCACCCTGGCCAGCGGCTTGGCGCCACGGGCCAAGGCATGCTCCTCGGTCTCGATGACCATGAGTGCGCCGGCCTCACCGAAGACGAACCCGTCCCGGTTCTTGTCGAAGGGCCGCGACGCTGCTTCGGGGTCATCGTTGCGGGTCGACATCGCACGCATCATCGAGAATGCCGCGATGGGCAGTGCCTCGATCAAGCCTTCCACGCCACCGCACACGGCGATGTCGGCATCACCCATGACGATCTGACGCCAGGCGTGGGCGATGCCTTCAGACCCCGATGAGCAGGCCGACACCGGGGTGATGACCCCGGCGCGGGCGCCCAACTCCAGGCCCACGACCGCGGCAGCGCCGTTCGGCATGACCATCTGAACGGCGAGCGGGGACACCTTGCGAGGCCCGCCCTCGTTCATCGCGTCATACATCTCGACGATCTTCTCGCCGCCACCGAGCCCGGTGCCGATCACGACCGAGAAACGATCGGGATCGACCTCCGGACGCCCGATGCTGTCCCACAGCTGATTGCCGAGGTACTTCCCCATCCGTTGGACATAGGACATACGCCGAAGTTCCAGCCTGGTCATCAGCGGATCGAGAGGCTCCTTGAGGTGCCCCCCGATCTTGACCGCAAGATCCCACTTACCGACGAAGTCGTCTTCGAGAACGCGGATGCCGCTTTCGCCTGCGAGCAGGCCCTTCCACGTGCTCTCGATATCCGGTGCGATCGAGGTGGTCGCCGTGACCGCTGTTACGACGACGTTGGGAAAACCGCCGTTGGCAGTGGAGGGTCTGGTCACTTGTCGCCCGTGAGCTGTGCCCGGATGGCCGCGGCGGCTTCGGGGTTCTCTTGCTCAAGGGTCTGGATGTAGCCGACGACATCACCGACGGTACGCAGGCCGGCGAGATCCTCGTCGGGGATCTTCACGCCGTACTTGTCCTCGGTCTGGACGGCGATTTCGACCATCGACAGCGAGTCGATGTCCAGGTCGTCGACGAACGACTTCTCGGGGGTCACCTCTGAGGGCTCGATTCCGGTGACCTCTTCGATGATCTCGGCGAGGCCGGTGATGATTTCGTCCTGAGTGGCGGCCACAGTGGCTCCTTCTATCGTTGGTTGTTACTGATGTGTTGGTTGTTACTGATGTGCAGACGGGTGGATTGTCGAGGTCTGTATTTGTCAGCTGACCCAAGGGCTGAGCGAGGTAAAAGCCCCAGCCAGTCCGTCCAGGTCAGCGGGCGACTTTATGGGATGGGTCGGTGTTCCCTTCATTTCGCGTTTGGCGATTCCGGTCAGTGTTCCCGCCGGTGGGAATTCGACGATCGTCGAGGTTCGGAGTTCCCGCATGGTCGCGGTGCACAGATCCCAGCGGACCGGCCTGGTCATCTGTGCCACCAATTTGGTCATCGCATCGGCGGCGGAGGACACCGGACGGCCGTCGGCGTTCGACAGCAGCGTGACGTCGGGCGAGGAGATCTCAGCCGGAGTGATCTGATCTGCGGCGGTGGCGTACCCGGTGAGCGCCGAGGCCATGTATTGGGTGTGGAACGCACCGGCGGTAGCGAGTCGGCGGACCCGCGCCCGCGCCGGCGGATCCTCGGCCAGTTTGTCCAGGGCCGACATTGCGCCGGCCGCGACGATCTGTCCGGCCGCGTTGCGGTTGGCGGGGATGAGGTCCAGGGCATCGAGCCGGGCGAGCACCTCGTCCTCATCGCCGCCGAGCAGCGCCGACATGCCGGTCGGCTCGAGAGCGCAGGCCTTGGCCATCTCGGCGCCGCGGATCGCGGCCAATGACACAGCCTCGTCGGCCGAGATGACGCCGGCGATGGCGTAGGCGGCAAGCTCCCCGACCGAGTGTCCGGCCGCGATGATGTGGGTGTTGCCGGTGTCGTCCTGCTTGGTGTCGTTCTGCAACGAGCGCTTGGCGAGTTCCCCGTAGGCGAGCAGGGTCGCCGCCACCACGAGGGGCTGGGTCACCGCGGTGTCGGTGATCTCTTCAGCGGTGGCGGTGGTGCCCAGGCGGGCCAGGTCCAGGCCGCTGATGTCCGACCACGCAGCGATGCGCTGGGCAGCTCCGGGCAGCTCCAGCCAATCGGCGAGCATGCCAGGAGTCTGCGAGCCCTGTCCGGGCGCGAGGAATGCGAGCACAGTCTTCTGAGGCACGTCTCTAAGGAAACATTGAGAAGTCGGTTTTATGTGGTGTAAGAGATTATGAACATAGTCTTATGTTTTTGTAGGTAATCCACAAAACGCCATGTAGAGCGGCATCATCGATACCGAACCGAAATCCGTTACGTGCCCGTTTGGTCCACAACTGTGACTGGTGTAACAGCGATGACCTGCCCGGAGCCGCTGCCCGTAGACGTGGAGTGCTGATCCTGGCGCCTCAGTCGGCCCACGGTGGAGGCCACCCGCAGGACGTATGAGTCCCGCGGAACCGTGGGATCGCGGCCCGTGAAGTCGGCGATCCGTTTGAGCCGGTAGCGCACCGTATTTGGATGAACGAACAATTTGCGTGCACAGGCCTCGATGGCCCCGCCCGAGTCCAGATAGGCGTCAAGTGTCTCCATCAGCGCCGGCCCGGCGTCCGAGAGCGGCCTCATCACGTCGGCTTCCAACGCCGCCGCGGCCGTGGCATCGCCGAGTAGCGCCCGCTCGGGGAGCAACTCTCGGGCCGGTACCGGCCGCGGCGCGCCCGCCCATCCGGCTACGGCGTTCATCCCCGAGATCGCCTCGGCGGCGCTGCGATGCGCGGCGCCGAGCGTCGGCGCGGTCGGCCCGATCACCACTGGCCCGTCGTCGAACACGCCCATCAGATCGGCGAGGAAGCGGTCGGTCGGCGAGAGAGCGCCGGAGACGATGGTGACCAGCCACGTGCCGTGCACGTCGGACAGCGCTGACCGCCCGTTGCGTTTCGCCGAATCGTGGACGTCATCGCTGGCGAACTCCATCCGATCTGGACGGGGTATCCCGACGACGACGGTCGCCGGTGCGGTCGCGTCCCAGTTCAACGCGGCAGCCTGGGACTGTAGTTCGGGGCCCAGATCGCCGCGAACCACGGCGTCGACGAGGTTGGCTTCCATCCGGGTGTCCCAGGCGCCGCGGGCCTCGGCCTGATCGGCGTATGCGGTGGCGGCGGCAAAGGCAAGGTCGCGGCTGTACCGCAGGATGCCCGCCGTCAGCGCCGTCAGCTGTTCCTCCGAACGCGCGAGCAAGGGCACCGTCTCCTCGAAGAACTCCATCGTGACGCGCACCATCTCGACGGATTGGCGCAGCGCGATCCGCCGGCGCAAATCGTGGGGCACTACCTCGAAGGCCTCCGAGGTGTAGCTGACGTTGCTCTGGGGATCGCGCATCCATTCGACGAAGTTGACCACCGCGGTCTGAACTACCAACTGGACGCTGGCCCGCTGCGAGGCCTCCAGTTCGGCGAAGAACGGCAACCGTTGCTCCATGACGTGGACCGCTTCGGTGGCCAACCGGCCTGAGTACTGCTTGAGTCGACGCAGCGCCGATTCGGGCGCGTTCTCCAGCACTTCGACGGTGGACTTAGGCGGGATGAACCGATTGTTGTCGGTCATCCCTAAAATCTACGCCAGTCTTCTGGCCGCTATGTACAACTTTGGTTCTCTTAGGCGCTACCCGGGTCGGACGTCTGTTCCGGTGCGGCCATGACGTCGTCGATCTGGTATTTCTCGGCGGCTTTGACCGCGTGGGCGACGTCGATGTTGCCGTCGCGGGCCAGACCTTCCAGGACGGCGACGACGATCGACTCGGCGTCGGTGTTGAAGTAGCGCCGGGCCGCTGGCCGGGTGTCGGAGAAGCCGAACCCGTCGGTGCCCAGCGTGACGTAGGTGCCAGGTACCCAGGGCCGGATCAGTTCGGGCACCCCACGCATCCAGTCCGACACCGCCACCACCGGACCGGAAGCTCCCGCCAGCGCCTCAGTGATGTAGGGCGTGCCCGCCGCGCGTCCGGGGTGGCGCAGCCGTTCCTTCTCGATCGCGACCCCGTCGCGGTTGAGCTCGCCCCAGCTGGTGACCGACCAGACGTCGGCGGCGACGTCCCATTCCTCGGCCAGCAGGTCGGCTGCCTTCAGGGCGGCGGGCATCGACACACCCGAGGACAGGATCTGGGCCACATTGGACCGCTTCTGCGGCGCAGACCGGTAACGGTAGATACCGCGCAGCAGTCCCTGCACGTCGAGCCCGTCGGGTTGGGCGGGCTGGACGTAGGGCTCGTTGTAGATCGTGATGTAGAAGTAGATGTTCTCCGGGTTCTCGCCGAACATCCGCTGCAGTCCGCTGGCCACGATGTGGGCGATCTCGTAGGCGAACGCCGGGTCGTAGGCAACCACGGCAGGATTGGTGGACGCCAGAAGCAGCGAGTGACCGTCGGCGTGCTGCAGGCCCTCACCGGTGAGCGTGGTGCGCCCCGCGGTGGCACCCAGCACGAAGCCGCGCGCCATCTGGTCGGCCGCAGCCCAGAACCCGTCGCCGGTGCGCTGGAACCCGAACATCGAGTAGAAGATGTACAGCGGGATCATCGGCTCGTCGTGGGTGGCATACGACGTGCCCACCGCGGTGAACGACGCCGTCGACCCGGCCTCGTTGATTCCCTCGTGCAGGATTTGACCGGATGCGCTCTCCTTGTAGGCGAGCATCAACTGCGCATCGACAGCCGTGTACAGCTGACCGTTGCGGTTGTAGATCTTCAGAGTCGGGAACCACGAGTCCATACCGAAAGTGCGGGCCTCGTCCGGGATGATCGGCACGATGCGCGGGCCGATGTGCTTGTCGCGCAACAATTCCTTGAAGGTGCGGACCACCGCCATGGTGGTCGCGACCTCCTGGTTGCCCGAGCCCTTCTTCAGGGCCTTATAGGCGTCCTCGCCGGGCAGGGTCAGAGCCTTGGTCTTGGTGCGCCGCTCGGGCAGGAACCCGCCGAGCGCGCGACGCCGATCCAGCAGATAACGGATCTCGGGCGACTCGGTCCCGGGATGATAGTAGGGCGGCAGGTACGGATTCTCTTCGAGCTGCTCATCGCTGACGGGGATGCGCTGACGGTCGCGGAAGTCCTTGAGGTCTT
>Ga0210003_1000386_pt1 | contig 39985 bp, 62 predicted proteins | sample LantaG_FD_182804 | JGI IMG/M metagenome (GOLD analysis project Ga0210003, IMG submission 182804) | Deep subsurface microbial communities from Baltic Sea to uncover new lineages of life (NeLLi) - Landsort_02402 metaG (SPAdes) (version 2) | ecosystem: Environmental > Aquatic > Marine > Oceanic >...
GGTTCCAGTTGTAACGACCCTGACAAACCTACCAGCGATCATGCCCAACTGGTTAACCGCAGCAGGCATCGCAGCCAGTGCTCTCGATGGCAAGGGCGACTGGAATGTTGGGAAAACCGGCTACACCTTAACTCAGAGTTTCCCAGCAAACTTTTCTTCTACATCAATCACGGCAGGAGGTGTAGTCAAATCAGATTTAACGACTATCAAAACTCAAACAGTGACTTGTGCTTCAGGAGTAACTATTCTTTCCAGTGTAGGTACAGCGGCAACCAGCACAGCTCAAACAGGGGATTCATTTGCTCTAGCCAATGGAGCAAATGGATTTGTAGCGATTGACACTGTCGTAGACGCAATCAAAGTCAAAACAGATTTTCTACCTTCAGCAACTGCCGGAGCCAATGGCGGAGTATTTATTGCCGGAACGAATGCAGCAACAACCGTCACTGGAAGTTTAACAACAACCTTCACGGGAAGTTTAACTGGCTCAGTAGCTTCTGTAAGTGGCGCCGTTGGTTCAGTGACTGGAGCAGTTGGTTCAGTAACAGGTTCGGTTGGCTCAGTCGTCGGCCATACTCCACAAACCGGTGACACCTTTGCTTTGGCCAACGGAGCAAGTGGATTTGTGGCAATCGCGGGATATATCGACACGGAAATCGGAACCTTGCTCAACGATCTGGCCGCTGTGCTGGTCGATTCAGGAACAACGCTAGACACCAAAATCAATGCAATCAAAGCAGTTACTGACGTGTTACCAGATTCAGGAGCGTTATCAAGTCTGGCTACGGCAGCAGCACTAGCAACAGTCGATACGGTTGTGGATGCAGTCAAGGTAGTCACCGATCAGATGGTGTTTACAACTGCGAATCAACTCGACGTGCAACCCATCTCGATGGCGTCCGCCGCAGAAACATCACTGGCCGACGCGATCCTCAATCGAGGAGCATCAAACATCGAAAACACGGCAGACCGTCACTCACTCGGTGCGGTCATCATGATATCAACCAACTCGGCAATATCCGGGGCATCTATTCTCGCCAAGAAACCATCCGACGATTCAACATTCGCGACCTACGTGATCACGTCTGACGCGGCAGCTGATAACCTAACAGGAATTTCATAATGGGCGGACCAGCTTATTTTCTGTATTCAATGCTTGGAAGAGTCCCAGCAGTTGGTGGTGGTGGAGAAGCTGCTGGAACAATTCTCCATGAGCTTTCTATCTCCATTGGAATAGGACTCTAATATGGGAGTCAAAATTGATGGTCTTGACAAACTCCTATTGAGATTCAAGGCAGAAAAAACACTTGCTAAAGACTCAGTGGTCATTGTTGGCTACACCGCAAAATATGCTTTGTATGTTCATGAAAATGTTGAAATGAAATGGAAAGGTAAACCTAGAAAGAAACCAGCCAAAGGTAAATACTGGGAACCGGGACAAGCCAAATTTCTTGAACAACCTGCCAGAGAACGAATCACTGAAATCAAAGCGGCAATTGTTGGAGTCTATAGAAAAACTCATTCGCTTCCTTTGGGATTAAAAGCGGGTGGATTACTTCTTCAAAGGTTCAGTCAGAAATTAGTGCCTGTTGATACTTCAGCTCTTAAAGGGTCAGCCTACACGAAGTTTGGTAAATAATGTCTGGACTCATGACACATTCTGCCGGAGATGTTATCAGACATGCTCTGATTGATCTTGTATTAGGGACGCTACCCTCAGCAGGAACTGCCTGGCCAATTCACGTAGGAAATCTTCCAAACAAACCAGACAATGCGATTCTTGTGAGTGATACAGCAGGACGATTTGGAGGCAGAGTTCATACGTCTGGAGAAATGCAGGAACATCAAGGAGTTCAAATCAAGGTTCGTTCTGCTGACTATCAAACAGGTGGTCTCAGAGCCAGAACAATTGCTAAAAACCTTGATGAAGATATTGCTCAAACTTCAGTCACAATTTCTGGATCAGTTTATTTGATCGAAGCAGTTACCCGAACTTCTGGACCATTAAGTCTGGGAACTGAAGAGGGCACAGAACGGTCTTTGTTTACTATCAACGCAGTAGTGTCTCTGCGTCAAACTACTTAATTGAGAGGAGAAAAGTATGGCAGCCCCTACTGCAACAGCGAGAGTGACGCCTGTTGGCATCAAACTTGGAGATGGTTATGTCTCAAAGTTTACTCCAGCGGCAGACCCTGACATTTCTTTCTGGGAAAAGAGTGTTACACCTTTCGGCATGGATGGTGGAGAACCAGTTGATACCACAACAATGCACAATACGACTTACAGGACAATGGCTCCTAGAGGTCTTATTACTGCAACATCCTCTGAGATGACTGCTGCCTATGACCCACGGGTTCTGGATCAAATCGTAGCTCTCATCAATGTTGAGACAACTTGGACTGTTCTCTTTCCAGATGGTGCTCAATGGGCTTTCTTTGGATTCCTTCGCTCCTTTACTCCAGGGGCACTTGTCGAAGGAACTCAACCAGAAGCAACAATCGTGATTGAGCCAACCAATACTGATCCTAATAATGGTTCTGTTGAAGCTGGACCAAACTGGATTAGTGCTCTTGGTTCTGCTTAGTAGTTACTGACTGACGAGAGGGTGAGGGTGTCACAGTGGTTTTCGTCGTTTCCCCATGACACTCTCCCCTCTCTTTTTTATTACACCTTCCATTTCACTCAGGCTGGAGCCTAACCATGACAGTTGAATCACTTGTATTTTCCGATGAATCAATTGAAGTTCCCGTCACCATCGGCAATCGTCAATACACTCTTGTCGAAGCCACTGGAGATGCAGCTACCAAATACAAAAACGCCATTGCTAAAGGAACCAAATTTATCAATGGCAAAGTTTCTTCGATTGATACCATTAACGATTCAGAAGCACTTCTGATTTCAATGTGTCTCTTTGATGATAAAGGTTCAAGAGTTCCTGAAGCAGTCGTGCGAGGATTCCGATCTTCAATCATGACGAAGCTCTATGAAACTTGCAAAAAAATCAGTGGCCTCAATGATGTTGAAGATGGTAAAAAAGCTAAGTGCGATCATGATAATTGCAAAACAAACTTCTGCCCAATTTGTGGCACAGGGATTGAAACAAAGGATTCTGAGGGAAACGACTTGGACTCCTCAGAGGATGGCTCAAGTTAGCCTCTCATCTACACATGCCTCTTCGTGAGTGTATGCAGAAAACTTCTCATCGAGATTATAAAACATGGATGCTCTATCTCGAAGAAAGCTGGAACACTCACTCCAAAGACGATTACTACTTTGCTCAAATTGCTTTAGAAGTTCGAAGAGTCCTCAGTAAGAAGCCTGGCGAAATACACATTAAAGATTTCTTGCTGGACTTCGGAACTCCTGAAGAAAAAGTAACAGAAGACCCAGAAGTAGAGCAATCAAGACTTGAGCAATTATCGGCTTGGGCGAAATCTGCTATGGCTGCTCGATTTGGTTGGAATAAAGACCAACGCAAAGATGCTGAAATGAAAGGTCGAAAGAATGCCTAGTGCAGCTCAAGTCGAAGGCATCATGGTCAAACTGACTGGCGATGGTGCTTCCTTCCAAAATATGTTACGCCAGGCAGAAGTTGCTACCAAAAACTTCCAACAGAAAGTCATTGGTCTTGGAACTTCAATTACTTCTCTTGGCAAGATAATGACGTTTGGTCTGACTCTGCCTCTTGTTGGATTCGCTGCTGGAACTGTCAAAGCATTCTCTAGTTTTGATAGTGCGATGACTAAGTCAACTTCTATTATGAAAGTGACTCAAGCTCAAATAGACAAGATGCGTCAAACAGCCTTACAAATGTCTTCTTCAGGGGAGTTACAGCAGGGGCCAGCAGCACTAGCAGAATCCTACTTCTTTCTTGCCTCAGCAGGTAAAGATGCTGAACAGTCAATGGCTCTATTGCCAGTCGTAAGTAAGTTTGCGACGGCTGGAGCTTTTGATATGGCTCTGGCAACAGACCTTTTGACAGATGCTCAATCTGCTTTGGGACTCTCTTCAAAAGACACTGCTCAAGACATGTTGAACATGACTAGGGTCAGTGACGTTCTCATCAAAGCGAATACTTTAGCCAATGCTTCTGCTCAACAATTCGCCGAGTCTTTGACGACTAAATCTGCTGCTGCTTTGAAGGTCTTCAACAAAGATGTTGAGGAAGGTGTTGCCGTTCTTGCAGCGTATGCTGATCAAGGTATCAAAGGGGCAAACTCTGGCGAAAACCTTAATCGTGTGATGACGCTTCTGGCTGCTACTTCCAGAGACGCAGCAGACATGCACGAAAGGTTTGGTCTCAAAGTCTTTGACTCTTCGGGCAAGATGCGAAACCTTGCAGACATCATCGAGAATCTTGAAGATATTACTGATGGAATGTCTGATGAAGTTCGTTCTGCAACTCTGAGTTTCCTTGGGTTTGAAGCCAGAGTTCAAGCCACTATTCTTCCACTGCTTGGAAGTTCTCAGGCAATCAAAGACTACGAAAAAGCTTTGAGAGACGCTGGTGGTACCACAGAAGACGTTGCTAAAAAGCAAATGGAATCTTTTGCTTCTCAAATGGAACGCCTCAAGAATCGAGTCAATGTTCTTGGAATCGAAATTGGTGAGAAGCTTATTCCGTACCTCAACAAACTTGTTGATGCAGTCAAAGCCGGTCTTGACAAATGGAATAATCTGGACGATTCAATTAAAGACGTTGTCATTCAAGTTGGAATCTTCGTAGCAGTCGTTGGTCCAGCACTATTGATTATTGGAAAACTGATTTCTGCTTTGGGGCTTCTGTTAACTCCCTTTGGTCTAATTGCTACTGCAACAGTTTTAGCGGCTGCCGCTTTTCCAGAATTTCGAGAAGAACTAAAAACAACTGTCGTTGAAGCAATCAGGCTTGGAAAAGAGTTACTCAACATTGTTGGACTTCAAGAAAAACTTGGTCTTGGTAAAAAGTCTGTAATGAAGTTTGGTACTCAAAAAGCAGCTCATAGACTTGACGGTAAAGATACTCTTGTTGGTGATGATTCTGATCCAAGATTGAAAGCTGAAAAAGCTATTCAAGAAGAAATGGAACAGATGCTGAAAGAGCAGGAGTCTGTGGAAAAAGCTCATAGAGCACAACAGACTCTTAAAGAACTCGAAGCGGAAATGAAGCTAGAAAAGGATCACGCTAAGAAGCTGGAAGCAATGAAAAAGAAAGGTCAAGCATTAACTGCTCAATTTCTTCCTGAAGAAGAGAAGACAGCTCAGCTCAAACAAGAATACAAAGAGCTTTGGGAGACCGGAAACATTGGAGCAGAAACTTATCTGAGTGCTCTTGAAGAACTAGAACGTCAATCAAATAAAGATTATCAAATTCATCAATTCGGTATCAGCGATTCTGCTTTGGCTGGTACTTCTGCTGCCTTCGAAAAGCTTGCTCAATTCGGCGAGTTGAGAGGCAGCATGATTGATAAGACTGGTCCAAGACTTGAAGAATTAAAAACTCAAGAAGCTCAAAGAATCGCTTTTGATAAAGTAAAGAATCTTGACTCAAACGCTATTACTAACGCTGAAGGAACTTTGGTAGGTGTCGGAAACCCTTCACTTGATCCAAGAGCTTCCTCAGAAGCATCCATTCAAGATGAAGCGGAAAAGATGCTTGCAGAAAGAATGGCTGATCTTCAACGAATGAACAACGTAGTTAATAAGCAGCCTGCTGTTGAAAGAGCTATTGCTCAAGAAGTTCCTAACATTCAAGAGCCTTTATCCAGAAGCATACTTGATGGTCCGGGAGAAGGAACAAGAAATATCCGAGATGTCAAAATCAATAAACCCCTTGATTACCTCTTGGAAGGTGACAAAGTTGCTCAAAGATTTAATCCAGACAACGTAGGCCGTGGAGAATCTTTGTCAATCATACTGACAAGGCTTGTTGAAATCGCAGAAGAGTCTTTGGAACTTGATAAAAGCAAACCATCACTTGAAGTTGCTGACTCTGGACTATCCAGATAACTGGAGCTGATCATAAATGACTGCGACTTTAATAGATGGCCAAAGAGCGTGGGCTTCCAATCGAGATGAGAGGGAAGGTCATCGGTTCTATGAAATCTCTCATCTAGTAAGAACCACGACTGCCTTAGATGGTCCTGCAACTGTTATGCAGACGCCTGGGCTTCCCACAATTGGTAGTACATGGAACTTTGACAACGACATAGATGTGTGGGCGTTCTGCACTCCCTACATGCGAGTCTCAGTTCACAAAGAGAAGGAAGGTGATCCTGCCAAAATCTGGAAGGTCGATCAGAAATTTACTACTGCTCGACCATCATTCCAGAGGTGTCAGGATACTACGATTGAGAATCCTTTACTTGAACCTCAAAGGGTTTCAGGCTCTTTTGTCAAGTACACAGAAGAAGCAGTTCTTGACCGTTACGGAAACGCAATCACTAATTCCGCACATGAATTGTATCGTGGTCCCAACGTCGAGTTTGATGCTTCAAGACCAACGGTCAGTATTGGCCAGAACGTATTGAATCTCGGCCTTGCTACTTTTTCTGACATGATCAATAAGGTCAATTCAGTTCCTCAATGGGGTTTACCAGTCCGAACAATCAAACTCTCTAATGTCTCTTGGACTCGCAATGTCTATGGCGTCTGTTTCTTCTATTACACCAGAGACTTTGAATTTGATATTCGCTATGACACCTTTGATCGAAGCTTACTTGACGAAGGTTCAAAAGCTCTCAATGGTGAATTCAATCAAACAGATGGTGGCTGGGATTTAATTGATATCAATGGAGCAGCTCCAGACCCTGGAAATCCAGAACACTTCATCCGAATCAAAGACCGTCGAGATGAGAATATCAGAACGCCTCTTTGTAAAGGTATTCCCGGTGGAGCTTCTACGGTTCTAATCAACAACGCAGCAGCGGTTGATAAAGGTGATGGGACAGTTGGCATTCCTATTACTGGGCACACAATATCTGTAGGAGATGCTGTCACCATTTCTGGATCACTGAATTACAACGGCAAATTTACGGTTATCAGTACTTCAGCAAATGAAATTGTGATCACTGCGACTTATGTAGCGGAAACTTTTGCTGGAACTGAAAGAGTCACGACATGGTCGGTCTGTTACATTCAAGTTGAGAAGTATGAAGAAGCCAATTTCTTCGACTTAGGAATTCCAATCACTCTCTAACTTTTCCTCAGGGAGAAATAGCAATGGCGAATGAAGCTCAACTTCATATCAGTCTTCGAATCAATAATCCTACTTCCAAATTCGAAGCTCAAAGTACAAATACTTCTTACACAGTAGACGTTGCAGGTTCTAGTGGACCAGTTCCGGGAATGGTAGTAGCAACAACCGCTGGACTCGACGTTGCTTTTACTGGATTGACTGTTCCTACATGGTGCGTTCTCAAAAATCTGGATTCAACGAACTTTGTTGAGTACGGAATCTGGGATGGAGCAACTTTTCATGAATTGGGAGAACTGCCGCCTCTCAGTAAGCCTCAAATCATCAAGCTTTCAAGAAACATGACTGGCTTTCGTCTCAAAGCTGACACTGCTTCGTGCGACGTTTCTGTTGAGGCATACGAATTGTAAATTTTCACTTAAGACTGGAGCAATTATGAACAAGAACGTCGATGGACTCGTCTTTTACCAATCAAAAGAATTTCAAGCTTTGTGTAAACGGTTTGGAATAGACTGGGAAAAGAGAACAACTAAGTTACAAATCACTATTGACATTAACTCAATTGTTACTGTTATTCAAAATTACAATGCGGAAAACATTGTTGAACCCTAACACTTAAAATCCTCTAAGACTGGAGCGTCTGATGAGTGAACTGGCTGCCGAGAATAATCCACCATGCCATCTAGTAACGATTGAGCAGGTGTATTATCAAATGCCTTATGAAGAACCTGAAGGGATTGATTCCCGAAGCTCTCACATGGTTTTTTCGGAAGAGGAACCCTTTATCAAAAGGAAAACTCTTTCAAATAATTGGGAGAAGCTTCCAACAGGTTCCATTCAAGGTCAAGGCACTGTTGTTATTCAAAACAAAGTGCAACATCCTTCTCAAATACCAACTCCAGAGCAGAAATTGGAGCTTGAAAACCGCATTATTGAAGTCTCTTGGGGCATCGAAATAGATAATCAGATTGCTTTGATAATTAGACCAGGTCATACGTGCCGATTTGAAGCTTTTGATCTTTCTGAAATCTATTTACGCTCAAAAAATGCTCCATTGAGTTGCCGAATTTATGTTTTTCCTTCCTGATTGGGCTTTGTCATGTCACTAAGAGATTTTTCAGATGAAGACATGGCAGAATTAGCTGCCGTTATCAAAGAAAGGAAGGCATCAAGAGGCAATTCCAAGAGCACTGCCAGAGCGGGAGACTCTTTCAACGAGAATACTGACCATCAAGCACCAGAAGTCTTTATGGCTTTGACTCCAACAGGCGGAATTCCTGCAATTGATGGAGTTATTCCCGGTTCTGCGGTCTGCGATTTATATAGAACAACTGGAGCTTTTGGTTCAGAGACACTTGAAGAGATGGTAGGAATTTCAAAAACCGTCTTCAACATTTCAGCAACGGCAATTGCTGCTGATATTTACGTTTTAATCAAGCGAACCAAGCAAGGAAAATGGGTTGCAGAAACTGGTGGGTCAGGTGGAGATGGTTCAGTATCAATCTGGTTCACTGTTGATGCAACTGGCTGTGATGATATTGGAAGATATTTGATAGTTACTCCCAATAGAATTGCTCCACCATGCACAGTCGTCCCTGGAGAAGATGAATATGGTCTCATCTATGTTTATGATGACGGTTTTCTTTGTATCCTCAATGAATTCACAAACGCAGAACTCTTAGGACTCAATGGAAAAGCCACTTACGCAAGTGACGTAGACCAAAGCTATGGATGCCTCAAAGGTTGGACGCTCGATGGTCTCTGTGATACAGGTAATTGTTAATGAGTGGTGTTAATACAATCGGTGGATCAAGAGACCGTAGCAACTGCAACTACGGAATCACAGAATCTTCGTGTCCTGATCCAGATGCTTATTGTTGTTCCCTTTCTCCATGCTGTCTCTGTATCAAATACACAACAGCCAATGGAGAAATTACTAACGCTGAAGCTTGCCGAGACCCACTTGATAACGACACAACAATTCCTTCCTACACAACTGAAATCTATGCAGGCACAATCGTTCTTGAGTGGGCCAAAGACCAATATGGAAACTGCGAATTTGTAGTTACATATCTCGGAGTAGTCATTGCCAGACTCGACGTTTGTACGGAACAATTCTGTAAGAGTCCAGAAGGTTCTGTAGAATTAGAAAACGGCGATGTCATTGAATGGTACACATATCTCAAGCCTAGACGTCAAGTGATGAAAGGCTCTGCTGGCTGCGAGGAAGTTCCTTGCCTTGCCTGTACGTGCCTCTGTGATCGTCTCTGCATGATCTGGCGTAGAGATACAGGATACGCAACTGATTTACCTTGCGAGTATTGCGATGTAGTCTGCGATTCTGTTTTAGCAGAAATGCCACTTGATGAAGATTGTGTTGGAGGCGGAGTTGTCTGGGGACCAATTATCTTTGAGCCAAACTGCTCTGATAACATTGGGCCAGTCTCTGTATCAGTTGCTCTCGGAACAGACGAATATGGTAATTGCGAACTGAAGCTAATCGTTGATGGTGAAGAAAGAGCAACTCTGGAAGTTGATGAAGCGGGAGAAGCCTGCAAGAACGTAAACCTTTCAGCTTCTTACATTGATGATACAGGTTGCGTCGTCACTGTCGTTGTGGAGTGTAAGAAGTGTGGCGATCCTTGTTTCCCAACTATCAATGGTTGCGGTAAAGGTTGCTGCTTCACGGATAGAGACTGCTTCGACATTTCAAATCATATCGACACAATCCCCTTCATGATTGAAGGTCTGGCTGGACTACCAACAGTCTATGGAGACTTTGTTCAATCGGGAACAGGCGTTAGAAGTCACTGTGGTCGTTGCGGTTGTCTTGAAGCTCTCATCACTGATAGTTCTACAAGATTTGGAATCTCATTCTTAGGCCAACAATGTTTAGGTGGATTTGCTACTTCTTGTGGCAAGGTATTCCATTTTGCTTTGAGTTGTGAAACAGACGTGACTGGAGATGCCGCAGAATCTGGATACAACGAAATAGACACTTGTGCTTCCAGGTTGCGATTACTTGTAGGAACTTCAACAACTCCTGGATTTTCAGGCACAATCAGAGACGAAACAGGCTGCGTCTTATTTGATCCACAATATCCTCATGTCTCTCTTCCCTTTGATACTGTCTCTTGCAGTCCTGATGGCTTAACTGGCTCTGTCAGCCTTGACTCTGTTACTCTTCTGGAATGTGAACAAGAGGCTTATGCCGTCTGCGAGAGTCCACCAAATCCTTCTGAGATATTTTCTGATAATTGCTGTGAGCTATTTACACCTCAACCTTTTGCTGGTGCTACGTTGACTCTTCTACTTCCTTAATAACAATTGCATAATTGACTGGAGCCAATGTGCCAAAGGTTATTGAATTTCGACCATTCTACATTGGGAATAAAGCAGGCTCACGTTCTGAGTTTGTCTTTGAGCCTAAACTGAAAGAATGGATTGGACCAGATTCAAGCCTCATTAGACAAAATGGCTGGCATCTTTCTCAAGGTGATTCAGCGATTCCTTGCGAGCATACAGGCACGGGAGCAAAGTGCGGCGAATGGGATTTTCCAGAACTATTACTTCCACCCGAAGATATCGTTAAAGGTAAACGCAAAACAGCAAGAAACCGCTCAAGACAATCTACAACTAAACGAACCAAAGCCAGAGTTCACTCAAGAAAAGTTATTGTTCCGGGAGTAGGTTCCTGCATGGCGGAACTTATTTCAAACTTCTTTTCTATCAAAGATTCCAGCGGCTGCAACTGTAAAGCCTACGCTTCCAAAATGGATAAATGGGGGCCAGAAGGTTGCGAACTTCATCGAGAAGAAATCATCAATCATCTAGCCAAGAATACAGAAATTCTTCGGAAGGGAATTCAAGACCTCAACATTCCTGGTTGCGGCTTACTTTCAAAACTCGCCGGCACTTCCGCTGCAATTCCTCTTCTCAAGATTGGAGCGAATTGGTTACTCACTAAAGCAATCTCCAGTCACAAATCGAAGAAAGAAGCAGCGACAAAGGTTGGTCCCAAAGATGCGATCAAATGGATTGAACCAAATCCTTTGAACCTGACTCGGAATCTTGCAATTCATGTCTTCCCGGTCATTGGCAAATGGGAATGGCTCATTGAAGCTCTTAAAGACAAGACTCATCTTTTCAATGGTCGTAAGCTTGTCTCAATCGTCACTTCTAAAGGCGATTCTGTACGCTTCAAAAACCGAACGATCAGACTTCAAAATCCTGAAACAGTCGCTGCTCAATTTCGAGAACTTGGCTTTGAGGTTTCTCTCAGGGAAAACTCGGTGAGGACGGGTGAGTTTGTTTCGTTTGCTCCAATGGTCAAAGAGCTTTACTCAACTGACCCTTCCCAAGTCACTTTGTACTTACACAGCAAAGGTTCAAAGCATCCAGACAATGAATTTCGATCTATTACAAAATGGAATGAAACGATGTTGTCTGTCTTGCTTGATATTGAATCGGTCACAGCGAGTTTCAGCAGAGGCAATGATTTAGTTGGAGCGTTGGGTGGAGATGTTTTTGGTGATGGCAATGTTCCAATGGGGTCATTCTACTGGTTTAGAAATTCGACTGGTGAAGCAACAGTCACTCCTCACAAGAATCCTTTCTTCACTTCAGAGAGTTGGCCATCCAAGATATTCAATCAAGAGTATCTCTTAGGTGCAGTCGATGGAAGCAGACCATTCAAGCAACTCTATACAGCAAACTTCTGGGATAATGGTGAAGGTTCTGACAGACTCAAGAGATTCAATTCTCAAAGAGTCCATAGTATCGAAGAACCAAAAATCACTTTGATTACTCCAACAGGCGATCGACCAGAAGCTTTCAGACTCTGCGAGAAATGGATATCTCAACAAACTCTAAAACCTTTTGAGTGGATCGTCATTGACGATGGCGAAGTTCCTACTCAAATCACTCAAGGTCAAAACTACATCAGGCGACAAGGTAGAAAGAGTTCAGAACATACTCTTCCAGACCAGATGCTTGAAGCTCTCAAGTATGTGACTGGAGATTTTGTAATCATGATCGAAGACGATGACTACTATCATCCAGAGTATCTTCAATTGATGGTTCAACAATTACAAACAGCGGAGCTTGTCGGAGAAGTTGGCGCTCGATACTACTACCTTCCAACTGCAACTTTCAGACACTACACAGAACACACTCATAGCAGTTTCTGCCGAACAGGTTTCAGAAAGAATGTCATCCCACTGCTTTCAGAAATCTGTAAGGCTTCAAACGAGTCTTTGGATATCAATCTTTGGGAACAATGGACTGGAACCAAACAGCAGCAGTGGAAATCTACGACGATTGGTTGCATTGGTATCAAAGGAATGCCTGGTCGAAAATCCCATAATAAGATCAGACCAGAAATTGATGATCACAATCTCAAGACGCTGAAGCAATGGTGTCCCGATTGGAATGACTACTTACCCTTCTTGAAACCTATCAAAAATCGAGTGGAAGAGACGGGAACACTCTTCAGTATTCTTCTCAGGGAGTATGACCGATTCAGGCCAGTCTCTGCTGACTCAAGATTTGATCGTCAACTATTAACTGATTCCAAAGAAGTCAAAGTTCAAGGATGGAATATCAATCCAGTCAAACACACTCCAAGTGATCCTAAGCAATCAAGACATTTGAAGATTCTTGCTACTCAATCTTTTCCAGATGCTGATTGGATTCTTTATCATGATGCTCAACTTCAATTGAAGTGTAGTCCCTCATTCTGGTTTGATTGGGTACGTTCTCAAGGTGAAGCAGACATTTACTTTTATCATCATCATCAAAGGCATTGTGTCTACAAAGAAGCTAAAGAGGTGATGAAGATTCGAAAAGATAAGCCTCAAAATGTTCAACCTCAAATTGCTCGATACGCAAGCCAGAAGATTCCTGAAAACCTTGGATTGTATCTCGGTGGATTACACATTCGACGAAATACAGAAGCTGTAAAAGCCTTCGAAGAAATCTGGTGGCGTGAAGTTAAACGCGGTTCAGTCAGAGACCAGATTTCTTTGCCCGTCGCTCTTAGAGAAAGTGGCGTCAAGTTTTTAGCTTTACCGCCAATGTCATGGACTCAACATTTTCAAAGATATACTCACCTCACGAATACTCCAGTCATTGAAAATATGTCGGCGAATGATATTCGTGTCTGGGAAAACTTTAAGAAAACGAAGTAACAAAAACTTGACTGGAGCTACTCATGTCTGCAATGCAATGGTCTTATGGAATTACAACAGTTCCTTCAAGATTACACACAACCTTTCCAAGAACTCTTAAATCACTTGCTAACACAGGATTTGACAAACCTCACTTGTTTGTTGATGGATGTTCAGATTCAGATAAGTATCTGAATTGCTCCAGCCATGGAATCACACTTCATCATCCAGCTCTCAGAACCGTTGGTAATTGGGTTGCAGCACTCTGGGAACTCTATTGCAAGAACCCAGACGCCCATCGGTATGCAATCTTTCAAGACGATTTAGTGACCTGTCTTTCTCTCAGGGAATACTTGGAAAAGTGCCCCTACATCACTAACACTTATCTCAATCTGTTTACTGCTCTAGCAAATCAATCAAGTCATGAAGGCTGGTACTTCTCAAATCAAAAAGGTCTGGGAGCAGTCGCACTCGTCTTTGATAATCAAACAGCAATTAAACTTCTGAAGAGTCCAAAGCTGATTGATAAACCTAAAAGCTCAAAAGGTCACAAAGCAATTGATGGAGCAATCATTGATGCTCTCAAAGATTCTGGTGTCAAAGAATTAGTTCACAATCCTTCTCTTGTACAACACACAGGAGAAGTCACTTCAATCGTTGGTAACAAGCAACATCCAATTTCCTCATCATTCCCTGGAGAAGATTATGACCTTCTCAAATGAGAGGATTGGATTGATTGGCTATCACTGTGCTTCTGGTTTAGGCGAGAAGAATCGTCAGATGGCAACTTATCTGGATATTGATACGTGGCTCATCAAACCCCATAAACATTATCCAACTCTGCCGCTACACGAAGATGTTGATTCAATTATCTGTCCAACAGGTCGTTCAATAAAGCTTGAAGGATTTCTTAAAGCAGTTGATACAGTTCTCTTCGATGAAACTCCTTACTACCCAAACATCACTCATCGAATCAAAGAAGCTAATAAGCGAATTGTTTGTATCGCCTGTATGGAGTGGATGCCCATAGAAGGAACTCCGTGGCTTAAAGATGTGGACCTTTTCATCTGCCCTACCAGACACTGCTATGACCTTTATCGAAAGGAGTTACCTTGTATCTACTTTCCCTGGCCTGTTGATACTCAGCGGTTTCAATTCAGGGAAAGGTCTGTCTGTGAGAGGTTTCTGTTTCTCAATGGAAGAGGGGGTTGGAAAGGTCGAAAAGGAGCTTCAGTAATCAATGAGACAATCTCTCTATGGCCTGAGATTCCTTTAGACATTATCAGTCAGGGCAGATGGGAAGGTTCTACAGGCCCTAATACTAGAATTCTCAAATCACCAATCAACAATGCAAACCTCTACAAGACAAGTGACGTTTTAGTCTCCCCCCATTTCATGGATGGCACAGGCTTAGAGCAGATGGAAGCGATGGCTTCAGGCTTACCTGTCATTAACACAGATGGTAGACCTTGGAACGAATTACCCTCAATCGCCTTTATCAACTCAACAGTCTCCACTATCAAAGTCAAAAGACAAATTGACTGGCATATTCCTTCCGCGAAGCATCTAGTAGAAATCTGCAAGTCACTTCTCAATCAAGACATTTTCAAAGAGTCCAGAGAAGCTAAAGAATGGGCAGACTCAAGGAGCTTTGATAAACACTCTTCAACTCTCAATGACCTTATCCGAAAAGGAAAGCCAGAATGAAGAATCTTCTAATTGTCTTGATTATTATTTCAACATCCTCAACAGCACTCGCTGATTGGATTCAATATCGTTCTGGCTACACAATCTACTATCACACGCATCACTATCATCCCGACTTTGGAAACGCTGGTTGGGGCAGTTTAGTTCCAACCTACAGACCCCCAATTTATCAGTATCAAACTCAATACAAATACTATCCAGGAACTGGCTGGATCAGTAATCAAGCATCAGACCGTCAGAAGCGAATGGAAGCTCATCACAATTCGTGGAGATACTAATTACAAAAGGAATCAAGGATGGTTCTAGCAGTCTTCTTTGCTGGATTGATTGTAGCTCTCTTAGGAGCAATGTGTGAGAACGCATACCACGCTGGAGATATCAAAGCCACTGGCTTACTCTCTTTGGTCCAGTGTATTTCTCAGGGATTAATTGCGTGGGTCGTTATTGCGGATAAGTCATTACCCTACTTGATTGCTTCTGCGATGGCCTGGTCAATTGGTTCAATGGTTGGTTGCTACTGGAAAAAATTAAACCATGAAACCTGAAAAAGTTCCTCTAATAGAAAAACTTGTAATCTATTCTATTCTGATTTTTGTTTTCAGTCTGGGAGCAGTTGGGCTTTCTTTACCTGTTATCGGATTTCTCTATGTGATTGGAGCGTTACCCTGATGGCTAGATGCTTCATTGTTCTTGGGATGCCCAGAACAGGCACGTCACTCACGACGGGAATTCTCAACAATATGGGAGTCTATGTTGGAGAATCTCGAAAGGGAAAAAACAATCCTTGCTACTACGAAAACAAAGCTCTTTTTGATTTCATCAATCGAGTGCCTGGGGTTTCAGCAGGTCAAGTTGTTTCTTCAATCGAACGAGAAGCTCAAGGCAAAGACTATGGAATGAAGCATCCTTCAATCGTAGAAAGGTGGCACGAATTTAAGCCTCATATTCCAGAACCAGTCTTTATTGTTACTCATCGAAGAGACGCTGATGCTCAATACAACTCTCATCGGTCAGCAATCAATAGACAGCATCGACCAGAATTCAATGAGAGAAATCGAGTCTACTATCAGAAAGTCTTAGAAGCGATCAACGGTTATCCTTCATTCAATGTTTTCTATGAAGACTGGCTCAAAGACTTCACCCAATTACAAAAGATGGCAGACTTCTTCAATCTGACTGTAACTCCTGAAGCCAGAAAACTCGCTGATCCAAAACTCAAACATTTTTAGACTGGAGCAATGATGGCTGACACAGAACTTACTAATGATCCTAATGGTATTCCTCACAGACAAATCAATCCAAAAACAGGGCAGCAAGCAGCCTATGTAGTTCTTTCTGAAGAAGAACGGAAAAAGGGTTTTGTTGAGCCTCTTCGCCGCAAATACATTCATAAATCTTGTGGTTGCATAACAACAATTGGTTTGTCAATTGCCGAAACCTACGCACGACAACCTGAATTTTACTCAGGAACTTTTTGTATTGGTTGTAAATTACATTTTCCTCTCGAAGAATTTGTGTGGGATGGTACGTCACAAACTGTAGGAACAAGGAGTACAAATCAATGAGTCAAACGATGGAAGACGTCAGAAAACGAAATGCCTTAATGGCATCAACCTACATTCCAGATTGTTCAAAAGGTCCAGGAGCTTTCTACAACATTGGTGTTGGACCACTTATCAAATCAGAATGGAGACACTGGAAAGAACTGTATCCAGAAATGCAACTCTTTGGATGTGAGCCAAATCCAGTTCTCTACTCACAACTGCTGATGAAGTTTCCTGGTAGACTTTTCAGTTGTGGTATCTCAGACAAAGAGTCCATTGAGATGTACATGGAACCTGAAAAAGAAAAGACATTCGGACGTTCCAGCATATTTCCAGTCAATGGTCTTTCAGATAAAACAATCAGGGTTGAGTGCATTACCCTCAATGAATTTGATCAAGAAGTCGGTTCTCTAGAATCAATTCTTCTTTGGATGGACATTGAAGGTTCAGAACTCATTGCTCTCAAATCTGGCGAGGAACTTCTCAAATCTGGAAGGGTTCACACTATCAATCTTGAACTAAGAGACAAACCAGAAATAGAAGGTTGGCCAACAGCAACGGAAATCACAGAATACCTTTCCACAATTGGATTCAAGAAAGCTGTGGACTACAACAATCAGGTTTCACATTGGGATACTATTTTCACGAAAGTGAAGTGACTCATGAGAATCTACTACATAGGCAAATTCAAAGAAGAACACAACACAGAAAACTACGTCACCGCTGCCTTCGAAGAATTAGGCCACAAAGTCTATCAATACAAACACAACAAAAAGGAAACTCTTGCTCAAATCTTCAATCGAATTCAAGAGTTTGGAGCAGACACAGTTCTCTTCAGTAAAGCAGAATTTCCAGAAGCAAAAAAGTTGATTGATCTTTGCTATGCGAAAGGAATTCTGACTGTCTGCTGGCAATTCGATTTATTCATTGGATATCGCTCAAAACTCCCAGAACAATTCTGGTCTGATTTTCTCTTTACAACAGATGGTGGACACCAAAGAGAGTTTATCAAGCTTCGATGCAATCATCGTTTGCTGCGTCAAGGAATTCATAAACCAGAAGCCATCAAGATAGACTCTACAGAATACAAATACGATGTAGCGTTCGTTGGTAGTTGCACTCACGTAAGTCATGAATCAAGACGGAACCTTTTGAAGTTCCTTCAACAAAGAAAAAGCTTCATTCATTATCAGACCATGAGAGGCTTGAAACTGAATGAAGCTTTAAATCAAGTCAAAATCGTCGTCGGTGATTCTTATCCTTCACCAAATTACTGGAGCAATCGAATCTATGAAATCACTGGCCGAGGTGGATTCTTTCTACACCCATTCACAGAAGGCTTAGACTCAGAGTTTGAAGATGGCGAACACTACGTTGGTTATCAGCGAGGCAACTACAAACAACTCTGTGATCGCATTGATCTTCTTCTCAGGGAAGATTCGGCGAGGGAAAGAATCCGCCAAGCTGGGTTTGAGAAGACTCGCAATTGCTACACCTACACTCACAGAGTTCAAGAATTGCTTTCAATAATTTCTTGAAGCTCCTTCGCCAGCAGCCTCCCTCTTTTCCGTTCAGCTCCAGTCCGGTTCTGAGGTAGAGGCTGCTGGCTCTTCTTAGGTTTCTTTCGTATACCTAATTGGTGGGAAAAGGCGTCTGGAAGCTTCTAGGGTTAATCTAGGAGGTTTAAGACACGATTCTAGGCACCCTGCTCGCGTTTTAAGGCCTGTTTCGAGCCTCAGCCGTAGGTTATATCTAATCTGGGGCTTAGAGGCTCTAAAATCGCGTCTGAGGGCTTCGGAGAAAAGAAGGGTACGTTCGTTTTCTTATTTGAAGAGGCGTCTGAGGAACGATCCTGTGACCTTGCCGGCTGCTCGTCTGGCGATTCTCCGTCCAACTCTACCTTTCTGGATAGCGTTGAAGTCACCCATCAGTCGAGCGATGAAGTAAAGGAAGCTTCTCATGATATCTCCTGAAGAAAAAGGGAAAGGTCCGATGGATGGAATTGAACCATCGTATACGCAAACCTGCCATCGGACGACTCTTCAAAACTTTGTCATGATGCACCTAGCTTTCTTGTATTGGACTCTTCCGAAGCGAAGTAGTCAGGATTGTTAATCAGGTAGCACACTCTGTAGTCTGGTTTGCGAATACTATGTTGACTCCAGAACTTCTACAGACTTGATTTAGCTTTCGATCACTTGGCTATCATGCGTTCCCTGATTTAAGATTCAAGACTATCAGTCACGTAGACCAATTCGTTGATTGCTCTAGTGATTGCGACATAGACAAGATTGTATTCCTGTTCCTTTGCTGATGGAGTTTTCGCCATTGGATGAGGGCAAGGACAATTCTTCATCTGGAGAAAGAAGACTCTTGAAGCTTCGAGACCTTTGGCCTTGTGTATGCTACTGAGAACGATTCCCGTGTCTTGTTTATCCTGAAACATCTTTTCGATTTTAGCAATCACGTCTGCAACAGACTTGGAATCTTCAATGAAGTAGCAGAGGCATTCGTGGCGATCATTGAGAGCTTCAATCCGATTTTCGTTCGGATTTTTCTTTGAGGTTTCCTTGTCAACTTCTCCGTCAATCCAGAGCGACAATCGCTCAACTAGTTCTACGATGGTTGAGGCTTTCATTTTCTGGACGGTTGAGACAAGACCTTGACCAATGTCTCTGCCTTTGATCGTTGCTTTGCGTCCGGCTCGAATGAAGCCAAAACATTCTTTGACGAGTGGAGCATTGACTCGGCAGAGGATCATGTCACCTGATTGAGCGAGTGATTGGTAATCGTCGATCGTAACCGTCTTGACCGAACCTTCTGAGTTTGATTCGTGAGCTTCGAAGTCTGGAACGAATTGCCTTGCCTCTTCAACGATTGTTCTACCACAACGGCGAGTCTCAGTGAGAGGCAATATAACGCATCCTTTCAGAGTTTTTTCCATGCGAGGAATACTGTCGGAATCTGCTCCAGCGAAACCGTAGATGGCCTGGTTGACATCACCTACAAGAACAATTCGCTTGCCCGCTTTGAGAGCCAAAGCCTGTTGACAACGATTCAAATCTTGGGCTTCATCAACTAGGAGCAAATCGTATTTTGGAATGCTCAAACCCAGAGCGATTGGCAACCAGACCATATCGTCGTAATTGAGTTTTCGGTCTTCAGAAACTTTCTTGCAACGATCAAGAATCTGGATGACCAAATCGAAGATTTTGGATTGACTATCGTTAAGGTCGATGTCGTAGCGGTGAGCAAGGTGGAGCAGATCAGAATCTGAGGCTTCCTCAAACGTACCAACCAGGTTCATCTTGCAGAGGCTGACAAGACGCTCAGTGGCTCGCAATGCAGTCGTGTGACGCTTGCGGATTTCTCGCAAGTCTTTGCCAAGAATTTCCGAGACCATGTTCGGCACTCGCCACGGGTCCATAGCGACTTTGCCAACAGCGTTTCGGACAGCCGCAAATCCCATACTGTGCATGGTCATCGCTTCGCAATCAGCCGGAACCCGTTTTTGAAGTTCAACGGCAATGGCTTTGTTGAAGGCGACGAAACAGACTGAATCGTTCTTACCAGACTTGCTGATTTCATCCCAGACGGCTTGTTGCTGAGCCGAGGGAGTGAGGCTTGAGCCAATTCCCCGTAGGACGTTCAAGCCTTCGACAATTGTCGTTGTTTTGCCTGTGCCCGCCAAAGCCTTGACGATCAAATGAGGTCCAGCTTGTCTCTTCGATTTCAGTTTCACGTTTTTCAGAACTGACTTTTTTGTTGTTGTCATTTCATTGCTCCAGAATTTGAACTGAGCCACTAATATGATTTGAAAAATCCACCGGCTTCTGTAACTCTCTTTGCTGTTGTCCATGCAAAGTCAACGGATAGGTGAATTGCATCAAGCCGAAACACAGTTGCATACTGATTTTTAATTCCTTGAATTCGAGCAGGATAACCATCCAAAAATACTTGCCTCTGCGTGAGGTCCCTTCTTTCTTCCTCTGTAACAATACTACCCTTTTTCAGTTTCACGTTTTTCAGAGCAGATGCCATGTCGTTTTCCTTTGAGCGTTTTGGTTGTCGTTTTTGAATCTCTGAATTAGCAGATATTGAGCAATCCCCAAAGCTGATTGTCTCCGACCCAGATTTCCAAATCGGCTCTTTGATCATCACTCATCCGTTCTTCGAAATCTTCAATCTTCGAATCAAGGTGCTCCAAACGCTCATCCATTTTGATTTGCTGAGCTTCAGTTCGGTTCCAATCAGACTGCACTGAAAGTTCGCCAAGTTTGTAAGCTTGTCGAGCGACTCTTTTGAAGTTCCCGATTTCTTTTGAAGTCAGCATTTCGTTTCTCCAGGTTTTGGGTTGGGTTACCGCGTGTCTGAGAGTTAGTTCATTGCTTTCCGCACTTTGAGGATATTCTCGTCGCTGTCCTCAAGATGTTGATCAACCAGATACATACCAAGTTCGCCATCTGACATAGTATTGACTGATTGGCAAAATTCTTCGTTAGCCACCAGACTGCAAACTACGTTTTGGAGTTGTTCTTTGGTCATCGTTTCTTTTCCCGTTTGAGTTCGTTTCGTCCGCATCACTAAGAGGAGTTATCGGTTAATAGTCGCCCCAAGTAAAGCCCAAAGGCGACTATTTCAGGGAAGATTTTCAAAGTTTTTTGAAATGCTCATTTTCCCTTGGTTTTTGAGCCTTTTCGAGACTGACCTCTGGGAAATCCTTTGGTCTGAGGCTTCTCGGCGTACCTCTGAGCTTCAGATTCCGAGATTGAATAGCTGTATTGCCAGTTCCCGTTCCGGTCTTTTCGCCGTTGCGTTTTTCGGGCCTTGAGAGTTCCCGTACGGATTAGAGTGCGAACTTGCTGAGGGGAACATCCGATGATCGTAGAGGCTTCTGTAGGAGTCATTTTCGAATCTTTCTAACCGTGAAGCATGAGAAGGTAAATCGTCTCTGAGAACCCACCACAACGAAACACGTAACCACCCTTCACTCGATTAGCAGTGTGGTGACAATCCAAACGACCTACCGACGTGTATTGCTGAGTTCCGTATAAACGAATTTGAATCACTGTTTTGGATTCTTGTCGAAGTTCTTGCAGAGTTTTCATTTTCGAATCTTTCTTGAGGCTGCGAGCAGAATGAAGCAGCCAATAACGAGGTAAGGAGTTGCGGCGAGAATCTGTTCAGTCATCGGAAGCCTCCATCAGGATTAGTTTTTCGAGCATTGCGTTGAGAACTTTAAGGTCTTCAACGTGACGGGTTTCGGTGAGCCGTTTTTGAACGATGGCGATTCGAGTTTCAATTTGCTGCCTAGTCATATTGAAGTTTCCTTAATACTCGATAGTTGGAAGAGTTATAAGGCAGGGGCAAATCATAACCGATTAACAACACTTCATTTTTCTCTTCGGAGTAATAGAAGACGTTTGGAGTTGTCTCTAACGGATTACCCTCACTGTCTAACGTGAAGAACCAATAATACCCGCTGGTAGAAATTTGCCTGGCCATTATTGAGTTTCTCCTCTATAAGCTTTCAGAAGGTCAGTCAGTTTGTCACAAATGGTTTCCGCTTGAGGCCTACCAATCTTCAAGAATTCTGCAACAGCATTGACTGAGATACCCTCTTCGGTATCTGCATTGAGTTTTCTAGAGACAATTGCATCGACGATTTTATCAATGCAAATATCAATCGCTGTTCCGTGTTGGCGTTTCATTAACTTCTACCTTGTTGGTGAATGGAAAAGCGTACTCATGGAAAGAAACAGAAACTACGTTGTTGGTCCTAGACAACGAATCGAAAAGACCTTTAGCGATTACAGCTAAGTCATCAGGATTGTGAATACACTCACAATCCACATCAGTTTTGATTTTACCATTAGAGGAACGGGTGACGATAACTCGGATGAAAGTTTGTAGCATTTTAATCCTCAAGGCAAAGGTGAGAGTAGTGATCGAGACTTCCGCAATGGCTGCAACGAGCAGCGTTGGTATCTCGATTGATCTGAATGTGCTCCAGTCTCAAGGGCAGGTAACCGCAAGGTCCATAAGAGGCGAGAACCTCACAAGCGACTTCCGCCGTCTCATAGAGATTATCGTCGAGAGGTTCAACCAGCGTATCGCAGCAGACTGGACAGATCGGAATAAAGGTTTCATCGACCACAAAAATCTTAGAGCAGAGACGGCATTTGCAGGTATCAGCCATGACTAGATTCCCTGAAGAAAAAGGTAAGAAATCGAAATGGTGGATCAAATTACTTCAATGACATCACAAGCTCTGACTCTTCGACGAACTTCAATGCCATCCCCAGGTCCAGAAGGTCCAGTTGCTCCAACATACCAGACGATTCCATCTTCGAAGAGAAATCCACCATCCCAGACTCCGTCAGCCCAATCATCAGTTCCATCTGTGCTATCAAATTCCGATTGAGTTAAATGAGGTGTGGCACGAGCATAAGTGTCATAAAAATTGTCTCCAAGCTTCTCGACAGCAAGAGACACATCCCAGTCGCATGCTTCCAACCATTGACCGAAAGTGAATTTGCCTTCAGCGATCAAAGAGAATCGTTCAGTGCGAGCAGCTGGAAAAGGTTGAATGCGAATCGTCATCGTTTCAGCTCCAGAACTTGAGGGAAGGAACCCGCCGGAGCGGGCCAAGAGAAAAACCAAAAAAGCTACCAAACCCGTTCACCACATTTGGTCAGGCAGATCGCATTTGCAACTGCCTCAGCTTCTGACTTGAACGGACAATCCATCCCATCAATATCTCCACCTTCCCAGTAGATGAAGAAAACTGATTTCCCAGAACCATTCCAGCCCTGTTTGATTTCGAATGTCTCTTTTTTGACTTTGAGGGTTGAAAAAATCATCGTTTCAGCTCCAGATTTGAGGGAAGAAACCCGCCGAAGCGGGCTGAGAGGATTTCGGGATGTTACGACATCTCTTGAACGAATCGCAGTGACCAATTTCCGCTGAACAGCGACATCATGAACAGACGAAACTTTGAATCAGCCTGCTCCTGAGTTTCCGCTTCGATGACTTTCGAATCATCAAAAGACTTGTTCAGAACCTTCGAAAACGTCGTGTAGTGAAAATTAAAACGCATCAGTCGTCTCCAAGTTTTGGGTTTCAGTTTTTCGCCGCGTCGTTGCGACAAGGGAGTTATCGTCTAAATAGTTGGGGGAGTAAAGGCCAAGGGCGACTATTTTAGAAGATTCCCGAAAATAGTTGCCCTGCCTCAAAAATCCCTTGGTTTCAGACAGATTTCAGATGCTCCAAAGAAACCTCAATAACCGTTCCGGCACCCGCATAGCCGTTCCCGACTGAGACTTTCGCCCTTTTGGGGTAGAGTTCTTTGATGGTTCCCTTCCATCGTGAGGCTTCGTCGTCAGTCTCTTGGACCCAAACTTCATCGCCCTCTAAATGCTTGCCTTTTCGCTTCGTAGGCTTCTCTTCGAGGGTTTTATCGTCGTCTTCTGGCTCATCTTCCTCTTCGGGTTTCTCTGGCTTGCCAAGGTCAATACCGCCAACTGTCGGACACTCAATCAGAGTCTGATAACCGTCTTCGTTGATCTTGTATTCCAACTTGAGTTTTTCTCTGGTCACTGTCTTCCCTGAAGAAAATAGATTCCAAGCTTTGATCAGCAGAGCCACTGTATCCTCAGTTGTGATTCTTTCGTCGTCATCGACTTCTGCCATCATTTCAAAAAGGTGTTGGAGTTTATTCGAACGAGCAGCGATCAAAACGAAGAATTCTTGAGCGAGTTCTTCCATGCTCCAATCAAGAACAGATTCACTTCTGACATCATCATCAGAATAGTATTCATGGAAAATGGATTTGGAAGATGCCATTAAGTAAAGCAGAGCAGCACACTTGCCAGGAACCAGCCATTTCGTGATATTGCCATCAGTGTCCTCTTCAAAAATAAAGCCTACGCAATCAATCAATTTCAGATGTCGTTCAACGAAGCCGATTGATTCGCTGTGAGTTCGTTTTGCAGCGTTGAAGGGATCAAAACAAGCTCCAGTTCTTTCCCAGAGATTTCTGATACAGAAGTCTGCGATTCGGGCAACTCGTTTTTTCTGAGTTCCGTTGAGCTTCATGGATTGGAAATAAGCTGAACGATACATCACGTCAGTCAGGCTCCGTGGTTTGCAGGTATCCATCGTGTTCACCGTCTCGTCGCCTTCATCGACTCCATACACAATCAACTTCTCGATGAAAGGTTCTTCAGACCAGAACTGACCCTCGGGCCATTCAGCGTATTCCTCTGCTGCGAGAATCAAACCAATCAGAGTGTGTTGACCATTGAGTACCAATCCCGTTTTACCAATAATGATTGGCTCGCCGTTGAACATCCACCGATAACGAAGAATTTCTTGCTTCAGCGAATCGTAATTGCTCTTGGAAATTGGCCGATTCGTGATGTTGTTAGCGAGGAATACTTTCCTTGATCCAACTTTGAAATTGTGAATTTCCAAAGGCGTCTCATCTGTTGCTTCAGTCCATCCCAGAAGTTCTTTGGCTTCGTCCGCTGAGATGTAATCTCCTGGAGAAGAATAAGCGATTTCAGCAAACAGAACTTCACGGGCAGCAGCAGTCGTTTTCTTGGTAGCCATTTGTCGTTTCCTTGAATCAAAGAGTTAAGGGAGAAAAGCAGAGACTAGAGTTCTGGACCAGTCCAAGTCAGAACGTGATTCTTGCGACTGACAAGACCAGTGTTGACAAGAGTCTCAATAAACCGGTCGAACTGATCGGCAGTCAGGTCTGGAAAAGATTCCATCATCAAAGCGTAGAGATGACCAGCAGGAACTGATTTGAGTTCTCGAATTGCTTCACAGACGGCGACAGAGATTAAGAAACGAGTGTTTTGAGATTTGGTCAACATGAGAAACTCCTAAGTAAGCCAAGAGGGAATAGTGACACTGCCGTCTCGATGCAGCAGATACATTTCAGGGTCTAACCTCGACTCCAGATCAGCAGGATAGAGGAAAAAAGCTGAGACCGCAGTAGCGTAGTCGCTGAAAATTTCCTCTTCAGAAGGTGGTCCATCAACAGCCTCTTTCTGAAGTGTGTAGATCAGTTTTCGGTCAAGGAAAAACGCATCATCAGTTCTGCATTTTCCAGAGAGAACTTCTGACCGAACCCATTTGTCAAAGCTCTCGGCGGGTTGATTGTCGAGAGTACAATCGAATGTTCTTCGAAATTCTGCCATCAGACTTCTCCTCAGGAAATTCGGTCAGTGCGGGTCCAGTAACAGTAGTTGCAGATGTGTGCTCCGTCAGAATCTTCGAAACACTTGCCATTCGCCGTCTCTGGTCGTTTGCAGCACTCACAAGGCAACTGATCGTCGTTGTGCTGATCAATCAATCCCAATGGGAAAATCTCAGCGTTCTGTTTCTGTCGTCTCTTCGATTCTGCTTTGGTGATCGTCTTCATTTCGTTTCTCCAGAGGGTTTCAAAAATGGGGTAAGAAAACTTGGTGACTACCAGATTGAAACAATCCAGTCAGAACCAAGTTCCTTACGAAGTTCATCCCCTGAATTCACCGTGAAGAATCGAACCTGACCAGTCGTCTTGTGGGATGCTCGGAAGTTTGCGAAAGCTTTATTTCCGATTGTTTGTTCAATGATCATTTTTCGTTTCCTTGGTTTGGGTTTCGTTTCAGCCAGTCGTTGTTTCGACTGAGGGAAGTATTATAATAGTCGGCGTTCCCATAAAGCCTGGGATAGACTTTTTTCCAATTTTGCGAGAAATAGTTGCCTTTCCCTACTTTTCCCTGTGAAAAAGGCCCTTTTCAATCTTGGAAATCTTCCTTCAAAACGTCTTTTGAGGCTCAATCGAGAAAAATGAGAGACAAAAAGGTTTTGAAAGGGGCGAGCGGCGATCGTCGAAGCAAGTTTGAAAACGTCTTTGAAAAAACTTGCTTGAAAAGATGAGACCGGCTGCGAAAAAAGTGAGAGAAATTTCTGAGACGCGAGGCAAGCCCCAAACTAGCCCTATGTATTAGTTCTTTTATTGTCCCTTTACTTTCCCCTACTACGTTACTACGTTACGTGGGTGGGTTTTGGGAGCGAAGAGGTTAATAGTTAATATATAGTTATCTATATAGAGATAAGAGATAGTATGTCTAAGAAGTCTTCAGAGATATGGAAAGTGATCCCAGCTCAAAGTCTTTCTCGCCGCGAAGGATATTTTGAGGCATCTTCTTTTGGACGAATCAGAGAGGAAACAGATGACGGATATCTGTATCTGGAACCTTTTTTCTCCAGAGTGAATAAACTTCAGATAATTCGCTTCTCTAAAAATAGGCAAAGGCCAGTTCATCAACTGGTGCTCCACGCCTTCAAAGGTCTGAAGCCTCAAGGCTGCTCTGAGTTTGTCTATCGAGCAAAACACCTTGATGGAAACTTCTTGAACAACACTCCAGAAAATCTTGCTTGGATCAAAGTTCCGAGAGAGGAAGCTGCCGTCTGATTTGCTTGCTCTTTTTCTTCAGGGAATTGCGAGGAAGGCTGCCGAGAAATCGAGCAGCGTTTTTTATTTCTAAGCTACGTTATAATACGCGGCACCAAATCACCTCTGACTTCGAAAGGTACATAATGACGAATGGCAACAACAAGTATTCATGGGATGAGTGGTTCAAGAAAAACTATTTCACCCTGAAGCATGGCAGACACTTTGAGGGTGATCCTTCTACGATGTGCCAACAGGTTCGGAACGCCGCGAGTAGAAGAGGTCTTTCAGTTTCTGTAAGGCAAGACCCAGCAACTAACTCAATCAAGGTGACAATCAATGGCCCGCGTTAAAGGCTGCTCTCATGGCAACGATCCTCAAGACTGCGACGAATGCCAGATTGAAAAGATTCAACATCCCCCAAATGGAAATGACAGATAAAGGAAAATCCAATGGGAATGCACGCTGATGATTGCCTTAATGAAACTCTTCAACATGAAATGAATTTTCAGAACTACAGTGAAGGAAATCTAAGTCTGGAAGAAGCCTATGAACTTGGGCTGATTGATGAGCGAGGATACGCTCCAAAAGAATTAGTAGACTCTTCTCTCAGACTTGGAGTTATGGATGCAGAATCACTTGAAAATGAACTTGCTCTTTGCGAAGGAGCTTTCAAGGGTTCATCCAGTTGTCTGACCCAATTGCTAGGATCAAACTTTCTTTTTAAGCAGCGTCAAAAATCTTCTGAGGTAATCCACTATTGGAGATCAGGAACAAAACTCCTACTTCCAAAAGACATGACTAATTCTCATTTGGAGAACGCAATTACCTATTGCAAGAAAAATGGAATTGAAAAAACTCCAATTGCCAAAAATATGGTCAAAGAATTAAAGAAAAGGAAGTCTAAATGACTAAGGAAGTGAAAAGAATCGAAAGAGGTTGGCCTGGGCACTTTATTTGTGCGCACAGATGTAGATTCAGAAGAAATACTCTTTTAGAACTGAAATCTCTAAGGTTAATTGTCAGTACAGTTGGTTGTATGGAGGACCCTTTGAATCCAGATAAATTTTTTGAGATTGGATTCAATAGACATTATGAAACCATGGTATTCTTTGCTTCCTGGCAAGAAGGAAAATACTGGGATGCTGATTGTCAAAGAGGAGAAGTCAGTTTTGACTCTCCTTGGATGGTTAAGGATTTGGAAAATGATAATCTAGCGAATAATCAACACGAAGAAGTTGTTAAAGAAATTCAAACTAGAATGCTTCAAGGAGACTCCTTCAAATGACATACTTCATTGGAATTGATCCAGGAAAATCAGGCGGTCTGGTTGCTCTTTCTTCTTCAGGGAAGATTGAGGAAGCCTCAGTGATGCCTTCAACTGAAACAGATATCGCAAATTGGTTTGGCGGTTACTCAAATCTTATCAACGGTCACAATTACGCTCTAATTGAAAAAGTTCATGCGATGCCAGGACAAGGTGTGACGAGCATGTTTACTTTTGGACGTAATTTTGGTTTTTTGAGGGCTTGTCTTTGCTGCAATGAAATACCTTTTAATGAAATTCAACCAAGAGAATGGCAGAAAGCTTTTGGAATTCCTTCTAAGAAGAAAACTGAAAACAAGAGACAATTCAAAATCAGACTGCTAGAAAAAGCTCAACAACTGTTTCCAAGTTTTCCGCTTTGGAAAGAACCAAGGGCATTGGGTAGGCAACTTTCAATCTGTGATGCTTTGTTAATTGCAGAATTCTGTAGGAGGATTTATGGATGAGCACTAACTCAAAAAACAAATGGAGAGTTTGTAGGAATTGTAGAAACAAATGGAAGTCTACTAAACAACAATGTCCAAATTGCGGACGTAGAAACTCGTTTAGGATTCCAAAGAAATGAAAGATTTAGCCTCTCAAATAGCCTCTATGGTTGAAGACAAACCTGATTCAACTCTCACGATTAGAGTTGTTAAAGATAGACTTAGAATGGACTTTGTAGTTCCTTGGGACAAAAAGGAATTAAGAAGAAGCTCAGAGATTGTCTTAAGTAATTTGTTTCGACATAGATTCCCCTCGATTCAAGTAAGTAAGTTACTAAGAAAAACTGAACAAGACATTGATAAGATTTTACTTTCAGATCCAAATTATATTGAAAAATATATTGGAAAGGACTGAGAGAAATGAAAATTGTTCAAATAATTGTTTCGCATACTCTGAAGAGAAATGGAATTGACAAACATCGAAAATGTACTTTGACAATTCCAAAAGCTTTCTCTGATCAATATCCAAAGTCTCAACAATTCGTTGTTGAACAACATGGTTTGAATCTTCTTTATGTTCCTGTGGAAAACTTCAAGAGACAAACATGAAAACGATAAACTGGAAACGACACAAAGAAAATTGGATGGATTGCGACAAATGCAGTCTTTGTGAACGTCGAAGCAAAGTAGTTTTGTTGAAAGGTAAAGTTCCTTGTGATGTTCTTTTCGTTGGAGAAGCTCCAGGAGTTGGAGAAGATACAATTGGAAAACCTTTTGTTGGTCCTGCTGGTTATCTATTAGACCAAATGATTGAAGCTGCTGAACCACTAGAGATAAGACTTGCCTTCACAAATCTGGTTGCTTGCATTCCCAAAGATGAAGAGGGAATAAAGATGAAAAATCCACCAAAAGATGCAATCATGAAATGCTCTAAGAGACTTCAGGAAGTGGTCAAGCTTTGTAAGCCAACTCATGTTATTTGCGTTGGTAAGCTTTCTTCAAAATGGTGTCGTCAATTTATTGAAGGAGTTACCTTTGAGGATATCATTCATCCAGCCTCAATCCTCAGAGCAGACATTACTCAACAAGGATTAGCAATTCAGAGAAATGAAACTCTGATGGGAAATCTCTTCAGAAGTCTGATTCCTTTTTGAGTCGCCTTTTATTTTCTGAGATACGTTATAATTCGCCTCAAAGGAAACGAGATGAAAAAAGAAGAACCTCAAGAGTCTGAAGAAGAAAAAGAAGAGAGACTTGATAAACTGAGAATGGAAGCAAGGGACTATGAACTATTTAGATGGAAGTGTCCAAAATGTGGAAGCGTCCATCAATTCAAAGCCAATCAATGCTTTAACCGATCCTGCCTCTACAAAGGTAAACTCAAAAAGGTGAAACGATGATAAGTGAAGAAATCATTTTGCAACGCGATCGTGTAGAGTGTTTCATCAATGAACTGCAACAAATAATTGAGTTGAGTTCAGTCTACGAAATAAAGCTAAGATTTACTGAAGCTCAAATTGTGATTGTTCCGTTACATTCCCCAATTGTGGTGAAGCGATGATTGAACAAATTTATTGTTACACTTTTGAAGGAACAGGGGCTGTAACAAAATCAACTATCATCATTCTTGAAACACAAGAATATCATGCTTTGAGAAACGCTAAAGCATGGGCCTATAAAAATGGTCTTGACCCTGAATCTCTTAAGAGGGTTTGCTGTAAACCAATTGAGATAGGGTTAGTCGTTTATGCTCACGATGGAAATGATTGTTAACCAGTAACTAAAAAGGTAAAACGATGATTTCTGAAAATGAACCTTTTGACTTGTCCAAATATAGACAATTGCAAGTTGGTGAATTCATTGACGTGGGTGATATTTGGAGTAGAACAACAAAGCCATTTCGATGGGAAGAAATTAATAACTCAACTGTTGCGTCTGGAGTTAAGTTACTAGGTTTAATGTGGCTTGACAGTTACCCATTAGTTTTTCGAAAAAAGTAAAACGATGAAAAAGAAATCAGCAACTTCAAAACTGAAAAAGATCAAAGTTGAGAAAAGGGAACCAGTTTGGAAAGGTCCAATTGAAGAAGGTGTTACTCAAAGTTTGTTGAGTATGTTTTTGACTTGCCGAGAACGATTCAGACTGAGGGTGGTTGAAGGCTTGCGAGTGGTAGAGGGATTTTCCAAAGCTCTTGAATATGGAAACATGTGGCATCTCTGCGAAGAGAATCATGCTCACGGAATTGATTGGGAGAAGCCTCTCAAAGAGTATGCTCAAAAACTGGTTGGTCTGTATCAAGGTCAACAAGAGGAAGTCAGCAAGTGGTATTCAATCTGCAAGATGCAATTTCCCCATTATGTGAAATACTGGAAGCAACATCCAGACGTTAAGAAGCGAACGCCAGTCTTGTCTGAGGAAGTCTTTTGCGTGCCTTATGTTCTTCCTTCAGGGAGAGTAGTGAAGCTGAAGGGTAAATGGGACAGTGTTGATATCGTTGGTAAGGGAAGAAATCGACAACTCTGGCTCCAAGAGAATAAATCCAAAGGAACCGTTGACGAAGAAAATATGGAACTGCAATTGGCCTTCGATCCTCAAACGATGATTTATGTCGTGGCTCTTGAAGCAGCGATCAAATGCGGTCAAGTAAAATCTCCAGAAGAAAAGATTACTGGCGTACGTTATAATGTCGTGCGGAGACCACTGAGTAGCGGGAAAGGTTGTATCAGACAACACAAACCGACGAAAAGTAATCCTGCTGGAGAAAGCCTTGAGAGTTTCTATGGTAGGCTGGAGCAATATATCGTTGACGAGCCAGAACACTATTTCAAACGATGGAACGTAGAACTCTCTCAAACAGACATTGATAAGTTCAAAACTCAATTTTTCAATCCAATTTTGGAACAACTCTGCGATTGGTGGGAGTTCATCGCCGTAGAGCCTTTCAATCCTTGGACTAAACGAATGGGACATGCTCAAGGAATTCATTGGAGACATCCTTATGGAATGTACAATCCAGTGAATGAAGGAAGAGACCAATACAGTGAGTTTTTGAAGAATGGAAACGAAACAGGATTGACTAGAATTCCAGAACTGTTCCCCGAACTGAAAGAAGAATAATGCAAAAGACTGGACTAACTATGGATGAGGCTAAAGACCTCATAAAAGAGCCTACTCTAAGAGGGGAAAGCTCTTGTGGTACTTGTGGATTTTTTAGAAAAGGTCATTACTACTCAGACAGTACAAAAAACTTTGCAGATTTTGTGTTTGATAGTAGTCTTGGAAATTGTTGTAGATTTCCTGAAACTGCTCTAAAAACAAAGACCCATTGGTGCGGAGAATTTTCATTAGAGGACAAAAAATAATCTCAATAGGCAAGGTGGCGAAATGGTAGACGCTGATGACATAGAAGACTTATGAAGGTGTGCTATGTCCCCGAGAACAGTGAATAAACGCGAGTGACAAGAGGGTCTGGAAGGTCACTGGTTTTGATCCAGCAGCACTGTCGCGAATTAGTAAGTCATGCAGGTTCGAATCCTGCCCTTGCCATTTTACAAATCCCTGAAACTGACTGGAGAAATCTGATGGCCGTTGTTACGAAGCAGAAACGAAAAGGCGTTAAGAAACTCACTGGAGATATCTTCGATCAAATTCAACCAATTGAGTTTGACGATTACTTGAAGATGAATCTTTATGGGAAAAGTGGAACAGGAAAAACTTCTTTGTGGAGCAGTTTTCCTGGACCAATTCTTGGAATCATTACTTCTGGCTCAAACAAATCTGGTGAGTTGAGAAGTATTTCAAAAGCAACAATCAAGAAAAACAGAATTGAACAGTTCCCTCTTCAAGACCCAGACCAGATTCGGGAAATTGTTAAAGCCCAAAGAGACTCTGGACGATTCAAAACTCTAGTCGTGGATCATATCTCCTCGCTTCAGGATCAAGTGTTAAAGAGTGTTTTGGGACTGGATGAAGCTCCTACTCAACTCTCATGGGGATTGGCAACTCAACAGCAATATGGAACGCTGGCTCATCGCATGAAGGATTACATGCGAGACCTTCTTGGATTGGAAAACTGCAACATTGTTTTCGTAGCTCAAGAAAGAGTCTTTGAACCTAACAATGAAGATTCTGAATTAGATTTGCTACCTTATGTGGCTTCTGCGGTGAGTCCTTCAATTGTTGGATGGCTCAATCCTGCGGTAGACTACATCTGTGAGACGTTTATCCAAGCAAAAACGGCAGAGAAAACGATTAAGGTTGCTGGAAAAACGAAGACTAAAACTATTCGCCTGTCTGGAGTAGAATACTGCCTGCGAACTGGACCTTCAGAAGTCTACACTACAAAATTCAGAAAGCCTCACGACAGTGGAATTGATCTTCCAGAATACATTGTTGATCCAACATATGATAAAATCATGAAACTCATTCAAGGAGAATAGAATGGCGACTACACAGAAACAGGACATTGATTTCATTGATACGGTGATTCCAAGCGACCTGCTTGAACAGGCAATCGACTGGATCGCGGCAAACATGGCCCCGGAAGAGGTATTCCCTGATTCCAAGTTGGAACAGTGGGCGGAAGAAGCTGGGCACATTCAAGGAGAATAAAATGCTTTGTCTGACACGGAGGCTAAAAGAAGCAATCATGATTAACGACAACATTGAAATCGTTGTTTTGGAAACAAGAGAAGATCGTGTAATGATTGGAATTCAAGCACCAAAAGAAATGAAGATTTATAGAAAGGAGATTTGGCTCAAAAGAAAATCCGCTGAGAAAGATTCTACAGAGTAGCTGGGTTGATCAACCAAAATTGTTTTTGTTCAAAAGGAATTAAGAATGGCTAAGAAGAAACAGAAAAGTGCGTTGGCTGGAGTGTCCGTTAAAGCGATCAAAAAAGCTGCAAAGGAACCAACGAAAGCAACAGGACAGATTCCTGGAGGTATTTCCAAGGGAGTCGCTCAACTGAAGAGTTGCTATTTTGCTCTGTACGAGAACGGAGTGAATAAGGGCAAACCTTATTTCAGAGCATCAGGCGTTGTGGTTGCTGGTAATCATGCAACACGAAATGTGATTGGCTTGACGACGTCAATCATGGAACCAATTTGTGATACAACAACGAGGGCAGGAAAAACGACGACTGAAGATGAGCATATCTCCAGCATCATGAATACGCTTCGACTGCTTGGAGCAGATACAGAAGATGTTGACGATGTTTCCAATCTTGAAGAGCTTGCTGCCGATCTGGTAGAAGCTGCTCCTCACTTCTCGTTTTCAACTTCACAATCAGAGCCTACTACAGAATTTCCTGATCCAAGGGTTTGGGAAAATTGGTATGGAGCAGTCGATGATTTTGAAGCGGACGCTGGAGACGATGGAGTAGATGAAACTCCAGAAGACACTGATGAAGAGGAAGACGACGAAGAGGAAACTGAAACTGAAGATGATGATGATGATGATGAGGAAGAAGAGACGGCAGAAGCTGAAGAAGAAGAGGATGACGACGATGACGAAGAAGAAGACGATGATGAAGAAGAGGAAGAGGAAACTGAAAAAGTTGAGCCACCGGAAAAAGGTGACGTGTATCTTTACAAACCACCAAAGAAGAAAAAGAAGATTGAGGTGGAAGTCACAGCAGTCTTTCCCGGCAAACAAACTTGTAATGTAAAAAGTGTTGATGATGGAAAGGTTATCAAGAGTATTTCATGGGATGCTCTTGAAACAGAATAGTTGAGGGGAGAGAGGCAGGAGAGTTCATGGAAGTTTAATATCTCCTGCCTCTTTTTATGGTCCTGTAGTTCAATTGGGAGAACAGCGGGGTGCATCCCGGACGAATGCTGGTTCGAATCCAGCCAGGACCAATGTTATATTCGGCATGGACAAGGCCGATAACTTGATGCCTCTGACTTAACCAGTCCCGTTTCCTTATTGGCATCTCAAAATGAGTGGGTGAAGCTCATTTCTTTTCTTTAAGGATTCAACATGAATAGAAAACAGGCTGTTTGTTTGTTCTGTATATTGTGGGTTGTAATCCCTCTTTTGATTATTGAAATTTCCGCAGCTTCAAAAATGATTGAGAGATACTATGTAACCTCTGTAGGAATAGAGGATTGGTGTTTACTGATTTTAGCAATGACATTTTTTGTTTTCTTGAATGTCTGCTTGATTGGCACTTCCATCGCCCTTTACTTAACTTTTTCTTCAGGGAAATAATGTGAAGAAGAAATATCCATACAAACGAAAAGTGAATTACGTTTGCGTTGCTTGTTCTGATACAGGCTTGAATTCAAAAGGTGGAGTTTGCTATGCCTGCCAGAAAAGAGATCAAGGGAAAAGAATCGAAGCTAAGCAAGACGCTCAAAAACATAAAAATAAAAAGAAGTGAATGGGTTCTAAGACCTGAAGTGTTACTTTGCCCTAATACCCCTAAGCCAATGCACGGAATCGCTCCAAGGGTAATCCTAGGACAGAAGTGGTGGGATGCTACAAGGAAAGCTGCTTATCAATCCACTGATTTACATTGTGTCGCTTGTGGAACTCCCAAACATAAAGTCAAGGGAAGTCGCAAACACTTAGAGGGTCATGAGATTTATGACGTTGATTATCAAAGAGGAACTTTGACTTACATTGAGACTGTTCCTCTTTGCCCTTACTGTCACATGTATATTCATGATGGTAGATTGCTGGCGTTGATGCAGAAAAAAGTTCTCACTCAAAGAAAGTTCACAGCAGTCATTCAACATGGCGATTCAGTTTTGAAGGCAGCAGGATTAAATCGACCAACAAAATTCAGTCGAGACGAAGCTATAATCTCTGCAATCTCAAATGGAAAAGTTGCTGAATGGGCTGAGTGGAGATTGATACTCAAGGGCAAAACGTATCCACCTAAGTTCAAGACTCTGAAAGAATGGGAGAAAGCTCATGCCTGAAATTTGTGAGTATTGTAAAGCTGAGTTTTTATGTTCTAGCAGACCAGTGAGACTCTTGTTTGGAAAACACATTTGTAAAACTTGTAGTAACAAGTTTCGAAGACATCAATTGGGGCCAGACACTTCAAAAACAGAAACTGAAATGGAGTATGAAAAGTTTCTGAAAGGTAAAGTACAATTGCCTCTAATAATCAAACACAAAAATCGTCATGGCGATGTAGCAGCTGGACCTCTGAAACCTTCAACCAAATTTTTCAAGATGTAGGTTCAAAATGAAAGACAATGTACGAGCCGCAATAGAGCGACTAAGACAGGACGATTTGACATTTGGAAATGACCGCAGAAACAGTTGCCGGATGAATTATGATGGACGAGCTGTTTGGGAAGATGTGCAAACTTTGCTTTCAGAACATCTGGCAGACGATGACGAGCCCGTGACTGTCGAGTGGCTGGAATCGGTCGGGTTCAAGGGCATCTCCGTGATGGCCGAGGTGATTCTGTCGGCTTACGTGCGGCTTCAAAGGCCGTCCTACGATGTCGTCGTTCGCGGAAATGGCGCGGCGTTTTCCCCGCCTCTAGCGACAGCCGAAACCCGTGGCGACGTCCGCCGATTGTGTGCAGCACTGGGGATCGAACTAAAGGAAATCTGAATGATTTCATGTGACACGGAAACGACAGGGCTGGATTTCAAACATGGAACAAAACCTTTTCTAGTTACGATCTGCGATGAGAAACAAAATAATACATGGTGGGAGTGGGATGTTGATCCTTTAACAAGACAACCTCAAATCCCGGAAAAAGATATTTCGCAGATTCGAAAGAAGCTCTATCAACAAGAATTGGTATTCCATAATCCGAAATTTGATTTCAGAGCGTTGGATACTATTTCTTCTGATTGGCCTGATAGAGATTGGAATTTAGTTGATGACACTCTGACTGCTTCACATTTACTTGCTTCCAATCAGCCTCCTGACTTAACCAACTTGAGCATGATTTATCTTGGGGTGAATATCAAACCTTATGAAGATGCAGTTCAAGAAGCTTCGAATCAAGCTAGACGAATTGCCCGAAGTAAATTTCCAGAATGGAAAATTGCTAAAAAAGGAATGAAGGAACTTCCATCTTCTACGGGAGACCTCTGGGCCAACGATATGTGGCTTCCAAGAGCCATTGCAATGGAGTTGAATTATCCGGGAGATCATCCCTGGTGGACTGTTACTTCTGACTACGCAAATGTTGATACTGCTTCAACGATGCTTCTACATCAAGTTTTTGTAGAGCAACTTGAAGAAGAAGGATTGACGGAAATCTACAAAGAGCGATTGAAGTTACTTCCAATCATTTATGATATGGAAAGTAAAGGCATTTCACTGAGCAAAAAACGGCTGGAAGAACTCTACACTCAATACAAAGAAGAGTTTGATGCTTACAGCAAAACTTGTTTGAAGATTTCAGAGAAGGCTGGTTGTGAATTGGTATTACCAAAAGGAGCTTCACCAACCAAGACCCTCAAAGAATTCTGCTTCACAGAACCGAAAGGTTTGAAGCTACCAGTTTTGAAGACAACAGATACTGGTCAACCCTCAATGGACAAAGAGACCAAAGCTTTGTATCTGTTGACGCTGCCTGAGAAATCCAAGCAATACAAGTTCATGCGAGCGTTGGATTCCAGAGCATCTCTTGCTACCTCAATCAACTACATGGACAGCTACAGAAAGTTCATGGTTGATGGTAGACTCTATTCTTCGATCAATCCGACTGGTACAACTACGCTGAGGATGAGCAGTAACAATCCAAACCAACAGCAGATCAGTAAGAGGATTGATAAGCATGGAAGGAATCTGAGATATCTGTTTGGTCCAGAAAAAGGCAAGGTTTGGGTCTCAATTGACTACGACAATCTGGAGTTGAGAATTCCAGCTTATGAGTGTCGAGAGATTGCAATGCTCGACCTCTTTGAGAATCCAGATAAGGCTCCATTTTTTGGTTCTTACCATTTGCTGATTGCTTCGATAATTCATCCCAAAGAGTGGAAAGTTTGCTTGAAAGAAGCTGGTCCTCAATACGTTGCTGAACTCTTGAAGAAGAAATTCAAGGATACTCTGTACCAATGGACGAAGAATGGAAACTTCGCTGAAATGTATGGAGCAGTTGATACTCACGACGGTCAAGGAACGGCTGATAAAGCTTTTCATGTGCCTGGTGCTCAAGAGATAATCTCTAAGAAGCTGACCAGGAAAAACGCTCTCAATAGTCAGTACATCAAATTCGCAAACGAACACGGATATGTTGAGACGCTGCCAGACACTGAGGTTTCTGAGCGAGGATATCCGTTATACTGCTCACGAACCAATAGAGGCTACGTGAAGCCCACGATACCACTCAATTACCACGTACAAGGAACAGCTTGTTGGATTATGATGCGAGCGATGGTTAAGGTTCAAAACTACTTCAACACTTTGCCTGATTCTATTGGAGCTAGAATCGTAATGAATGTTCATGATGAATTGGTGCTAGAGTTTTCTTCAGGGAGTAACTGGAAACCAAAAGTAAGAAGGGTAAGGACTTTGATGGAGTCTATTGGTAAAGTTCTTCAACCTCAAATCAAACTTACTTGTGGCGTAGACATTCACACTAACAATTGGAGTCAATCAGCATGAAAATTTCTGATGTTAAAAAGTTGACTACACAAAAGAGATTTTTGTATTGGATTAAAGAACGGGAATCTATCAGAAAAAAGAAAGAGGCAAAAAAGTCTAAGCCATGGACTGATGATGAAATTTTTGTAACATACAAATTCTGTAATGTTAGAAGAATGGATGATAGAGTTAGCCAATGGCTTCTCAAAAACTGGTTCATTCCTTATTATGATCACCCAAACATGTTAACTGCTTGTACACTAGCAAGGGAAATTAACAACACTGATTCTTTAGAAGAAATTGGATTTCCTAATTCTTGGCGTCCAAAAAGAGTTCAAAAAATTCTTGAATCAAGAGTTGAAAGAGGGTTGAAAGTTTTTTCTGGAGCCTATATGATTACAGGCACTCTTGGAGGAACAAAAATAGAACAAGTTGTCAATAAAGTTGTTACCCCTATTCACAAAAGTAAAATAAAATTGAACAAAAATTCAATGCAAGAATCTTGTACAATGTTGTTACCTTTTGCGGGGTTTAGCCATTTCATTTCTGGGCAAGTAATTGCAGACATGAGACAATCTTCAGAAGGCCATTGGTCTGATGCTAAAGAATGGGCTCCTATGGGTCCTGGTTCTAAGAGAGGGATGAATCGTTTGTTAGGGAATGATAAAGACAAACCAATGAAACAAGATGTATTTCTTGGTTTTCTAAAAGATGTAATTGAATTGGTTGAAAAAAATCTTCCGGAAATTGCTTTAAGACTTGAAGCAATTGATGTACAAAACTGTCTTTGCGAGTTTGATAAGTACAGCCGAACAATATTTGGTGAAGGTCGTCCAAAATCTAAATATCCAGGAGGTGTCTAACATGATAGTTAGTCTGAGAGGGACACATGGTAGTGGAAAATCAACTGCTGTAAGAAGGTTTCTTTCCAGATATCCAGGATACGAATCAATTCCTGGAAAGAAACATCCAGAAGGATATAGAGTTACTATATCAGAACTTTCAAAACCTCTTTATATTGTTGGTCATTATGAGACACCTTGTGGTGGGTGTGACAGCATTCAACCCTATAGTTTGATTTGGCCAAGAGTTGTTTCTTATGCTGAAAAAGGACATGTACTTTTTGAAGGTGCTCTTGTTAGTAGTAGCTATGGTAACATTGGAAGAGCCAGTGAAGTTTATGGTGATGAAGTGGTATTTGCTTTCATGGACACACCCTTAGAGAAATGTATAGAAAGAATCAAAAAACGAAGAGAACAATCAGGTAAGTCTTACACCAAACCATTCAACCCAGCTAACACAATTTCAAAAGCTAAAAATGTAACAAGGAGCATTGAAGTCATAACAAAAATTGGTCGTAGAGTTGTAATTGTTAATCACAAAAAAGCAACAAACATAATTCTTAGATTGTTTAAGGAGTTTGACAATGTTGAAAACTAAAGACTGGAGATTACCAGAAAACAGGATAGAAGCTTTTACAAGAGTTGTTCATAGTAGGATGGTTGAAGGGGATTTAGATCATCATCATTCTGCACAAGTTATATCTTCTGAGATGTCTTTATCAGATGATGACAAGCTTCTATATGCATTGTTGTTTGGCCAAAGCTATAGAAATCATTGAG
>Ga0210003_1000387_pt1 | contig 39954 bp, 59 predicted proteins | sample LantaG_FD_182804 | JGI IMG/M metagenome (GOLD analysis project Ga0210003, IMG submission 182804) | Deep subsurface microbial communities from Baltic Sea to uncover new lineages of life (NeLLi) - Landsort_02402 metaG (SPAdes) (version 2) | ecosystem: Environmental > Aquatic > Marine > Oceanic >...
GGCGGGCGATATTATCAGGTTGCGGATTTGCCATTAGTTCGCTCCCATCGACCTAACCGGCATCTCTCACCGGCGACCCGTGCTTTTGCGGGTACGTAACACTTGCACAGGCGGCAGAATAGATTATTCCGGCCTCTGCCACGTTCAAACTTTGGCAAGGGCGGTGTCTTCTCGAAGTCGAGTGCGTTTTTGATAAGGTCGATTCCGTTGCGCTTATACCAGCCAACGTACTCCGCCATAGTCAGCCATGTATTTTCAGGACAATTCCAACATGCCCGTATCTTTGCGTCCGTACCGGTTGGCTTTCTGCCTATAGCCAGATTAGCATAGCCAGTGCCGATATTGACGCCCGTATTGAGGATCCTCGAAATGTTTTTACCGCAGCAGCCCATTAAGGACAAGCCCCCTCACTAATTGTAACAGTTCCACCATAACCATCAATTACATAAGTTCTACCGAAGTAAGCAGTATCCCCACAATCACCAATAACAAGGCCGTTGGCGTTTTCACCAAATCCAACTTTTTCACCGTAAGGATTATAACCAACTACAAACTCTGTATAATAATTGGGATAACCACTTGTAGATATAATTTCTACGACAAAACCTGAACCGTCCTTATAGCAAAAAGTCGAAAGATAATATCCTCCACCATAACCAATCATTTTGTCAACTTGGTATCCCCAGTGTGTGCCCATATCTTCGGTTCTATCAAGCTCAACAGTATAACCGTCAAGCGCAGCGATAATCGAATCATCAGAACAATTCCTTATGCCATTGAACGTAATACATATCGTTTCGGGGCATCCAGTTAAAATTTCTTGCAGCATTTGCAGCTTTTTATTTGCCAGGTCGTACGACAAGGTCAGCGTGCTCGGATTGAAGTGCAGTTTGTAGCTCATTATCTTCTCTCGTCTTTTACCAACTGGCCTTTAATATCCTTAATGCCCTGCTTGATGTATTTAGTATCCGTTCGTTGTTCAATCATATAGACTTCCAGCGTTCGGATGCGGGTCTCATGGTCATCCATACGGGGCCGGACATAGCCAAAAACTATACTTGCAAAGACAAGCAAAACTCCAACCAAAGTTGCCGCCCACTTCAAGGTAATGTTATTTCCGGCTGTCATATTATACTCCTAATTAGGTTCAACTGTAGATGTCTGGTTTTCAACTGGCGGCTGAATTGCTTGTTTCAATATACCAACGCCGTCGTAATTTGACAAACCGCCCGACTTTAAGAGTACGTCAAAAACGGCGTTCAGTAATTTTGTATCATCCTGATTTTCAATAATAATCTTCATCTTCATCCTTTCTAAGTTATGCTGCGGTTATCAAGCCTAAATTTACAAGTGCTGTCTGGAGAGCTTCGGCGGTAGCGGCGACTCCCGTCTGTTGTGCGGTTACTGCATGACCATAAAATCCTAATCCGTCGGCGGAAGAATCAACCCTTATTATATTGCTGACAGTATTGCCATGGACATAAAAGTCTACCGTACCCAACAGTTGCGGATTAACAGTAAAAGAGCCGAGGCTGAGAAACTCTTTGGCCTGACAGATAGCAATACCACCCGCAATAAACGAGAATGCGTCACCGGACATGGACATATAGGTATCGGCGTCGCCATAGCCCTGAAATCTATTTGCTATAAGGTATCCACCAGTGCTTGTGATGTCGCCGGTAACGTCTAACGAGCCAAATGTTGCTGCCGCCGATTCCTGCAAATCCTGGTCAATTACGCAGGTCTCTGAGATAGTAAGGGTCTTTGGTGTAGTGCCACCTGCTATAGTAAAACCAACTGCTTCTGCGGTTTGAGTTAAGCCGTTAATCGTACCACAAGTCAACGCGCCTGTGGTCGCAAGAATTTCATTGCTAAAGTCAATCGTCCCGCCGGCAGCAGTAAAATACATATTGCCAACATCTGCATGAAAATAAATATGGCCGCTTGCATCGGGATATATATTCAACCATTCGGTAGCACCGTTGTTAATATAGAAATCTGCGTCAGTTCCGCCCGTCATTATAATGTCTTTGGGACACGTTAAATCAGCACTCCCTGTAAGATAAACAGAATTTACTGCAACATTCAAATATGCCGTACCCGCCACTTCCAACGAGAGTGTGCCAGTTGTCCGATTGATAGAGCCGCAGGTAAGTTCGCCCGTACCAAGATTCGCACTGGCAGCAGTTATCGCTCCTGCAACCGCTAAAGAAGTAAGTGTTCCAACCGATGTGATGTTTGGCTGTGCGGCCTGTGTCGTAGCTGTATTAGGGGCAAGGCCCGCGATAGTAGCTACTGTAGCGGCTTGACCGCTACACGCACCTGCCGTTGTAGCTGTTGCCGCGTTGCCCGTACATGAGCCGGAACTGCCACTTGCATCGCCTGTTATATCAGCGGTAATACCGTTGGCGACAATCAATGAGAGGCTGTTCAACGTAAGCGTGCCGTCGCTTCTATCTACTACAATACTTGACATTAGGGAGTATCCTCTACACAAACACAATCGTCAGTCGGCATGAACATTGTTGTACACCACCAGTCCCCTCCAATTTGCGTAACTATCATCGGGTCGGTATCTATCAATCTTGGCGAAGCTTCATCCAAAGCAGTCCCGCCTTGTGCTATAGCACAATATACAGTAATCGCATCGCCGTCAATCTCGTCTAATTCGGCGGCAATGGTATTATCAGACGGAGCATCCTCTGAACAATAGGCCAAGTGCAATGTACTGCCACCGCCACCTACTTTCGGCATTTTTGGTCTTAATACGTTCAGAGCTATGCCAATTACTTTGCCGTGTCTACTGGACTTAACAACGACCATACCGTCGCCGGTTATATTGTCGGCGGCATTAACGGCATCAACCAACTCATTTATTTTATTAACCGCAACCGTAGGGCCGTGTTGTAATTTACTTATCATTACAGCCCCAATAAATTGAAATTGGCGATAGGATATAATGTGATATTTTTGTAACCGACATTCTTAACTAAATCTGCGGGCGGCTCACCTCTTCGCGGATCGATATAATATACCTGCTCCATCCATGTATCCGGTCGGTATTGAAATGTATAATTCACATCCCATCCCACCCGCCCAATACTGCTCGTGCCGGTTAATCCAGTGCACATCCACTGGCCCATAATTGATGTCGGCGCCAATGACCACGGCCCACTATTTACATAACCAACATAATCCAGTGCTTTTGCAGAAGGGTTTACAAGTTCCAGTTTATGCACGGATATGCGATGGTCGGGCAGATATTTAGCCAGGGCCTTGCCGGTAACATCGGTAGTTCCAGCTATATTCAACCTGTCATCCGAACCCTCTTTGCCGTAAGTTGCAGGATAGGTATAACTCACACTAATCAACGCACCATAAACATCCATATTGGTTTCAACTTGTGATAGCGTGGCTCCAACCTCAACTATATCATAGTCGAATATCATCTTATATAATAAGCTGAACTTGATAATATCAGATGCGTCCGGTATGGGTCGTATTTCATATAAATAACAACCTTTTAGTCCTGGATAAGAATCACCCATCCGCGGCATCCCCGATGTTTCTGCTGCCTCAATAATTCTGCTATGACCACTGCCGGTCACACCACTAACTTTGGCAATGCGCTCAATTTCTTCCCAGCCCCATGACGTTTTACGTCCTGTGTGGCCATCAATTATATCAAGTACTACCGCCATTCATGCCTCGCTGTCTGTCGTGTGCTATTCCTAATATCCTGAATATCACGTGATTGATTTTCCAATTCCATGAGCTGCCTCTGCTCAATCTGCATCGGAGCACCGCCACCTATTGCCATAAGGCCCGGCCGCTCCAAAACCCCCACAACACCTTTTTCTCTTGTAAATGCTTCCGTAGATACTTTAGGTACTTTCGTTCGCTCTTTCAATTGAACCAACATATCATATAGATTTTGCTTTTCACCTTCAGCAACCCCCTTCAACTGCCCAACCCGATACTTCAGCTTGTCCACCCAATCCATGCCGACAGTTTTCAATTGTTCTATTACGTCCTGCATTATGCCCTTAAATTCCAATGCGCCCTCCTCTGTCTTTTTCAATAAGTCCAAATCTTTCATATCATTCAGTACGCTATTGATATAAACCTGTGTTTTATGACCGTATCCCATTACGCGGGTAATGCTCTCCGCCATTAACTGGCCTGCACTTTTACCGAAGTCACGAAGCTGCTGGCGTATGGCTTCTATCCTGCCTTGCACACTATTATAATCCTTTATCTGTGCCGCAACATTCTCATCAATTAGTTTATTGTATCTATCAAGTGTCTTATTATATTCCTCAAGTGCCTTTGCACTATTATCGATTGCAATAGTTTGATTGCGTGCCCGCATTTTAGCAGACGCAGCGGCCAGCCTCTCGCTTTGGTCTTCCGGTAGCTGGCCTGAAACTTTAGCGGCAATACCACCTAAACGAGAATAACCGCCGCCCCGAAGGGGATGCTCAACCGGCGGCAAGGCCCAAGGATACATATTACGCGCCCGCATTTTAGCGGATGCAGCAGCCAGCCTCTCGCTTTGGTCTTCCGGTAGCTGGCCTGTGGCTGCAGCAGCAAGGTGGCCTAAATGCGAATAACTGCCGCCCCGAAGGGGGTGCTTAACAGGTTTCAAAGCCTTGGCAGTTTTATCAATAGCTTTTGCCGCACCTTCCGCATCTGTTTTTATATCCTTGAATAATTCATCAATAACAGCAAGTGATGCACCCGCTACCATTAAGCCCGTGCCCAAAATAATCCATCCACCAGGCCCAGCCAATCCTAAGACAGTTGCTTGGGCCTCCGCCATTCCTTGCAGTGCTTTAATAATAAGCCCTATCGCTTTTACGATACGAGGAGCAAGATAAATTGCAGAAGTTATTACGGCAACCCATTTCAATGTTTTAGCTACGACATCTACAAAAGTCATGTTGAAATTGTCAAGTACGCTGACAATCCGCAAAACGGCAGGCAACAATTTTCCTCCAATTTGTTCGCGCACGTCACCTATCTTGTTTTTAAGTTGTTCCATTCTGCCATTAAACGTATGCACTTCACCCTCAGCCAAAGCAAAACCTCTGATTCCTTCCTTTAGTACCTCGTTAAATTTCTCTTGTTTGTTTAGTGCAGCATCTACTTTTATTCCATATCTGGTAAGCGTAGACACGTCACCCATGCGCGCACGAGCCACTAATCGCATGGCTGCAACTACATCAAGTTTATATGCCGCCGCAAGCCCTATCGCCGCCTTAGTTGCGTTCTTTAACTCCGTCCCGCTTAATTTGGCCATTGATGAACCCATCGCCATCAATCGCAAAACAGCCTCATCGCCATATACTGTAATCTTTTGTATGCCTGCTGCAAATTTCTTCATATCAGTCATTGCAGCATCGCTGTTTTTGCCAATCAGACCTAAAGCATCGGACAAAGATTTAATGGAAGCTTCCTGTTCGCCGTACAATTTTAACGATTGTGAGAAAAATCGAATAGCGGCAAGACCACTAAACGCCGTAATTGCAGTCTTGGCCATAGTCTTGAGTTCTCGTGAGAATCGGCTGGCGTGCTTCCGGCTCTTATTCATATTCTTCTCGAATGCGCCGGTTCTGGCTACAAGATTGACCGCTAATGTACTGATTACTGCCATTTATAATCGCCTTAAAACGCCTTTGATTTCATCTGCCGACATTTGTTTAGGTGGATCAAAATTGAGCATAAAATCTTCCAGCTTAACATCCTTTGCTCCTGCACTGGCAGCTACATAACAGGCAATCATTGCCGCACGCCTATCTGCCCGTACTTCACCAAAGGGTTCAATCGAATAAAAAGCCATCCACTCGGACAATTCATAGCTTGTTATATTCGCTAATAACTGTCCGGCTGTCATTCCAAGGTGAGCCGCTAATCGGAAGTAGAATCGGCGGCTATGGCTTTCCCTGAGTTTTTTACTATCTCCTCGATGTCATCCACGCCCATACCATTAAGTTCCTGCGCAGCGGAGAAGACCCTATCTAATGCCTTCGCGGATTTCAGCCCTAATGCTACTGAATCCATATCGCCGAATAACCGCTTGCCTTTTTCGTCAACAATACATAATGCACAGAGCTTGGCACGCATATTATTCATGTCAACTTTTTTGCCCTTGAGTAGTGACTGCTCAAAATTGTCACGTTCCACCCCTGTAAGTGTGCGAACAGTTACCTGCCCGCCCCACTCTGGAACATCCACAACCTGGCTCGACAGGTCTTTCGCATCCATGATTGACTTTTTGTCTAACATAATTTTATCCTTTCAAAAGTGATATTAAGCTCGTGCCGTCCACACAGGAACGCCACTAAATTTAACTGTTACAGATTGCGTTACCTTCCCGTCGAACGGTATTGCATGGCCCAAAGCAGTAATAAAACCCTTACAATAAACATCAGACTTGCTTGCTTCCGTGGTGTGGTCATTGAATGTTATATGATAGTATTGTGCATCATTTGTTTTCAGCGCATCCAACTCCGCCGCTGTACCTGCCGCCGTACCGTCGTAGTTGCATTCAAATGTCACCTCGCCCGCATCCAACATTCCAGGGATAAACTCTCTGAATTTGGTAGTTGAATCCATTGTAGATATATCAATAGAATCTCTTGTCCCGTTAGGGCCGCTGATACTGATGATATTACCTATAGTAGTTACTGTGGTAACTGCTGTATTAGCAGACACTTTCAACGATGTTCCGTGTCCAAGTATGCCGTCACTCATAATAAACTCCTTACGCCGTCTCGTCGGTATATGTTGGTGAACCTGTGAATTTGAGGCCGAGCGATTGTGTTACCTTGCCGTCAAATGGTATCGCATGACCTAACGCTGTAATAAAACCGGATGAAGAAAAGCTCGATGTAACTGTTCCGTTATACAAAGTAATCAATACGGTAGCGGCGGTGTTGGTTTTCCATGTGTTTAGATAATTAGCAGTACCCGCCGCCGTACCATCGTAATTTAATTCCACCGTCACTTCTCCGGTGTCCAACATTCCAGGGATAAACTCTCTGAATTTGGTAGTTGAATCCATTGTAGATATATCTACTGAATCTCTTGCTTCATTAGGCCCGCTGATACTGATGATATTGCCTACTGCTGTCTCACCAATAGTCAAAATAGCTCCGTGCCCGTGTATTCCGTCACTCATAATAATACTCCTTAAAAGAAAAAGGCCCGCACAATTGCGAGCCTCATTGTAAAATTAGTTTTTCCGGTTCTTAGTTTAGAATTTCGTTAAAAAAAATCTTGTAATCCTGCTGGCATTCGTAACGCCGTAAACCTCGCACGTCGGAAGGCTGAATAACCGTATCCGTTTCGTTAAGCAAAAACATTATCTGTACAGTAATATCACCTTCCGTACCACTGGCCGTATTCAGTGCAGTCCTTATCGCATTGGCCAATGCTCTACAACCGCTGTAAGTCGTTGCCGATGCCGTTATCCTGAATACCGGCGAAGCCATTGTAATTCTGTTTGTCATCGTATGCTCACGCCAGCCACTTATCTGTTCGTAAATTATTGCAGGGACTGCGGTTGATTGTGGTATACGTAAGGGATATACCTTAGTATCGACTATGCTATTTACAGTTGGGTCGGCGATAATCGTCGCATATAAAGCCTCCTCAATTGTACTGGCTGTCGGCGGTGTTGGGGCTGCTCGTGCGCTGCGCCATACACCTGATACCGCACGTCTATCTGCTGCGGATATAGTGCCATCCGGCGTGAGAATCCCCACACCGATAGGACTAAGACTGGCTGCACTCATACGTTTTGCTGCTGTATCTATAGCCATTAGTCAGCCGCCCCATATTCGCTTTTCGTGAAGGTCGTACCATCATCGGAAATATCCGACTCCATCAATTTCGTACTGGCATCATTTTTATAAATTGCAATTTCCGTACTACTGGTAGTCATCTTATTGCGCCATGCCTCATACAGATAATTGATTGCAGTAAATACACTCGCATCATAATCTGGCGCTCCGGCAACAAGATCAGTCATACTCTTGGCCCACACCTCGTCAACCGTAGGTATTGCGGCAACTGAGATTATCAAAGCCGCCACATTGGAATCAGTCTCCGCCTGTTCGGATATGATGGTAGCTATTTCGGTATCGATGTAATTGTCGATAGTTGTCAAAGATGCAGGTATTGTTGTTCCAGTATCTTCAAGAATCGAGTCAATGATGGTATCTAACCGGCCCGCGTTAGCCCAATCCTCTTGCAGTTCGTTAGTATCTGCAACAATCGCCGCAAGCGTCACACTGTTGGCCTCCATGTCCGTAACGACCGCCTCGGCAATGGATGCTATGTTTGCTGCCGATACTGTCGCCGACGCATTCGGGTCTTCCCAGACTTCTTCTGGGAGTAAAGCAATGGTCGCCGGTATCGTCGTCCCTGTGTCAACCAGTATATTATCAACGATACCGTCTATTGTTGCGAGTGTTGCCGGTAGCGTGGTTCCCGTATCGGCAAGTATTAGTGCGATATTCGGGTCTGCTGCAACCGCAGTTGCCGTGGCCGTGGTAACATCAGCAGAAGCCATCGCCCTGCCTGGAGTAGTACCATCGGTTGCGAACTCCACCATCGCAGAGATATAACCTGTCCTGTTCGGGTCTGCATCAACACCGCCAACCTTAGCAACGTCAGCCTGTACAACCGTTGTAAGTGCGGCGGCATTGGCCCAAACCGCGTCAGCTATGGACGTAATATCAGCAGACTTAATTGAGCCTGCCGGAGTTAAAGTACCTGTGTATTCGTCACCACCAGAACCATAGGTTACGCCAAGATTTACATCTGCAACAGCAGGCAGGGTTGACGTTCCTGTAAACTCTGCCGCAGCACCATACTCCACGCTGTAATTTACATCGGCTACGGCTGGTACGACAAATGCCCCTGTATTACTATCTCCATACGCCACACCATACTCTACATCAGCCTCGGCAGGATAATCACATCCACCGGCAGCGTTATCATCTTGGTCTGCACCAATATTTACTTTGAAATCTGCTCCCGCAACACCTTCATTTGCCGTTATTCCTAATCCTGTACTCAAACAGACACTTGCCGCTTGCAGCGAGAAGTCGGCATTAAGAGTAATATCGCTATCAATACTATGCGGGCCTACTGTTACGTTAGTATTCCCACTGGCGTCTCCGTCGTATGAATTGTAGTCAAACCAGTTGTTTTTATTCTCAGTATCCCAAGTAGCGGGTGCGGCACATTCATTAAATATGTTATTTATGCACAAAGTCGAATACGCTGTAGTTGCCGTAAGAGCAGATGCACAAGTGTCGAAAGTGTTGTTTATTATGGAAGTGTGGCTCACATTGCCAAAATTAAAACCAACAGTGCAGTTCTCGATAACGCTGGATATTAAATTTACATTGGAAGAAGTGGTATTGATACCAACGGCAGAATCGTGAATATAGCAGTTAATTATTGAATTTACAGATGTACTATTTACACCTGCCCCTGCTGCGGAACCTGTGGCTTCGCATGAAATCAACATTGATCCAATGCTACCGAGAGTAAACGCTTCATAAGTGGTTGCCGTGTTTTTATTGTTAGCTGAATAACAGTTTTCAAAAGTAGAACCGATGTCCGCTTGTATTCCGTTTCCACTATTTGTCAAAAATCTGAGATTCTTTATCATCCAATAATCGTCAAATGTAAGCTCTTCTGTGTTAGCCGCGGCATCAAAAAGCGGCCTGTCAGTATCATAAGCGTAGTCAGCAAGAACAACTGCTGCATCTTCGTGAGTAGTAGCTGCCAGAACCCCTATGATGTAAATTGGTGCAACAGCAGTGCCATCATTATCCGCCACAATGGGAGTATCCGCCGGAAGGGTAAAAGTCGTCCCCCCTTTTATATAATAGACATCTCCAGGTTCGGCATTGGTGTTTACATCAGTTATAAAATCAGTCATACTAAAGGCGTTGGCCCATGTCTGACCATCGTTGTTACCTGCTCCGGCAACGGTGACGTGCAGATAATCAGCAGCGGCAAACAACTGTGTCGCAAAGAACAATATCAAAATAAGCATTAGTTTTTTCATTATTGCCTTCCTATAAAATAGTGTATAACCGAATCGGCTGGGTCGGAAAGAGTAGTAAAGTTCCATGCATCGCCAGTCGTAATTCCGTTAGCATCGTTGGCGTCTATACGCCAGTAGTACACTGTTTCATACTCCATCGTTCCGGTATCGTAGGCAGTTGCATCTTGATTAGTCCCATTTACTATATTCGTCGGTGGAGTATTCGTTCCGAAGTAAACATTGTAATTCTCAGCCCCACCGCCATTTACCCAGCCTAAATCGTTAGTTCGAGATACATCCGTTTCATCATCGGCGGGGTCGGGCGTCGTTGCTTTGGACGGGCCGCCAGTAACATACTCATAAGCACCAACGTCAGGGTTTGCGCCACGATTGACGCCAAGAATATCCGTTTCAGCAGCATAAACAGCGCTGCCAAAATCAACGGCACAAGCGTCTGATTTCAGTGTATAATCATCGTTTTCGTAATCTGTAAACAACGCCGCCATCTCTCCGGCAGTTAAGGGATATGTGCCTTTGTGATATACATGATCAGTTTCGGAAATAACTAAAGGGTCTATCCCTGTAAAACCATAATCAGACATAATGTTATAAGATTCATTTACATCAAGAGTCATCCAGCCATAAGTAACGTAAGCATCGCTGCACACGCCGGTATTTGGACTTGTTGCCAAAGCCAATTCACTGTTGCTGGTTTTGCCCGTAATTGTATAATAACCAACAGTGGCATTTGTGCCAGAATTGACGTGCAACTGGTCGCCCTCTGCATATACATAATTATTAAACCCATTGGTCTTTGTAACCGTATAGCCCGAATCGCTACTCAATGTACAACCGGAAGTGTTGCCTCCATACGTTACAGAAAAATATCTGCAATATAAATTATTGTGGATCTCATACACAGAACCAGGGGCAGTGCTGTGAAGGATAGTGTCTGAAATTATATTATCGGCATCTTGGGCATAAGTATTATTCCTAATCGTAACGGAATGCGTTTTCCCAATTATAGAACAAACAGCTTGATTGAATTTCCCATACCATAGATTGTTTTCAACCAAAAGGCCATCGTTTGTAGTGGTTCCCTCCCATAACAGCCCCTGATTGCCAGAACTGAAAATGTTTTTGCGTATGGTTATGTTATCAATGGTTCCCTGCCCCTCTAAAGCTGCGGTAGAATAAATCTGCAAGTCATCACTATGATAGACTTCGTTGTTGGCGGCTACAGAAGAAGGAGTAAAGGTAGCGCCGCTGGTTACGCCAGATATTTCATAACCGGCAAGAAAGCCGCCAACGGGGATAGTAACGTCACCTACTTCATAAAAGTAGTATTCGTCATTGATTACTTTCAATACAGCCGTAACGGTATCATAAGTAGGATTTGTTTGACTTATCGTTTCCCCTATTTGAAATGGGCCGTCAGCCAGGGTACTATTCCCATCTACAGAAAACCCATTTCCAACAACGCCCATATCGTGAATATAATTACCGCTTATTACGGTATCCGATATGTCGCTGGCAACAATCGCGTCATTTCCCAATCCATATATATTATTGTTTTCAAACAAACTGTCACTTAGCATATACGCAGCTATTCCATCCTGGGAATTAGTCATTACACAATCAGAAAGTTCAATGTGGGCGGCCGGGGGGCCACCTGGCTTTCCTCTTAAATAAGCACAAGCCCCTACAATAGTATGGTCGAGGGTGCGCCAATTCAACCCTGCCTCAAAACGACAATTTGTTATTTTAATGTAGCTTAGGCTCCAGCAAGCAAAAGACCTCGGACTAAGTAATTCGGCCTGTTCGACTCCTGACATTTCAAAATGTAAACCATCAAAAATAAGGTAGGCATCGTAAAGTGTTTGAGACGATTCATTCAGATAAATCTTCGCAAAAACTGGCGGATTATTAGTGTCCGCCGCTGCGTATGTAATCCATTGGCCCGAAGTATTATTTACAGTAGACCACTTCCATAGCCCATAATTACCGTCTGCAATATAAACGGTATCTCCACCCACAACATTAGGGTCGTCCGCTGAACCCAGTTGTGCCCTCGCCATTGTTTTCCACGGATGAGTAATATCGCCAGTATTGGCGTCGTTGCCATCGGTGGCGTCCACATAATACGTAGCCCCCAGGCACGGTAGACAAAAGAACATCAACAATAGGATAGCCAGTTTTTTCATGTGAGAATCTTATACCAAATACGATAATCCTGTCGTTTGCCGCATCTTTTCAATACCGCCAACTCGTTACTCATATCAATCATATCCCCCTCGTCCTCAAGATGTATGCAATGTATCTGTACATAACCCGTTGTATCATCATAATTATCTAATACTTTGCGTACTGTATCCGCTAATTGCCTTGCGCCCTTATAGCTTGTAGCCCAACAATTCACCTGGAACATTTCCTCGGCGTAATTGTTCGCGCCGTCCATCGTAATATCCCAATCGCCCGCAATTCTTTGATATGTAACCGCTGGTAAAGTTGCAGGCTGCGGTAGCATCAAAGGATATATTCTCGTTGCTACAAGTTCAGCCACATCGCCACCGGCGGCAAGCAGCGAATATATAGCCTTTTCAATCGTATCAACTGCCATGTGCTGCTGCCTCGATACCACGCCTTAATTCGCCGGCTGCTATCTGCAATCCAACGCTTTTCCACGCCTCCGCCGCCTGCCGCATAAACGGCATCGCCGCCACCTGCCCACCGCCGCGCGAAACATGACCATACTCAATAGCAGCGGGTATAAAACTGCGTTTGCCGTCCTTGCTGTTATAGACAAACTCCTCCACGTCCGGTTTGATTTTCACGCTCATACCATAACTGCCCTTGCGTTGTTTTTTGAATGCACGAAGTTGTATATTTTTGGCAATCAATGAACCCATACCACCGCCAATCATTGACCTTGCATTCGCCTTCGAGCCGGTCAACATAGGTTTCAAGGCAGCCCGTACAGCTTTTTTGACAACTCTTTTGCCCACTTTTCTTTCAAGTAATAACAGTTTTCTTTCTAATTCCACGCCACCTTCGAGAATCATCAGACAATCTCCTTCGCCATCATGTCCATCCAGATATTACGCTCGTCATAATCGAGGATATAAACTATCTCAAAAGTGCGGTCATCGAATGTAAATCTATTAGTTATAGCTACACTACTGTTGTATCTGATTCGTACCATGTGAGTAAGCTCACCGCTTATCTGTTGTGCATTCTCAAGTTCCCGACCAGTCATCGGACGGATTGAACCCCATAACGTCGCATAAGTTGTAAACATATCAATAGTGCCGCCAAACTCGTCCCGTCCCCGCGATAAGGAATTGAACGCCAGTCTATGTCTAAGTTTTCCAGCCCTTACCATTGCACTCTATCCTGCATCAAAAATGATTTTGCACCCATAGGTATCTCAATCAAATTAGCATCCATTGAGTTTTCTCTGTTTTCATACAGGTGGTTGATTATCAGTTTCATCGCTACCTTAATAGTTTCCGGTACTTCACCGATGTAATGCGTACCGCCGTCTTCATCAGCAGTAACCTCAACGGCATCGCCACCCGATGTAAGTGATAACTGGAATGTATTATCCGATACCTCGATAACGTAATAATCGAGATTCGCCGACAATCCGGCAGGTAGTGTACCGCCTGAATTATACAATCTAACTTTATCACCAACGGTATATGTCCGGCCCAATACCGTCAAAATATCAGTTTCAGTATCAACTGTAAATTCAGCGGCATAGCCAGCTACATAATTGACCGTTACCGTATTCCTGACCCACCGCACGCTCGAAGGCCACATTTGATTATATGCCTCATAAACAAGGCCAGGTTCACTCTTTGTGTCGACAGTGTAAAGTGAAGATGTAACTGTTTGTGACTCACCATCCTGATCTAAATATGTAATCGAATCCACATAGCACAACGGAGGATTAGCCAGATACATTATGCTCGGAAATGTATCATCATACGTCCGCTCATAGGTACGCACAATATAAGCGCGGCCCTGAAACAATTCGCAAAACGTGCGAGCCACTTTTATTAACTGTGTTATCAATGCATCGTCGTCAGTTCCGTCAACGCGCAGGTGCAACTTAGCTTCCGTCAAACTGAACGGTTCGACCAATGGCTCTTTTGATATTCTAATCGCCATGATAGCTCCTTATGCCGGGTCCTCGTCAATCACTAATTCACAATATAAACCCAACGCCAGTGTGCCGGTTCCAACGGTAGCATCAATTGATACCTCCAGAACGTCACCGGCCACAACAGCCGCCGTATCTATCGTCCCTGCCTCTGGGGTGTAAGCCACGTTATCTGAATCCAGTGTTATCACCGCCGTTAGAACCGATGCGCCGTCTTTCAGCAAATCAACCGTTACAGTAGAGTCGCCGATATTAGCCACGACGGAACCGGCCTTAAAACTGATAATCGTACCAGTGGCCCCATATACCACGAACAGCGGCCTGGCCTCGTCCGCTGACGTTGTCGCCGACTCCTGCGAATACATCGCATGGTGACGATGGTCTTGCTTTGATGCAGCAATGGCAGCAGAAGGGTTAATCATCGCATCCGTTATCGTTAATGCCGGAATGGTCATCGTACCTGCTGATAAATTTCCGGCAACGTGAACATCGTTTTCGAATCTTGCTCCTGCAGCCATAATATAATCCTTAACTAATTAGCGTTACTTCCGGTCTACAATGGGCAGGCGCCCCTTTGGATTCCAAATCGCCCATGTGTAAATGAATGGGCTTAAAGCCATTTTCGGCCGTGTCTGGAAACGTACACATCATTTGCATGTGGCCGATGACAACATGGTTCGCCTGCACAGCCTTAAAACCCTGATGAAAAAACTGATTCCAAAAATATATATCATCATCCTGCCTGCCATCGCCCCAGTCACCGCGCTCATTAGGTACAGCTAAAAACCACGGCTTTTTTAATCGTTTCAAACTACTCGCACGAAACAGTGTCAAACCAAAATGGCCCGAAGCGACAGGTGTTAATTCGCCTGCAAAATCTGAACACTTTGCTCTTTGAACTATCTTGCCTTCTTTGTCCCGCACACCAAATAGTGGCTCACTACTTTGCCGTTTACTCTGCACCGGCATCATCGCATCAATATCAGGATTCACTCTCATAAGCTGGCATAACTTTATGATATGGTCAGGTGTAAACCATGTATCGTAATCGAGTGTAAATATCCATTCCGCACCGTTGTTAATCTGTTCCTCAATCATCCGCGTGAGGACCTGGCCCCAAAATACTCCAGTGCCCCGCGTCAATGTTATGCCTAATCCCAAAAACGCACAGGCTGCCGTGTGCATATTGTCCGCGAAACACAACCGCGGCATACTCATTACCGCGGCAATTTTAGTCATTTCATCGGCGGTAATAGTCGGTGTCGCTTCTTTTTTTGTACCCTGCAAATTCAAACTAATCGGCAGCGCCGCGCAATCGTTCAAAATCGAATCCCACGGCTTTATATCAATAAGACCAGCCGCATCCATCATGGCTGATAGAGATTCCTTATCGAATAGTGACTTGTGATAATCATTCTCGTCGTCTTGGCCGCCGCAAATATAGCTAACTGTATTTATCTTTTCGCCAGCCAGATACTTCTCACTTATCAGGCGATAATCAGGCACGGCAATCTTTATTACACCGCCAACCTTGAGCTTCGATACCCAATTTTCTAATACCTTAAGCGATTGTCTCCAATCAAAATGCTCCAGAATATGTGAAGCATATATCTCATCAACTGATTCATTTTCGACCGCCAAGGGATATGCTTCTGTCCCATACTTGCGGTCATAATTAGTGTAGCCAGGCATTACAATATCGCCGGAGCCAAGATTCAATTTGATTTTTTCCATTCTTAACCATCCTTTCAATCCATGATTTCACCTGAAGCCGGTCACAATATGCAACCGGCCCCAAGTGAAAGGATGGACTAACCTGTAACAACTAAAGCGCAGTTTGTTGCGTTAGTGTTGTTGTTGTTAATAACGGATTTGTTGGCCGCCGAGTCTGCCGATTTTTCGCCGCGTGACAAGAATGTCAAAATACTAAGGGCGTTCGTTGTTGTCCCAGGTGTAACTTCTACGCCCATGTACAACTTACGCGCTTTCAAATCAATCTGGAAAGCAAGCGCTGCACCATAAGCTAAAGCTGCTATGGCTGGCATCGTATTGGGCACGCTCGTCGAAGTGGTTGTCCCGACTGCAAAGGCGGTAATATCGGTCATGCTCGAAGGCGATGTAACCGTATCACTTTCTGATATTGCAATCGTCCGCAACGTTTCACCATCGGTTGCCATAGTGCCAGGCAAAACGAAAACGTTCGCCTGGTCATAACCAATGGTACTAAAACTCTGGCTCGTTGAAGCAGTCGTAGCGGCAGAAACCGCCGGAGTAAAAACGATAGCCGCATCATCTATATGTTTCATCTGGTTATTCCTTAAAAGAATGTTTTACGTTTTGTTTGTTAGGTGGCTGCCGTCATCAGTGCGACCATCGGGCCTGCGGCTGTTGCAGTTCCAACGTCGTGGACATTGATATCGAAACGCTCAATGCCACGAATGGCAAAAGAGTCAGTTTCAAACATGGACGTGCTGCCAACGTAGGCATCGGTGCTTACCGCCAGGGCAAGGCCAGCCCTGTCACCAAAATCAGCCGCCATACGCATGTCACCAAAGAGGCAACAAATCTCACTAACGCCCGTTACAACCGGCATAATGGCTGTGCCGCTCGTTAGGTTGACGGGATAACCCGCAAACAACGGCCTCGGCTGTACTTCTGTACGCTCGAACATCGTAGTGCCTCCGGCCGCGCGTGAGAGCTTTGTCATAACGCCAGCCCAGAAGGGCTTAGAGCAATACCATTCGGGTTGCATCCCTGGGTAGTTCGGGAGGCGGCCGATTGTCGCCATAAAATCACCGTCTACCATTTCGCCCCACGTATCGCCGCCGGTGCTAACTACCATGCCACCGCCGTCGTCAACACCATTGAGGTCGTACAGTTTATTCTCAATACCGTACATGCCACCGTAGGTACTCGTGCCGTCGCCCTGGAAGCCACACAAATCTTCTTTGGTTGCGAATGCCAGTGCGATTTCCATTGTCGCCTGGTCTGCAATGCTGATAATCGCATCGCTCATTAACTCATTCGAGGCCGTTGTAATAGCCGCGAGTTTCTTAGCGACCAAATTGACCCAGTCCCAGCTTCCGGTTGACTCTGTAATCGCCGAGCCTTCGCCCACAAAGTAGGCATCAAGCCCGCCAGTTCTGCGCGGTCTGCCTTTGGTATCGCCAATCATCGGCACTGTTCGCATCTTCCTGCGAACAAGCCCGTATTCCTCGACGAGCCTGATGATGCTGTTCTCGTACTCAGGGAATACCAGATAGCCACCCGACACATTTACATTTTCCTGGTGAAGGTTCTCGAACTGAGCCGACTGGATAGGTATGCCATTTTCAGCGCAATACTTCTTCGCCGTTGGACTACCCACCAAAGATGCCGCCAGCCACATGCCCGCACGGTAAGCATCCATCTCAGCATTCGGCCCCTTGAAAGACTGAAGATTGCCAGCCCACCGACGCGCTCTTGCGGGCACGGTCGTAACCGAGCTTCGCATCGGCCCAGCGGCGGGGTCATCCATAATCACGCTGTCCGGTTTTACCTGCCTGCCGATAGACGGAGCAGGGCGATTAGCAACTGCCTCCGTCTTTGCCTGAAGAACGGCCATCTTCTCATGGTTATCGATTTCTTTCTGTATGCCTTCGGCCTTAACAAGAAACGCATCAAACTGTGTCTGCTGCTCTTCTGTCAGATTACCGTTGGCACTATCCAGAATCGCCTGAGCATCGTCCCTGCACTGTTGCAGCGACGCCTTTAACTCTTTTATTTGTTTCATTATAGTGTTCCTTAAAACAATTTTAGATTCACACGTTATTTAGCACCGCCCGCCGTCATCGGACTGACAGGTCAGCGCAATAAAAAAGACGGCGTAAAACACACCGTCTAATACAATCAATTCGTTAAATTACTTTATCATCAGCAAGTCCAACTTCGCCTGCGAAAAGGATTTGTTATTGCCCTTCGGCAGTAAATCAGATATTACCTGCTCCAGTGTGGCTTTCCTGTCAACCATGCCAGCACTTATAGCTTTATCCGCCCTGAACACCCGACCCTGTCCGAAGTCTGTTTTGACCTTCGATGCAGTAATACCTCTGTTGCGAGCCACCGCCGACACAAAAGTATCGTAGTAATCATTAACCATATTCTGATAATCTTCTTTCGCCTCATCGGTTAGCGGCTGATACGGATGCCCCTCGTCCTTGTACTTACCTGCCTTGATGATAGTGGCCTTTACGCCCGCCTGCTCAAGCAAACCCGACCAATCAAGATGCACAGCAATAGTACCAATTGAGCCTGTGATTGAATCTGGGTCGGCAACTATCTCATCGGCAGCAGAACCAATAAAGTACGCAGCCGATGCCATCATATCACTCGAAACAGCAATGATAGGCTTTGTCCCTCGTAAGGCAAAAATCTTATCCGTCACCGAAGACAGGCCAGCGCATGTTCCACCGGGCGAATCCACGTCGATAACAATAGCACCAACGTCGCGGTTTGCAACCAAGTCACTCATCCACCCGCCGAACGTTTGCGAGGAAGTCTCTAACCCCATAGCAGAATAAAACGTAGGCTCGCGTGATATATAACCGTGCAAGGGTACAACGACAACCTTGCCTTTAACATTCTTGAACTGCGTAGCTCTCCGATTCGATATTTCTACCATGTCGGCATTCTTGATAGTTATCTGTTGTCGTGCAGTGATAACCTCATTTAACTTTTCCGGCATAATAGCTAATATGTCGCTCTCGAATTGTAAATCTTCTGTTTTCATATCAAATAGCCTTTTAGATTATTAGCAATATAATTAACGTGTCCGCTTTTCATCTGCTCCAAAATAAATACAGGGACATTCGTCATAAGCATATACGGCTTAAGAGACAGCATATCGATGCTTACTGATTTGCTTAGTGATTCAGCCAATGGTATTATGGCATCGCTGATATATTTATCATGCCGCTCGTAAAATTCCTTAATGCGCTCGTGAAATTTTCCCATATCCTCCGCTGCGTGCTTGGTATATTTTGCAAGCTCCTTAGTCTCTCTCGACGCTAATCTTTTGGCTATATCATTTGCTATTGAATTAACAGCGGTATCGCTCGATGAACTTCCCAGCGGTGCAAAGTTAAGTGGAACATAATGCACATCGCCCCCGTCAACCGGATTCATATTTTCTTTGGCCCGAATCTCGTTTATAGTTATAACGCCTCTATCCCATAATTGGGAGTATGCTTCGTAGCGAGCCTTAACATTTCCTCTTAGTAATCCCTCAACAACATGCTCAAAATAATATCCTGCATTCTTTTCTGCAGGAGTTAATAGCTTCCACCACAACGCCTGCTCCCACCGTTCACACCAGCCAAGTAAGCCATCCTGAACATAATCTATATTCTGTTCTTCAATGTTACTAAACGTTGCTCTGCTCAAATCCGCTACTTTGTGCGGCGGTACTCGCATCCACCGACAGAATTCGGATACTGTAAACTGCCGAGTCTCAATCATCTGAGATGCTTTGGGGTCAACAGACGTCGGCACGAAACTCATACCCTCCTCAAGCACTAATGTTTTATTTGCATTATCTCCGCCACCATATTCTGCGCTAAGCTGATTCTTTAATCTCTTTTGTGCTTCAGCAGATAGATTCTCTGGATGTATTAGAATCCCCGACTGATGCAAACCGTTTGGGAAAAACGAACCGGCAAACTTGTCCGTGCCAATTGCAGCGCCAATCAACTGACTGGCATATTGAATAATGTTATAGCCCTTAATACCATCAAAGCCCAACCCGTGTAAGTGCAGGACGTTTTCCGCCCACAAATCTACCGCCCCACCTCCGTCATTAAGTATGCGATAAAATACATGGTTAGTACCATCCTCTCGATACATAGTAATCCTGTCCGGTCTCAAAGGCCACAGACTTTGTGGTTTGCCATCTAAGTCGAATTGAATCTCGGCATAAGCATTCCCCCAACCCATCATCTGTGCATTCTGAGCCTCTCTAAATGATATAGCAGTCATCTCTGGATTAGGCTGATATTGCAGAATCCGTGCAGCAGGATGGTTTGCTTCTTCATGTCTATATTCACCTTCCTTGCGGTATACCTTCAATGGCATTTTCCCAATATCTTCCGACACGTTTCGCACGCACGCAAATAATGTCGAAACAGTTAATGCAGTTTCATTGGTAACCTTTTCCTTGGCGGCATTACCGAAGCCATTCGTTACCATGCCGTGCCACCCAATATCGCCATGCGCCACCGCGTTTATTTTAACGTAGCCGAACAAGCCGGCCACTTTATCAAAAAGTTTCAAAAGAGTGTCCCTTAAAAACTCAGCACGTCCTGCGTCTCATACTTCGATACTTTTTTCTCAGGTTTGGCAATCATAACCCCTATCGCCATTATCAAGGCCACGATGCCATCGATGCGCTCGGTACTCTTCTTCTTCGACGGTTTGATATTACCGGCGGCATCAATCTCGGCAGCCACATTCGAAGCCATCCACCGCAAGGCCGCATTGCCACCATGCACAAGATTCCGTGACAACACCAAAGCCTCAAACTCTTTGCTTGGTGAAGACATTGAGGCGAACCCCTGCCCAAACGGAACCACCTCAAAGCCATCGCCAGTCAACTCAGTTGATAACTGTGTCGCGTTCCAGCGGTCAATCGCAATTTCGCGGATGTTGTAAATCTTGCCAAGCTCATTTACTTTGGCTCTGATAACGCCATAGTCAACAACGTCACCGTCTGTGAAAGTGACCAGCCCTTCACGTTGCCACACAGAATATGGCGCACGGTCCCGCTTCTCTCTAATCCGGGCACTCTCGCCAGGAACCCAAAAGAATGGTAAAACAAATACCTGACCATACCGTTCTTTCCTGAACGCTAAAACCAATGCCGAAATATCTATAGTGCTCGATAAATCCAAGCCGGCAAAACATTCACACCCTACTAAGTCATCAAGTATCAGCGGCGTATCGCAGGCGTCCCACTTGTCCATCGACAGCCAGCGAACGTCTTGCTCTGTTCGGATATTCAAGTGCAGCCTCTTGAATGCGTTCTCGTGCCGCGGGCTTTCCTGTGCAAGTTTACATGCCCGCTCAATATATTCACGCGACACGCTGATGCCGAAGTTTGGGTTTGCTTTCAGCCACGTTTCTTCCAGCGTCCAGTCATCGTCCTTGTCCGCCTGATACACCACGGGCAAAAAAGTCGGGTCTTCAACTACGCCCGACCGAACCTTAATAGCATAATCTTCTTTCTCATTGCATATCGAACTTTCCCGCTCAAAGTCACTCGTCGTGATATAGATAATCAATGGTTGACGTCGTGCCCCAGTCGAGGTCATTAGAGCCTCTACCAGTTCGCTGTCCGGCTGAGTATGCAACTCATCAATTACCGCAATATGCGTATTAAACCCGTGAGCGGTCAAAGCATCCGAGCAAATGACGCGGTAAATCCCATAGTCAGGGTCGCCCGGTTGTCCCAACTCTATCGCTTTTACCTGACCTTTGAAAATCTTCACCCGGTCGGCAAGCGAATCTTCCTGTCTGACCATCCCCCACGCGTGCGTAAAAACCAGCGACGCCTGCTTGTATTCGGACGCCGCACCATAAACCTCTGCGCCCGGCTCACCATCTTCAAACAACGCATATAGTATTATGCCAGCCGCCAACGGAGTTTTGCCGTTCTTGCGGCCTATCTCAACAAATGCTTCCCGGTATCGCCGGTATCCTGTCTCTTTACTGAGCCAGCCGAATAGGTTGGCGACTATTGCCTGCTCCCAAAGTTCAAGTTTGAACGCCTTGCCAGCCAGTTCACCCTTGACGTGTGCGAGTTTCCGCTGAAAGAAGTTAACTGCATCGGCGGCAATATACTCGTCAAACCTATAAGCATCGGCCCCAGCATACGGGTCGTACTCAGGAACCAGCTTGATAACCTCAAGCATTGATTCAGGCTTAACCTTCGGCGGTAACTTGCGCGCCGGTCGAACCGGAGCGGCGGCGGATTTCTCAGCCTTGCGTTTAACCTTTGCGCGCCAACTGCCACGCTTTTCTAACGTTTCGACATCCGTTTTTTTCCGGCCCATCCCTTATTCTAATGCACCTCCAAGATAAAGTGAAAAAAACAGCGATGGGGGCGAACGGTGTCCTATTATGGACATCATAGAGATACAATGCCCCCCCCCGTATTATCCTTTACATCAACAAAGCTATCTCCTCGTCGTTCATTGCCCGCTTTTCACAACACTTTACGCAAACATAAAAGAGCGTCACATGCCAATCGCCCGGTTTGTATGCCTTCCACCTATCGTTAGTGTGATGCGGAATCGCTTCGCGGGAGATATCCATTACCCCATTGTTGAGTTTCCACTTATGCTCGCACTTTTTCCATGTTTTTTCATCTTTACACATACTATCCTTCCTTACAACAATGTTGCTATCTCTGCATCGCTTATCGGTAATAGATTTGCCACTGCCCCAGCATCTATCACTTGGTATTCACCACACAAATCGCATTTATAGTTTAGCTTTATAGGCATTCCAAATGCGTGTATCCCAGCAAATACCCATTTATGCCCACACTGTCCAGTTGTCGGCTTGGTCTGTACTGTTATGGGCCTCACTGGAGGGCAAGATATGTCTTGTGTATAATACGACTGAGTACCACCTAAGTCTTGTATATAATACGAATGAGTACCACCGGGGAAGCCTACCCTCCTGTGCCCCTTTGGGTATCCCTTGCTCTCGTAATCACAAATGGGGCAATCGTGCCCTAACTCTGGTGCGCCTTCTTCTCTTTCGCCGCAATTCAGACATCGCCGACAACCGTAGCACGCGCCCCTATCAGACCCGCACTTTTTGCATTTTGATTCTTCTGCACTCATGTTATCCATCCTTCCTAATTTGTACTCACTCTTTAGCCTTAGCAGAATCAAGATTCCAATCAAACGCTATACGCTCAAACATAGGCGTAATCTGGGGTATTAGCCCGCCAACTTCCACGTCTGGTAAATCTTCATGTTCCACAATGAGCAGAACGCCGCCATTTATTGTCGGTGAACCACCGAGGCAGTTTCTAAATACGGTTCCTTCGGGGAAATGCAACGCCTGTGCAAGCAAATCACTGCTGATTTCTATCCGTGCAACCTTGCTCATGTTATCCATCCTTCCTTACAATCCTTGTCCAGTTTTTCTATCATGGCACACCTTACACAGCGACATCCAGTTATCCCTGTCCCAAAACAGCTTAACATCGCCTCTGTGCGGCACTATATGGTCAACTACAGTCGCCTGCTCTATACGATGCGCCTCATAACACAACTTGCATAGCGGGTGCTTTTTTAGATACCTTAATCGTGCCTGACGCCATTTCTTGCCGTACATGCCCCGTGAAGCCAAATCTCTATGCTCTGGCTGTGGGTGCTTCTGGCTGAATGATGGTAGTCTATTCGGCATATTGCTATTGGCCGTGTCGCAAGACAACCCATATAACTACCAACGACGGCAGAATAATGCTAAACAGCGTTTCCGTCCAAAGCCACATCCGAAATTTGCTTTTCTGGTTTACCATTCAAAAACTCCATTCTTCACATGCTTCACATCTTGCGGCAATTATCCTATTACGTTTATCTGTAAGTGTATCAAGCTTTGGTATGCTGCTTTCTCTCGCCCCACATCGAGGACATTGCCTATCTAACCTGACAATCACAATGTCCAGTGGATTAGCTTGTGGCGAACGGCTTCTAATAGCCAGCCTCCCAGACTATGATTTTTGACTTATTGGTCATCCCTGTACCCGTCTTCGTAGGCATACTCAAATTCAGCAGAAGCATTTTTGCCCATAGAACAAATAGCCCTCTCTTTGCCATTAAAGCACCCAACGCTTCCCCACAATTCATCATGTATACACCGAGGACACTGCCACTCCGTCCACTCCGCTGGTTTTTTTTTGTCTTCTCTACCACAAATTTTGCATTCGGCCATACTTTTGCGTCCCTTAATATATATTACCCCCCTACAATAGGACACGCAGATTGAATGTCAAAATTGGTATTTTGGTTGCGAATGCTGCCCCTCTTTGAACCGAAACGGCTTTTTTCGCTTAATATGGACACTTTTCTCGTTAAACAAATCGGGACGCAATGTCTTTAGGCGTTCAATTAAATAATAAACCGCTCGTGGCGTTATCCCCATAATCACCCCCGCCTGCTCTTGTGTGCATTGAAAAATATGCACCAATCGGTATGCTTCCTGCTGCCTAATCGTTGGCATTGGTACGATGTAACTACAGTTTGGACACTTCATTTTCGCTTCCTTACTAAATATCGCATATTTGCCATGTTGCCACTACATATAGTAGTCTTGTCTTGTATATTACGCAATATATAGTAGGTTGTGCAAGTCTTTATTAACTGTCAGTGCGTGATTAACTCTTTTTTGCAATAAAGTGCTCTTTGTGCTTTACTTTTCACCTTTTTCGGCTTTCTCAATCTATCATAACATCTGCGGCAAAGACACCGACCGCCTACGCGTACGAACGGCGCCCCACCGCAAACAGCACAAGGAAAATGACCTGTATATTTCATACCTTACCTTTCTTAATGAGGTTGGAAAAAAGTGGAAAATAATGTCGGGTTCAGGCTGCATGGTATTTTCCCTTAAAAATTTTTAGCCTGAAAAGCCGCCTCACGGGCTGTAAACGGTGATTTCAAAAAAATATCGCAAAATCTCAAAAAAAGTGCTTGACTTGTGCAGGAAAAGTTGTAGAATAATACTTAGGTAAGACGATAAGTTAATAAGAACAGAAAGGGGCAGCGAAATGAAGACGATGACGGAAATTGTTGAAGAAGCCGAAAATCACATCAAAACCGTCCTGGCTGACGGCAGGCTCGACCTCCGACAGAAAAGAGACATCCTGAAAAACGACAGTTACAGCGATGCACATCCCGCCTCTGCCGAATCCATCCAGGCACATACCGTCTGGAAAGCACTCGTCAAATTCGATGCCGAGCACCCCGAAATCGTGGAGGCAATCAAGGCTGAGGAGGTCGCGAAACGGGCGGAAAAAGCCGCCGAACTCAAAAACAGTATTGCCGGGCGCCACGGCGGCTGGTTCGATTGAAAAATTATCAACGCTTGTGTCGAGTCGAAAGGATGAATCATGTATACGGTTAAAATTAAAAAACACACGATGAACATCGATGGCGGAATCGTACGGCAGGGGCAAAGGTATTACACGGTAACAATCACGGACCTGGACAACGGCGACGGGGACGTTAAGTATTATCCGACTGCCGATATGATCCCCGTCGTGGACCTGCTCCGCAGGGCCGGCAGCGATATATCGAATATCAGTTGGCCGAACAAGCGGCGGGATTTGCGGGGCACGGGCGCTATCACTATCATCGGCCGGATGTTCGAGGAGACGGCCGCCCATGCGGCGGACCAGGCTAAGATCGATTTTCGAGAATTGATTCGAATGCGAATGGGTGAACTCGGTATTCCGAGCGGTTACGCACTGGCCAAAAAACTCGACCACGCAATTACGGTTACGGCAATCGACAATTTTTTAGCGGGCCGCTCACAGATGACGGCGGCCAATTTGGCGCTCGTACTCGATTCGCTGGACGTCAAAGTCGGCTAAACCCTATTAACTTGTCAAAGAACACACCTTACCGCATGAGCATTTGATTATTGACGCGTTGGTTGCATCCTTCTGCCTGCCTTTGTTGAGGCAGTTGATATGTACAATTGCCTTCATAACTGCAATTGATATATACGCCACTGCCAATCGAGTATGCACAGCACTGCCAACCAGAACAGCTACAACATTTAAGTTTATCAACTTCTTTCTTTTTACCCATTTTTCACCTGCCTTTCTTAATATGGGCATTCACCTATTCTGATAACCGGTACTTTAGTATGCTTTATCCTGCGGCCTAATACTGGGAGTCTTATCGAATGGAATGGCTTTATGCTTATTTCCAAAGACGTTAGTGGTCTTGGCGGATAATTGGCTCTTGAATCATAGGTTGACGGCCCCGCCGCCAGGCTCTTGAGCCAGCAGCCGCCGTTGGCCTTATAGACAGTTTTCTCCATGCATTCGTCGGGTAGTACGCCACTGCGTGGGATGAACAGCCTTGGCTCCGGTGGAGCGATGAAAAAGCTATGGGCGTGGCCTCTTAGAATAATATCAGCGTCTACCCACCGTGCTATCCTCCCAAGATGATTAGGCTCTGCCCCGTCCGTTCTACCCCCACCCATACCGTGCACCGCGAATAAGGTCAAAACCCTTACCTTGCGGCCTACCTTAAACCTCAACCTCAAAAAGCAACAATCTGTTAGATTGTCCACACCCAATTCGTTGCACATAACGTAATGGTGGGCATTGTGTGCGTGCTGCATGAGTCTGTATTCGTGATTGCCCTCAATTAGGCCCAAACATTTATCTTTAATGGGGTCAACTATCTCGCAGAAGCGGTCTCGTTCCTGCTTGGCAATATCCGTCAATGCCTCTTTAATATCTACGGGGTCGCCCTTAAAGAGCCAGTTGGGAAGGCCCTGAAAGTCAAACCTTTTCAAGTCGCTGGGCAGAATACAATTACAATAATCGCCACCCCCCAGCCAGTAGGCCCGCTTCTTCTTTGCAACATAATTCACAAACGCCCTGAAATGACCTTCAGCGCAGTTTGCCGCTCCCAAGTGAACGTCGCCTATCCAGTACAGGTATACTACATCTTCCTGGGATTTTAATTCAATGTCTATGTTTTTTGTTCGCATCCTTGCTCACCTGCTTTTCAAATATGCGGCTTTTTGTCGTGGAAGCCGCAAAGAAACCACTAACATTAGGAGTCTATGTTATTGCTGGGAGGCCACGCAGAGCACGAATGACATTGACAGCTTCCGGCCCAAGTTTATCCTTGAATATAACCTCTACCTTTGCCCAGTCTGCTGGAGACAACTCCTTGAAGTCTTCAATGGCCTGTACAATACTTGCTGTTGTGTTATAATACAAACTTGCTCGTGTCTGCTCTGCAACCAACTTGGGCTTGATTATTCGCCACGTTGCCAGTATAGAAGCAAGTATCGTTATAATACCTGTCCCTATCAGTTGCGGGAAGATACTGCCTAACATGGTCAGTACGCTAATCGTGGCTGTAGCCCCCGATTCCACCTTTGCAATAGCGTTCGGGTCGGCGGTGTAATGTTTTACGCCCTTTTCATCTTTCGTGATTACGCATCCCGCCACAGTCAACACCGCCGCAAGACACACAGTCAATACTGCTAATTTTACTCGTCTCATTTTACTGTCCTTTCAAAAAAGATTAGTATTGTGTTTCTTCAAATAACGGTACAGAATCTCAATGTCATCATCACTCAAGAAATATTCCACGGCGGTAACAAAATTCCATAAAATCATAATCGCGTAATACTGATATAATTTAGGATTTGTCTTAAACTCTCCTTTTAATGAGATTCTTTGGTCTAAAGTTAAATCTTTATAAATCATTATTCACCTGCCTTTAACACATTGTCAGCAATGTCTATTAAATGGTTTCGGCACGTGCAAGCATAAGTCCTACAATCAATGCCACATCCTTTTTCTAAATCATAATTGCTTATTTCATTCAAGGCGTTTTTCAATCGCTCAATAGCCTCCCGTCTTTCTTGTGCTATTACTTGCCACCTAAAATTCACCTTCCTCGCCTCAGCAAGCTCGGCTTGGAGTTGCTCGATTTTCAATTCAGATTGTTTCACATAATCGATACTATCGTTTACGCCTTTTTCAATCTTCTTTACTTCTTCCTTTGGAGCATATCTACGAGCCAAATTGTACCATTGACAATTCATGCCTGATAAAATCTTCCAGGATACCTCTTTTATCTCAATCTCAGCTTCAAGTTGCTTAACCTTGGCCCACTCTGCTTGACGGTACATCTCACAATCTTCTCCCTCATTAGGAAGTGGCGAAGGGCAAAAATCATTTAAGCCTCTACGTCTTGTGCAAGTATCACAAATCATTATTCACCTGCCTTTTCTTCATCCGCTAATACTATTTTCAAAGACCGAGACTCAAGGACATACTTAGCAGCATCTTTTGGTTTCCAACCCCTCTTTGTCGCAAGATTAACAGCCAAAGAAGAGCCATCCTCTACATAAACTCTCATACACAAATAACCATTGGCCCAAAACATATCACCCACAAACATCCCTTTCCATGCAGTACCTTTTTCTTGTTTTTCTACTTCAACTATCATCTTACTCACTTCCTTTCTTTTTCAGTCACCGCAAATTATCTGATTGATAGGCAACATTACGACTTCCCTCGGCTGCACTCCAATAGCTTCTGCACTTGCTCCTGTGCAGACGATTTTTTTAATTTCTTTATCTGCCCAACACCGGCTACACGCTGGCGTATTTCTTTTTTCTGTTCGAGGCTCAAGGTCTCAAAGTTGGATTCGGGTTCTTCACGACGTTTATAGGCAACCTGTCGATGCCTGGCAGAATCTTTCAGGTAATCGTCAGAATGAAAATTATTCGGCAGCCATCGGTAAAGCTGCAATTCCTGTCGCTGGCTTGGGTTGTGGCGGGTCAAAAACTGATAGAGAGTCCAGGCGTAACTCCACTTGTACCGAGAATCGAGTAAAACGAGAGCATAGTTGTCTATCGCAGCCTTGATGTCTGCGACGGAGTAACCCTTCAGCCGGAGCCTCACAGCGTCAACGATTTCAGACGACAGTTCGACATGCGATTTCCAGCCTTTTCTTTTTTTTGAGTTCCAGTGGTCAAAAACAATCTCGGCCGATGACTTATTATCTTTATCTTTACTTAAGCTTACTTTTACTTTACTTATACGGGAGTCCTCTGGAGTAGGTCGGGAGTCCTCTGGAGTAGGTCGGGAGTTCTCCGGAGTAGGTGGTAAAATCTTCGTTCCTGCCTCTTTATCGGGGTATAACTTCTGAAAATCACGAAATCGGGTGTATTCGAGGAATTGGTCGCCGTTTTCGTGGTACAAGATGAGTAAGCCAACGTCGTGCAGGGCTTCCAACGCGGACTGAATTGACTTTAATGTGTAGGGTAGGTAGGTTGCTATTCGACCCTTAATCTCGGTTGGTTCAGCCTTCAAACGCCCCTCAATATCCAAGTGTGGCAACATCATAAAGTATAAGACTCTTGGCCGGTCAGACAGCAGCCTGCCCAGTTTTCGGCTGTCGCTAATCTCTTTCTTAATCATTCTGCCTTCGGCCATTACCTGTGCACTCCTTTGTGGTCGCAAATACGGTACTTTTCCAGTTCGGCTACTATTTTTTGAATTGGGGCCACTAAGTCACAAAGGCTTGCCTGTTTGGCCGCCCCACTCTCGCCGCTGATAATTATATCTATCTCTCGCGCCAGCCGCTTTTTGTCTTCATTGACTTCTTTATAATCAGCAAGTTCGGCTTGGAGTTCTTCGTAATCAGCCACTGCATTTGCCGCTTCTGTTGTCCGCAATTTCCATAGCTTTGCGTCTGCCTTTGCCTCGGCGAGCATCTCTTTTAGCTGTTCGTTCTCGCCTTTGAGCCACCCGACTTCACCAGCCTGCTCCAGTATTCGTCGCTCATAGCCTGCAAGTTTGGCTTGAAGTTGCTCAACTTTGGCTTCGAGTTCATATACCTGCGGACACTTCTTCGTAACTTTTTCTCCGTCCTGTGACCACGCTACACAATTACCCATCATTTTCCTTTCTCTAAAAACAGGGCATCGCTCTCCTATTCCAAGCATCAACGAGTGACAACAAATCGCTCTCCCTACTATAAGATGGGCCTAACCCCTTGTCGCAACAACCCCATTCCTCGCAGCTAATTACCCATCCAGCAATTTCCTCAAGCGGCTTACAAATTATGGCTTTACCTCCACAAAACGGACAGGGTTTCAACTTTACTTTACTCATTCTGCACTTCCTTTCTCTAATAACAGGGCATTGGGCGTCCGTGCCCTGTCGTTCAATCACGGTTATTCTGTTCCACGTCCATGTACAATGCCCTGCTTACTTTCAAATCTTACTTTCAAATAATGCCAGTTGACCGGTTTCTTGTTCGGCCCTTGTAACGCCTGTTTCAACTTCGGCCACAAAAGGCTTGGCTATTTTCTCGATGTATTCGGGATTGAGTTCTATCCCGATGTAGTTTCTATCCAGTTTTGCCGCCACCCTTGCAACAGTGCCCGAACCCATAAACTCATCCAAAACTATTCCTGGCCTGAATCCTGCACCACAACCACAGTCGGAGTAGCCTTTGGAATATCGGTCTGCTATCAAATTATTTCCTTGCCATCCACTTGTCTTGTTAGCTTGTGCAAATTTATCTTCAGCCCGACTACGCGGGTCGTTACCTGCTGATGGTCTATTTTTGTGATAGCTCGTTTTATATATTTTCACTCTCGGCTTGCCGCACTTCTTGCAGATATATCGTGGGCAGCCTGCCTTAATCATCGGCTCGATTAGCTTCTGTGGGAAGGTTGCGAAGTGGGCTTCACTCCTGGCCTCTGTGGGTATCGTCCAGACACAGCGTTTGTTGCGGCCAAGAGGATTGCCTATTGGTGTGCCATCAGCTTTTTGATTTCCACTGTGGCCCTGGAAGCTGGTCCCGCCACCGCCGTAGCCCCGCTTCTGATTATATTTCGTCTGATTGCCTTGTCCCATCCTTGGCCGTTCCGCGTTGCTCTTCGTCAGGCACGGCTCATACAGCGGCTCGAACCAATACTTCTTAGACTTTACGAAGAAATAGACGTACTCAAAATCGACCGTGAACCTGTCTTTTGCGCTACTCGGCATCGGGTTCGGCTTGTGCCAGATTAAAGTGTTACGGAGTATCCAGCCCCTATTGACCATCTCAATTGCAAACTGCTGGGGGATTAGGCAGAGAGACTTGACAGGAAGCTGGGCCTTTGTGGGTAAACAGCCATGTATTATGCCAGTCTGAAAAGATGCGTCATTCTTGTGATGCGCTTTATGGTCGCCGCCACTTCCATTGTAGGTATCCCCCAAGTTCACAAAGCACGTCCCGTCCTTGCGCAGTACCCGCTTAACTTCATCATAGATTCCGCACAACTTCTCGATATACTCGACGATAGTAGGCTCTAAACCAAGCTGGCGGTCAACTTTTTTAGCGCCACATGCAGGGCAAATATCTTTCCATTTCGGAGCATCTGTCCCTGTCCGTGATCCATCCTGTATTTTGCTCGTCGCCAATGAGTAATCATAACGGCTTTTCTGTTTAGCTGCATCGTGGGCACATTTAAGGTCTCCACCTTCCCATGTGGCCGTACCGTAATCTCTAAGTGCCCAATACGGCGGTGAGCTTATGCAGCAATTCACAGACTCCGAAGGCAGCGTTTTTAAGACCGCCAAACAGTCGCCGCAAATTATCTCGTTTTCAGGCAATACGTTCATTGCTTATCCATTTTGAACTGTTAAGTTTTCTTTAAGAGTTGCTCCATGCCCCGCTTGAATATCTTTTCGTACCGGCTGCCGATTTGGTACGGCTCTATCTCTAAGTCTACAGCCTTACTCAGTAGCTTCTTTTCAACTGCACGAAAATCATCTTCCTTCCAAGGGTGCTTTGGTATCTGTCTTAGGCGAATTAGTTCCATTTCCCATGCGGGGTATTTCAAATTGAACCAGACTTGAAACCCGTTCTGGTCAGTATGAGCCTTGCCATGACAGCTTGCACACAGACACAAAGCATTAAATAGGCTCCATCGTGTCTGATTGGATGTGCGACTTATGATATGACACCATTGGGCATCCAAACCACTTACAGCCTTACCACAATTAGGGCCTTGACACGTCCAGTCGTCTCTCTCCTTTACGACTACACGAGCCAGAGCGTCAAGCCAGTCTCGGAACGGTTTTTTCTTGAATTGCTTCTTCATGGGTTACTCCGGTAAGTCTTTTACCATGCTATCGAAATTGTCTTCATCATCATCGCCATCCCAAACTACCCAAGTGAAAGAGAGAAGCCAGAACCCAAGCCCTATCCGAACATCTACCTTGCTTATACTCAAGCCTATACCAAAATATACTCTTGATTCTGTACAGCCAGGCCCCATTATTTCAATCTTCATATCAACCCTTCCTTCTTTTCTTATTTAGCTCAACTATCTTCTTATAGAAAGCAGCGGGTTTCCGCTGGAAGTTATAATCTTTGTGGGCACAGTCGAAACTCCGGTCCACTTTTATACCAGGGCAGTTCCTGCAGCCGTGCTTCGTGTTTTCGTAGCCTGCCCCGCCGCGATGATGTTTCGCATATTCACAAAAGAAACAATTATTGAAGATAGAGTTTGCGTTAAAACCATGTCTGTGCAACCATCTGGCTTTTAACATAAACACGCTGGCTTTATTCGCGTTCTTAGCTATCCACTTCCACATAGCCAAACAATTTTCCCATGTGTCATTCAGGTTCATCTTTTTCATTGTCTTATTCCTTTCTACGCAGCCAGCACACAGGCACTTCGTCGCATTTAGGCCACCTGGGATTCAATGAAATTGTGCCATCTTCCCACTTATAGCCAGAAAAACCCTTCATGGCAGGAGCAAAAATATATTCCCGCGACGTATCATCCAAGTCGTCAAAAGCATACAAGGAAAAGGCTTCTAATTTTACTCTCAAATATATCTTCACTTCCTCGTACTCGTCCTCCACTTCGGGCTTCCAGTCAGGGTCTGGGCGGAAAATGTAGTTGGGGCATGGTGCACCATAATAAGAAATCCATACGTTGTAAGATGTTAATTTCTTTAGGTGATCGCCAATCTTCCGAAGCAATTCCTGCTCATCTGGGGTCAGAAACATAAACCCCTTTTCATTGTTTCGCAGTTTTTCCAACGTCTTCATTTCTGCTTTTGTCAGCTTCATAGCTTACTCCTTCTCAAATTAGTACCAAATATCACTCATAGCATGATTGCTCTTCCGCTTCCCTACGAGACTCATTGAACTTTGCCCACATTTCATCACATTCATTTTTGAAATTAAAATCCTTTATTGCTGGGACAGGGATGCCGGCTTGCCGCAGTGCTGCCATGATGCAAGCGGGGCAATTTTCAGCAGCCTCTCGCAAAGCAGGCAATGCCTCCTGAACCCTCTCTATGTTCTTATTGCTTAACCATCCTTCCGACTGTATCTCTGCCGCAATATCCTTTGGCAGTATTGCAACGAGCAAATTCATATCCGGTTGTTTTTCGTCCATTATCGCACACATTCCGCATTTTCTGTTGGGATTAAGAGTACATCGTTCTTCGTGTTTTTTTATTGAAGAGGCGGAGCAATTGGCTTTTTTGCAGAAATCACAGTAATATCGATTTACTTTTCTAATTCGCATAGATTGCTCCTTCTCAAATTATTACCATAGTCGTAATCTGTTACCTGCCAGTATCTTGTATCAAAGGTGTGATTATCAGTGAGCACATACCGGCTCTTCACTCCGGTTACGATAACAGGGCAGTCCCTGTGCAACTTACCTGTTACCCTGTTGTAACAATATAGAAAGCGTCCAATCGGCGGCACAAAAGGCATAAGGCATTTAACCGGAGCGTACGGCCTTACTGCCCCTATCGCATGTTGGTATTTGTGCTGGCAATCACGGCAATAGCCTTGATGCAGGTTGAAGGCTGCTTTTCCTTTTGTTATCTTGCATTTTGGGCAGAATTTCATAGTGGTTCCTACAAAACGTCAAAGTGCTTGTGTATACTCTGCCAGCCGTTCAGGCACGACTTGATAGTCTCAAGCCTCGTGATAGTATCGGCTTTTCGTTCCTTTTCTGTAACATGGTTAATTCCCAAAAACACCAAATCAGTATCAAAGTACCCCCTGGGCACACTTGCTCAATCTGACGCAAGTCAGGGGCCTTAAATCACATCCTGTGGGCAATTTTCATTTTAAGTCGTCTCTTTCGTCCGGCCAGAAACGCGTTGTTTTGCCTTGTTTTGGTATCGGGCCGCTCTTGCACGTTTTCGTTTGCACTTTTCGCAATATCTTTTGCCAGGTAAAAGTGGCTCGCCGCATTCACAATTTCGCAGCTTGACTTGTTTGCTAAGGTATGAGCCATTGATTGCTGAATAGGCGTCAAAAAGTCCTCCCCAATCGTAGCCAGGTTGGTGAAACTTGTAATCTACCGGCCCTAAAACAGCCTTCTCGAAGTATAAGCAGGGTTTACCCTTCAAAACAAGGCATTGCCCAATCATACAGCACTGACCGCCAACGCAATTAGCGCATTCTTTTTTGACAAAAACAGCTAAAGACTTGGTTTGCTTTGTCTTCATCTTCCGTGACCCCTAATTCCTGTAACTGTTGCGCAATAGCCCTATGCCTTAGCGCTTCATGCCTGACAATGCGGTTGGCACTCTCGTAGAATCGTTCTCTTTCGGCTTGTGATAATCGGTTTATTTCTTTTTGGGTGCACATTTCAATTCTTGCTTTCTGGTTCGTCATAAGGTTTCAAAATCAGATGCTCCGACCACTTTTCAGGTTCTCCCTCTTGGTCATCAAACAGAATACGTAAAGCATAATTTTCGAGCCAACTTTCAGGTGTGATTGCCAACGTTGCACCTTTCTGCATTTCAATCTTCACTTTGGTTTCCTTCCTATCTCAAGTTCAACGATTGCTTGTGGGCCGCCCTTCCAATGACGGCTTGGGGGGTAGATAATATGGGCAGTCCTTGAACGTAAAAAAGATACATCTCTGCCATACCAATATTTACTATACATACATGTTATCGCAACGTGAGGTTTCTGACTAAATACATGATGATAACCATCCGTATCTTTCGTCAGCCAGATTGTTTTCTTCATTTCAAACCTCATTTTCTGCTTCGGTAATAGCATCAATTATTCCCATCAGGGCAATAGACTGTCCTTCATCTAAATTGCCCGTATTTCTGCACTCTCCAGCCATAGCCTTGCACGCTGCCAGTAAATCAGGTGCGGCCGCTATCAGGCAAGCGTTGGCTTTGCCTTCCGGGCTATTAGACACGATTAAATCGGCAACAAAATCGTTATGATGCTTTGGCCCACAAATATAGAAACAAGATTGCATCATCGTGTGGTAATCATCGGGAATTTCGTAATATCGATTACGACCTCTTAAGAGTTTCCATTTTCCTTTTGTATGTCCCATCTTCATGCCTCACTTTCTGCTTTGGCAATAGCATCTGTTATTTCTTCATAGACTCTGCCAGCCCAACTGGTTGGGTCAACGCAAGCCAACACATAACCAGCAGCTTTCTTGCAAGCATCCAGCAAATCCGGAGCGGCCGCTATCAGGCGAGCGTTGGCTTCCCATTCTTGCAGGTCACAATTTAAGGGCGGGTTTAGTTTGCTGCTGAATAGAGAGAGCTGCATTTCGCCACTTAGTGTTACAATTGCCGTCAAATTGTTTTCATACCGAATTGTCCACTTTCCTTTTGTATGTTCCATTGTTACGTCTCACTTTCTACTGCATGCTCACGCCCATCCCATGCCTCACTTTCTATTCCAGATATCCTTCGTTTCGTCAGGCATCCATAATGTCACGAACATTGCCCATAATGCCTTTAGTATTTTCATGGTTTCTCCAATAATTCAGGATTCTCAAACTTATTGCCGATGACTTCAAAGTCTTCACGGCAGAAATAAAACAATGGATGTTCCGACCGTTTACTCCAACAGCCAAAGGCACAAAAATTTTGCTCGAAAACTATTACGCCAATCTCCTGATTAGATTTCCTATGCCCAAATTTGCATATATCACCTTCCCATTCCTCCGCATCATTCTTGTCATTCTGGCCGGTGTATTGCATAATCTCAATATCGTTCAATAGTTCCAAAATAGTTGCTTCGGGATTCCGCTCTTTTAGTTGCGTGCCTATCAAATCAAAACAAGTTGTTTCACCTAAAACATGGAAGCCTTCGGGCCACGGCCACAAAAACTTCTTTGCGATTTTATCCCACGCCCTAAACTTTATTTCTCTCATGGTTCAATCCCCCTTTTTACAGCATTGTCGGCCCGATAGCGGTTTGTCGCTAATCTGTTCCTTAATTCATCTTCTCTCTCCGCCTTTTCATCGTCATGCCATGTATCGTGCCGCTCCGGTACATTTTCCTTATGGCAGGCATCCAAAAGCTCCTCAAAGGACAGCTTTTCTACTTCATCGAGGAATTCGTGGGGCGCACCATAGATCTCTGGATAGAATCGCCTTTTGGACTCACAAAGGTCGGCAGACAATACCTCCATGTCCTGATGAAACTTAGCTTCTTCTTCGGCAGTTGGCTCTCCTGCCGTGCCTGCGCGGATATTAGTCTCGCGGCCAAATTCGTCTATGTAGACGCCAAGCTCTTGCATCCTCCTTAAATCACCCCAAGAATGATTGACACTTGTTGGCCTGCCGCATAAATCCATTATGTTTGCTCCCTTTTTACAGTTATGCCACACTTGACACAGATGTCGTAAACGTATATCTCTTCTTTGAGATATTTATCATTACAAAAAGACTCTATCTTTAAGGAGTATTTCACCAAGGATGCCATATCGCTCATTGCTGTTGACCATCGCCTGTCATATCTTGGCTCAAACTTGTGCTTGCAGGGATTCATGTTTGCTCCACCGGACTATTCGCTGAACTATCCACATAGTTGACACAGTTTCCGCCGAGAATCTCGTAAAGTGACAACTCAAAATCTCTTTTATAATCCTTACCTTTGCCGAAGATTTCTTCCCGATAGATACTCAATTGGTCTACCTGGGGCCGAACTCGACAGACGGGCCTGTGAATACAGTTGTTACATGATGATTCCATAAGTCACCTCACTTTCTATTTTAGAAAAATGCGGGCCGGACTGAAAAAGATGGAAAGAGGAGGGAGGAGAATCCGACCCGCGGAATTATTGCACCGCCGATACGGGCACGATTAACCCTTATAGCCCGTTGAGAATGGGTAACGTCACGGCCTTAGCCGCTCGGCGGTAAAGATTATTGCTGGCAGGCAGGATTCTAACCTGCTTCTGACTTTCTTCTAACGTTTATTTCAACGATGGCAAAGCTATGACCGATTTTGGTGTATCAATCTTAGACGTCAAGTATTGATGTCCGTTCAGTACGAGGCCCCTTTGCCGAGGCCCAGCGTTTCACACACGCCGCTGCCAGCAATAGTTTACAAAGGGTTTGGGACAGGGGTAAACCCTACATGACTTTATTCGCCACCCAAACCCATTTTTCAAAGCTTGCAGGCTGACCTGTAAGTAAGTCTCATACACGTCCCATAACCTGATGCCATAGCATATATTATGGGACGCATGGCGCATAAAATTTTTCTATTGTGTTGTTCGACTTTACCGCTAATTCTGCCTGGTCGTATCGCAGATAAAACTGGTGTGTAGTGCTAATGCTTTTGTGTCTCATCAATCGTGACACCTCATCAAGCCCCATGCCAGACTTTCTCAGAACCGTCGCATAAGTCCCGCGCAAGTCCTGAAAGCGCCTTTTCTTAACACCAGCGTTGTCCTGAAGTTGTCGCCATGCGCGGGTAAAATTTCCGGTTGGGCAATTCCTCAGTTCCCAGGTCAACGAGTTTTCGGCTTGTAAGTGCATCATTTTGCGATACTGCCTTGGCGAAACTAACAGGTACGGTTGCGATGTCGGGCGGTCTAATCCTAATTCAACAAACCATGCTCCAACATCAATCTCTAAGTCATCCAGGCGGAATTTCGGCAGCTTTATAAGGGCCTCAGCGTGATTCTTTATACTCCAGGGCCATGTTTGGGCGGTCTGCTTCTTACCCCTGATATGCAGCCAGCCGTCTTTGATGTCATCGCGAATGATGTTCAAACATTCGCTGCGGCGGAGAGAGCAACAGGCTGATAAGGCAATCAGAGTTTCCCATTCCAGCCCCCCTACCGTTATAAGCCGATAAAGTTCACTGCTATCATAGATTGTTCTAACTTTTTGTTCAGGCGTATATCGCCGCCATCCGGCAAACGGGTTGGTATCGATGTAGTTGTTGTCGCGTAGCCATCCGAAGAACGGCGCAAGGTTCGTCAAATATATATTGGCTGAACTCTTACTCCTGCCCTGCCGGACAAGCATACTCTTATAAGTGTCAATGTGCTGCCGTTTAACCGCATCTACTGCCAGATCGCCGCAGGTTTGGACGAAAAACTTGACCGCCCTGCCCTTCAACGCCCTGCTGCTGTCTGCAAAATCCGCTTTACTTAAATACAAATCGTGTGCTTGACTAACCGTCATCATTATCAACCTCCTTTCACAGGTCAGCCTATAGCAAGCTGGCCTATTTTACAGAGGCGTCAAGCGTCTGCAAACTTTATTCCCGTATGAACTTGTAAAAGAACTTGTGTTTATTTTTTCTTCGGAGGCATTGAGTCTTCTACACCATTTAGCAAAGCCTTAGTGTCCTCAATCCGAAGCTCACATAATTGCTGCTGTAGCTTCTGCATTTTCTTGAGTCGGCGAAGGCGATTGCGAAACCATTCCAGTCTCTCTTTTTCTCTCTGGGCAATCTCTTCTGGCGTTGTATAATAAGTCTTACAAGCCCAAGTCTTCGTTTTGTCTTCTATTTTCTTTTTAGTCATCATGTCCTTTCTTCCCGTTTATTGCGGGGTTGTCTGCGATGCCCGCAGTCGGTCATTGTCGGCTTTGATGAAGTCTATATCCTTCCGAAGGGCGTCATTGTCGGCTTTTAGCTGCACTATATCGGCTTGGAGTTGCTTATAATTACACTTCATGGTATCGTCGCCAAAAATGCCACATATTGCTTTAATTGTCATCTTCATTCTTCTTCAATGCTTGCTCAATTCTTGCAATAGAATCCATACACTTTTTTGATGTATTACTCCGCATGTATCGTGGTCTTGTGTGGTCTTCGCATATGAGTTCAAAGATAACTTTGTCAGTTTCCAATGCTTCCCGCAGCCGCGTGTTTTCGTCTCGGAGTTGTGTAAACGAATCTAACCACTGCTGAATTTGCACTTCAACTATCACCATCTTCATTCTCCTTCAATCCTTAAAAAAGCCCCGGCGGATTCCATAACCGGGGCTTGGGAGGAGGGTGATAAAAAACTTCTTTTCGCCAAGATTTTACTTGACAGCCGCCCCGCTACCCTGTTAAGATAGGCAATTGTGTTGCGGGGCAGAACAGTTGCCGCTACGGACGGCGAAATTAACGGAAAAAAGGCAGAACGGTTTTCGGTGTTGCGACACACTAAAAGATATGTACCGCCTGCCTTCCATTTTGCACCATTGAGTTTAGTGTGTCGCATTTGAACTCCGTTTCTTGAATTATCAATATCCTTATGGGTGTAATATCGGCGTTCCGGGCGCAGAAGTCAAGTAAAAAATGTACGGATAAGTAATAAAAGTTATAAAAGTAGTTATGGTAAGGACTTGTGAGCGAAGTTTTTTTCTGTAAATTAACATTATGGCTTCACGAGCAGAAACGTTTTTGACAGAATATGCTAAAGACATAGCGAAAGACCTTCAGAAAAAGGTCGGCTCTTTCAAGATTATGATCTCGGCTGGGGTTATAGCCCTGTCAAAACTATCTGCCGATGAACGTGAGAAACTGAACGTGTTGGCTCAAAGCCCCTCTGCTCAAAAAGACGTGCGAAAGGAACCCACTGAGGCTATCGAGAAGCTGCGACAAACGGTGGCTTACTTTGAAGGTGAACGGGTGAAGATACTTGGCCCCAAAGAACAAGAG